>ERZ1673695.1358-NODE-1358-length-25620-cov-8.085195_pt1 | contig 25620 bp, 29 predicted proteins | sample MGYA00580225_ERZ1673695 | MGnify/ENA primary metagenome ERZ1673695 (study PRJEB41218, sample SAMN15661739) | gut metagenome | host: Homo sapiens | place: Canada: London | collected 2015-08-20/2019-03-30 | study: EMG produced TPA metagenomics assembly of... | reverse complement strand
TCTGATAGACATTATCCGGCTGAATTGCTTCGTCTGTTGCGGCATAAAGGAGCATAGTGGGCATCTCGTCAGACAGGAATTTGTCAAAGCGACATAACATAAATCTGGCACGGATTCCATTTGTCCCACAGATTTGGCATCAATTCAAATTCCTTAAATCCAAGGCTTAGGTAAAAACGGTTTGTTTCATCGTATTCCTGATACTTACCCATTTGAACCGTCTTTACCTGAATAAAAGAATAGCTATGTTCTGCAGCGATCCGCTTTGCCTCGTCAAACATATCTCTGCCAATACCTTTACGATGATGCGTCTTCAATACGCCCATAACAGCAAGCTCAACGGTATCTTTTCCCGTTTCCTTCAGACACAAAAAACCATTGGCTTTTTCTTCTTCAAAAGAGGCAACCATTATTTCATTCGCACTTTCACGAATATAGTTTTCTGTTGATTCCGGAATCCCAAACCACTCTGGCAGTGCCGTAAGAATGCTGCGTGCAATTCGTTGCTTCTCCTCAATATCATCCACTATTCTTATCATCACTTTCACCTCTGCAAATCATGATTTCTAACCGTCTATTATACCGGCGAAGTATGAACATTTCTACCAAGAAAAACAGCCGGGATTATAGCGCGGGGTTCTCCATGTCAACCCGGTAGGGGAATGAAAATCTCCGGAACCTTTTCGATCGGGCAACGGCCCGGGGTCACACGCACCAAAATCGCAAAAAAGACATGGAGCTGCTCCACATCAGGGGAACTTTGTCTATTGTCCTGTTTTACTGGTTCTGTTCCGTCTTGCCCTGCGGGGTATTTTGTGATAAACTGGAGAAAAATTTGCAAGGAAGTGATCGGATGTCGCTGCAGGAAAAGCTGCTGCGGGTCGCGCCGGAGGAATGGGAAAACGAGTTCGTCCGACCTCCTCGACCTGACCGGTATGACCCGCGTCGTCGTGACGCACACGCTGGAGGCCGCGCTCCTGCGCCGCTATGACGGCATCCTCGTCCTGAAAAACGGCCGTATCGCCGAATCCGGCAGCTTCGACGAGCTGATAGAGAAAAAGGGGTATTTTTACGCCCTGTTCACCGTTGCGCAGGGGTGAGAGCCGGATAAATGATGCAGTAAGAAGAATCATTCCGGCCCGATACCGCCGAAAGCCGAATTTTCGATGGACAAGATGCGCGTTCCATGCTAAAATCAATTTGTGTGACCGCATTTTCTGCGCAGAAAGGGGCGAAGACTATGATCGATTTTTCCAAACTGGAACAGTATCGGGAGAATAACCGCATTGAGGCAAAAAAAGCGCTTGGCGGCCTGCCGAAGAGCATTTGGGAGACATACTCTGCCTTCGCTAATACCTATGGCGGGATCATCCTGCTGGGCGTAGAGGAGCGGGCGGACAAGTCCCTGCACCCGGTCGATCTGCCAGATCCGGACCGGCTCATCCGGGAGTTCTGGGATATCGTCAACAATCCCAATAAGACCAGCGTCAATATCCTGTCTGCCAGGGATGTTTTTGTGCAGGAGGTGGACGGCGCGCACATCGTGGTCATCCGCGTGCCCCGTGCCGAGCGCTCCTATAAGCCGGTCTATGTGGACGGCAACCCGCTGTGCACCTATCGCCGCAACGGCGAGGGCGACTACCGCTGCACCAGAGAGGAATATCAGGCTATGGTGCGGGACGCTTCCGTGCGGACGCAGGATATGCTGGTGCTGAACGAGATGGACCTGGGCGTGTTTCATCCGGAAAGCGTCCGCAGCTATCGCCAGAGAATGCGCCTGTCCCGCCCCGGGCATGTGTGGGAGTCATTGGAGGATGAGGAATTCCTCCTGAAGCTGGGCGCTGTCGGCATCGGCTCCGATGGAAAGAAGCACCCGACCTCTGCGGGCCTGCTCATGTTTGGCAATGAATACGACATTGTGCGGGAATTCAATGCCTATTTTCTCGATTATCAGGAGCAGTATGATGCCGATATCCGCTGGACGGACCGGATCATTTCCTCGTCCGGCGACTGGAGCGGCAATGTGTATGATTTCTATTTTCGCATTTACAACAGGCTGATCCAGGATATCAAGGTGCCGTTCCGGATGGACGGCGGGAACCGCGTGGACGACACGCCCGTGCATCAGGCACTCCGCGAGGCATTGGCCAACTGCCTTGTCAATGCGGATTATTATGGCAGGCAGGGGCTGGTCATCCTCAAAAAGCGGGACGGCATCACCATGTCCAACCCCGGCAGCTTCCGCATTGAGCTCGACGCGGCAAAGAGCGGCGGCGTGTCCGATCCCCGCAACGGGACGATGCTGAAGATGTTCAACCTGATCGATATCGGTGAGCGCGCCGGAAGCGGCATCCCGAATATATTCCGCGTCTGGCGCGAGCAGGGCTGGGCAGCCCCCACATTTACGGAACAGCTTGAGCCGGAACGGACGATCTTATCGCTGACATTCAAAAAAATCGGCGATAAAAAATCGGTGATAAAAATCGGCGATAAAAAATCGGTGATAAACGAAAAAATGAAGGAAACGATCATTGCATATCTTACGGATCATGCAGAGGCGAAGACCGCTGAGATCGCCGCATATATTGGCTTGAAGTTATCACGCACAAGGGATTATCTGAATGAACTGATCGCAGAGGATATCGTTGTCGCCGAGGGCGGAAATCGCAACAGGACCTACCGTCTGAGATCCTGATGCCCCGCGGCGGGAAGCCATGCTTGACAATCCTGCGCGGGTATGATAGAGTATCCCCTGCTCGGAGGGCGAGCTGTTCGAAGAAATAGCAGCCGGACAAGAGGCAGACTGAGACGTCTGTTTCCTGTCCGGCTTTTTTTCGCGCAAAAAAGGAGATATGCGATATGGATTTTCTGAACGTCAGGATCAAACCAATGTACTTCAAATACCTGTGGGCTGCGTTTGGCAGCGCCATGATCTCGTCGATCTATTCCATCGTGGACACGGCCATGGTCGGGCAGTACCACGGACCGGAGGGCGCGGCGGGGATGGCCCGTTTGGTGGCGCGCTGATAGCGGCCTAGAAAGGTGTTCTTCTCGAAGAAGCGCTTGCCGCACTCGCAGCGATAGCGGCGCTTGCGCAGGTGCAGGAAGGTCGTTCTGGCCAGCGGGACGTCCTTGATCGTCTGCATCCGGTAGTCGTGCACGCGGTCCGTAAGCGCCCGGCCGGGCAGATCTTCGGGAGGATTTCAAGGAAGTGCTGACCGATCTTTTCTGCGTCATAGCCGTTGGCCTCGCAGATGAACCGGACGGTATCCGGCAGCAGGATGTGGCCCTTCGCTTTCTCCGCTTTGTATTTCTGCCACTCTTCGTATTCCTTGTTTGTGATTTGCTTCATGGCGGTTACCTCTCTATGCTGGAATGATAACTTGAGGTTTCTCATACTTGACATATATACCAAATATCGTCACCTGTGAATCCGCACTTTCTATACAGTTCCAGCGGTTTGGACGTGTTGTCGAGATTCCCTGAAACCGTTACAAAACTCGCTCCGATGCTTTTGAGTCTATTGAGTAATACATCCACAATCTTTTTCCCAAGGCCTCTGCCTCTGTACTCTGGAAGCACCTGAACCCATTCAATGATACCCTCCCGACAAACCTCATCAAACTCAGCTATCCCCGAAGCGGCCATTTTTCCATTGTCGGCATTTATATATACACATAATTCTTCACGGAAGGTCTTGTGCTGCTTCCACTGCAGAATGTCTTGTTCACTCACGACGATATTCTCATGCTTGTAAGACTCATTTATCATCTCACACAGTTGTGTTGCCTGATAATCAATCGACAAGGTGTCGTAATCATAATCTATCGGAGACAGATCATTCAAATCATGCTTTATCCTGAAGAATCTTTGAAAATTGCCATACTGTCCATTCCAATTACTACAATGAATGATTCTCATTGAATCGGGAATGGCCAGTGTTTTGGCCTTCCAATATGGAATTGAAAGAGTTCCACATGGATTCTGAAGGTACTCTTTTACATCCATTAAATTACTCCTGATCTGTACAAATTCCTGTTTTCCCGCCGTCTATTATACCGGCGAAGTATGAACATTTCTACCAAGAAAAACAGCCGGGATACCCCAACTTCCACAACTTACCACTCAAGCGGCAAAATCAGAGTAGCAATAATTAAATAGTATCAATCTCGGTGTTCCTATATCCAAAAAGCGGCTGTCGATAAGATGCTCCTTGAATTCGGCGATCTCCGCCGCCGTGAGCAGTCGTCCCTTCATTGTGGATTTACCTCCGAGTATTTTCTCATTATTCTACCCGAAAAGCATGAAAACGAGAATTGTCACCGTTTATTGTAAGAAAATCGGTGACAGGAATCGAATCTATGGATTTTCGTTCTGCCCCGGTGCGCTTCAGGTTTCCTGCTCCGCACCGGGGCTTTTTCATTTCAGCAACAAGCGTTATATCGGCGTCTATCTGCCCGTTTCCAAAGGCGGTACCCACGCGAGGGACAACCGCATGAGCCTTTGTCAATCCTGCCAGGCCAAGATCCACCACGACCTCAGCGACCGCTGATCAGGCATCATAATCAAACCGCTCATTGCTGAATGTGAACAGCTCCTTCCCTTCATACTTCTTAAAGATGGCATAGATTGTTTTGAACTCATCAATCGTGATTGCGTGATTTCCAATCGGCAGAGCCAAACTGACCCCCGGCATACCATAAGCATACTGCTTGCGGGTGATATTTATATGTACCCACCAACACCCGTAATTACCGTGGTAACCTCCGAAGGTGAAGTCCTCGCTCTGCAGCCACTTGAAGAATGGCGCTTTGCAGTCAGCCAAAGATTTATCACAGACGAGAAATGCTTCCGGTTTCCCACCACCGATTTTCAATGTCTTTTCTTCCATAGGATGATCCTCCCGTGATCAATTGATCCATAAAGAAAAGACCCATCGTCCGACGGGTCTCTGAAATCTGTATGACCCATCGTTCAGCCTTTAGCACCTTGCCATCCGGTAGGTTGCTGTGCGGTCAGCGGGGCTGTCCCTCGCGCACTCCTTATGGTATTTCCATTATAGCGCGGGGGGTTCTCCATGTCAATCCTGTAGGGGATGAAAATCTCCGGGACCTTTTCGGTCGGGCAACGTCCCGGGGTCACACGCACCAAAATCGCAAAAAAGACATGGAGCTGCTCCACATCAGGGGAACTTTGTCTATTGTCCTGTTTTACTGGTTCTGTTCCGTCTTGCCCTGCGGGGTATTTTGTGATAAACTGGAGAAAAATTTGCAAGGAAGTGATTGGATGTCGCTGCGGGAAAAGCTGCTGCGGGTCGCGCCGGAGGAATGGGAAAACGAGTTCGTCCGCATCCGGCCGATGGCCACGCGGGACGACCTGATCTACGCGGGAGACGGCTGCCGCCTGACAGATGAGCAGAGGGAATTTGTGAACCCCGTGTGGTTTTCGCTCGGCCGGGCCTATCTGGCCCCGGAGGATCACGATCCCTGCCTGATCGAAAACGAGCGCCGTGAGCCGATCGGCTTTCTGTGCTTCACGGCATGGGCCGATGCCTACAGCTGGAGCTATTTTCTCGACGTCCGGCAGCAGGGGAGGGGCTACGGAAAGCGGGCGGCGCAGCTGGCGCTCCGCCTGCTCCGGCTGGCCGATCCGGATATGCCGGTCAAGCTGGCCGTGGAGGCTGCTAACACACGGGCGCAGCGGCTTTACCGTTCGCTGGGCTTCCGGCAGCTGCCGGAGCGGGACGGCGACGATCTGGTATACGCAGCTTGTTAAAGAGGCCCTCTTGGACTTTTTTGCCAAGCTGCTGCGGCCCCTTCGGGGCCTCGCAATGACGATTCGGGGGCATTTTCGGTCTGCGATAATGCCATCAAATTCGCAGCTGCCCAAGGCGCTCACGGAGCGCCGCTGCGATTTGATCTGGAATTTTCCCCAACAGAAAGTCAGCAAAAATGCCGGGCCCGGTTTATGCCGGGTCCGGCGTTTCACGATACAATAACAGAGAGAACCAGGTGACGACATTGCCGCCGTACTGAAATTCGATCCCGTGGCGCTCGGCCAGTGCCGTGACGACGATGCCATGGCTCTCCACGCAGGGGAACATCCGGTCCGGGTGGCGGCAGGGGCCGTCCGGCCATGCACAGTGCGCGCAGATGGCGCACGATTCCGTGGAAAGCCCGTAGACCTCTGTACCCTGCGCGCGCAGGATGGCGGAGACCTGCCGCGTCAGCTCCTCGTGCGGGCCGCGCGTGGCGAGTGCCGCCTCGGTGTCCGCGATGTCAGCGACCTCCGTCAGCGATGTGATGAGCAGGCCCTGCGGATAGGACAGGCAGCGCGCCCGGCACACCTCCACGGAGCCGACGGCGGGCGGACAGGCCCATGTTTTGTTATAGCGCGGACAGTTCTCGCGGCAGACCGTGCGGATGCGCTCGGAGAATTCCAGCTCCGCCGTTTCGAACCAGACATATTCCGCCAGCGGCAGCTCCGCCAGCTGCGCCTCGACCGCGGCACGGTTCACGCCTTGTCCTCCCGCTTCAGATACAGCAGATCATAGGACACCGGCGTGCAGAACAGGCGGCGAATTTCCGCCGGGTCGCGTGTCTGACCGAGGATCCACATCAGCTTGGCCACGACGGCCTCAGTCGTCATATCATAGGCCTCCAGCAGGTGGAGATCGTTCTTCAGGTGGAAGCCGACGTCATAGACGGACAGATTGCTGCCCTCGTTCTGCACCTGCGTCGTCATGACAATGGTCTTTTCGGCCTCCATGGCCTCACGCAGGACGCGCTCGAAGCCGCTGCCCTGATAGGACGGCAGGCCGCCGACGCCGAAGCTCTCGATGATGACGGCGTCGTTATGCTCGAGCAGGTACGACAGCATGCCGCAGTCCGCGCCGGGGATCATTTTCATGAGCGCGACGCGCTCGCCGAGCTTGTCATAGAACACGGGCGCGGGAAGGGCGGACGGGCGGATATATTCCATCAGGAAGCCGTTCTGCAGCACGGCCAGCTCCGGATAGTTGATGCTGGAGAAGGCCTGCAGGCTGACGGTGCGCGTTTTGCGTGCACGGGTGCCGAGAATGACGCGGCCGTTGAACACGATCATCACGCCGCGCAGATCGGACACGGCGCAGCGGAACGCATCGGCCAGATTCGTCTTGGAATCCGTGTTTTCAAACACGATGGGCTTCTGCGCGCCCGTCAGGATGATGGGCTTGGGAGAATACTGGATGAGATAGGACAGCGCCGCGGCTGTATAGGCCATGGTGTCCGTGCCGTGGGCGATGACGAAGCCGTCATATTCCTCATAGTGGGCGCGGATGGCGCGGGCGATCGTCAGCCAGTGCGCGGGAGTCACATTCGTCGAGTCGATGGAAAACAGCTCTTCGCAGGTCACGCTGCACAGAGATGAGATCTCCGGCACGCAGCGCAGCAGCTCCGCCGAGGTGAGCGCCGGGGCAAGGCCGCTCGGCGTGACCTCCGAGGCAATGGTGCCGCCCGTTCCGAGCATCAGAACCTTCTTCATGGTTGCCTCCTGTCCGCAGTACAAGCACATTTTGAGGGAAATATTCTGCTGTTAGTATATCATGGAATATCGCCGGACGCAACCGGCGCGATTGACAAAGTCTCTCTTTCGCGGTAAAATAATCGAAGTTATAAAATGAGGTGAGACAGATGCTTTCTGTTGTGATCCCTGCCTTTAATGAGCAGGAAATGGTCCCCGCGGCCGCCGGGCAGATCGACGGCATTCTTTCGCGCGCCGGGATCCCGCATGAACTGATCTTTATCGACGACGGCTCGCGCGACGCCACCTGGGCGGAGATCCGCGCCGAGTCCGAGCACCGCGATACCGTGCGCGGCGTCCATTTTTCGCGCAATTTCCGCAAGGAGGCCGCCATTTTTGCCGGCCTGCAGGCGGCAGACGGCGACTGCGTCGCCGTGATCGACTGCGACCTGCAGCATCCGCCCGAGAAGCTCGTGGAGATGTACCGGCTGTGGGAGCAGGGCGTCGAGGTCGTCGAGGGCGTGAAGACGGACCGCGGCGAGGAGTCGCTGGCTCACCGCGTGGCCGCGAAGACGTTCTACCGTCTTATCAGCGAGGCGACGCACATCGACATGACGCGCGCCTCGGACTTCAAGCTGCTCGACCGCAAGGCCGTGAACGTACTGCTGTCCATGCGGGAAAAACGCGCGTTCTTCCGCGCCCTGTCGTCTTGGATCGGCTTCCGCACGGCGGAGGTGCCCTATGAGGTGCGCGAGCGCGCCGCAGGCGAGTCGAAATGGTCGACGTGGCTGCTCATCAAATATGCGCTTTCCAACATCACAGCCTTCACGTCCCTGCCGCTGCACCTCATCACGGGCTGCGGCGCGGCGTCGTTCCTGGCTGCGCTTATCGTCGGCATCGTGTCGATCGTGCGTCTGGCCATGGGCCGTGTCGTCACCGGCCTGACGGGCGCCGTGATCCTGCTGCTGTTCCTCAGCGGCCTGATCATGGTCGGCCTCGGCATCATCGGCTACTATCTCGGCAATATCTATATGGAAATTCAGGACCGGCCGCGCTTCATCGTGTCCGAGACGTGCGGCGTGCGGAAAAAAACCTGAAAGCCTGTTGACTTTTTCCGGAATTCTGCTATGATAGTGACACAATGCAATAACCTTATCGAGAGTGGCGGAGGGACTGGCCCGATGAAGCCCGACAACCTGCATTTGCAAGGTGCCAATTCCAGCGATTTTATCGACAGATGAGGACAAAAACCTTGTGCCCTGTCGACAGCAGGGCGCTTTTTTGTATCGAGAAGGTTAGAAGCATGCAAAAATTTCAGGGAAGAAGGAACCTCCAGATGCAAAAAAGAATCTTTACCTCCGAATCCGTGACCGAGGGGCATCCTGACAAGGTCTGCGATCAGATCTCCGACGGCGTGCTCGACGCTATTCTGGCGCAGGACCCCAAGGCGCGTGTCGCCTGTGAATGCTGCGCCACGACCGGCATGGTCATGGTCATGGGCGAAATTTCCACGGAATGCTATGTGGACATCCCCCATGTGGCCCGCGATACCATCTGCCGCATCGGCTATGATAAGCCGGAGTCCGGCTTCAACGGCCACACCTGCGCGGTGCTCACCGCCATCGACGAGCAGTCCGGCGATATCGCCATGGGCGTGAACAGCTCCTTTGACGATGCCGACACCCTCGGCGCGGGCGATCAGGGCATGATGTTCGGCTTCGCCTGCAACGAAACGCCCGAGCTGATGCCCGCTCCCATCACCTATGCCCAGCAGCTTGCCATGAAGCTGTCTGCCGTTCGCAAGTCCGGCGAGCTCGACTGGCTGCGCCCGGACGGCAAGAGTCAGGTCTCCGTGCAGTACGGCGAGGACGGCAGCGTGGAGCGCATCGATACCGTCGTCGTTTCCACCCAGCATGCCGACAGCGTCTCGATCAAAGACCTGCGTGAGGCCGTCATCGAGCGTGTCATCCGCCCGACCCTCCCTGCGCAGCTCATCGATGGGGATACGAAGTTTTATGTCAACCCGACCGGCCGCTTTGTCGTAGGCGGCCCGGCGGCGGACAGCGGCCTGACCGGCCGCAAGATCATCGTGGATACCTACGGCGGCTACGCGGCCCACGGCGGCGGCGCCTTCTCCGGCAAGGACCCGACGAAGGTCGACCGCAGCGCGGCCTATATGGCCCGTTACGTCGCCAAGAACCTTGTGGCGGCAGGCCTTGCCGCCAAGTGCCAGATCGAGCTGGCCTATGCCATCGGCGTTGCCCATCCCGTCTCTGTCCTTGTCGACACCTTCGGAACGGGCCGCCTGTCCGACGCCCGCCTGAGTGAGCTGGTCAGCGAGTGCTTTGACCTGCGCCCGGCGGCGATCATCCGCAGTCTGGACCTTCGGCGTCCGATCTACCAGCAGGTCGCAGCCTATGGCCACTTCGGCCGCGCGGACCTCGACCTGCCGTGGGAGAAGACCGACGCCGTGGAGCGCATCCTTGCCCGAGCATGACCCCGAGCATCGAAAGATCCCTCCCTGCAAAATTTTAATTGACCAGAGGTGTGATTATGAAGCTCTCCCGGAAAATCTGCGACTGTGCCCAATCTCCCATCCGTAAATTCTACCCCTACGCGGTCGCTGCACAGCAGCGCGGCATCCGCATCCACCAGCTGAATATCGGCCAGCCCGATATCCAGACGCCCCCCGCCTTTTTTGAAGCCATTGAGGCCGGCAGGCGTGACGTGCTTGCCTATGCCGAATCCCCCGGCATCCCCGCCCTGCTCGAGGCCATCCGCGCCTATTATGCGCGCATCGGCGCCTCGTTTGAAACGAAGGACATCCTCGTGACCACCGGCGGCAGCGAGGCGCTGCTCATGGCCATGCTGTGCATTCTGGACGAGGGCGACGAAGTGCTCATCCCGGAGCCCTATTACCCGAACTACTTCACGTTTATCCGCATGGCAGGCGGACGGGTGCATCCCATCCCGACCTCGCCGGAGGACGGCTACCGTTACGCCGAGCGCGCCCGCGTCGAGCCGCACATCACGGAAAAGACGCGCGCCATTCTGCTCTCGAACCCCGGCAACCCCACCGGCACGGTGCTCACCCCGGCGGAGCTGCGCCTCATGGCGGATATCGCCCGCGAGCACGGCCTGTATCTCATCTGCGACGAGGTCTACCGCGAATTTATCTATGACGGCGCAGAGCCTGCCACGGCGGGCAGATTCCGCGATATCGACGAGAATCTCATTCTCATCGATTCCGTTTCGAAGCGCTTCAGCGCCTGCGGCGCGCGCATCGGTGCGCTCATCTCCCGCAACCGCGGCATCATGCAGGGCGCGCTGAAGCTGGCGCAGGCCCGCCTGTCCGTTGCCACGCTCGATCAGCTCGGCGCGGCTGCGCTCTACGGCGTGGATCCCAGCTATTTCGACGCCACGCGCAACGAATACCGCCGCCGCCGCGACACCTGCTACCGCAAGCTGCTGGAAATTCCTGGCATCGTCACGACGGAGCCGCAGGGCGCGTTCTACACCATGGCAAAGCTGCCGGTGGACAGCGCCGAGCGCTTCCAGCTCTATCTGCTGCAGGAATTTGAAGATCATGGCGAGACCGTCATGTTTGCCCCCGGCAGCGGCTTCTATGCCACGCCCGGCGCGGGCACGAGCGAGATCCGCATCGCCTATGTGCGCTGCGTTGAGGAGCTTGAGCGCTCCCTGACGCTCCTGCGCCTCGCCATTGAACGGTATAACCAAAAGTAAAAAGCTGGCGGCCCGGGAGGATCCTCCCGGGCCGCCGCGTATGATTGGGGGTATTGATCGTACACGCCATTGTAGGGGAGCGGCATGCCGCTCACGGTGATGCACCTGCGGAATAAACAGGCTATCGTTAAGATGGCAGCCGCCCCCGACGGGGCCTGTAGCGGCGCTCAGCGAGCGCCCGGTAGGAAGTAATTCAACCGTAGGAGGGCGCTAGTGCACCACGGCACCACCCTGACGTGGCAATCTCGGGAAGGCAGTTACGATTTCGCCGATAGCTTTCCCACGAAGGGTCGGGTACTGCGAGATTGCACCCCAAGGGCACTTCCTCGCGCTTCGCGCTTAGGGCGCCACGTCGGCCTTTGGCCTCCTCGCAATGACAAATCTGGGAGCTGGAGCGCTCGGCGGAAATGCTCCAAAACCTGCAACTGCCAATGGCGGTCACTGACCGCCGCTACAGGCGCAATTGGCGCGTACCATTTCCCCGTCAGCCTGCGCCGTCTGCCAGCGCAGCGGCATAGAACGCATCGATCTGCGCGAATACGGCTTCGCTGCAGCGCCCCTGCGCATCGTGCAGCAGGGAGGTGTGCGTTTCGCCGGGCAGGAGGACGGTCCGGATGTTCGGCACGTTCTCTTTTTGGCAGGCCGCCAGCAGGCTCGGGCCGTCCGCCGGGATAGTGTCGTCATCCGACCCGTGCAGCACGAGCACCGGCACGCCGGATGCCGCCGCGGCCTCTGCGCCGGAGACGTTTGCCGCCGCGCCGAAGCGCAGCCGCTGGTCAATCCACAGGAACGGGACGCCCAGCTCGGCGACCGGCCCGCACAGGCGCCGCGCCGTCTGCCGCATCAGGCCGAGCGGCGTATCGAATCCGGCCGCGCAGACGGAGGCGGTCACGTCATGCGCCCCGCCCAGCACGGCCGCGGCCGCATAGCCGCCCCAGCTGTGGCCGAAGAGCAGAATGGGCAGGTCCTCCTGCTCTGCACGGGTCAGGGCGGCATCCAGATCAAGGGCGGACTGCGCAAGACCGCGCGTGCCGCTGCCGCCGGAGGCCCCGGTGCCGGTCGCGTCGTAGGTCAGAACGCTGTATCCTTCGTCCACAAAATGCATCGTCTCCGGCAGGTATACCTCCGCGTCCGCGCCAAGCCCGTGGGCGATGACGACAAGGGCCGCCGCGTCCTCCGCCGGGTAGAGCCAGCCCGTGAGCTGGGCGGAGCCGGAGGAGAACGTGACCGTTTGCCGCGGATAGTCCGCCGCGACGTCCGCATAGCGCACGGTCAGCCCGTCCGGCTCGTCTGCGCGCCCGAACAGGGCGGCGTTCATGACCTGCACGGCGGAAATGGAGCAGACAAGATAAACTGCCAGCACAAGGAGCACAATGCGCCGCAGCACGCGGGATCTTCTGGACATAGCGCCCTACCTTTCAAAAAACGGCCGGCCCCTTTATGGGGCCGGCCACTTCATTTTGCTTACTGCTTCGGCTCGCGGACGGTCTCGACCAGTCCGGCCGCAAGGCCTGCAAGGCCCTGCAGCTCCGAGGGGATGATGATCTTCGTGGCCTTGCCGTCGGCGACCTTCTGCATGGCCTCGAGCGCTTTGAGCTTGATGACCTGATCGTTCGGGCAGGCGTCGTTCAGCATCTGCATGGCCTCTGCCGTTGCCTTCTGCACGGCGAGAATGGCCTCGGCCTGGCCCTGTGCACGCAGGATGGCGGACTGCTTTTCGGCGTCGGCGCGGAGGATGGCGGATTCCTTTTCGCCCTCGGCGACGAGGATCTGCGAGCGCTTCGTGCCCTCTGCCTGCAGGATGGCCTGACGGCGGTCGCGCTCGGCCTTCATCTGCTTTTCCATGGAGTTCTGGATGTCCTGCGGCGGCAGGATGTTCTTCAGCTCCACGCGGGTGACCTTGATGCCCCAGGGGTCGGTCGCCTCGTCGAGGATGGCGCGCATCTTCGTGTTGATGACGTCGCGGCTCGTGAGCGTCTGGTCCAGCTCAAGATCGCCGATGATGTTGCGCAGCGTCGTGGCCGTCAGCGTTTCCATGGCGACCATCGGCTGCTCCACGCCGTAGGTATAGAGCTTCGGATCCGTGATCTGGAAGTAGACGACGGTATCGATCTGCATGGTGACGTTATCCTTCGTGATAACGGGCTGCGGGGGATAGTCCAGCACCTGCTCCTTCAGGCTGACGCGGCGGGCGATGCGCTCGACGAAGGGCAGCTTGAAGTGGATGCCGACCTCCCACACCTGCGAGAACGCGCCGAGGCGCTCGATGACGTAGGCGCGGGACTGCTGCACAATGCAGATGTTTTTGATGAGGATGATCAGGATGACCAGGGCGACGGCGCCGATGATGAGATAGGGAACGATCTTTTCCATAATACTCTCTCCTTCGCTTATTTGTTGGGAACGGGGACGGGTGTGACGATTAGCTTGACGCCCTCGATGGTGTCGATCCGCACGACGGTCCCGACCGCAACGGGGCTACCGTCGGCGCTGCGGGCCGTCCATTCCACGCCGGACAGACGGACCGCGCCGGTCTCATGCAGATTGTCGATGGCCTCCGTGACGATGGCCTCGCGGCCGATGTTCCCGGCGGCGTTCGTGCGGACGGTGCGCGGCCGCAGGTACTTTTTCACGAGCGGGCGCAGCGCGGCCAGCAGCACGACAGACACGGCAAAGAACAGCGTGATCTGCAGCCATAGCTCGGCATGCAGCAGGGCGGCTGCCAGAGCGGCCAGTGCGCCGCCGATGAACCAGACGGTCGTCAGAGCGGTTGTGGCGCCCTCGATCACGGCAAAGACTACGATGAGCGCAAGCCACAGGAACTCCATTCGCATGGCACATTCCTCCTTTCGCTGCTTTCAGTATGACATATGCGAAGACGCTTGTCAAGATAGTGCGAGCAGGAAATTTTCAGCATTGCTCCAGAATATCTGGCAGCTCTTCCAGACGGTGTATTTCAAAATCCGGCACGATGTCCGGGCGCGGAGGACGGCCGGTACGGTTGAACCAGCAGGTGCGCAGCCCCGCATTTCTGCCGCCGAGGATGTCGCTCGTCAGACTGTCGCCGACGATCATGGCCATCGCGGGGTCAAAGTCCGGGATGCGCGCGAAGCAGTAGTCAAAATAGCCCTTTTCCGGCTTGTGGAAGCCCGTGTCCTCCGAAATGAAAATTTCCTGAAAAAAGTGGGAGATCCCGGCGCTCTCCAGACGGCTGTACTGCGTGTCCGCCACGCCGTTCGAGGCCAAATAGAGACGGAAGCGCGGGGCGAGCCAGCTGAGCAGGGCCTCTGCGCCGGGCACGAACCAGTGGCCGATGCCGAGATAGCGGCGGTAGCGGTTTTCGGCATCCTCGGGGTCGTGGGTGCAGCCAAGGGCCTGAAACAGCAGGGAAAAACGCTCAATGAGCACCTCCTCGCGTGAAATTTCACCGCGCTCAAAGCGCTCCCACTGCTGCTGATTGATGCGGCTGTAGAGCGCGAGCGTCTCCTCCGTGGGGGCGATGCCGAGCTCCCGCAGCGTGCGGATGATGCCGTGGCGCTCCGCTTCGCCGAAGTCGAGCAGAGTATCGTCGAGGTCCAGAAACAGATCGCGGATCATGGCAGCAGCACCTTTCCTTTCTCCTGCGCACAGGCCGCAGCGGACATGCGCAGGCGGCGGAATACGATCAGGCAGCCGGCCCAGCTGAGCATCATGACCGGCACGCCGATGTAGGCCGCAAGCTTCACCCAGATATTCGCCAGCGGCAGGCCGAACAGGAGCAGCGCGAGCGAGCCGACCAGCAGCGCCGCGCCGGTCAGCCAGCCGATGCCGCTCACACGGCGCAGAAGGCGCATCTTCGGAGAGGGCTGCGGCGCTTTTCCGCTGCGCAGCAGCGCGCCTGCGCGGGCATGGAGCACCAGCAGGTTGACAAGCTCCAGCAGCAGGCAGAGATACATGGCCTCGCGGCCGATGAGCGTGCTGACGCCGAAGCCGATGAGCACGCTCATGATCAGAAACATGCCCGCGCCTCCGGCGGCCAGACAGCCGGTCAGCAGCACGGGGACATCGTGTTGATCCCGCATGAAAGATTCCTCCTAGTCGTTGCGGACATAGCGCGCCGTTCCGGAGTCGTCCGTCAGCGTCAGCTCCCGGCCGTCAACGGTCCAGATAAATTCGGCCTGATAGGGCGCGGTGCCCTCCTGAATGTCCGTGAAAAGTGTCTGCCCGTCTGCGTGCCACACGCCGCGGATGGTCCCGGTGTCCTTGCCGCGGAACGTGCACTGCACGCTGATCGTGCCGTCCTGCGCTAGCGTCATGGTCTCGATGAGATCGCCGTTTCCGGCGCTGACCCAGCTGCCGGCCAGCTCCTGCGGCAGGGCGTGCGCCTGCTCCGGCGCGGCGCAGGCGCACAGGAGCAGCAGGCACAGCAGCGCTGCGGCGGCCCGCCTCACTGCGCGGCCTCCGCGCCGAAAAAGCGCATGCGGAAGCTCTCCTCGCCGCTTTCCAGCACGCCGCGGACATACTGCGCGTCCGCGTCGGCGGCATGCTCGAGCGTGAGCAGGGCCCCGCGGAAGCATTCGCGGTCATACACGACCTCCAGCCCGCGGAACAGGCCGGGCGCAGCCTCCTGCGCGCGGCGCACATAGGCCACGTTGTTCATGTGGCCGTTGTCGTCGATCTCCGCATCCGTCACGCGGACGGCCCCGGCGGCCGTCATCGTCTCCGGCAGCGTCAGGCGGCGCAGGCGCGTTTTCCGCTCCGGTGCATGCACGGGCAGCTCCCACAGAGCGGGGATCTGCCGCAGGTCGATCATGTGCCGCGCCTCGGCATTCACGAGCACCCAGCAGTGCACGGCCGAGCCGATGACCTCGCCGTCTGCGCAGAAATCATAGTCGCGCACGCTCATCACGGGCGTCGGGCTGCGCAGCCAGGTGCGCACGGTCAGCGCATCGTCCGCAGCGGGCAGACGTGTCAGCTCCAACCGGCTGCGCACGAGCATCCACAGGCTGCCGAAGTCCGCGACCATGCGGTCGTGGCCGATGTTCAGCGCGTCTGCGTGGTCCGTGGCGGCGCGCTCGAGCGCGCCCATCAGCTCTGCGGGTGTCCAGATCCCGTCGTGTACGGGGCGGCAGCTTACTTCCAGAATCTCCTGCATTTCGTTCCTCCGGCTTCTTTGGGGGGCAACACCGCACAATTGCATCTTCGGCCTTCGCCGGATGTTTTTCACCGATCCATCGGTTCGAAAAGTTTGAGGTATTGCGCAGCCGTTGGCGGCTTTGCCGCCTTACGGATGCGGCATGCCCCTTGCGGGTACACAAAGTACATCTGCACTTTTCAAACCTTGTCTCGGCAAAAAATCTCTCGCCGAATGCTCTCGCTGAATCGTGCGGTGCTGCCCTTAATTATGCCTTATTGTAACACGTCTCCGCGGCTGCGTCAACCTCGGGAAAAGGCGGCCCCTGCCCGCAAGCAGGAGCCGCCCGGAGATCAGAAGCGGAAATAGATGAACGGATTATACGATGAGCTGAGGATGAACACAATGCACACGATCAGCAGAAGACCGGAGGCAAGGTCTGCCAGCAGAATGCCCTTTGTGCTCTTCGGCTCCCGGCGCAGCAGCGGCAGACAGCACACGATACCGAGCGGCAGGTAGACAACGGCCTTCAGAAGGGAGACGTTCGTGGCAGCGGCTGCCACCCAGTCCGTCGCCTGCGGGACAAACATGAGCTTCAGCGCATGGCACAGCGACGGGAAATCGGTCAGGTTGAACAGCACCCAGCCGATCAGCACGAAAAACGCCGTATAGAGCCAGCGAACGGCCCTCGGCAGCCGCTCCAGCAGCCGCCCCAGAAACAGCTTTTCCGCCAGCAGCAGAAGCCCGTAATACAGGCCCCAGAACAGGAAGTTCCACTGTGCGCCGTGCCAGAAGCCGGTCAGCGCCCAGACGACCAGAAGGTTCCGGATCCAGCGGGATTTTTTGACGCGGTTGCCGCCGAGCGGGATGTAGACATAGTCGCGGAACCATGTCGACAGAGAGATGTGCCACCGCCGCCAGAAATCCGTGATGGAAAGGGCGGTATAGGGGTGGTCAAAGTTCTCCAGAAAATGGAAGCCGAACATCCGCCCCAGACCGATGGCCATGTCGCTGTAGCCGGAAAAATCGAAATAGATCTGCAGCGCATAGGCCACGGCTGCGAGCCAGTAGAGCGCGGTGCCGTAAACGGCGCTGTCTCCGGCGTAGATCGTCTCGGCGATGCGGGCGATGTTGTTTGCCAGAATGACCTTTTTCGCAAGGCCGAGGATAAAGCGGCGCAGACCGGCCGCCACATCGTCGATCGATTCGCGGCGTTCCAGAATCTCCTGCTCGACCGTCTCATAGCGGACAATCGGCCCGGCGATCAGCTGCGGGAAGAAGCTGACGTAGAGGAGCAGATAAAAATAGTTGCGCTGGACGCGAATCTCACCGCGGTACAGGTCGATCACATACGAAAGGATCTGGAAGGTATAGAAGCTGATGCCGATGGGGAGCGTCAGCTTCGGCAGTGCGCGCCATCCAAACAGGGCGGAAAGGTTCTCCGAAAAGAAATTCAGATATTTGAAGACGAAGAGATTTCCGACGAGCAGGACGACTGTGACGATCAGAATAAGCCTCTTGTGCGCGGTGCTGCGCTCCATCAGCAGGCCGCCGCAGTAGGCCGCAAGTGTGGCGGCGAGCATCAGCAGCAGGAAGCGCGGCTCGCCCCAGGAATAAAACAGGAGCGAGGCGAGCAGCAGAACGACATTGCGGTAAACGCGGTTTTTGCTCAGGTAGTAGGCGACGGCGACCAGCGGGAAAAAGGCATAGACAAAGGTGATACTGCTAAATACCATGGCTCAGTTCTCCAGTGCAAAGTCGGGCGAGATATAATAGTCGACATTTCCGATCAGCAGGACCTTCGTGATGTTGTTCCTGCGCAGATAGTCGCTCAGGGAGAAGTCGCTTCCCATATAATTGCGGTAGTAGCGCAGATCGACGGAATATGTCCGGTCAAAGTGGGAGGCCAGCAGTTTCAGAATGGCGTTGTCATAGGATTCGCCGATGACCAGCAGATTTCCCCGGTCGGTCCGGCCGGTGTCAAAGATGATCTCGCCGTCGTCCCCGCCATAGAAGGCGCCGTAGCTGAGCGCAAGCTCGCCCGGCACGGCGTCCTGCCTGCCATAGTCTCCGGCGGGCTCGCCGTTGCGTGTGACCGTCATCTCCGGATAGGCAAAGCGATAGACGGTGAAGGGCTCGGAGAAGATATCAAGCCCCGTTCCGGCCGCCTTAGAGCCGGAAAACTCGCCGAGCGTCTCGGTCGCGGTCGGTTCCAGCGGCGTATCCGTGCAGCCGAGGAGGGGGAGCAGCTCCCGATAGGCGCGGTAGGAGCCGAGATAATTCCAGTGGTGGTCCGTCCGGTAAAAACACTCGGAGAATGCGGCAAAATCGGGGATTTCATATTTCAGCATCCGGTTCTCCGGCAGGTTCAGCATGGAAAACAGCAGATCGTCAGCATAGACCCGCTCTCCGGTCTCAAAGTTGATATCCGTGTCCTTTTCAATGTAGCAGACAAAAAACTCTATGTCAGGATGAGCGGCGAATATGGCGTTATAATTTGCGGCGCGTTCCTCCAGCGTGGGGCGGAGGACCTGCAGATCGCGCGTGTGATACGTCAGGTAATCGGAGAAAAGCTGCACATCGCCGATCCGGTAGTAGCGGCCGCTTTCCAGCACGGGCTTCAGCAGCGCTTTGGTCAGCTTGGACGACAGATCATTATACCGGGCTTTGAAGCGCTCGGCAAAGGGAGTCTGATCCCCCAACGCGGCTTCCAGCTGATCCTGAAACGTGCCGTCGGCGTAGGTCCCCGGCGTCGGCAGAGCCGCACGGTTTGCATAGCGGTTTTCGTAGTAGTTGATCTTCTTCGGGAAGAAGACCGTCCGCGCCAGACCGAGCAGCAGCCCGCAGAGGATCAGCCCCACAAAGACGAAATTGATCCCTTTCTTCCACATGCTGCTTCCCTCCCGATCCGGCATGGGCGATAGCCCGATTTTTCGCCCAATGCTCTCGCTGCACTGTGCGGTGCTGCCCTAAATTATATCATAGGGGGAATGCATTCGCAAGCGGGAAAGCGGAACCGGCAGAAAGCGCTTGCCTTTTGGGGGAAAACGCGGTATAATGGTGCAATCACGCTGCACGGGAGGGAAACGCTTGAAGCTGAAAAAGATGATCGATAAAACGCTGGCGCTTTATCTGCTGGTCGGCGTTCTGAACTTCATCGTCTGCACGGGGATCATGTTTCTCCTTTATAATGTGGCCGACGTCAGCAAGCACTTTGCGCCGATCGTGAACTACGGCCTCGGCAGCATCATCTGGTATCTTTCCTGCAACTATCTGCTCTTCCCCGGCCACAAGACCACCTCGAAGCAGCTGCTGTGCTTTGTGCTGGACATTGTTGTGTGCTATCTGCTGTCGTATTATCTCATCGGGCCGTATGTCTCGCGCCTGCTGCTGCGCTCGCACTCCGTGACGCGCTTCTTCTCGTTCGGCGGCACGGAGAATATCCGCGGCAACTGCGAAATGTCCGTTGGTTCGCTCAGCTATGCGCTGCTGAACTATTTTGGCCAGCGCTACTTCGTCTTCAGCGACCGCTTCGCCGCCCGTAAGGACAGAAATACCGAAGCATAAAGCAATTCCCCGGGGCAGGATGAACCGCTCCGGGGAATTTCATATATCGCGGCATATGTAAGGAAGCAGCATACCGTTCCCGGCGCAATGCTGCCGATAAAGCGGACCGGAAGGCATTGTGCCACAGAATGTGTGCCGCAAGCATTGCGTGCCTGTTTTTACTCAGCCCTCCATACACCGCAGCACGGTCTCCTCCGGGACGATGGCGGAGATGCCGCCGGGGTACTGCGTGGACAGGCTAGCGGCCGTGGCGGCGAAGCGGCCGATGGCGGTCAGCTCGTCCTCCGTCAGCGCCTCGGGCGCGCGGCCCAGCTGCAGCAGGCGGCTGACGGCGCTGCCGCCGAAGATATCGCCTGCGCCCGTCGTGTCGACCGGCAGGACGCGCGGCGCGGCCACGCGGACGGCTGCCCCGGCATTCTGCAGCAGGCAGCCCTTCGGCCCGCAGGTGACCATGGCCAGGCGGACGCCGAAGTCCGCAAGCAGGCGCTCTGCGCCCTCCTCGGGGCCGCAGCCCCAGAGAAAGCGCACCTCGTCGTCGCTGATCTTGACGATATCGGCCTGCCGCAGGCCCCAGAGGATCTGCGTTTTCGCCGCTTCGGCATCCGGCCACAGCGGCAGGCGGAGGTTCGGGTCGAAGCTGAGGAGCTTGCCGTGCGCGGCGGCGTAGGCGGCGGCCTGCTGCGTGGCGGAGCGCACCGGTTCCTGCGTCAGACTCAGGCTGCCGAAGTGGAACAGGCGCGCCTCGTCCAGCAGCGAAAGGTCCAGCTCGTCAAAGCGGAGCTGCGTATCCGCGCCCGGCTTGCGGGCAAAGCTGAACGCGCGCTCACCGCCGGGGCCGAACGTGACGAAGGCCAGCGTTGTGAACACGGACGGATCGCGCACGATGCCCTCCGTGCGGATACCGGCCTGCGCCAGTGTGGCGCACAGAAGGTCGCCGAACGTATCCGCGCCTACCTTGCCGAGCATGGCACCGCTGCAGCCGTAGGCGTGCAGGGCGGCCAGAAAATTCCCCGGTGCGCCGCCGGGATGGGCGGCAAGGGTGGGGTAGCCGTCGCGGTCCGTGTCGACCGTGGCAAAGTCGATCAGAAGCTCGCCGAGTGCAATGGCGTCCAGCATGAAAATCCCTCCGCATCAGAATGAAAGATAATAAAAGATGGAAAGCAGGTGCTGCCGGAATCAGATCCCCAGCTTTTCCAGTGCAGCCATGCGCAGGGCAAGGCAGAAGATCTGCATGGCCTGCTCCAGCTCCTCCACGGGCGGGAAGCTCGGCGCGATGCGGATGTTGCTGTCGGCGGGGTCGTTTCCGCCGGGGTAGGTCGCTCCGGCGGGCGTCATGGTCACACCGGCCCCGGCGCACAGAGCGAGCGTGCGCTTCGCCGTACCGGGCATGGCGTCGCATGAGACAAAGTAGCCGCCCTTCGGCTCCGTCCAGCTCGCGATGTTGAGCGGGGCGATACCGCGCAGGGCTGCCAGCACGGCCTCGAACTTCGGGCGCAGGATAGCGGCGTGGCGCTGCATGAGCTCGAGCACATGGGCCTTGTCCTGCAGGAAGCGGACATGACGCAGCTGGTTGACCTTGTCATAGCTGATGGTCTGCGCGCCGAGCAGACCGGAGAGGTATTTCAGATTCGCCTCGGACGCCGCCATGACGGCCACGCCCGCACCGGGGAAGGTGATCTTGGACGTCGAAGCAAATTCATAGACCATGTCGGCGTTCCCTGCCTCACGGCACAGCGTGAGCATGTCGCGGAAGGGAACGAACTCGCCGTAGACCTCGTGCAGGCAGTAGGCGTTGTCCCACATCAGGGCAAAGTCCGGCGCGGCGGGGCGCAGGGCGGCCAGCCGGTCGACGACGGCGTCGGAATAGACGATACCCTGCGGGTTGGAGTATTTCGGCACGCACCAGATGCCCTTGACGGCCGGGTCGCGCACGGCGGCCTCAACGGCGTCCATGTCCGGGCCGTCCGGCGTCATGGCGATGGGGATAAGCTCCATGCCGAACGACTGCGACACGCGGAAATGGCGGTCATAGCCCGGCGCGGGGCACAGGAAGCGGACGACCGGCTCCTGCGACCACGGGCGCGGCGAGTGCTGCAGACCGTGCGTCCAGGCCTTGGCGATGAGGTCATACATGAGGTTCAGGCTGGCGCTGCCGCCGACGAGGATCTGCGAGGGCATCACGCCCAGCAGCTCGGCAAACAGGCGCTTGGCCGAGGGAATGCCGGTCAGCTCGCCATAGTTGCGCACGTCGAGCGCGCCGTCGAAGCAGTCCTCCGGAGACTGCAGCACGGTCAGAATGCCGCTGACCATGTCAAGCTGCGTGCGGCTCGGCTTGCCGCGGGCCATGTTCAGAGAGAGTCCCTTCGCCTTCCAGGCATCGTACTGCTCCTGCAGCGCGGCATATTCCGCGCAGCGCTCCGAACGGGTGTAGTCTGCATAGGGCTTCATGATGTGACCTCCAAAAAATTTTTTTGGTTTGCCCCCATCTTACCGCGCAGCGGGCGGAATGTCAATCGCTTTCCCACATTCTTTGCATGAAAAAAATCGCTTTTTTGACGGCGGACGCAAACTATGCGAATTATTTGCAGCGCAACTTGCAAAACAGCCGGATATCTGCTATGATAAATCAGAATTCGCCTGAATATGAGAAGGAGACGGTGATTTTGGCACAGATCGACCTGACGACGGGCTCCATTCCCAAAACGCTGCTGCGCTTTGCGTTCCCCATGATCTGCGGGAACCTGCTGCAGCAGCTTTATAATGTGGCGGACACGCTCATCGTCGGCCGGTTTCTTGGCTCGGACGCGCTCGGCGCGGTCGGCTCGTCCTATACGCTCATGACGTTCCTGACGTCCATCCTGCTCGGCCTGTGCATGGGCAGCGGCGCGCTGTTCTCCGTCTGTTGGGGGCAGCGGGACCTTGCCAGACTCCGGCGGCAGACGCATGCGGCCTTCGTGCTCATCGCGGTGTGCACCGTCGTCCTCAATGCGGCGGCCTTCCTGCTGCTCGATGCGATGAAAACGCTCCTGTCCGTCCCGGCGGAGGTCTGGCCCCTGATGCGGTCGTATCTGTTCGTCATTTTCCTCGGCATCGGCGGCACCTTCCTTTATAATTATTACGCCTCGCTCCTGCGCGCGGTGGGCAATTCGCTCGTCCCGCTCCTCTTCCTTGCGGCGGCAGCCGTGCTCAACATCGCGCTCGACCTCGTGTTCGTGCTCGTGTGCCGGTGGGGCGTGGAGGGAGCTGCGGCCGCGACGGTGCTGGCGCAGTGGCTCTCCGGCATCGGCACGGCGGTCTATACCCTCGTGCGCTGTCCGGAGCTGCGGGCCCGGCGGGAGGAGCGGCGCATCACGGGCGCCATGCTGCGGGAGCTTCTGAGCGCCTCGGTGCTGACATGCCTGCAGCAGTCCGTGATGAACCTCGGCATCCTCATGGTGCAGGGACGCATCAACAGCTTCGGCCCCGTGATCATGGCGGCGTTTGCGGCTGCCGTGAAGATCGACTCGTTTGCCTATATGCCGCTGCAGGACTTCGGCAATGCGTTCTCCACGTTCATTGCACAGAACTACGGCGCGCAGCAGCCGGAGCGCATCCGCCGCGGCATCCGCACGGCCGTGCTCCTGTCGTCGGTCTTTGCCGTGTGCGTCTCGGCCTGCGTCGTGCTGCTTGCTGCGCCGCTGCTGGGGCTGTTCCTGCAGCCGGGCGAGGCGGAGATCCTGCAGGCCGGCGTGACCTACCTGCGCATCGCGGGCGCGTTCTATGTGGGCATCGGCGGGCTGTTCCTGCTCTATGGCCTGTACCGCGCCGTCGGCAGACCGGGTATGTCGCTCGTGCTGACGGTCATCTCGCTCGGCACGCGCGTGGCGCTGGCCTACGCGCTTTCGGCCGTCCCGGCCATCGGCGTCGTGGGCATCTGGTGGTCCATCCCCATCGGCTGGGCGCTTGCGGATCTCACGGGCGTGCTCGTCTGGCGGCGCGCCGGGCGAAAGTTGACAGAAAATTCACACCCCGGCGCGAAAATGCGTTGAAAAGCCCTGTGTGGTGTGATATGATTGGAGCATCATTCGGAAAGCGAGAAACATTATGGATCTGGAACACAACGAAAACGAAGAACTGGAAGTGACCCCGGCCGAGCCGGAGGCGGCCCCGGAGGCCGAACCGGAAACCGCGCCGGTCCCTGAGGCGGAGCCGGAGGAAAATAAGCCCGCGGAAAAGAAGCCCGGCATGTCCAAGGGCGCAAAGATTGCCATTTTCCTGGCGGCGCTGGCTCTCGTGGCGGCCATCGCGGCCTGCGTCCTGCTCATCACGGGCCGCAAGGATCACCCGGCCGGGACGGAGGCCCCGCAGACGGAGGCGACTGAGGCAACGGACGGCACGACCGAGACCGTCGCAGACAAGACGCTCGAAGCGGGCGAGGAGGTCACGACGACCTACGGCAAGGCGGCCAATCTGATCGACGCCGATAACTTCGGCAAGAACGCCGTCACGGACAACGCCGCCTATACTACGGGCACGGCGGAGGCCGGCGACGTGCAGATGCGCACGGTCGTTGCGCGCGATGCGACGGGCTACTGCCTGACGAATGCCGACCTGCAGATCTACTACTGGATGGAATTCTACCAGCTCATGAACAACTATGGCTCCTATGCCTCCATGCTGGGTCTGGACTACACGAAGGCGCTGGCCCTGCAGGACGCCCCGAGCGGCGGAACGTGGGAGCAGTATTTCCTGACGAGCGCCACGAACAACTTCGCCGAGATCCGCGCCCTGTATCTGGCGGCGCAGGAGGCGGGCTATGAGCTGCCGGAGACGGACGCCTCCTCCATCGAGGACGTGCTGGACCCGGAGGGCAGCTTTGCCAAGAGCGCGGCAGACAACGGCTATGACGATGTCGACGCCTATCTGCAGCTGAACTTCGGCAAGGGTGTCACGACCGAGATCTATCACGACTATCTGCTGACGTATTATACGGCGGTGAACTATTATAAGAACGTGCTGTACGGCGAGTCTGCCAACGCGCTGACGGATGCCGAGATCGAGGCATATTATGACGAGAACGCCCAGAGCTATATCGATCAGGGCGTGACGAAGGTCAACAACGTCTCCGTCCGCCACATCCTCATCCAGCCCGAGGGCGAGAAGGACAGCGACGGCAACTACAGCGATGAGGCGAAGGCAGCCGCCAAGGCGGAGGCCGAGCGCATCCTTGCCCTCTGGCAGGCCGACCCCACGGAGGACAACTTCAAGACGCTTGCACTGGAGTACAATCAGGACCCCGGCTCCAAGGACAACGGCGGCCTGTATGAGGACTTCCAGCCCGGCAAGATGGTCACGGAGTTCAACGACTGGTGCTTCGACGAGAGCCGCCAGCCCGGCGATTGTGAGATCGTCGAGACGACCCATGGCTACCACATCATCTATTTCATCGGCCAGACCGAGACCCGCGCCTGGTTCGACACGGCGAAGGACGACATGGCTTCCGCCGCAGCCGGTGAAAAGATCACAGAGCTGAAAACAAAGTACCCTGTAGAGTTCAACTTCAATAATGTCGTGATCTACGACCTGCTGAGCGCTTCCGTCTCGGCATCCTGACACGAAGACAGCACGGGTGCGCCGCGGCAGCAGCGGCGCACCCGTGCTGAGCTTGTCAAAAAAGGATTTTTGACAAGCTCTCAAACGAGACCCGTTTCACT
>ERZ1673695.1354-NODE-1354-length-25784-cov-6.018734_pt1 | contig 25784 bp, 31 predicted proteins | sample MGYA00580225_ERZ1673695 | MGnify/ENA primary metagenome ERZ1673695 (study PRJEB41218, sample SAMN15661739) | gut metagenome | host: Homo sapiens | place: Canada: London | collected 2015-08-20/2019-03-30 | study: EMG produced TPA metagenomics assembly of... | reverse complement strand
TGAAACTGATTTTCTTGCACGCTATCCCGAAGAATGGACAACAACTATCGGGCAAGAGGAAGCATGGGTAAACCGCTTGCGCTCTGCCCCTGATACATTGGGTATCACCTGTTACGTTGACGGTGAGGATGCCGGCAACTGTGAGATCAGCTTCAGAGGAGACATGAAAGTATCGCATCGTGCAACCATTGCCAATGCTATTCTCAAAGACTATTGGAACCTCGGTATCGGCTCTGCAATGTTCGAGGAGCTTGTATCGGCGGCACAGAACCGAGGAACCGAGATTATGGAGCTGGAGTTCATAGAGGGCAATGACCGTGCAAGACACTTGTACGAAAAATTCGGATTCCGTGTTGTTTGCGAAAGACCGAATATGTTTAAGCTCAAGGACGGCACTTACCGAAGTGAGTTCTATATGCAGAAATACTTATGATAAAAGGCAGGATTGTCAATTACGACAACCCTGCCTTGAATATTATTTATTGCTGAAAGCCAACCATTTGACTCCGTAGGTATCGAGCGAGAAGCGATTTCCGAAATTATTCTCTACCCAGTGTTCGTAAACCCGATAGGTTCCTCGAAGTTGTTCTCTGAGTTCCGTATCGTGAGAGATTGGTTCAAGCCAGATTTCCCCATAATTTTGAAGATCCGGTTTGCTTAACGGTTTTGAATCTGGAAGTGATGCTTCATAGAACGGAGGCTGTGCCACATAAACAGAACCGGCGTTATCAAACGGTACCAAAGAACCATCAACACAAACCAGTACATTCTTTATTGAGTTTACCAATACCCATCCGAAATCGGACGACCAGACTGATTTACCATGATATATCTTTAGCAATTCACCTGGGAGGGGAAGAGAAGTTGCTGGGGGCGTTTCCTCTCTGCCAAGAAGATAATCAGTAGAAACCTGATACAGATCTGCCATCGCTTCTAAGCTTTCAATCGAAGGTGCCTTGCGTTCAGACTCCCATGCGCTGAGAGTAGATGGTGAAATATCGAGCTTGGAAGCTGCATCTTTTACAATCAGCTTTTTGCTTTTACGTGCATTCTTATATTGTCTTGCCAATCTATCACCACCTTTTTTCGCTGCAAATATTGTGTCAGAAGCGAATGTTTTAAGTTGCTCATTACAGAGCATTAATCTCATTTTCGAGGGTTTGAATATAGTCCATCAAGTCATCAAACGAAGGATATTGTCCAAACATCATTTCAGCCATATCCTCATAATCGGTACGTAGGCTATCAAAACGAAAAGCCGGAGGAACAAGCTTGATTGTTCCGGGAATTGCTTCTTCGTATTTTGCCCATTTGCGAGGGAAGAACTTCATTTTGAAGTTTACAACTTTTTTGAGGAGTTCCAGATCTTCAAAAGCAGCATTTTTGTTTTCCGAATGTGCTATGCAGTATAAATCATAGTAGTGTCTCGAATATCGTTTGGGCATTGCCAAATTTTCAGGACGGTTTGCCTCGTGATGAAGAATCGTAACCTTTTCCCAGAAGGTTCGCTCGGCTGCAGCTGTAAGGATCGTACTTGTTGCTTGGTCGAAGGCTTTGGGATAGCATTCAGCGGTATAAGGAGTAACGGATTTCTCCCTCGCAGGAGTCCAGGCTGCCAATGCACCAATCTCCAACCGGATTGCCTGCAGAATAGATTCGGTTGTAAAGATATGCGGATATTCAAAATTTATCGTCTGCGGGTCTGATTCCTCTATGTAGATGGTTGCCTCCTGCCCTATGATCTCCGAAAGATCACGCTTAAAGATAGGAAGCAAAGTGTCACGTAAGAAAACTTCTGCTCGGGCATTTGCCTCTTTGTTAAAGGCATCCTGTTTTGTGTTAGATCTATCTTCCCACGGCTCGTTGAGAGAATAACCAATGGCGCGCCAGTCTAAAATCAAATCGATGTCTTCTGAAAAGCGTGTGATAAGACCATAGCATTTAGAAAGACTGGTGCCGCCTTTGAATGTGAATACATCTTTCCACTCACATCGATGGAAAAGATAGTCCAAGGTCAGGCAGACCCAAAAGTCCTTTTCGATGATGGCTTCGTTCATTCCCATCTTTTGAGCCGTATTTCTAAAAAGAATTCTGCGCTCATCTTCAGGTAATCTCGCTATTGAATACATTTACTTCGCCTCACAAATTTTTCGGATTACAGAATAAACCCAAGCGGTTGTTTGTCTGGCCTCTTTTATGAGATTATCCTTTTCTTCTGAGGATAACTGTTTTTTGAGTTTAGTAATGACGCTTTCGTCTATATTGTCTTTCCCCAGCGCTTTGAGGGCCTGAATAACGAGCGCTGTTTTATAGGACATACCGGAGATTTCTTTGTTACTTCTGTGCTTAAAATCAATCTCGATGTTTCCGATTGTAAATTTATTGTATGGTCCATCGCTAATGTATGTCCAGTGTGCTGTTACCTGTGTTGAAAGCCCTAACTGGTTTAATGCCGTATTTCCTGAAGGAGCAATATTCCAATTAAATTTACGAGCCAAGGCAAGAGCGACATTATGAGGAGAAGGTGCTTCATATTCGCCGAGGAGCTCACTAAATTTGGGATTGTAATAGACACCACGGCATATCTTTTTTATTTTTCCATAACTATCAAGACGGTTAAGAGCTTTACGCGCAGTCTCGTAATCGGCTATATCAAGAAAGTCGGTTGCAATAAAAACAGCCTCATTTCCTGCCTCTACAATTTTTTCATATATCATATCAGAATAGAACGAACTCATAGTCACACCTCCTGTGTCCCAAATATTATATCATATTTGGGACAGTTTTGCAATAGTTATTTATATTGTTTCCAAAGCACTCTTTTTTATGCAAAAATCAAATGTCCCAAAAATAACATAAAATTTGGGACAAAATTAATTCGACTATTTTTTGATGCTTATTAACCCTTCTTTGCTCTGGAAAGTGCGATACAAATAAGTTAAACATAAGAATAATTATGTTTAACCCACAAAATGCACACGATTGAAATACTTATCTGAGTTAAACATAATCAAAATGTTTTTCTGCCAAACCGAGTTAAACATAATCTTTTTGTTGTATCCCTGCCCCTTGTCTCGTGTAATAAGGGTAGGAGGTGAATTCGATGTTAAATGAATTCAAACAATATTTGCTCGGTATAGGTAAGTCTGAGAACACGGCGCTGAACTATTGTGACAAGGTTAAGCTTTACTTCAAATGGTGCCTGGATAGCTTCGGAAGTGAACCGCAGCAGTTGTAGGCCACACGGTCGATATCCAGAATTTCTACGTTGGATACCGCCCTGTAAGGCCGCTCCCGGTTTTCGTCCTCAAACCAGTCCTTCAGCTTCATCTCCACTTCAAGAGACAGTTCCTCGTGTTCACCAGCTGTGGCAAAAAAGAATTTCTCGCTCTGCCGGGTGTTTCCGCGCCGCGTTGTGTAGGAATATCGGACACGGTACAGTGGTATCGTAATCCGCATATTCAGCATCTGCTTTGGGTGCAGGCGCTTCAGAAAGGCGCGGTATTCTTCTGTGGCCGGCAGAGTGCCGCCGATTGCCACTTCGTCAAAGGTACAGTAGTCCGCCAATTCATGTATGTGCAATATATAACCCTCCCTAAAATAAAGTTAATTGTTCAACCGCCTGCTGCGATTGACGAAGTTGGTTGATCCTTGAAAGTTCTTCATCGGTAATCAGTCCTTTGTCTATCATTTTCTGCACCCAATGGTGTTCCGCTGCGTCCATGTCTTCCAGTCCATGTTCTAAAAGTAACCGTTTTGCTTTGCGAACACGGGCCTGCAATGCCTTTTGTCGTCGCTCAGATTTTTGTTTTTTCACCGCTGCAAGGACATCCGCCTCATGGGTCACGGTATAACCGGCTTGCACATCGGCGAGATCCTGCATCAAATCGCGGCTGACCCGATTTTCTGCTCGGACATTGACGGCCTCGGCCGTGAAATACTTGCCATGATATTTGGCGAAGAAAAGCTCGCTGAAGAATTTGGATTCCACTTGCTCTTGTGCCGCATCCGGGCATACCTCTAAAATGGCCTTGCAAATGTCCAGCGATACGCTGCGCTCCAGCAGTCTTTTATCTTTGTGAACGCTTACTTCAAACTCCTTGCTGAACAGCGTCCTTTCCTCCGGCCTGCTGGTGATCTTGATATCATAGAACACATTTCCTTTTCGTGTATCCAATTCTTTTTCAAGAATGGTACAGTACCGGCAACCGACATGGCTTCTGGCACATTCCAACGGATTATAACGCTGCGTCCACGTTTCGTTATGCTCATCGAAATAACAGTGGTGACGGCAAATCCGTTGCTGACCTTTTGCAAATTCCTGAAATAGCGACTCTTTTCTCTGAGCACGTTCATCCAGCGCCTTGTCGATCGACAGTTCATAGCAGTATGGGACAGGCACCTCGTGACAGGCACAGAACACCATTTTGCTTAAACCACCGCCTGACGCATGATGTCGGAGCAGCTGATGGTTTTTCTCACAGCCTAACTTTCGGTATGGGCAGTTGATTGCAGGATTATCATTCTCCGGCATCCACTCCACTCCCATATAGGACATATGGCCGCTGCTCCAATGAGAACCTTTTACCAATAAGCCGCATGGCGTAGAAAAGACCATACGATGCAGCCTTTCAGCGGTGTATTCGAATCCTCCATAGAAATCACTGTAATAGGCCCAGTCCCTTACAAAATCCGGATGGTTTTCTTTTGTCCATCCCTCGCTCAACAGCCGCTGTGTCAACAAATTCAGTTTCATCATCACAGCCCCTTGCATGGACGTATTCCGAAATAGGTTTCCATACGGTCACGAAAAACATCAATGTCTAAATCGTACTCTCTGCAAAGACAGCGTTCGCATACCTGATATTTCAGATACCCGACCGCTTTCGAGCAGCGGACGTCCCAACTGTTCAACTCCTGCCCGCAGACCGGGCAGGAGATTCCAAGCCAGCGCAGTTTATCCATGCGGCTCCTCCTTGTTATCGTAAGCGTGCAGGTATATGTTGTAGTCCTTACTCCGCGTGATGCAGCGCAGCCAATATGTGCATAACTCACCTTCAAAATAGAAGTTGTATTCGTCCTTGTACCCACTGACTGCCGCCTCCGGGTGCTGCCTGCAAAACTCTCTGAGAGCCGCAAGATCCCGAAAAGCGTCATCCGCAATCAGGCGCTCATAAGTTTGGTCGATTTCCTGGGAGACCTGCGGTGTAGCAAGCTCTTTACGGCACGGCCAAATACTGTTCCACCATCTGTATCCATCGTAATCGGCGCGGATATGGCAGATTTTTTTACAGCTGACAAGGCCGTTTCCCATTTTGCCCGGTATGCCGCCATATTCCCGCAGTAGATACGGGCGCTGGGTTTTCAGTTCAGATAAAATCGAAACTTTTTTCATAAGATTATCGCTCCTTTTATTTCTCCACCCATAGAGGGCAGTTGATACGGACCATTTGACCTGGCTCCGGGGCAAATTTGCATTTTGATTTTATACCGCAGTCATCGCAGTCGTGCAGTGCGGTGATGTCATCATAGAATTCGCGGTAAAGTCCGCATATTTCACTGTATCCGCTGCACTTCGGGCAATACTCTATTTTCAGCTCGCTTTCCAACGCACAGCCCTCGTCCGGATCGTAACAGTCACACTCCATGCATTCATTCTTCCGGCGCTTGTTTTCGATATACTCCTGTAAGTCGTTTTCACAAGGCAGGTATAGCTTTCCATTCTCGATACAGCGGAACAAGTCACAGTCCTTATCCGATGCCGCCTCATAAAAGGCCTCGTGCGAATAGGGGTACCTGCTTTCGTAAATATATCCAGGGATACAAAAGCCAAGGCCCTGATCGATACGCTGCCGGTGAGATATTTCCCAAAAATCCTCTTCCGCTGTAAGCTGTCTTTCCGGGATAAAATGGAATCCGCCGTATTCAAATATTTGGTTCTTCATTGTATAATCCACCTTTCTAATTAAAAAGAGAGAACGAAGCTGATTTCTCGGCTTCGTTCTCTCTTGACCTGTTTGCACAGTGCTCCAGATTATTTCTCATCCAGATACTGATGCGGCCGTTCTTTGTAATCGGATACCTTGTAGTCCCCGATTGTTTCATATTTCCCGTTGGAAGAATCCCCGGCAGTTTCCTGCTCGGTTTCTTCCCCGAGAACAGCGTCATAAAATATCCGTTCCAGATATTCATATTTGGAATAGATTCCCTGTGACGCCCAGACAAGTGCGTTTCGCACATACGACGCATGGACGCGGAACAACTCATGTTCCACCTCAAACCCGAGCGATTTGGCAAGCAGTACGGCAAACACAATCACGCTCCGGGTATTCCCCTCGCGGAAGGGATGCGTCTGCCAAATCTGCGCGATAATGCGAACCATACGGAAGACAATCTCCCGGTCATTTTCACCGTTTCGGCGGAGCTTAGCAACTTCCTTCATAGAAGCCGCCAGTTGCTTCTTGATTTCTTTGGGATAGGCATACCGGACGGTATCGCCGCTAAGCACATCTTCCGGTTTCATCATCTGGATTTCCCGAAACTCTCCGGCCCACTCGTAAATCTGGCCGAAAATTGTGCGGTGAATATCCTGCAAGGTTTCTGTACTGAATTTTTCATACTGCCGGTTATAGATACCAGCCATAGCTAAATTCGTGATGTCTGCCTCTGCCTGTCGCAAAAGATCGGCGTCCTTAATGCCGGCAAGGTTTTTCAGCACATCCGCATCATCATACAAATAAGGGTCCCTCATGACTACACCTCTGCTCCAAAGCCATACCGCCGAAGCGTTGCTTCAAAAACGGAAAGGTAAGACATTTTCCCATTCTGCCAGTCGGTAAGCCCTTTGGCGGTCTGCTCGCTGGCCGGGACTCCCTCGATAGCGTTCATCGCGTCAGCAAAGGAAATACAACGCTCTTTCTGCTCGGCGGAAAGTTTATCCATTCCCGCTCCAAGTTTTAATAAAAGCAACCGGCGGTCCAAGCCGTGACCGATCAGCCGGGTGGCCTGTTCCAGCTCGCTAAGACGGGTATTCAGTTTTGGAAGCTCTGCTTCGTACTGTTTACGCAGACGAATCTGCTCGTAAACCCTGTCCACCTCGTCCTTTTTCAGATATTCTCCGGTCATTTTCCCTGAGACTCTGTTTTGCAGATAGTAATAAGTCTTGCCGCCGATATTCTTTTTCGAGATATACCCCTGCGGAAGAACGGACAAGTCTTTTTCCAATCTTGCCTTTTTCTCCAGCAACTCCGTATACTCGCTCACAATAGCGTTATCCATCCGCATCACCCACTTTCAATTTGATCCCACACACGGGACAATAATTCAATTTTCCCGTATGATATGCCGTACTGCCGCAGGGGTAGCTATCATAATATAATTCATGTATCAAAGCGGCTTTATATGCTGCCGTTGCTTTACCTGGTTAACCACGCCGCATTTCAATATAGTCGGCCTCTACCTGCTTGAACTTTTCAAATTGTTCGCAGAACGGGCATGACGGAATATCTTTATTATTCATTTTCGGTTCCTTTCATAGTATACCATGTTTTAACCTGTACGTCAATCAAACAAGTTTATTTGCAGGTTAAGTACTTGCCGTTATTTCGTGTCCTGGCGGTCTGTTTCAATCCGGTAGTCAATGTCCGGCTTCATCAGCCAGCACGGTTCTCCATCGAGTGCATTGTTCGTGGATGAATATAAGCGGTCGTGACGTTTCATCGGAAGGTCTCCCGGTTCCGCATATTTCCACAGCATTCCGGATTCATCCTTAAAAACCATACATCTCCAGCTGTCTATGCCGATAAACCTGATTTTCTTTATCTTGCCGGGCGGCGGAGTCAGTTCAAAGTCAATGGCATTTTCCGGGTGAAGGGGCTGTTTGTATTCGATATATCCCCATGCCTCCCGTCCGATTTCCTCACAATAGGTCTTGAAATCATAATTGTGGATAGCTGTTACCTGATTAAAAGCAGATTCAGGATAGCTGCCCGGTGTGAGTGGGCGCTGTGTACTGTAATATCTCATCTGTTCATCCCTCCAGTAGTTCCGGATTTTCATAGATATTTCCAATAACCTCTGCGCCATCTTTAACAAGACCCTTAATCAGAAGATATCTTGCACTGACATTGCTTTTTAGAAAGTTTTTTTGAGAAGCATATAGACAGCCATTTACCCACTCAATCACATATAAGTGGCGCTTCAATTTGAGAATATCGCCTTCAAAGACCTTCGTGCCGTTTTTGTCGTCGAACCCTGTGTACTGGCCCACTGTGTCTGTGTAAACCGGCCTCTTCTCAATCGGCTCATAGGTATACATAACGGAAAAATCACATTTCCCTTGAAAAATACCACCGTAAACCCAGTTGGCATCCATGGGTCTGCCGTCCATAAAAACTTTTTCTCCTTTTTTGCGGGTCTGTCCCCGAAATAGTAAGTCTCGCATTGTAATCTATCCTTTCTATCATGCTATTTGCTGTTCGCCCCAGCGGATATGGAAATTCCCCTTTTCGTCCATCTCACGGTGCATGAGAAGAGAGAGCAGGTCATAATCCACGCCGAAGCGGTCGTAAATCTCATCCAAATCAGTGTTCTGTCCTTTCATAAACAGATTGATTTTTTCCTTCGCCAGCACCATCTGCATTAGGTTGGACTCAATGCTTCCCGCATAGGTGACAAAATAGATGTCCTTCCATTCTGTAGAATTGTAGCGGACAAACCGCATATAAAACTGGCTCATTTTCGCGTTGTTGTAGTGCAGCTCCGGGATAATAACCTTATTCACATACTCGAAATTGACACTTGACGGAAGGCTCTGCTGCGTACACAGCAAAATCCCGTTGCCGCTCTCTTTCAGCGTCTTCCGCAGCTTCCGCCTTTGTGCAAAGCTGGTTGTCCCGCCTGTCACCGCAAAAATGGGGCGGTCAGGGAATGCTTCCTCCAATGCGGCCCTGTAAGAATCCAGAATCACCTTATGGCGGACGCCTATGGCTACAATTTCATTGTCGAACTGGCCGGCCATCTCCACAACACGGCGTATTTTGGTGGGCAAGCTGCCCTGGTATTCTACAACCGTATCCGGCGCCGCGCTGATCCGCAAAAGTAACGTAATCTGCTGCATCAGCTTCATCATGGCGTCCTTTCGGGAATTTCCCGTACTGGCGAAGTAGTTTTCCCGCATTTTCCAGAACTCCTCCATCGCCATCTGATACACGACTCGTTCATCCTGGGTAAACGATACCGGCTCCTGATGAATCCGTCGAATTTCTCTGCCGACGACTTCCGGAAAGGTACGGGTGATGACCGTCTTGCCGAGAATTTCGCTGAGCGCGTCCGCATTGTAGATGTCCTGTGTACGCTGCCCTACGCCGAATACAGTAATTTTCTCCGGCAGATGGGATGCCGTAAAAAGTCGGTAACCCTCTTTATAGGCAGGGATGGGCTTCCCAAAACAGGGATTATCCTTACTGGACAGAAAATCATCGCCGCGGTCATAATGATAAATCCTCGGGCTCCATGACAGCATGTTGGCCGAATTGTTATACATCAGTTCCAGCTGCGGCGCAAACTCCGAAATGTTGTTCCGTGTGCTTGTGCCGGTTGTCAGCAGTTTGTAGCGGCAGCGCCGGAAACAGTCCAGTACGGACTTGGCCCGGATGCTGGAAGGGTTGGTCATCTCATCGCTCTCATCAAAGATAAGGTGCAGCTTTTGACTATGCCTTCGCACCCACCGCTTAATCTGGCGGCGATATGTGCCCAGCTTGTTCAGTGTAACCAGGACAAAATCGCCCCGGCGTATCTTCTGCAAATCCGCAAGATGCTCCACGAATACATAGGACAAGCCGTAGTTTGGTAAGACCACGTCCCAGTTGTTGCGGATAGAAATAGCAGGGGATACCACCCAGGTATGGTGGATGTGCTGCTTCTCCATCCGGTACAACCCCGAGGCGATACCGGCCAGCGTTTTGCCGCTGCCCTGTTCCCACTGAAGCAGCCCGTACCGCTTTTGCAGCATCAGGTTCAGATCGTGCCGCTGGATATCGTTGAGACGGATTTCTTCTTCGTTCTCCGAATCCCATAGGTGAAAGTTCTCCAACCATGCGCCGATCTCCGGGTCTTCCTCCATAGTAGCAAAGGGCCTGTTCTGTTCGACATATTCTCGCTGTTTTCTTCTCACCAGACGTTCATAGCCGGGAAATTCCCATGCGCCGTCGGAAGAAACAATCTCGTATATCGGGACAGGCTCCCGTTTTTCCTCTGGAATCTGCCGGCGTGTCTTGCCGCTGTAGCCCTTATAAACAAAATCATAGTCCCGTTTCACCAGGGCAATCTTATCCTGCGGCGGCCGGGCGTTCTGCTTTTGAAGGGTGCGTTTCAGATAGGCAAGCACCTTAGCCTCCGTCAGCCTCTTCTTTGCCCATTCCTGGTACTCCATATTTATCGGCTGCGTCTCCGTACAAAACCGGTAAAAATACTCGTAGCACTTGGTATAGCTTTCCTTCAGCTTCGGATGGCACCTTATCTGATAGAGCATTTTCTGCACCTGATACAGAAATCCCGACGACACTTCCTTTTCCTTTGCAAGCTCCCGCACGGCGGAATACCGGTTCTTTTCCAGCAGCCGGGCGGCGGCTTGCAGCAGATGCTCGGAAATCCACGCCGCTTCTTTCTCACGATCAAAGCCGATGGTTAAAAACCGGTCCACTTTGATGTGATACGGCTGTGCCTCAACGCCCTCACCGCGCTTCTGCCAGAATTGCAGCTTAATCGGATAGTGCTGCACTTCCAAAGAAGAAAAAGCGTTTGCAGGCAGGGCGACATGCCCCAAAAAGCTGAAGCGTTCTTCCATCTCCCGGATAGATGTCCCATCAGAAAAATCATCCGACAAAAAGGCCGCAGGGACAATCATTGTCAGAATCCCAAAAGGCTTTAACAGCTCCGCCGCCTTCCGGCAGTAATAAAGCTGTGAAAGCACCTCATCATCATCGTCCACCCACCATCGAAGATTGTACGGGGGGTTCCCGACCACATAATCGAAGCGGACAGACGGCTGGTAGGAGCGGATATCGCCGTTTACCAGATTCGCCCGGGGATAGAGATACCTCGCTACCTTATATGCCTTAATGTCCAGCTCACAGCCGTACAGATTGTTTTCTGCCGGCATGAAATTGAAAAAGGCACCCGCACCGCAGGTCAGATCGGCAACAACCGCGTCCGACGGTGGGGATAATGCTTCTGCCACCAGGCTGCAAAGCATAGGCGGGGTAAAAAACTGTCCGTTCTCAATCCCCTTCTTTGCCTCACTGTACGAAGCATAATTTTCATAATCCTGCCGGCGCAGGCCGTGCAAGCCTCCGTCACCTGTATACAGGTTATAGATGTCATCGCCGCTGATCCCATAATTCTCGGCTTTGCCGCTGTCAATGAGATACAGCAGTTTTTCATTCGTTTCCTGCCGCTTGTCATGCGGTACAACGGTATCATAAACCGCATACTTCATCTTCTCACCTCCATCAGCAGACAAGTCCCAAAAACTCGGAAACAAATCGGCTCGCGTAGTCCTTGCTTTTGAATTTGATATCTACGCGGCCATTCTTGAACATTCGCAGCGATTGAAGCTTGGTGTAAGTAGAAAAACTGATAACCGGTTCCTCCTTATAGCTCCAGTCAAGCAGGTTGGCGATGCCGGCGGGATAATATCCTAAAGCCTCTGTTTCAAAATATGCCAGCCCCCGCAGGATTTCTTTCATGCTGTCGTTCAAACTCCATTTCTCAAATATCGTGTCAAAACGGCAGCCATAGGTAAACCGGACAGTATCATTTTTCAATTCATACTCCGCCTTCCCGTTGTAAGTACACCAGGCCGCCTTATGGCACCCTTCCTTGATTTCATCCAGCGCCCGTTCCAGAAAAGTCCGGCCCCCGAGCTGGACAAATATTTGCTCCAATACCTCCTTGTAGTCCACCGTCATAGTGCGCAGCTTTTGATGGTATTCGGTTACTGCCTCCGTATTCGGAGAAAAATAATCTTTCTTGGGCTTATGCGGCAGCAGCATATCAATGATGCTGTCGGCATCGAGGGATACCTTATACCTGTGGTTAAAATAGCGCACCAGATTGGAAATAAACAGGTCGTTCAACTCTTCCAGCTGATTTCGAATGTCCTGTTCGGAAAATCGAGAAAAATGCGTATACTCCTGCACATTGTTCCAGACCGCTGTGGCCGACTCTAAAAGCTTTGACTGCCGGCTGACAATATCTGTCCACATATACTCCAATTCGTTTAATGAAGCCTTTGCGTCCATATACGCCGCCTGATGTGCCTCGCAAAACTGCCTGTCCGTCTCCGAAACCCGGTTGTCCGCTTCAATTTGTACGGCAGCCAGTTTATCTAAAGCGTTCACCTTTTGTTCCTCCTATCTTCATAATTTATAAAATATGGCGTGCTTTTGCCGAGAAACCAAACGCCTGCATGGTTGGCAACACTCCCCACGATAGGGAACGGGGCTTCTTTTTCTACCAACTTTTCTATAAATTCTGAACCTATCTCTCGCTTACATCTGGAATAATACGCCCAAAACGACCGCTTTTCTCTGGCGTTTTCGGTAAAATACGGGCATAGTTTCTCAATTTCAGCCAGTTGCATTTTATTGGTTAACATATCCCAATATCCGTTATCCTGAAAAGGTTTCGGATGAATATCTCGTCCTAAAACTTCATAAAGTCGTTTGGCTACGAAACGCCGTAGCTGATGCCACGTCAAAAACAATGCTTGCTGTGTGTTCCAGGCAATGATTTGCTGTCTCATAGGATCCTCCATATTTAATAATAATGAAATGAAAAGACAGCACAGCCGGTAAGCTGCGCTGTCTCTTCCACTTTTCCTTTGTCCTAAATTCATGCGCACATGCGCAGCGTTTGGATCGCTGGGGCAGCAGGGACGGGAGCCATTGATATCTGATAAATAGTGTTCATGGTTTCAAAATGAACGAATACATCGGTGACTTCCAAAATCTCCACAACCCTTGAGGTGCGGATAATGTCGCCGCCGCGCTGTATAAGCGCACACTGTCCCTCTTTTAAGGGAAACAGAAGGCGTCCGCTCAGGGAAACATGTCTTTTCATTCTTGTGCTGACCTCCTTGCTTTTTTCTTATCCCAGTAAGACCTGCACGACCGTATCATATGTTCCGGCCAGCAGCTGCTTAATATCATGGAAGGTAATGCGCTCGGCTTTGGCAATATCGTGCATTCCGGCGCCATCCAGCTTCATGCAGATAATCCGCATTTCTCTGGACGGCAGCTTTTTTGCCAGCGCATGGAGGATTAACTCCGTCTCCAGTTGCACCATCAGCTCATCCTGTCTGCCAGCGATATTTTCCAGTGGGACATGGGCACGTTTAGCGCTCGTATCCTCAATATGAACCGTGTCTTCCTGAAACAGAATATCCCTGGCCATATGCTTATAATGGTTCTTCAGGGCGCACAGCATTTTCTTCCATGCCACAGTAGCAAATTTATATTTTTGCAGCTTTGGTTTCTCGCAATACTCCTGTACCGCGCACAAATATCCAAAGACCACTATGTCGTAATACTGGCTTGACTCCAAACCGTTCTCTTTTAAGAACGCGTACATCAGGTCGTGGTTTTCTTCAGCGAATTTTCGCTGTTCATCCGTCAAGGCTTTCATCGTCATTTTTATCCCTCCAAAAATAGAAAGGGGTGCTGCCAGCTCTAACCAGCAGCATCCTCTTTCCCAACTTTTCGCGCAGCACAGCCGCGCATATGGTTTCTTTATGCCGGCAAAGCCTCACGCTCGCCGTCGATTGTCCCTGGGCTGGAAATTGCGAAATGCTCGCCGCTTTCCAGTGTCGAATAGCGGGAATCATTGTCATACATGCCTTCCGCCTCCGTGCGGGTTTCTGAATCTGCGGCGCGCTGTTGGAGCATCATTTTGATTTGCTCCCGGAAATTGTCCGCATATTGCTTCACCTGCACCAGCTCTTCCCCGGAAAAGTCATACAGTTTCCGGAAAGTCGCCACGCTATAGGTGTTTGAGCCGTTGTCCACACGCTTCAACCCAATCTCCACAATGCTGCTCCAGGCGGGGCGGCGGCGGGAGACAAAGGATACGTTCATAAAATCGCTGAACGGGCGGATGCTTGTGGGCGGCAGCGAAAGAAGAATCGGGATATATTCCCCGCTGCGCAGGATATACAGATGCCGCATATTTTTACAGGCCTTACCTTTCCCGTCTGTGCCGAACTTATTCAGCTCGCACAGGGCGCAGGAGCCGCCGGGCGTGCCGATTCCAAGTTTCCCGTCAACGGAAGAACACAAAGGAGGCACGTTGTCGTCATATTCCGAACCTTCCGGCCAGTATGCACCCGCCTGATGGTTATAGACGATAACGCCTTTCAGTGTCTTTTCGTAATCCGGATCTTCCGGGTCATCTCCCGGCACTTCAAATTGAAGTGCGCCGCCGGAAGGAATTTTTACCCGCTGAAAACTCATCTGCAAGCCGTCGAAATCCTCTGACAGTTCTTCGTTGGAAAAATCGCTCTCAATCATAGCGGGAAGGGTGAAGTTTTTGACCTCAGCCAAAGCATTCTCATTGTTGTACGTCATAAATCAAATCCTCCTAATATCATTTTAGGGCAGCAATCACGCTGCCATTTGGTTGATACTGTTCCATCTTTTTGCGGGCATCGACAGGATGTTGTAGCCGATGCTTTCCAAATCGGTTGCCCGGTCGTAACTTGCCACGTCCTGACTGTACCGCGTAACCGCGTTGGCAAGCCCGTAAAGCGTCAGGTCTTTGCCCTCAATCAGATGCTGCAATACGCCGAGATGTTCCTCATCCGTAATACCAAAATCACGGCTTGCCAGGCGGACTACCTCCGGCACGTTTGCCGTATTCATCTTGACGGTAGCTGCTTCCTGCATCATGCCGACCACACGGCTGAAATTCACTTCATCAACCGCCGCACGGACGGTATCCTGAATTTTCAGCATAAATGCGTGGTCGTCTGCCGCTAATGTTTCAGCGGAATAAAGCAAAAAGTTTTCGTCCGCCGAATTGATACGGCCCACATGATTGCGCCTGGTTGCGGCGTCATTTACCACCATGCCGTTGCTGCACACCAGCCGGTAAACCAAAGGCTGGATATTGACCGAGCCAAGCCCCACCTCGCTGTTGCTGATGATGACGCCGGCCTGCACAATATCGCCCGGTACGACTTCCTGCTGGAGCCGGGGGTTTACCACCTTGATATACATTCTGTCCTCTGTAATCTGGCAGCTCTCAAACCGTGCGTCCGGTATTTCACCGATGATCGGCAAGACCGCCTCGGCTATCTGCAAATGATCCAGGCGCAGATAGCGGTTGCTGAGAAAAGCCCGTGCCTTACCGTCCATCACCCGCAGCATCCGTTGGGAATCGGAACGCTCAAACCAGCTGTTGACATTGACGCTCAACAACTCAGGATTTTCCTCCCGCATTTTCTCGTAATACTTTACGGGTATGGATAAATGCGTGCCGATCTGCCGGTGTGCGTTTGGCCCAATGTCCAAAGGCTCAATACGGTCGGAAGCATTTTCATCCAGTACACGCAGGACAACATCAGAACCGAAGCTCTCCATCTGCAAACGCCGGGTACTGACGATATAATCCTCCTTGGAATCCTTCTGACGCAGAATTTCCGCTGCCAGCTCCTGGATTGTCAACCCGGATTTCATTATTCGTCACTCCTTTCTTTCTGATTTGGCTTTCACCAGGACAGCACCATGCCGCTTTCTGTAATATCGGCTGCCATCCCTTCGCGCTCAAAAACCTTTACAAGCCTCGGCCAGTAGGTTTTCTCCGGTACATTTTCAAACGCCGAACGGGTAATTTCAGAATCTGCCTGCTGAATAGCGATTTCTCCGTTCTCCCGGATTGTCAGGCTGTGATGGCCGCGGGAATGCAGGTCAGCAATCAAGCTCTCCAGCACGCTGCGCCCCTGCTTCTCGTACCAAACCTGGGGGTCTACCGGGGTCTGCTGCTGGGGGATGGTCTTCTTTTCCCCTGAATTCTGCTGTACTTCGGCCATCGGCACGATTTTCAGCAGTGAGCAGCTAATATCGGCCTTTTGGTCAAAACTGACGTCGGCATAGTTAAAATCCGGTACGCCGTACAGCTGAATCCTGCCCGTACCGCCTTTAGCGACAATTTTCTCCGGAAATTCCTCCAGCCACTGCCAGGTAGCCTCCGGATAGGCCGATTGTAAATAGGCGGAAATACGGAAGTTCACATGGCGGAGCAGGACAAGGCCCACCGGATCGGAAATGTCCGGTATGGACAATTCTTTCTTAGGAGACTGCTGTTCGCTCTTTTTACGCAGTTTCCGGGCCTCATGGCGATATTTCTTCGCTTTGAGATAGGGAAGCAGAAATTTTACTGCCGCCCATACTGCCCATGCCGCAAAAGCAACACCCAGCAGCCAGATTTGCGCATTTCCCCGGATAAAGGCCATAACCGCCAGCACGGCTACAATCAGTACCGATACGCCTGACCACAGGCTTGTTTTCTTATTCATTCGTTTCATCCTTTCTGAGACTTTTTCCCCTAAAATAAAAAAAGAGGGACCATATGCGTTCCTTTCTGAACACATACGGTCCCTCTTGGCGCCGAACTCAGTCCGGCAAGGCTTCTCTTTCCCCATCAATCACCGGCAAAATTTCTGACGGTGATTCAGAGGATTTACTGTCCAAGGCTTTTGTTCCCGCCTTGTCTGTTCCGACCGGGACAAATCCCCAGTTATCAAGCAATACTTTCAGTCGCTTATCCGTAGTAACGCCGTCTCTCCTGGTGTATACCTCCAGTTCCAAAGAGCCGGATACCCAGATAAGGCTGCCTTTCTTTACACGGGCGCGGACGAGCCTTTCAGCATCGTCTCCCATCGCACAGATTTGAAGGTATTGCGTCCTGCGGTGCTCCTTGCTGCCGACATTCTCAGCAATGTCAAAGCGCACATACGGATTTCTGTTGATACTGGTCTTCAGTTCCAAATCAGCGGTTACCCGGCCGATTACATAGGTCTGTGCCATCTCGCTCCTTTCTGCCTTTCGGCTAAAATATCTATATACAAAAAAGCGCCGGCACACAGTTTCCACCCATAAGGGCAAAACCGTACTGTCGGCACTTTGAATACAAACTTGACAAACGTGTGCAATGTGAGAAACTTCCCACGATACAAGCAACTTATGCCTGCAAATCCTAACGGATCACGCACAAAAAATCAATTACAATGGTATTGTAACACTATATCTTGCGTTTGTCAAGAGCGTATAATCAATATATAGATATTTGCTTGTGATAAATCCCTATACATCCTTATACAAATACTCGATTGTGTCTTTCCACTGTGCAGCAGAAAAATCTTTTGGATCCAACTGATGCAATATGGTTCGCGCTTTTCGATTATCGTATTCTTTCAGCCGCATGTCCGACAGGTATTCACATCCGACTAACCTATACAGTACGTCCAAAGGCGATTCTTTCATGAGTACAGTTTATCCTCCTATATAGAAATCCTCCTCACGGCGTTCAAAGGCCATGAGGAGGATTTTATTCGGGCCGACTTGAAAACTATTCCCTAATAGTTGTAAGGCTCCATGCCGGATTTAGGTTTAACTGATCCTGCAAACAATGCAGTTGGTACTGCGCTTCATCCAGCGAAATCCGGTCGTCCGGAATAAAGACATATTGATTCTGCATCGTTGCATAAGCCTTCGTAATGTGCGTATTTGCACATGCTTTGTCAAAAAAGATAAAGTCTTTGGGAAGAACGCCAGGGATACCGTCCAAGCGGTTCTGTTCCTCGGTCAGCCGAATTGTCAGCAGCTTTGCCAACTGCTCTTTATCCTGGAGCAATGAAACGATGCGCGGTTCGCTTGCGATAACTGCCAAATCATAGATATGTTTTGACGCTTCAAAGGCACGGTGCTCCTTTTCTGCGTTTCGGGTGTAGGCTTCCGCTGCAAACAGCTTATCTATGAAAATCCGTTCAATTGTCATAGTGAGAATTTCAAAGGGGTGGACATCGAACTGTTGAAGCAAAATAAGCTGCTGGTCTGGCCCCGCCTGCTCGTAAATCAGTGGGGCAATTACCACAGGCTCATACGGTTCACTGATGGTAAAGGACGTGGCCTCAACTTTTACTTTTCCGAACCGCTGCAAAACGTCGTTAAAATCGTATTCCACAACCGGGAGATAACGGTAGTAGGAAATTACCTCCGAGCGGTTGGTGCGGCCCTCGTTGGGATTGCGCTCCATACAGGTGTATTTTTTGGTCGCCCGCTCCAGGCGCTTGTCTCCCTGCGTGCGGCTGCACTCCCGGACATCGACGGATAAATCGACGTCTTCTGAAAAACGCCGGACACTGTGCAGCGCCTTATACAGAGCTGTGCCGCCCTTAAAATAGGCGGGCAGACCCTCTCTTTGGAACTGTGCCAGCTCCTGCAAAAGCATAGAAACGTAGTAATCTTTTTCAATAACGTCCTGACGGTATCCGGTGTTTTCGGATACCTGCTCTATCAGGACGCGAAAAGCATCCGAGTCCAAATGCAGCTTCATTTTTATACTCCTTGTCTGCCTGCCACATGGGCAAGCTTCATAATTGTATTTCCGTTATAGTGGGTATCTGCCAGATGCAGAAGCGTACCGTAATCCAATCCTCTTGCCTGCACAAACCGGCCGAGCAGCAGGTACGGATCTTCTGCGTCCACCGGCACGTCATCATACATGTTGAGCAAATCCAAGAACTGAAGATAAAAGCGGTTTTCTTTATTTACGGGAATCCGCGGCGCACGAATGACAATACCCAGTGCGTCATCCCGCTTGGCTCTGTGCTGTGCGCTGTTGGAAACAAAGGTCCTTTCGGCCGGCATAAGCGTCGTAAGGCCCAGCTTGTGCATAACCGCAGCGCCCGTCTCATACCCGGTGCCGTCCTTCAGATATTTCAGCTCAATCAATTTATCTTTGTTGATGCCAGTTTCGCCGAAAACGGTTTGCTTTGCTACATAGTAGACGCCCTTTGCAAAAAAGCGAAGGTTGGGGCATGTGCCGGTATCGATCAGCCGCTTTACTGCAACAGCTGCTGCAGCGCAGGCTTTCTTTTTCTCCATGTGGTACGCATCAGCAATTCGATTTCCAAGCTCCCGGATAAGGATCGGCTCACCGGATTGAAAGCTATCAATCGCTTCCTGAATAAACTGGGTGTAAGTTTGCTCTTTCATCGCCGCACCTCCTTTTGATATATTATATGCAAAATATATTCTTTTATTCTGCAATTATTATATCATCAAAAAAGCGGTTTGTCAATGAACATAGAAAGAGATCTCAATCCGCCTTTTCTGGCGGTTCGGAATGGTCGTCCAATTCTCCCAGCTCTTCAAAGCCGAGAAAGCAGTCGGAGGAAAGGGCAGAATCAAAATACTCGCTGCCCAATGTCAGCCGCTGCGTTTTTTTGAAATAAAAGCGGTAGCGGAAGCCGATCTGAATTTTGGAGTGCTTGCCCAGCAGAAGGGCAGACTCGTTGCCGTCATCGTCCATAATCCGGATTTTCCGGTATTTGCGCAAAGGCTTCGGTACAATACCGACACAGGTGCCCTCCACGACTTCATATTCCTTTTTGCTGATGGCCCGGTAAAACGTGTATGCCCTGCAAAAGCTGAGAATACAGACTGCGGCGCTCAACAGCAGCATGATCCTGTCCTTTGCAAACAGAAACATGGCAAGCCCGACTAAAAGGCAGGCGAAGCCCAGAAGTACCGTCAGTAACAGCCGACGCCTTAGCGGTGCCGGAGCGTTTAAGATTTTATCCATTTCTCAGATCCTTTCAAAGATGATTTGCTTACGCAGATAAAGGTTCGCCACGGATAGCATGACAGGACGGCATTCCGGCAAGTAGGATACCATATCGGCGATATTGTCGCTGGTAGTAAATTCATCATAATACAAAGTATCCAGCAGTTCCTCTTCACAGCAAAAGTCCAGCTTGTTTCTTTCAAAGTACTTGATGATCTCCGCTGTAGAAAGAAGCGTCTGCTTCGCCAAACGGATTACTTTCTTTTCGTCAGCCGTTCGCTTGTCCTTACAAAATATCTTTTTCGCTGTGGAATAAGGAACCTCTCCAAAAACGCAGAGCCGAAAGAAAGAGCAAAGACGAAGAAGTGGATTCTCCGAAATCGGCATGATATACAAGTCAGACAGTAGACGATACAATGCCTGCACCTCCGTATCTCCACAGCCCTCGGCAACAAGGCCGCGCTGAATCAGCCTACACATACAGTCATCAAAGCTGCGGGAAGAATAGAAGCCGGTTTCCAGCTCTTTTTTCTGATACAATTCCCGAATCTGGTCAGGCCTGAGAATCCTCCAATTTAAGGATGACCACACCACAAATTCCTGAATGTCCAGTATGTACTCCCGGTTTTTCAAAATCACAACGGGAATTTTACCGCCCTTGTTTCGCTTCTCGATGTGAAAATGGCCTACGGCCGTCAATAACCTGTTCATAACAACACCTCTCAATTTTTACATCATGATGCAGCTTGTCCCATATAATCGTCCATCCATAAAATAAACACTTGATTTTGGCGCAATTTCTGCTTTGCTCTTGAAATCCATGCGCCAACCAGATTGGGCTTGACGCCATACATGGCTGCAATTTCTTTTCCGGAATAGCCTTTTACCTTCAGTTCAATCGCCTCAATGCCGAGCCGGGTTGTGCCGGTATACTGCTGCTTCATATGATGCAAGAGTTGTATGGCGTCCAGTTCGGCAAGCATTTCATCTTCTTGATGTGCAGAGTCCGGAATTTGCTCCAAAGTGGACCGCATGATATCCGAATCAGAATACATAGGGATACATCGGCTCCATTTCTGCTTGCCGCCCATCAGCCGGCAATATGTACGAAGCCCGTTGGCAACCACTGTTTCCGCATACACTGTAAATGGGACACCCTTTTCCGGCCGGAAGCTGGCTGCTGCTTTACACAGCCAGATGCAGCCTTCCTGATATAAGTCGTCATATTCAAAACCAACCATGGTCTCGTTTACGATAATGTACCGGTAGATAGCCCAGGACACAATATTCAAATTTTGTTCCGCCAACCGCCGCTGGCTGTCACTCAGGAAAATCCTTTCTCCCATACTTTTTCACGCTCCTCATTTTCGAAGCCTCCTTCGCATTTCATGCTGCCGACTGGATATTGTCATACGCTTGTGTGCAGATGGCGATCAACTGGTCGCACATATACTCGCTAAACTTGGCAATATGGGCCTGTTTTTCGTTCAGTCCCAGCTTTGCCTGCATCCACCTGTAGGCCTGCCGCTTGGACATCAGACCGCTCCTCCACATCCAATCGAAAGCTTTGTGCGCCTCGATACGCTTATGTCGTAAATCTCCATTGGCTAAGGTTCCCATCGGAAGCCTGGATTTTCGGTGGGCCGCCACATAGGCGTCGCACTTCGGGTATCGGTCACAAACATAAAGATACCCATCTGTTTTCGCGGCATTGCCATAAACGGCGCTTGACGGACGCAGTGTGGCCTTTGCGCCGCAATATGGACAGCGGATTTGAATTTTTTTCATAACCATCACCTCCAATACGATTAGAATACGGATTGAATAGTCACTAAAGCGTAGAGCCTTTACCTTGCGCCAACTGGTGCAGACAACAGCCGTCCTTCCAGTCTGTATTCCATAGAAGCCAGGAAGAATACAGTACTTCAAAAGCATGTTCGCTTAAAACGGCTATACATTCGTCTTTTACCGGCATATCTCCTGTGAGCTGCCGAAACTGCGCCACAGAAAAAACAAGCGGGGTGCCGTTCCGGTCTGCTGTCAGCAAATACTCATCGCACTGCTGATTCTCATATAGGCAAGATTTACATTCGATCCATATGGCGGATACCCTTGCGCCGCATCCGCAATGCCATGAGCTGCATGGTAAAGGTTTTTCCCGCGCCGCTGGTTCCCAGGATCGCCATGTTCGCATTCTTGTAAACCTTGGAATTGAAGATATCCACGATGACGAGGGAATTGTTGATTTTGTTTGTCCCGAGCAGGATACCGTTGTCATCGCACAGCTCGAAAGCCGTGAATGGGTAGCAGCTTGCGGCACCGGCCGTCAGCACGTTGCGCTTGGAGCGCCCAAACAGGTGCTTTTCCAAACTGGTGAGCGGCAGCGCTGACAAAAAAGCCTGCTCTTCCCGAAAAGAACAGGCGCTCACTGCTAAATCCTGAGAGACCAGCAGCTTTTTCATTTCCCTTTCGCGCCAGGCCAAGTCCTCCGGCGTTTCAGCGGTGATGGTGATAAGGAGATTCATGTAGTAAAAGTCCTCGTTATTGGCAAGGCCGTCTTTCAAAAAATAGCCGCTGCGGATCGCCCCATCCAAGTCATCAAAATCGGTGTTGGTATCGCTTGTTTCTTTGATTTTGGAACGGTTGATCCGCAGCTGCTGTCCCAGCTTATGCACCATACGTTCTTTGGGCTGCTTTGCCAAATACAGATCGATGTCGATGCCGTCGCCTGCGTTCACCAGCAGGCTTAACCATCCAGCCGTAACACGGGATTTATACCCGTCAGACGGAATCAGCAGATACGAATGGTACAGCCCGTCGATGCAGATGTATTTTGCGTGAGTGAAATCAATGGTTTTCGGTGCAAAAAATTCGGTGCAAGGGATAGCGTCGGTATTCTTGCCCTGTTCCACATACCGAGATACAATATCCTGTACGCGAGCAGGCAGCGGAATATCCGAGCTTTCCTGCCGGCAAAGAATGTTATACAGCACATCCACCGTGAACTCGTCCTCGTTTTCCGGCCTCAGCACTTCGTTCCCGCACTGCTTCAGATAATTGACCGCAGTACGGGCCGCCACCTGCAAGGTGGATACCGCATCCGCCTCCTCATCGCCGCCGTGGCGCCCGAATGCTTCATATTCAAAGATAACGAAAAATCGGCGGGTCGTCGCTTCGCGGGAACCGATGCGCCCCACCAGCTTCAGGTAATCCTCCTGAAGCATATGACAATGGGGATCTGTCTCCCGTTCCATCTCCCTGCGCACGATTTCCGTATGCTTGTTGATGTCCGCACGCTTTGTCAGCACCTTAAACTGGATTTTGACAGGGCTGATTTTAAGATAGCTGATAAAGGAATAGATAATGCTGCGCTGCTCTCTGGCGCTGCGCAGCAGGAAATTGATCGGCTCCACTTCAAGAACCTTGACATACCGGTGGTCTTTGGTGTAGATAATGCCGTTTTCAATCTTTTCAATGGGAAGATAGGCAGCCACCGGATTTAAAAATTCTGGTTCGGACTGCAGGCGGCGCGGCCGCGCCCTTTCTTTCCGTTGTTTTTGTTCCTTTGGTGCGGTTTCCCTGGCCGGTTTTTCTTTTTTGGTTTTAGCCGACCGTTTCCTGATAACCCCCAGAATCTCAGCCATCATGGACGGCTCCTTGTCTTTGTTCTCCTCCTTTTTCTCTTCACAAACCGCTTTCTTAACCGGCTTCTCTTTTTTCACCGGTTTTGCGGGCGCTTCCTTTTCAGGAACGACGCCCACCACGCGCCGGTTTTTCAGCCACTTGAAGAAAGCAAAGATAAAGGACGACAAGCACTCGCCCGATACGCCGAACAGCCCGAGCAGCGCAAGGGGGAGGGCTGTTAGGCACAAAATAATGATCCGCGTCGTCAGCGGTATATTCAGCAGGAAAACCGGCAAGCCTGCCCCTATGGCAAGGACGCCGGCCTCGATTGCGTTGCGTAACTTAAAAAGCCCGCCGAACAGGGTAGAACCCTCAATGAAATTCGGCGGGATCGTATAGGTTTCAAATTCAGAATCTTTTTGTTTGCTCATCAATGCCTCCTATCCGATAATCCAGAATGGGCCGCCTGCCGCCGCTCCTTCCCGGGCCTCGTCGAGGATGATGGATAAATCCCATTCCTGCTCGCTTCGCTGATAGCTTGCCGGATCTGCCACCAGGATTTTTTCGTCCCGGACGCCCCGCAGGACAATGAAATGGCCGGAGTTGGTGAAATGCCCTTCGTCCATCAGCGCAACGATCAGCTTTCCGTCGCTGAGGGCGTCTGCGATTTTCTGGCCTTCATCTTTGCCGCAGCCCTCCACCGGTAAATCCCATGCTTTGGCGGCAGCGGGTATCAAAGCATGATAGGAACCGTTACCCGATGCCCAGTAGCCGTGTTCATACGACCACCTTGCCATTTCTACCGGATCAACGGCCTCATCGGTAAGAGAAGAAACGACAATCGCCATTGCGGTAGGGCCGCAGCCATAGCCGCCGATGTCGTCCGTCCCATAAGGCTTATCGGCATAGCGTTCATCGAGCTGGTTGAAGTAAACCACTTCGGTCTGCCCGTCAGTGAACTTAATATCTCCAAGAGAACTGATCGCTTCATATCCATTCGGCAGGCGCTGGAACATGCCGTCTCCCAAAAACACGCTCAAATTTTGGGCGTAGTTATTGGACAGTTCCTTTTGCTCGGCGTTCAGGTGGAACACATTGTCGGCAAAATAGTCCTCGCCGTTGTAGACGATGGTATACACCATCCAGTCCTCTGTTACTGTGGTTGAAGTTTCGGTTTCCTTGCCAGTGCTGGCATCCACGGTAACAGTAGTTTCTACCCGTGTCCGGGTTTCTTCCTTCGATGTAAAGGAATACAGCTCTCCTTTGGCCTTCCGCAGGGTGGACTCCATATCGTCAAAGGTAATGGATTTAAAATCCTCGTTTTTGGAAGCGCAGAACTGGGAGACAAAGGCGTTGGCGTTATATGCCGGCGCATTCTCATGGGGATTAATGATTTCCCGCTGGTCGGCGCCGGACGATGAAAAATCATCCTCGATTTCTAACAGCACATCTTCCAGAGCTTCGGACAGCACATCACTCACGGAATTGGTTATATCTGTCATGTTTTCTGTGATATAGGCGCTGTCGTTTAAGACAGGCACGGTCGGGTCGTCCGGGGTAAAAGCATCCACCAGCCCGCCGAAAATGAGGGCGGGCAGCATGAGGATAAACAAAACCGGCAAGAGAAAAATCAGAGCAACCACAAGAATGATTTTCCCAATCAGGTGCCGGTTGCCCCATACCAGCCCGGCTACCGCGCCGTATGGTCCGCCGGCAGCGGCGCCTTTGGCGGCCCCGGCTATCGCTTTCCCAGTCTTGACCGCACCACGTACCGTGTTGGCGGCCTGTGCGCTTTTAGCGGCCAGATTAGAATTGTTGTTTTTTTCTTCCGCCATCAGATTCTATCCTTTCGTTTCGGCGGATCAGGCAGTTTTTTTATAATGCTTTCGTTGTAGGCAATATTGCCGTCCGGCGCTTTATAGGGCTTACGCTCTACCGTATCCGCTGCGTACTGCTTGTACCAGATCGTCCCATCGGCGGCTGTCACCGTGGAATACTCCCCGCTGGGAGCCATATACTGGTCCGCATGGTACATCCCTATGGCAATCCCTTCCGGGTGTTCTGAAGAAGTCTCAGTCGCCATGATCCGTCCGCCACCGATTTCTACATTGGAAAAGTTGGGCACGTCTTCCGCATCTTCTCCCAAAGCGGTATAGCCCAAATAGGAAGACAAAGCGGCAGAAGCTTTCTCCCCGGTCATGGAGCCGGTAGTCGAGATATTGCCGGTTGCTACCGTGCCGATGACGCGGTTAGCGAAACCGCCGCCCTTTTCCAACGAGGAAGCAAAGGCCTTGCCGCCAAGACCGCCTTCCTTG
>ERZ1673695.1353-NODE-1353-length-25784-cov-19.774807_pt1 | contig 25784 bp, 26 predicted proteins | sample MGYA00580225_ERZ1673695 | MGnify/ENA primary metagenome ERZ1673695 (study PRJEB41218, sample SAMN15661739) | gut metagenome | host: Homo sapiens | place: Canada: London | collected 2015-08-20/2019-03-30 | study: EMG produced TPA metagenomics assembly of... | reverse complement strand
TCAACGCTCGTGCTCTTCTCGTCCACAAGCATAGCTTGTGGTTCTTATATGAAAGGAACGTCCGCCTGCACGGAGCGTTTCGTGCAGACGGGCGCATCAGTTTTATCTGTGGCCCAGGCGGGGCGTTGCGTCCACAAAGCCGCTTTCCAGCTGGTCTCCGATCTCCAGGCACCGCGCCGTGCCCAGCGCGACGCAGTTGATGGGGTCCTCCGAGACCCGCACCTTCACCTTGAGCTGCTGGCTCAGATATTCGTCCAGGCCCTTGAGCTTGGAGCCGCCGCCGGTGAGCACCACGCCTGCGGAGTAGATGTCGCCGGCCAGTTCCGGCGGCGTGTGCTCCAGCACCTGATGGGCCGCTGCCGCGATCTGTTCGGCCAGAGGCATCACCGCCTCGTAGAGGTCCTCGGTGGTCACGGTGAGACGCTGGGGCAGACCGGTGAGCAGGCTGCGGCCCTTCACTTCCATCTCGGAGGAAAAGGCGCAGGGGCGGCAGCAGGCCACCTGCTTCTTCAGCTCCTCAGCGGTGCGCAGGCCGATGGCCACGTTGAATTTGAGGCGGGCGTATTTCTGGATCTCATCGTCAAAGGTGTTGCCCGCGATCTTCACGCTGGCGGACCTCACCTTGCCGCCCATGCTGATCACCGCGATGTCGGTGGTGCCGCCGCCGATGTCCACCACCATGTGGCCCTCCGGCTGCAGAATGTCGATGCCGCAGCCCAGAGCGGCGGCGATGGGCTCGTCGATCAAAAAGACCTGCCGGGCGCCGGCGGCCACCACGGCCTCCACCACGGCGTCGCTCTCGATGCCGGTGATGGCCGCGGGCACGCACACCGCCACACGGGGCTTGATGAGCTTGGAGTCATAGACCTTGTTCACGAAGCGGCAGATCAGCTCTTTCGTGAGGGTGTGGTTGGAGATCACGCCGTCCTTCAGCGGGCGGGTGGCCAGGATATAATTGGGGGTGCGGCCCACCATGGCCAGCGCGTCGTCTCCCACCGCCAGGACCTGGTCCTTGCGGGTGTCCACCGCCACAACGCTGGGCTGGTTCAGGATCACGCCCTTGCCCTCCATCGCGATGATGATGGTGGTCGTGCCGAGGTCGATGCCAATATCATACTGCGCCATAACTCACACTTCGCTTTCTTTGTTCTGTTGCTGCCCGCCCACAGGAAAACGCCGGAAAGGCTTTGCGTCCGGGTATATTTCAAATTGCTTTTCACAGTTCTGTATGCGCTGCGGCCACCGCGAATACCTCCAGCGCACCGGCCTGCATCAGCGCCGCGGCGCAGGTGCTGATGGTGGCGCCGGTGGTGATCACATCGTCCACCAGCAGGATCCGTCGGCCTTCGATGCGCTGCGCATTCCTCACGCAGAAAGCACCCCGCAGGTTTTGCAGCCGCTCGGCTGCGGACAGGCCCTTCTGGGTGTGGGTGACACGTGTCTTGCGCAGCGCCCGCTTTTCCAGCGGGATGCCCAGCGCGCGGGCCAGCGGCACGGCGAGAAGTTCCGGCGGCTCGTATCCCCTGCCCCGTTCGGAGGAAGGCACAGGGACCACCAGGTCGAAACGCGCCAGCGGCGGCACACCGTTAAAAGTTATTATACCACGCTTTATGTCGTAATTACAACCAAAAACGGCCCGCGCCATCTCCGCGCCCAGGGTCTCGCCGTAGCAGGCGCGTCCGCCGTTTTTGAAGCGCAGGATGGCCTGCCGCACGCACCCGTCGTAGCGCCACACCGCGGCAGCGCCTGTCACGTCCCGCAGGATATGCTCGGTAGCCGGCAGCCGCGGGACCGCGCGCCGCAGTTTTGCCTGCTCTGCTGCGCAGTCCGGGCAGTCGGGCATCCAGCCCAGCACCCTGTCGCAGAAGGGGCAGCGCCGGGGATACACCAGCCCCGCCGCCAGCTGCGCGGCGACCCTCAGCTGCATTGTGCCGTTCCAACGTTCAGCAGCGCGCAAAGGCAACTGTACCGCTTGTTTTTCTGCACGTTTGCCACCATCTCTTCCATCACCGAAAGCTCACCCGGCAGGACGCAGAGTTTTTTCGCTCTGGTGACGCCGGTGTACAGGAGATTGCGATAGCGGAGCATTGTGGGAACACCGCTCAGCGGCATCACCACCGCTGTGAACTCGGTGCCCTGGCTTTTATGGACGGTGATGGCGTATGCGATCTCCAGCTCCTGGAGGGTATCCGGGCCATAGGTTATCTTTCTGTCTTCCATCTGCACCAGCAGGGTGCGCTGGGCTGGGTCCACCTGCAGGATGACGCCCATATCCCCGTTGAACACGCCCACGCCCGATTCTCCCCCATCACGCTCATAGGGGATGAGGTAATCGTTCCGCACCTGCATCACCTTGTCGCCCTGACGGAGCACCCGGTCGCCGACTTCCAGTTCGGGCTTATCCGCGGCGGGCGGATTGAGCAGCTGCTGCAGGCAGGAATTCAGTTCCGTGGTACCCACCGGGCCAAGTTTGCTGGGGCAGAGCACCTGAATGTCCCGCATAGGGTCAAACCCATAGGTGGCGGGCAGGCGGCGGCTCACAAGATCACACACCAGCTGCTGGCACGCCATGCCCGCAGAGGGCAGGAAGAAGAAATCGCTTTCTTTCGTGCCCTTTTGGGGCACAAAGCCCTCGACGATGCGGTGGGCGTTTTTCACGATGAGGCTTTGGCCCGACTGGCGGAAAATGCGCTCCAGCCTGACCGTTGGCACCACGCCGCTCTGGACGACCTCGCCCAGAATATTGCCGGGGCCCACGCTGGGCAGCTGGTCGGCATCGCCCACCATGATGATGCGGCAGCCGTGGCGCAGCGCCGCCAGCAGGCTCTGGAACAGCTTCACATCCACCATGCTCATCTCATCCAGCACCACCACATCGCATTTGAGCAGGTTTTTCTCGTTGTGGATAAAGCGCAAAAGGCGGCTCTGCGGGTCGTAGTCCACCTCCAGCAGGCGGTGGATGGTCTGGGCCTTCTGGCCCGTCAGCTCCGACAGGCGCTTGGCCGCGCGCCCGGTGGGCGCGCAGAGAGACACGCGCTGCCCGGAATGCTGCAAAAGCGAGAGGATGGCGTTCACGGTGGTGGTCTTGCCGGTGCCCGGTCCGCCGGTGAGCACCATCACACTGCTGCTCATGGCCATGCGGATGGCTTTGCGCTGTTCTTCCGCGTAGGCAAAGCCCTGGGCGCTTTCCAGAACGGCGATGCTCCGGTCCACGTCGGCGGGCGGAGTCACAGGATGGCGGCTGAGTTCCCACAGCCGGGCGGCAATGTCGATCTCCGCGTTGAAAAGGTCCGGCAGGAAAATGAACTCGCCCTCCGCGCGGGTGCATTTGTGCGCCTCGCCATCATCGAGCAGACGATCCAGTTCTATATCCACCGCGTCCGTTCCGATCTTCAGGTGGTTGGCGGTGCACTGCACCAGCCTTTCGCGGGGCAGACAGGTGTGTCCGTTGCCTGCGTTGTGGCGCAGGACATAGAGAAGACCCGCCCGCACCCGCAGGGAGTCCGTCGAGTCGATCTGCAGGTCGGCCGCAATGACGTCTGCCCGGCTGAATTGCAGGTGCAGCGGTTCCCCGCAGAGGATATAAGGGTTGCGATTTATCTCCTCCACGGTGGAGGGTCCGAAATGTTTGAACACCTCCACCGCCTGCGTCGCCGAGATGTTAAAGCGGCCCAGATAGGCCACCGCCTCCCGCACGCCGAACATCCGCCTGAACTCGTTCGAAATGGCTTTCGCCTTTTCAGGGGTGATGCCCCGCAGTTCGGTCAGGCGCAGCGGGTCATTGGCAATGACCTCCAGGCAGTCGGCGCCGAAGTGCTCCACGATCTTTTTGGCGGTGGCGCGCCCGATGTAGGGCAGCGCCCCGCTGGAGAGATAAGAAAGGGTCGCCGCAAGGTCCTGCGGCATGCTGACCTCGCATCTTTCGGCTTTGAACTGCGGGCCGTGGGCGGGATGGATCTCGAACCGGCCGTAGACCGTGACGCTTTCGCCCGGGTTCACTTCTCCCACTTCGCCGGTGACCACATGAAGCTCGCCGCCGGCATTCACCTCGAACACGGCATAGCCGGTGTCGGGGTTTTCAAAAATCACATTCTCCACTACGCCTTCCATGCACAGAAGTTCCCCGGAACGCACCTCATCCATCGCTCTGGCTCCCCTTTCCCCCGCAGGCAGATTCAAAGCCATTATACCGCGGGCCCGGGGCTTTGTAAACCGAAGCGCGGCCCGTCATCGGGTCAGGGCGTACTCCTCGCCGAACATCAGGTCGTACTGCAGCAGCCAGTGGTTCTGGAACCACTGTTCCTGTTCCTCGGTGAGGTCGGCGTCGGTGGTCGTGCTGTCGGGCAGGATGGTCACGCCCAGCGTGCGGCTGCGGTAAGCGGAGAGCTGATTTGCCAGATAGCGGAACATGGGCGGCTCTTCCAGGCCGTAGAGCTCCATCAGCACAGGGCTGATCTGATAGGCGGCCACGGTGCCCAGGTCCACCTTGCCGTCCCAGTAGTTGCTCCAGATGAGCAGCGGCATCTGGTGGAGCTCGGGGCTCTCACTGTCCGCCCCGGAGGCGTAGCCGGTGGCGGTGTAGACTTCATAGCCGCTGCCGATGGGGTTGTAGTGGTCGCCCCAGAACGCCAGGATGGTGGGCTCGTCCACTTGGCTGAAGTAGTCGGTGAGGGTGCCCAGCATGGCGTCAGCCTCCCGCACGCCGGTGGCGAAGTCCTGCAATGCGCCGAGGGTGCTCTCACTGATGCCCTCCGGCGCCTCCAGGATGCCCACAAGCTCCTCCTCGGGGTAATTGTTCTTGTTGTAGCTGGTGTGGTTCTGCATGGTCACGGCGTGGATGAAGAGGGGCTTGTCCTCGTCCCGCTCCTCATACTCCTGAATGATGCGCCGGGCCATCTCCGCGTCGGTCACAAGGCCGCCAGACCACTCGGTGTCCCGCTTGCGCTCGGGGTCCACAAAGTCCTCCAGCGAAATGAACTCATCGATGCCCAGGTTGGGGTAGGCGGTGTTGCGGCTCCAGAACTTGGCATAATAGCAATGGATGGCCTGGGTGGCGTAGCCCTGGTCCTTTAAGTACGACGCGATGGAGAACATGGGCCGGGTCACATGCTGCTGGAAAGGCTTGGACCCGCTGGGCAGAAATTCCACCGAAAAACCGGTGAGGGCCTCGAACTCCACGTCGCAGGTGCCGCCGCCGAAGCTGGGGCTGTAAGCCTTGCCGTAGGCGGAGGTCTCCATCAGGCGGTGGAGGTTCGGCGTGACCGGCTGGTCGAAGACCACGCCGTAGTCTTCCAGCTCCTGCACGTCCCAGAAGGATTCGTCCATGATGAAGATGATGTTGGGCTGGGTGACCTGCCCGTCCCCCGCCTGGGCGTAGCTGCCCTCAAACTCGGGGGCGAGGTCCTGGCTGTAGGCCTGCTCCACCAGCTGTTTCACGGTCTCTTCGGAGTAGTCCTCGGGCTCGTCCACCTCAAGGTTCTGGATGTTGGTCAAAAAGCCCGCGATCACGCCATAGTTGCGGTAGTAGCGGTTCTGCATCCACATATCCGGCACGATGCCCACCATCCGGGAGCCGGTGGGGCTGAGGAACACAAGGAAAAGCAGCGCAAGGCCGCCCGCCCCGGGCGCCGCCCAGGAGAGGATGAACTGCCACACCGCCCCTCCCCGGGGACGGGGCACAAGGCAGGCGAAAACTGCCAGCGCCAGAATGATGAGTGCGCTGACCCACATGGAGGTCTGCAGTTCCAGGCCCGCCTTGCCCACCACGTCGGCAGCCTCCGCGCCCTGGGAGAGGTCCCAGGGAAAGAAGGGCTCGCCCCGCAGCTTGAGTTTGAAGTAGGTCACTGTGGCGGGGATGCACCCGCCCGCGCCGCACACCAGCACCGCCAGCGCGGGCAGCCGCGTCAGGTTCGCCAAAAACAGATAGGTGCACAGGATGAGCAGCCAGCTGCAGGCAAAACTGCCAAAGTGAGGCAGAAAGTTGTCGGTCCAGAAGGAGGCGCTCAGGCTCCCCCGGTGGATCCATTCGGTGCACAGCAGAGTTGCGGTGGCCACGATGGGAGCCAGCGGCCACCAGAAGATGGAAAGTTTCGCCCGCCAGGGCGCTCTTTGTTTCAACGTCGTTTGCAAGGGAAATGAAACCTCCTGAAAAAGTTTTGCCGTCATTCCAGCAGCCGCGCCCAGAACCCGCCGCGGGCTTTGGGCGTGCCGGTGGGCAGCTGGGTGCGGACAAGGATCACGTCCGCGCCGATGGCGTCTATCTCCCGCCAGGGAATGAACACGTCCTCCTGCCGGCCCAGCAGTCCGAACAGCCGCGGCCGGCCCAGCAGGACGAGCCCCTCAAGGGCGGCGGTCTGCGGGTCAAAGCGAAGATCGTCCGCCCGGCCGAGGTTCGCCCCCAGCGGTACCTGGATCACATCCTTTTTGCAAAGCTCGCTCAGGGTCATGGTCCTCCCCTTTCCGGGCCGTGCGGCGGAGTGCCTTCGCTATACTAAACGATGCTGACCCCCGCTGTATTGCAACGAGCCCCATGTTTGCCTGTTGAAAAGATATGTGTCCGGTTTTGTATTTTAGCACAAAATAGTGTATAATGGATGAAACTTGTCAAAGAACAACCCTTTCCTCGGGAGGATATGACCCATGTACAAAAACATCGTGTTCGATCTGGGCGGCGTCGTGGTGGATTTTGCCCCTCACGATTTTCTGCTGGACCGTTTTTACGACGAAGCCATCGAGACAAAGGTGTACGACATCACCTTCGGCAGTGTGGAGTGGCGTCAGCTGGACGCCGGCGAACTGGACCGCGAGGCCGGCAACGCCGCCATGCTCCAGAAAGCCGCCGAGGCCGGCTGCACCTTTGAGGTGCAGAGCGTGCTGGACGACTGGTACCGCATGCTCAAGACCCGCCGCCGCACGGTGGACGTGATGAAGCGGCTGAAAAAGATGGGCTTCTCGCTGTATTACCTTTCCAACATCCCCTGGGACGTTTATGAGGAGATGCAGCAGCGGGACTTCTGGCCCCTGTTCGAGGGCGGCGTGGCCTCCTGCGAGGCGGGCGCCAACAAGCCCGACCCCCGCATTTTCCAGCTTCTCATCGAGCGCTACAGCCTCGTCTGTTCCGAGACCATCTTTGTGGATGACAACAAGCTGAACACCACCGCCGCCTACGACCTGGGCATCACCGGCATCCACTACAAGGGCGGCGCGTCCTTCCTGCGGGCGCTGAACGCCTGCGGCATCCCCATCAAGGAGCACCTGCTCTGGTAAAACACATCCCTCTCCCCCGTGCCGGCGGCACGGGGGATTTTTTATGCCCGGGCGGGCCGGTCCCTCACCCAGCTTTTGACAGTCTTCTCCGCCGCCGCGCGGTACACTGTTAGCCGGGAGGTGGGGCTGTGAAGATCGTTGTCTATCTGGATATCCTGCTGGTGACGAATTTCATCGCAGGGTATTTTCTTTTGCGGGCGGCCGGCTGGCTTGCCGGCGCGGCCTGCTCTGCGCCCCGCGCCCTGGCCGGAGCGGCGCTTGCCGCGGCCAGCACGCTGATCCTTTTAGCGCCCGCCTTGCCCGCGCCGCTGGGTTTCGCCTACAAGCTGGCCAGCGCCGCGCTGGTGACGCTGGCCGCCTTCGGCTGGCATGGTCTTCGCCCTTTTCTGCGGGCGGGGGCATGGTTCTTCGCCCTCAATCTGGGTCTGGCGGGCCTTGCCCTGCTGGGGTTGCAGCGGGGCGGCATGAACGGCGTGCGGGTGCACAACCTGACGGTGTATGCGGATCTTTCGCCGATGGTGCTGGTGCTCTCGGTGCTGGCGGTGTATCTGGCGGTGCGGCTGGTGCTGCTGGTTTTCGGGCCGCCCGCCGACCAGGAACCCTGGCAGCTGGAACTGTGTCTGGCCGGCAGTGAGATACGGGTCCAGGCTTATTACGACACCGGCTTTTTTCTGCGGGACCCGGTGGGCGGGCGCCAGACCCTTCTGGTCAGCTGGCCGGGGGCGGAGCGTCAGCTTTCGGACGAAGTGAACGCCTTTCTGCGGGGATACTTTTCAGGGCAGAACCCTCTTCCGCCCGAGGGGCTGGGCCTGCGGCTGGTGCCCTGTTCCGGGGCCGCCGGCAGCGCCGTGCTGCCGGGTCTGACCGCCGCCGGCGCCCGGCTCACGGGGCAGGGACGCACGCTCACCGCCCGAAACGTGACGGCTGTGTTCACCGCCGAGCCCCTGCGGGACGGGCAGTTCCAGGCCCTGTTCGGGCGGGAATTCCTGATGGATGAGACCGAAAGGAGGTCCAAAGCATGCACCTGAATCTGTTCCGCCGCCTGCTGGCCGGGCTGCGCCGCCTGCTGGCGCGGCTTCGGCTGCCCGGCGGCGTTTACTACATCGGCGGGCCGGAAGCCCTGCCGCCGCCTCTGACCCCTGAAGAGGAAAAGCTGGTGTTTCAGGGGCTGGAAGAGGGCCGCCAGAGCTGCCGCGACATCCTCATCACCCACAACCTGCGGCTGGTGGTGTATATTGCGCGCAAGTTCGAGAGCAGCGGCATCGCCGTGGAGGACATCATCTCCATCGGCACCATCGGGCTCATCAAGGCGGTGAACACCTTTGTGCCCGCCAAAAACATCAAGCTGGCCACCTACGCCAGCCGCTGCATCGAGAACGAGATCCTGATGTTCCTGCGCAAGAGCAGCAACCGCCGCCAGGAGACCAGCATCGACGAGCCGCTGAACACCGACGGCGAGGGCAACGAGCTGCTTTTGTCCGACGTGCTGGGCACCGACCAGAACCAGATCAGCGCCCAGCTGGAGCAGGACGCAGAGAAGGACATGCTGCTGGCGGCGGTGGACCGGCTGGCCCCCCGGGAAAAGCAGATCATGCAGATGCGCTTCGGACTTCTGGACGGCGTGGAGCACACCCAGAAAGAGGTGGCCGACGAGATCGGCATTTCCCAAAGCTACATCTCCCGGCTGGAAAAGCGCATCATCGCCCGGCTGCGCCGGGACCTGGAAAAGATGTGCTGAGTTTGCAGCAAAACAGAGCCCCCGCCGCCTGCAGGCGGCGGGGGCTCTGTTTTGCTTTCGTCAGGCGGTCTTGCTTTCCACCATTTCGGTCTGCTGTACGAACAGCGGCATCAGGCCGCCCCGCAGGCCCATCTCGCTGTCCGGCAGGGCAAGCAGATAGTCAAAGCCGTTTTTGCTCCAGCGCAGCATCGCCGCGCCGCCCTCGTTCTGGCTGATGTTCACCCGGATGTCCCGGTGATACAGGGTCACCTGCTCCCGGAAGTTCTGCTCAAAATCGCCCTCCCTCAGGTCGGCGCCCGCGCGGCCCACCCGCAGGATGAGCTTCCACTCCGGCTCCACCGTGTATTCCAGCTGAGCCACCGCTCCGCTCAAAAGAGATATGCGGTCCAGCCGGACGATGTCATTTTCCGGCAGGCTCCGGGCCCGAAAACCCGCGCGGCGGCAGAAATCCGGCCGGGCATACTCCCACTGCCCTGTGCCAAACCGGGAATAGAGCAGCGCCGCTGCCACCGTGATGAGCACCGCCGCCAGCAGCACGCCCCCCACGGCCAGCGCCGCCAGAATACGAATCTCCATACAAGATCACTCCCCCTCCCCCTCACTGTATGCGCGCGGGCGGCAGATGTGCGGCCAGCTTTTACCAGCGGCCGCGCTGTTTGCCCGGCGCGGCGGGCGGCCATACTTTTGTCATGCCATGGGGGGAGCGTGACCATCTTTGTATTACGGCAAGGTCGAGATATGCGGCGTGAACACCGCAAAACTTCCGGTGCTCACCGAGAAGGAAAAGACCGCTCTGCTGCGGGCCGCCCGCGCAGGCGACAAGGAGGCCCGCCAGCGGATGATACAGGGCAACCTCCGGCTGGTGCTCAGCGTGGTGCAGAAATTCGCGGGCCGGGGCGAAAGCATGGACGATTTGTTCCAGGTGGGGTGCATCGGGCTCATCAAGGCCATCGACCACTTTGACCCGGACCTGAGCGTGCGGTTTTCCACCTACGGGGTGCCCATGATCGTGGGCGAGATACGCCGCTTTCTGCGGGACAACAACGCCGTGCGGGTCTCCCGCTCGGTGCGGGACATCGCCTACAAGGCCATGCAGGCCAAGGAACAGCTTCAAAAGGAGCTGAACCGGGAGCCGCACATGGACGAGATCGCCCGCAAGGTGCAGCTGCCCACAGCCACCGTGACCCTTGCGCTGGAAAGCGTGGTGGACCCGGTGAGCCTCTATGAGCCGGTGTACAGCGACGAGGGCGACACCATCTATGTGATGGACCAGCTGGGCGACGGCGGCGGCGAGGACAGCTGGATCAGCGGCATCATGTTCAGAGACACGGTGCAGGCTTTGAGCGAGCGGGAGAAAAAGATCATGGCGCTGCGCTACCTCTCGGGCAAAACGCAGGTGGAGGTGGCAAAGGAGATCGGCATCAGCCAGGCCCAGGTGAGCCGCCTGGAAAAGAACGCCCTGGGGCGCATCAAGGGCAAGCTATGAGCAAACGCTGAAATTTTACAGGCATCGTTCGTGGACATTCCGATTCTGCTGCGTATAATATATACAAGGAGGCAAGGAAACGACCACCACGTGCAGATTTTGCTCAAATTCAACATGTTTCCTGATGCAAGATGATGAATATGACCGAAGAGAACGGCATGGTCCCGATGACCGACGAAGAATTCGACACCTATTTTGCCCTGGAGTCCGACCATCCGGACATCATGGAGAAAGCGGCGGCTGTTTTTGCCCAGCAGCCCGACCTGCCCTACGTCGAGATCGGCGAATTTATCGTGCCCAACCGCAAGCTGCTGGAAGACTGACAGACCGGCGGCCCGCCTGCCGGGCCCCGGCTTTTCCGAACACGCAAAACAGGCTCCTCTCACCGGAGAGGAGCCTGTTTTTTGTTGGTTCTCACTTCAGTTCCACCACAGTCACGCCGGCCTCGCCCTCGCCGTAGCGGCCAAGGCGGAAGCTCTTGACGTTCTTGTGGCCCCGCAGGTGCTGGTGGATGGCGTTGCGCAGCGCGCCGGTGCCCTTGCCGTGGATGAGGTAGACCATGGTCTGGCCGTTCATCACCGCGTGGTCGATGAACTGGTCGGTCTCCATCAGCGCCTCCTCCACGGTCATGCCCAGCAGGTTTATCTCCATGCTGGCGCTGCGCTCCACCCGCTGCACGGTGGTGCTGCGGGGCGCGGGAGCGGCGCGGCCGCCCTTCTTCTGGGGCTTTTGCAGCTTGTCCGGCGCTTTGAGGCCGGAGAGGGGCACCTTGGTCCGGATGATGCCGGCGCGCACCTCCACCATGCCGTTGCGGTCCGGCAGAGAGGTGACGGTGGCCAGCTGGTCATACTCAGCGATGACCACCTCCTGCCCCACCCGCACCTCTTTCAGCGGCACGAACTGGCGCACGGGGTTGTGGGCCACGTCGCTCTTGGCGAACAGGCGCTCGGCGTCCTTGCGGGCAATTTCCCGGGCACGGGCGGCCCGCTGGGCGGCGGACTGCTTGTCGTCCTTTTGCAGCTTGTGCAGTTCGTCGGTGAGGGCGTAGGCCTCCGCCTGCACCTGCTGGGTCATCTGCCGTGCCTTGAGGCGGGCGGCTTCCAGCTCGGTCTCGCCTTGACGCACCAGCGCGTCGCACTTTTCCCGGGCCTTTTCCAGCATCTTCTCCGCCTCGGCCTTGGCCTTTTCCGCCTCGTCCTGGCTCTCTTTCAGCTGCAGCTTCAAATCGTCCAGCTGGGCAAGCACGTCGTCCAGCCGCTTGTCGTCGCTGGCAAGGTGGGTCTGGGCCCGCTGGATGACCCGGGCGGGCAGGCCAAGCTTTTCGCTGATGAGGAAGGCGTTGGACTTGCCCGGCACGCCCACGCTGAGTTTGTAGGTGGGGCGCAGGCTCTCCACGTCGAACTCACAGCTGGCGTTCACCACGCCCGCCGTCTCCAGTGCGAACACCTTGAGTTCGGAATAGTGGGTGGTGGCCATGACCAGCGCGCCCTGGATGCGCAGCTGCTCGATGATGCTCACCGCCAGCGCCGCGCCCTCGGCGGGGTCAGTGCCCGCGCCCAGCTCGTCCAGCAGCACCAGGCTGCCCTTGAAGGCGTTGTCCAGGATGCCGGTGATCTTTTTCATGTGGCCGGAGAAGGTGGACAGGCTCTGTTCGATGCTCTGCTCGTCGCCGATGTCCACAAGATAGTCGGTGAACACGCAGACGGTGCTGTGCTCGTGGGCGGGGATGAGCAGGCCGTGCTGAGCCATGGCGCAGAGCAGGCCGGCGGTCTTGAGGGTGACGGTCTTGCCGCCGGTGTTGGGGCCGGTGATGACCAGGGTGTCGTAATTTTCGCCCAGGGCCACGTCGATGGGCACCACCTTGTCGGGGTCGATGAGGGGGTGGCGGGCCTTTTTCAGGTCAAAATGCACGTCGTCCGCCACCTGGGGCATCCAGGCCTTCTGCTCCAGGGCCAGATGGGCCTTGGCCAGCAGCACGTCGATGTCCAGCATGGCCTTATAGCTGAAGTTGAACATCGGCTCGATGGAGGCCACCTGCTCGGTGAAGGCGATGAGGATGCGCTCGATCTCCGCCTTCTCCTGGCTGCGCAGCTGCATGATCTTGGCGTTGGCCTCCACCACAGCGGTGGGCTCCACGAACACGGTGGCGCCGCTGCTGGACACGTCGTGGATGACGCCGCCCACTTCGCCCCGATACTCCGCCCGCACCGGCACCACGAAGCGGCCGTTTCGGATGGAGACCACCGCGTCCTGCAAAAACTTGTTGGTGGTGCTGTTTTTGATGATGGCGTCCAACTTGTCCCGGATGGAGTTTTCGGTGGCCTGTATCTTGCGGCGCACCTCGAACAGGGTGTTGCTGGCGGTGTCTGCCATTTCCTCCGGCGAGAGGATGGCGGAGCTTATCTGCTTTTCCAGCCCGGGCTGGGGGCTGAGGGCGTAGAACAAATCGTCCACCGGCAGCATGTCGTGCTCGGTAAGGCCGTACCAGGACACTAGGTTCTGGAAGTTGCGCAGCGCGCCCGCCACCTCCATCAGTTCCGCCATGGAGAGCACGCCGCCCTTGACGGCGCGGCTCACCACCTTGTCCACGCCGGACACGCCGCCTAACCGGGGGCTGCCGTTTTTCAGCAGCAGGCTGGCGATGGCGTCGGTCTGACTCAGGGCATAGCGCACCTCGTCGGGCGTTTCGCCCGCAGGCTGCTCCAAAAGCAGGGCGCGGGCCTCGGGGCAGACGGCCAGCGCCGCCGCCCGTTCCAGGATCTTGTCCAGTTCCAGTGTTTTGCGATAACTTGTATCCATGATTCTCCTCAAAAGGGCGCATCGCGCCCGCTATGTAGTTCAGTTCACTCCATCACAGAGTGAAGGAAATCCAGCGTTTTCAGGGGCTTGTCCAGCCGGGCGGCGGCGTAGCGCTCGGTGACGCGGCCCAGTTTTTCCAGGCTTTTGGGCGAAAGAGAGAAGGCGAACACCTTCTTGTCCTCCACCAGAGCGATGTGGCGCAGGGCGATGAGCGCGCCCTCGTCCAGATTGGGCGCAAGGCCCTGGGCCTCGGCGCAGTCGCCGCAGAGCAGCTCGCCCGCGCCGATGTCGAAGTAAAAATCGCCGCCGTCGTATTTCTGGCAGCTTTTGCAGCAGAGCAGCGCGGGCATGTATCCTGCCTCGCACACAGAGCGCAGCTCATAGACCGCCTTTATCTGGGCCAGGGGCTTTTTCTGCTCGCTGATGAGGTAGAGGCTGTTGAGCAGAAGGCGCAGCTGGGCCGCCGCCTCGCCGCCGCTGGGCAGCAGGGTCTGGGCGATCTCCGCCAGATACATGGCCAGCGCCATGCCCTCGATGCTTTTGGGCAGGCCGAAAAACACCTGTTTGACCTGGGCGTCATCCACCATATACATGGACTTGCCCGCAAACAGGGTGAATTCCGAATAGCAAAAAAGCCCGCAGGCACTGAAAAGTTTGCTTTTCAGGCGCAGGCTTCCCTTGGCAGATGCGGAGATAAGGCCGTGCTCCGGGGTGAGGATGGTGAGGATACGGTCAGATTCCCCCACCTTCACTTCCCGCAGCACCAGGCCCGGCGTCACCAGTTGCATGTTCGTCTCCCGCGGGCGGCGGCAGCCCGGGCTGCCCGGTGCGCAGAGCCTTTTTGTAGTTCAGGTACTCCCGCACGCCGCCGGTCGTTTCAAACTCTTTCCAATCTTTCCAATAAGAACCGCTGCTGTCCATCGCTGGTCGCCCCCTGGTGGTACTGTTCCACCATTGTACGCCGGTATGCCCGGAAAAGTTGTCCAGCGATGTAGAAAAATTTTTGCGATGTGTCGTGTTTAACCGACAACATCATTTGTTTTGAACAAAGCCAAAGTCGTTCAAAAGGAAGTCGCTGTCACGCCAGTCGTCCTTCACCTTGACCCAGCACTGAAGGTTCACCTTCGCGCCCAAGAATTCCTCACAGTCCACCCGGGCGGCGCTGGCGATCTTTTTCAGCATCTGGCCGCCCTTGCCGATGACCATGCCCTTGTGGCTCTTGCGCTCGCAGTAGATGTTGGCGTCGATGTCGATGATGTTCTTGTCTTCCCGCTCCTTGAACCGCTCCACCGTGACGGCGATGCCGTGGGGCACCTCGTCCCGCAGGAAAAGCAGCATCTTCTCCCGCAAAATCTCGCTCACCAGCGCCTTTTCCGGCATGTCGGTGTAGGCGTCGTCGTCGAAATAGTGGGGGCCTTCCACCCCGTAGGCGGCCAGAATGCCGAACAGTTCCTCGCAGCCCTTGTCCTCCCGGACGCTGATGGCCACGACCTTGTCGAACACGCCCAAAGCCTCCAGCTTTGCGGTGCGCGCCGCCAGGTCCGCCTCGTCTTTGAGGGTGTCGGTCTTGTTGATGACCGCCACGGCAGGGGTGCCCCGCAGCGCGTCGATCATGGCCTGCTCGGCCTCGGTGAACTCGCCGTAGGGCTCAAAGAGCATCAGGCTCACGTCCACATCCGCCACGCTGTCGGTCACGGTCTTGCTCATCCGCTCGCCAAGCTTTGTGCGGGGGATGTGCACGCCGGGGGTGTCCAGCAGGACATACTGCACCGGCCCGCGGGTGACGATGCCGGTGATGCGGGTGCGGGTGGTCTGAGGCTTGGAGGTGACGATGGCCACCTTCTCCCCCACCAGCCGGTTGGTCAGGCTGGATTTGCCCACGTTGGGCTTGCCCACAAGGGCCACAAAAACCGATGAGGTCTGCAAAGGATCATCCTTTCTTTCTTTCGGGCCAGAACACAAAGAACCAGGCCCCAGCCAGCGACGCCGCCAGCAGGGCCAGGGCCCAGGGGTGCGCGAAGAACCAGCCGGGGATGGCGCACAGCACCTCCGGCTGCCAGAACAGCATCACGCCCACAGCCGCCGAAGCGATGCTGAAGGTCAGCACCGCGCCCGCGGCCATGTCTTTGGCGCCGCCCGCCGCCCGCCAGTGGGCGGGGTCGGGGGATTCCACCGACCGCTCGATGGCAGAGTTGACCAGCTCCAGCGCGATCACGCCGCCGATGCAGAGAAACAGCAGGGCGTACTCCACCGCGCTGAAGGAATAGAACAGGCTGGCCAGCAGCACGTATGCCCCGGCGCACAGGTGAAAGCGCAGGTTGCGCTCCTCTTTCACCGCGGCCCAGAAGCCTTGCGCCGCATAGCCAAACCCGGCAAAAAACCGCCGCATATCAGATCTGGTCCGCCGTGTAGGACACAGTGCGGGGCAGGCCCAGCTGGATGAGCACGGCCTCTTCCTTTTCCCGCATCTTCACCGCGGCAAGGCCGCCCTGCTCGTGGTCATAGCCCAGCAGGTGCAGCATGGAGTGCACAGTGAGGAAGGCCACTTCCCGCTGCAGCGGGTGGCCGTAGAGTTCCGCCTGCTCCATCGCCTTCTCCATCGAGATCACGATGTCGCCCAGAAGGCAGGCGCCGGTGTCCTGGTCCACGTCGTACTTGCCGTCCTCGCCCAAGGGGAAGCTGAGCACGTCGGTGGGCATATCTTTGCCCCGGTACTGGGCGTTCAGGGTCTGGATCTCGGCGTTGTCCACGAAGGTCACACTGATCTCCGCGGGCTGCTCGAACCCCTCAAACTCCAGCACAGCGTTGCAGCTGCGGCGGATCAGGATGCGCAGGCCCGAGGGGATCTTCACCTTCTTCTGCTGGTTTGTGATCAACACTTTGTTTGACACACCGTTTCACCTCTTCATGTTTTTAATGGTTCCGTTCGCGGGGTCCCGCCCGCGCAAAACGCCCCGGCTCAGGGCGTCAGTTCAGGGATTGCGCCGCTGCCGCGCCGCCCGGTCGTAGGCCTTGACGATCTCCTGCACCAGACGGTGGCGCACCACGTCCTTTTCGGTGAAGTAGACCCGGGCGATGCCCTCCACATTCTTCAGCACGTTCAAGGCGTCCAGAAGGCCGCTGCGGCTGCGGTCTGGCAGGTCGATCTGGGTCACGTCGCCGGTGACCACCACCTTGCTGCCGGCGCCCATGCGGGTGAGGAACATCTTCATCTGCTCCCGGCTGGTGTTCTGGGCCTCGTCCAGGATGATGAAGGCGTCGTCCAGCGTGCGGCCGCGCATGTAGGCCAGCGGGGCCACCTCGATGGTCTGCTTTTCCAGCAGCTTCTGGAAGCTCTCGGCCCCCAGCATGTCGAACAGGCCGTCATAGAGCGGGCGGAGATAGGGGTCCACCTTGTTCTGCAGATCGCCGGGCAGAAAGCCCAGCTTCTCCCCCGCCTCCACGGCGGGCCGGGTGAGGATGATGCGGCTGACCTCTTTGCTCTTGAAGGCCTTCACCGCCATGGCCACCGCCAGATAGGTCTTGCCGGTGCCGGCAGGGCCCACGCCGAAGGTGATGGCGTTCTGCTTGATGGCCTGCAGGTACTCCCGCTGGCCCAGCGTCTTGGGGCGCACGGGCCGCCCCTTGGCGGTCACGGCCACGAAGTCCTGGGTGAGCTCCCGTACACGGCGCTCCTCCCCTGCGCCGGCCAGACTGATGCAGTAGCGCACCGTCTGCTCTTCCAGCGGGGTGTGGTTTTCCAGCAATGTGAGCATGGCGTCCACCGCGCGGGCGGCTGCCGCCACCTGCTCCGGCTCGCCGGTGAATTTGATCTGGGAGCCGCGGCACACCGCCGTGATGGAAAACTCGTTCTCCAAAAGGCGGATATTCTCGTCCCGGCTGCCAAAAATCTCCAGCGCTGTTTCTACACTGTTCAGCTCGATCAGTTTTTCTGCCATTCCACACCTGCTCACTTGCCGAAATCTCGCGGGGCCGGCCGATTGCACCTGCGCCCACAAATACATCGTTATTATACCACAAAATATTCCAATAGGAACTGTCTGTTTTACACAAAATTTTACGGCGTTTTCATCCACCCTTTTCCCGGGCAATGTCCGCCTTGAAATCCACCGTCATGGTGTAGGTCAAAGTGCCGCCGTCCCAGCTTTCCTGGCGGCTTTCGGCGATGATCTCCGCGTCCGGGAACTCCGCGTAAAGCTGGGCAAGGCAGGCAAAGCGGGCGTACTGGCGGGCGCCGTCCGGCGTGAGGTGGAACTGGCGCGCCTCCCGCTGAGGCACATACCGCTCCTCAATGGTGGCGGGCAGGGCGAAACCCAGCACGGTGAGCGGTCGGTGCACCGTGCGCACCTCCTCGCCCTCCGGCAGCTGCGCCCCCAGTTCCAGCGTGTACCCGAACAGGCGCAGGCGGCAGCTGCTGGCCACCCTGCCGGTGAGCGCCTGCACCTCATAGGTGGAAGGCTGCACGCACTGGTAAGTCTTTTTCACCGCCGCCACCACCAGCCCTTTGGCGTGGCTTTCCACCGGCTGCTCATAAGGGTCCGGCTTGTAAGCGCTCACCAGCACGTCCCCGGCGGCGACGGTCTGCCCCACTGATTTGACGGCGAATCCCTCCTGGGCGTTCACCTCCAGCAGAATGCCGTCCGCCGCCGCCACCAGGTCCACCGGGTCGTTGGATTCGATGGCAGGCTTTTGCAGCGCGGGGCTGGCTTCCACCACCAGCCGCCCCTTCTCAAAGTTCAGCGACACCCAGCCGAAAGCTTCGTCCCCGTCCATGAGCTGTTTTTCCGCAAGGCGCAGTTTTTCCTGGGTTAAAACCGCGCCCTCGCAAATATCCATAGAATAGAGCATCTGCTCCACCCGGCTGCGGGCCGCCGCGTCCAGCCCGTCGTATCGGATGGACCAGACGCTCCGCCCCAGCAGGTGCACCGCCGCCGCAAACACCAGCGGCGCGAGCACAAGCCCCCAGCGGCCCCGGTAAGCCCGGAGACGGAAAAGCACGCCCCGCCTTTCCCGCACCCGCAGACGGGTGCCGCAGCGCCGCGCCAGACGGGAGACCTCCCGATACCGGCGGGCGGCCAGCCGCGCCGTGAATCCGTCCGCCGTCGGGCGAATGTTGTAAAGCGAGATGCCCTGTCGGCCGCACAACGTGATGAGCTTTTCACTTCGCCCGCCGCAAGCTGCGAAGTCAACGCCTGCGAAACAGTTTGCCCAAATCAGCCCCATCGTTTACCTCTCGTTTGAAAATTCCGCGCGGAATATCTTCCCCTTCAGAGTAAGCATCCGCCCGCCGACGCCGCACAGGGTAAGCTCGTCGCCGTAGAGGCTCACCTGCCAGCCGCCCATATCCAGCCGTATCTGGTTCTCGTCGTAAAGCAAAACACCTTTGCAGCCTTCCACTTCCACCTGCCCGCCGCACTGAATGTGCAGAACGGGCTGGCGGTAAAAGGCGGCGGGCGGCTGACGCACCAGCCGCTTCAGATAGGTCCCGGGGCTCTCCCGTCTGGTTTTGCGTTTATGTTTCATCTCCTGCCCCCTGCCGCTTCTGTGACCTTTTTTGGCGCGGCGCTGTGCGCCGCTTACCCTTATTTATATTATCCGGGAGGATGAGCTTATGAAGAAATTTCCCCTGCGCGCTGCCGCGGGCGGCGTGTGCGCGCTGGCAATGCTGGCACTTTTGTTTGCCCGCCCCTTCGCCTGCATCGAGGGCATCCGGGCGGGTCTTGCCAGCTGCGCAGAGCAGGTCATCCCGGCGCTGTTCCCCTTTTTTGTTGTTTCCTCCATCATTGCGGCCAGCCCGCTGGCAAAGGTGCTGGGCACGGCGGTGTGGCCCTACACCCGGTTTGGCCTCGGCATCCGGGACAGCCGCGCCGCCACCGCGCTGCTGCTGGCATGGCTGGGTGGTTTTGCCGTGGCGGCAAGGGTCATCGGGCAGATGTATGCCGGGGGCGCCCTCACCCGGCGGCAGGCGCAGCTGCTTCTCGTCTGCGGCGTGGGTTCCGGGCCTGCCTTCGTGGTGAACACGGTGGGCTGCCTTTGGCTGGGCAGCCCGCGGCTGGGCTGGTGCATCTTCGCCGCGCTGCTGCTGGCGAACCTTGCGGCGGGGCTTCTGGCCCGGGCCGCTCTCGCTTCGGAGCCGGAGACTCTTGCGAAATCTGCCTCCTGCCCGGAAGACGCGGCGCAGGGCATCAGTCTTGTGTCCGCTGTGCAGGGGGCGGTACAAAGCATGCTGGCGGTGTGCGGTTTCGTGACCTTTTTCAGCTTTTTGAACCATGCGCTGGGCTCCTTCCTGCCTGCGTCGGGCCCGGTGCGGGCGGCCCTTGCGGCGCTGCTGGAGGTGATCGGCGGCTGCATTCAGGCAAGCCATTTGGAAGGCGCGGCGGCAGTTTACGGATGCTGCGCCGCCCTGAGCATCCAGAGCCTCTCTGTCTTTTTGCAGGTGCGGGCTCTGCTGGACCGGGATATTTCCCTTTTGCCGCTGGCGGCGGCACGGCCTGTGCATCTGGTTCTCTCTCTGGGGGCGCTGCGCCTTCTGCTGGGCCTTGTGCCCGGGGCTGCCGCCGCGGCCGCCGCCGGAGAGCGCCTCATCGTGCAGAGCCGCACCGCGCCGGACGCCGCCCTTGTTCTGTTCGCGCTGTGCTGTGCGGCGCTCTACGGCCTCGGCTTTACATCCGGCGGTCAAAAGAGTATAATGAACGAAAACCACAAAAGGAGGCGCCGCCGTGTTTCGTAAGCATCCCGTGCCCGGCCAGAATGTGGAACCGGCCTGCGAATACTGTGAGCACGGCCGCCGTGCCGCTGACCCGCGCATGATCCTGTGCCAGAAGCGCGGGGTCGTTTCCCCCTATTTCCACTGCAAAAAATTTCTCTACGACCCCATCCAGCGAGTGCCCCGCCGCCAGCCCCGGCTGCCCAGTTTCTCCCCGGAGGATTTTCGCCTGGATTGACCGTTTTCTCTTGACGCACGATGCTTTTTCCGTTACAATAATATCCGTTCCGCTGGAATAGCTCAGTCGGTAGAGCAGCTGATTCGTAATCAGCAGGTCGCGTGTTCAAGTCACGTTTCCAGCTCCAGTTCAACATGGACTTCGGTCCGAATAAAAAGGCCCCGATCAGTGACCGGGGCCTTTTTGTTATGTTTGCGGCGGCCGCTCTTCGGCTCCACCGTCCTGGCGGAGAACGCCGAAAAGGACCATGTTCAGCAGTTCTCCCGACGCGTTCAGCATGGCGTGCAGATCCTGCGTCTCGTGTAAACTGTTCAGGATGTCCTGAAAAAAGGGTTCGATGCCGGCAAGGTAGCGGCTCACCTTTTCCGGCTCCAGATCCTGCCGGAGGGGCATGCGGGCCACCATCCGCTCGATGAACTCACGGTTCAGCCGGCGGATGGGCGCGCGCAGTTCCTGAATCTGCCCGGCCAGATGGCGCGGCGGGCGGAGCATGGCGCTCTCGAACACCGCTTTTTCATTGGGCCGGTCCTGAAAAAAGCCCTCGCGGAGCATGAAAAAGCCCTTGATGGCCTGCGGGATGTCGGTTTCATTCAGCGCGTCCATGCCCTGGGCGACGTAATTCGTCAGCTCCCGGAAGGTGCGTTCCGCGCAGAGCAGGAACAGCTCGTCCTTGCTTGAGTAATAATGGTACATCATGCCCTTGGAGATGCCGTGGTCGGCGCAGATGTGCTCCATGTTTGCACCGTCGTAGCCGCGGGACCCGAACTCCGCCATGGCGGCCCGGTATATCTCCTCTTTGCTGCGCTCCTGCCGTTCCTTCTGGGTCATGCCCGCACTCCTCCTTCCGCCTTGTGAAGTTCCCCGGCCCACTCAAAGCCTTTCTTGGCAACGAACACCGCGATGATCTCGTTGATGACCGCCGCCGCGGCGATGGTGCCCTGGATCAGCGAGGCGCACTCGGGGACCGGCCCTTCCAGCACCGACACCACGATGCCGGTGAACACCAGCGACACCCCGGAGTGCGGCAGCAGGGTGAACCCCAGATACTTTTTCACCGTAGGCGGGGCGTGGGTGACCGACGCGCCAAGAAACGCGCCGCTGTATTTGCCCACCGCCCGGGCGATGATGTACACCGCGGTGTAAATGCCCGCGCCGAAAACCAGATGGTAGTCCAGCGGTGCGGCCAGATTCAGGATGACCACGATCATGGCAAATCCAATGGCCGGATTCATCACTTTCATCATGGCGCCCAGCTGTGTTTCGGTGATCATGTTGGCAAAGGCCGCCGAATAGGCCATGCCGATGAGCATGAAGTTCAGAAGCGGCGCCGGCAGCGCACTGTTGATGGCAAATCCAATGCCGGCGGAGAGCAAAAGCATGCCCAGCATGACCGCCATCGCGCCCTCGCCTGTTTTGGTGCGGCGCAGAATTTTGCCCGCAGCGAAGCCAGTGACCGCGCCAATGACCACCGGCAGAAACACCAGCAGCATGAGCACCAGCACCGGGATGTTCGCGGTGGAAAGGTGCGCCGCCACAAAAGCCACCACCAGGAAAAAGGCCAGTGCGCCCACCAGATCGTCCAGCGCGGCCATGGGGATGAGGGTGCGGGTCACCGGGCCGTCGGCCTTCAGCGAACTCACCACCGAGAGCGACGGCGCGGGCGCGGTGGCCAAGGCGATGCCGCCGAACAGGAACGCCATGTAAAGGGGCGTGCCCGTGAACCAGAAGATGACACCGAACGCAAGGCTCACCACCAGAAAAGTCCCCAGCGATTCGGTGAGGGTGGTGACCAAAATCTGGGGCCCGGCCTTTTTCATCCGTTTCCAGATGAGCTCCGTGCCGATCATCAGGCCGAACACACATTCAAAAAAGCTTTCCAGCACGCCGAACCACCGGGAGTCCAGCACCGACCTGCTCAGCAGGCCGAGGGCGTGGGGGCCGATGATCATGCCCGCGATCAGCCAACCCAGAATGGCGGGCAGCTTCAGCCGGGCGACCAGTTTGCCCGCCGCGAACGCGATAAGGATAGCGGCCAGCAGCCGCAGCACGTCCATAAGGATCTCCATAAAAAGGCATCTCCTTTGCAATAACAGACGGATTCGTCTACAATTTGAAAGTATAGCTCTTTTAGACGAATTCGTCTATATCTTGCCTGTGAATTTTTTGTGAATGGACCTTCCGCTCTTTTCAAAGGCGGCGGAAGGCACAAAAAGCATGGAAAAGCCAAACAATGGATGGACTTTTGTTGAATAATCTGATAAAATAATTTTGTTTGTCAAACAAGGTCACGTTTTGGCGTGGCGAGGAGGCTTTATCTTGGCGGAAATCTACAAACAATCCTTCAAGCAGGACTATTCCGACCATGTGGAGATGGCGATCTTCAACTGCGGTCTGGAGCATTGCGCCCCCCTGCACAGCTGGGGGCCGGCGGTGCGGGACCACTATCTCATCCACCTGGTGGTGGACGGGCACGGCTGCTATCGCGCCGGCGGGCAGGAGCATCATCTGGGCCCCGGCGACCTTTTTCTGCTGCGTCCGGGCCAGCTGGCGGGCTACAGCGCCAGTGAGGACGACCCCTGGGAATATTACTGGGTGGGATTCAACGGCGCTTATGCCTCCAAGCTGGTGCAGCACACCCCCTTCACCGAACAGAAGCTGGTGTTCCACTCCACCCGGCCCGAGCCTCTGCAGCAGGCGCTGCTGAGCATCTTCAACGCCCGCGGCCCCAAGCCGGAGAACGAGGCGGCCATGGTGGGCAACCTGTATCTCTTTTTGTCGGAGCTGATGCATCAGGCCGCCGAAAAGGAGATCCACGCCCCCAGCGCTGGCAGTCAGTATGTGCTGAACGCCATCAAGTACATCCAGTTCAACTATTCCCATGAGATCACCATCGACGACATCGCCCGGACGGTGGGCGTCAGCCGCAGCCATCTCTATCGCCTTTTCATGAGCAACGTGGGCCAGAGCCCCATCGACTATCTCACCTCCTACCGCATCGGCGAGGCCTGCAATCTTCTGAAAAACTCCCAGCTCTCCATCGCGGAGATCGCCACAAGCGTGGGTTTTTCCGACAAGTTCTATTTTTCAAGAGTGTTCAAAAAGTCCATGGGCATGCCGCCCAGCCGCTATCTCAGCGCGATGCCGGACCACAGCGCATGACCGGGAGTGACCGCAATGAAACATATTCTTTTCAACATCTTTAAAGGACTGCTGCTGGCGGGCGCCGCTGCCGCCTGCATCGTTTTCTATCTTTACACCATCGACTTTTTCGCCCCGCCGCCCAGCGTGGGGCTGCTCACCTCCCCCAGCGGCAAGACCTATCTGGACGCGGACACACTGAAGACCGCGCTGGAAGCCGAGGAAGTGGAGTTTCTGACCGCTGAGCCCGGCGAGAGTTATGCCGATGCGGCAAACCGCCTGCTGGCCGCCGGCGCGGGGGTGCTCATCGTTCCCCAGGACGCCGCCTCGGTGGACTCTTCCCTGCTGGAGGCTGCCGAAACGGCGGGCGCCACGGTGTTTTTCGTGGGCGAAAGCCCCAGCGACGCCACCCTGAACTCCAGCGCCGAGCTGTGGTATCTGGGCAGTCTTGCCTCCCACGGCGGCGAGGTGCTGGGCAAGGCCATCGCCATGGACTACCGTGACGGCACCATCGCCGACGCGAACGGTGACCTGCTGCTGCAATACTACCTGTACCAGAGCGCCCCCGACGAGGAACAGACCGACCTCGCCAACTACGCGCTGGCCGAGTGCGAGCACTACGGCGTGTACACCGCTCAGGTGAACTATGCCGATGGCGAGGGCGCGGTGCTCCCCTTTGACGCCGAATCCCTTGCCGGTCAGGGCGCGCCGGAGGTCATTCTCTGCACCAGCGTCCAGGACGCGCAGGCCGCCCTTGAGACCGCTTCGGCCCTGGGCTGGCTGGAAGGCGAGCAGCCGGTGCGCATCTATGCCGCCGCCGACACCCCGGAAGAGGCGGACAGTCTGGTGGCGGACGGCGTGCAGGCTGTTGCGCACTATGACCCGGTGGCCATGGGCAGCACGGCAGCCCGGATGGCGCTGAACGCGCTGGAGCACCAGTTCCCCGGCCTCGGCACCGAACTCTCGTCGGACGAGGCGGGCCGCTTCATCCTGCCCTACGGCCTGAGCGAATGAGAAAAAGGAGGGCTTTTTGTGCCCGGCTTGAAAAACACCTTGGCGCGGCTCACCATTGAGAGCCTTTCCAGCGACGGCAGCGGCGTGGGCCGGCTGGACGGCAAGGCGGTGTTCGTGCCCGCCACCGCCCCCGGCGACGATGTCACCGTGAAAATCGTGAAGGACATGGGCCGTTATGCTTTTGGCATCGTGGAGGAGCTGCACGTCCCCGGCCCCGGCCACATCCAGCCGGACTGCCCGGTGTACCGTCCCTGCGGCGGGTGCTGTTTCCGTCATCTGGACTATGAGACCGAAGCCCACGCCAAAGAGGGCTTTGTGGTCGATGCGTTCCGTCGTCTCGGCGGCTTTGAGGCTCTGCCGGTGCTGCCGCTGCTCACCGGCCCCCTGACCGACCGCTACCGCAACAAGGTGCAGTTCCCCGTCGGGTATGACAAGGATGGAAACGTGACCTTCGGCTTCTATGCCGGGCGCAGCCACCGGCTTGTCCCCTGTCAGGACTGTCTCTTGCAGCCCAAGGCTCTCAACGACATTGCCGCCGCTGTCTGCGCATTTCTGCAGGCGCACCGCATCCCTCTTTATAATGAAGAGGCCCACCGCGGCCTTGTGCGGCATATCTTCCTGCGCCAGGGCTGGCACAGCGGGCAGGTGCTGCTCTGTCTTGTCGTCAATGGCCGCAGCCTGCCCGATTCGGAGCAGTTCTGTGCTGAACTGACGGCTCAGTTCCCGCAGATCAAGACCATCGTTCTGAATGTGAACCGCCAAAAGACCAACGTCATCACCGGCGAGGAGTGCATCCCCCTCTTCGGCGCCGGCTACATTGAGGACACGATGTGCGGCGTGCCCGTGAAGCTGGGGCCGCTGTCCTTCTATCAGGTCAACACCCCCGCCGCCGAGCGGCTTTACGCCGTGGCACGGGAGTTCGCCGGCCTGCAGCCTACCGATACCCTGCTGGACCTCTATTGCGGCATGGGCACCATCGGGCTTTCCATGGCGGACGACTGCGGCGCTCTTGTGGGCGTGGAAATCGTGCCCGAAGCGGTGGAGAGCGCCAAGGCCAACGCCGCCGCCATGGGTGTGCAAAACGCCCGGTTCCTCTGCGCCGACGCCGAGCAGGCCGCGGCGCAGCTTGCCGCCGAGGGCCTCAGCCCGCAGGTCATCTGCCTTGACCCGCCCCGCAAGGGCTGCGACGCGGCGACCCTGGACGCGGTGCTGGCCATGGCTCCCCGCCGTGTGGTGATGGTCAGCTGCAACGCCGCCACCGCCGCCCGGGACTGCCGCTATCTTGCCGACCGGGGCTACCGCCCCATGAAGGTGCAGCCTGTGGACCTGTTCCCCCGCACAAAGCATGTGGAGACGGTTGTCTTGCTTTCCAAGGGTGAGGTCGACTCGAAAAAGATTC
>ERZ1673695.1348-NODE-1348-length-25896-cov-6.116714_pt1 | contig 25896 bp, 22 predicted proteins | sample MGYA00580225_ERZ1673695 | MGnify/ENA primary metagenome ERZ1673695 (study PRJEB41218, sample SAMN15661739) | gut metagenome | host: Homo sapiens | place: Canada: London | collected 2015-08-20/2019-03-30 | study: EMG produced TPA metagenomics assembly of... | reverse complement strand
ACCCCGGACTGGGTGATGGTCACCTCCATCCCCATCTCGACGCTGTCGATGTCCAGCTCGTCGATATTGGCGGAAATGGTCATGGAGTCCAGGTTATAGACCGACACGGCGGTCTGCCCCGCCTGACGGGGCTTTTCTCCCTCCCGGACGGCCACCAGGATGACCTTTCCGGAAATTTCCGCCGTGACGGCGTAATCTGCGCGTTTTTCCTCCGTTTCGGCAATCTTTTCCTCATAGGAGGCAATGCGTTCCTGGGTCTGCGTGATCTTTTTGCCGACAGACGCCGTCTGGGTCTGGTAATCCGTGCCGTCGATGACGAAGAGCGTCTCGCCCGCCGTGACCTTCTGGTAGTCCACCACGTTCACGTCCGTCAGCTCACCGCCGGCCTGTGCGGTGAGCGTGCGCCTCTGCGCATACTTCAGGGCGCCCTCTACCGCGGGATAGATCTGCTCGCCGGCGGCGGACACCAGATAGCCCGCGCCGGTCATCCCCTCGGTCAGGGCGCCGGGGTTATCCAGGGTCACCGTTACGGCGAAGGTTCGGGCGCCCTCGGCGGTCAGCCGTTCCACCTTCTGGATCTCCGTGACCGTTCCGGAGAGGTTGAGCATCAGGCTGGCAATGGACACGCCTGCGTCCATACCGACGAAAATCTCGTCCTCATAGGCGTAGCTGAAATACTGGGTCAGGGTCATCTGGCTGTCGTCCACCAGCACGGCCAGTTTCCCGCCGCTCATAACGCTGTCGCCCGCGTCTGCGGCCACCTCGGTGATCCGGCCGGAGAACGGCGCGGTCACCGTCAGGGCGGCCATGGTCTCGCTGAGCTGTGCGAGCTGCTCATAGCAGTCGTCCAGCTCCTCCTCCAGCGTCGTGATCTCCTGCTCATATTCCTCGATCTGCTCGTCCAGTTCGGAGTCGTCCTGGGTGTAGAGCAAATCGCCCGCCGCCACCGTGTCGCCCGTGGAGACGTACACACCGGTGATCTCCGCGGCGGAGGCGGTTGTGACCGTCACGCTGTCGGCCGGCATGGTGGTCCCGGCGCCCTCAAGGGTGGTGGACAGGGAACCGTAGGTCGTACGCTCGGTCAGGGCTGCGGCCCCTTCGGTACGGAAGAACAGGGCTTTGACTCCAAACGCCGCCCCGCCCGCTAGGGCGAATGCCATGACCAGGATGATCAGGCGCTTCTTCGGAAATTTCCGCCGGGGCCGCCTTGCCGTTCCAGCCGTTTTTTCCTCGGCCGGTTTCCCGTTTTGTTCCATGATTGGCATATGCGCATCCTCCACTTCGTCCGCTTGATAGTGTGCAGTATAGCGTGACAACCTGAAATTACCCTGAAACTGTTGGTAAAGAATTTATGAACGGGACGCTTTCCCCTGTCCCATCGGCTTTTTTCGTTCGAAGGCAAAGTTTTTCAGACAGATTTCAGATATTTGTGTATAATAATGTCTACTGAATCAACCGCCAGGCGGTTGATTCGTGCGGCCACTGCCGCATAACTTCATCAAAACGGGCTATAAACAGCCCGTTTGATGAAGTTGAGACATTGTTGCAATGCGTATTTCCGCCGAAGCGCCGTATTGCTCCAGCGGAAGGGGCAAGGTTTTCCGGCTCATCTGCCAAAAGCCTTGCGCCCGAACAACGCCAATCGGCCTTGAAAACCTTGGGATTCAAGACCTTTGGCTTTGTTCCGTACGCATTATAATAGGGACCAAACGGGCCAACCGGAAAGGAACGAGCGATATGCGGATACTGATCGTGGAGGACGAGCGGCGGCTGGCCGAGGCGCTGGGCCAGATCATGGAGGAGCAGCGCTACCAGGCCGACCTGGTATACGACGGGGCGGACGGGCTGGACTACGGCCTGACGGGCCAGTACGACATGATCGTTCTGGATGTGATGCTGCCCAAGCTGGACGGCTTCGAGGTGGCGCGGCGGCTGCGGTGCGCCCATGTATCCACCCCGATCCTGATGCTCACCGCCCGGGACGAGGTGCCGGACAAGATCGCCGGGCTGGACCACGGGGCAGACGACTATATGACCAAACCCTTCGACGCAGGGGAGCTGCTGGCCCGGGTGCGGGCCCTCACCCGGAGGCAGGGGGAGGTGCTCACCGAGCAGCTCTCCGCCGGGGATCTGACGCTGGATCTGACCAGCCGCAGCCTGCGGCGGGGGGACAAATCCGTGCGGCTGGGCTTTAAGGAGTACGATGTGCTGCGGCTGCTCATGTCCACCCCAAAGGCGGTGGTTCCCAAGGAGGACATCATCGCCAAGGTGTGGGGGCTGGATTCGGAGGCGGAGGACAACAACGTGGAGGTGTACATCTCCTTTTTGCGCAAAAAGCTCGCCTTCCTGGGCTCCCGGGTGTCCATCGGCACGGTGCGCAAGGTGGGTTATCATCTGGAGGTGCCCGTACTATGATCCGCTCTCTGCGGCGAAAATTCATTCTGATCAATCTGCTGCTGGTGGGTCTGGTGCTGGCGGTGGTATTCGGCGTATTGGTGGGCTCCAACGCCCAGCGGCTGGGCGAGCAGAGCCGGGTCTCCCTGCGCATGGCCCTGGAGTGGGCCGACGGCGGCTCTCCGCCCCGCTTTGAGATTGCATCTCCGCCCGACGGCTGGGAACCGGACCGCTCCGGCCGGGAAAACAAGGCCCAGCATTTCTCCATGGTTCCCGTTTTCGTGGTGACGGTGGAGGACGGCCGGGTCACGGCCATCAACGACGGCGGCCAGGTGGCCGTATCCGACGAGGTGGCCTCCCAAGCCGTCCAGGAGGTCCTGTCGTCCGGTTCCGGCCAGGGCGTGCTGCATGGGCTGAGCCTGCGCTTTCAGGTGGAGCACGGCTCCGGCGGCGCATCGCGCATCGCGTTTGCCGACTGCAGCTGGGAGAGCGCTTCGCTGCGCAACCTGGTGCTCACCTGTCTTCTGGTGTGGGCCCTGGCTATGGTGGGTTTCTTCTTTATCAGCCTCTTTCTGGCCTCCCTGGCGGTTCGTCCGGTGGAAAAGGCCTGGAAGCAGCAGCGCCAGTTTGTAGCCGACGCCTCCCACGAGCTCAAGACCCCGCTCACCGTGATCCTGGCCAACACCGGCATCGTCCTCTCCCATAAGGAGAATACGGTGTCTTCCCAGGCCAAGTGGCTGGAGTACACCCGGGAGGAGGCCGCCCAGATGAAAGGCCTGGTGGATGATCTGCTCTTCCTGGCCAAGAGCGACGACGCCCGCCGCACCACCCGCCCCCTGGAGGTCTCCCTGAGCGAGCTGGCTCTGGGCTGCCTGCTCCCCTTCGAATCGGTGGCTTTTGAGGCGGGGGTATCCCTGGAGAGCGCGATCGCCCCCGGCGTAAGCGTGCTGGGCGATGAGGGACAGTTGCGCCGTCTGGTGATGATCCTGCTGGACAATGCCGTCAAGTATGCCGGGTCCGGCGGCCGCGCCGCGCTCACCCTCGTCCGGCAGCAGGACAAGGTCCGCCTCACGGTCCACAACACCGGCGCTCCCATCCCGGCGGAACACCTGCCCCATCTGTTTGAGCGCTTCTATCGGGTGGACGCGGCCCGGGACCGGGCGCAGGGCGGGTACGGCCTGGGCCTGGCCATCGCCAAAAGCGTGGCCGAGACCCACCACGGAAAAATCACCGTCTCCAGCAGCGCCGGGACGGGTACGTGCTTCACCGTCGTCCTGCCGCGCAAATAAGCGCAGCGGCCCCGCTGCAACGGGCTCCGGCCCGCAACGCGGAAGGTTCGGGCCATCGGCATCGGCAGCTGCAGCAGGTCGAAAACGGAAAGCATCCTGTCCGGTTTGATACCGGACAGGATGCTTTTTTCGTTTTCGGACCACCGGCGCACAGGCAGGGGGCCCTTCTTACGGCTGAACCGGCGCTCACTTCGCCAGTACGCCTTTTTGCACGTTGACGATAAAGTCCTGCACGTTGGTAACGATGGTCCGTACGGAAAGGCTGCCCCGGTCCCGCAGCTTGTTCACCGCAAACTCCGAAATATCCACCGAGTAGAAGTAGACCGGCCGGACCGCCCCGTCCACGACGCGGTAGGACGGAGTCATATTGCCGGTGGCCACCGTGTGGAGGGTGGACGCCATGCAGATGACGGTGGTGGCGCGCTTGACCTGCTCCCGCATGGCGTTCTGGCCTTCATACACGTTGCCGTAGACCTCGGGCAGCGGGCCGTCGTCCCGTACGGAGCCCACCAGCACATAGGGCACCTGGTTTTTCACGCACTCATAGAGGATGCCGTCTTTTACGTTCCCGCTGTTCACAAAAGCGGCGGTGGAGCCCAGCGCCCGGACCGCGTTGAGGGTGTCGATATGGTTGTAGTGGCCGTTGAGCTGGCTCTTCTGCGTATAAATGTCCTGGCCCAGCGCGGTGCGCAGGTAGCCCGCCTCCAGATCATGGGTGGCCAGGGCGTTGCCGGCCAGCAGAGCGTTGACATAGCCTCCCCGCACCAGAGCGGCAAAGGCGCTGCGGGCGTCCGCGTCAAAGGCGCAGGCGGGTCCCAGCACCCAGACGATATACCCGTGCTCCTTTTCATACCGAAGCAGCTCGTAGATCGAGTCGTAATCCATGGAATAGGCCGTCTCCCGGGAGCGCCCCTGACGGAAGGCAAAGGTCTCCCCTTCCCCGCCGGGCTGCTCAAAGCCCGCGGCGTGGACGTAGATCCCCTCAGAGCCGTCCTCGCTGCGCCCCACCACCACCGGCTCGCCCGCTTTCAGGTTGCGGAATTCCACCGCTGCCACCGCCCCGCCCCGAAGCACCGCCACACAGTCCATACGGCTCTCTTCGGCCAGCAGCCACCGGCCGCCGATCTTGAAATATTCCGGAAAGATCGTGGTGGCGTGGTAGCCCTCCGGGGCTACCCCATCCCGGGGCGCCGGACGCAGGATGGCGTCCGGGACCGTTTGGAAGCGTGCCTGGCTGAAATCGGGCGCGCGGTATTCCGGCAGGATAAAGGACATGAAAAAAGACCTCCCTCATTTTGCTTTCTGCAAGCAGTATAGCACGGAAGGCCACCCTATGTAAAGCCGCCCGGCGGCGGCTTGGTCTGCGGCAAAGCGCTCGGCTGGCCGCACTTGCGGCGAAGCCTCTACAGGTTCTTTTTGATCTGGCTGATCGCGTTCTTTTCCAGGCGGGAGACCTGGGCCTGGGAAATGCCGACCTCGGCGGAGACTTCCATCTGGGTTTTGCCCTCGAAAAAGCGCAGGTTCAGGATCTTCCGCTCCCGGTCGCTCAGGCGGTTCATGGCCTCCTTCAGGGCGATCTGTTCCAGCCAGCTCTCGTCCGTATTTTTGGAATCCCTTACCTGATCCATCACGCAAATGGTGTCCCCGCCGTGGTCATAGACCGGCTCATACAGGGAGACCGGGTCCACGATGGCGTCCAGCGCGAAGACGACCTCCTCCCGCTTGATCTCCAGGATCTTGGCGATCTCCTCGATCGTGGGCTCCTTTTGGTGCTCGCTGATATACTTCTCCTTCGCCTGCAGTACCTTATAGGCCGTATCCCGCATGGAGCGGGACACCCGCAGGGAGCTGTTGTCCCGCAGATAGCGGCGGATCTCCCCCACGATCATGGGTACGCCGTAGGTGGAAAAGCGCACATCCAGATCCGTATTGAAATTATCGATGGCCTTAATCAGCCCGATACACCCCACCTGAAACAGATCATCCACATTTTCACCGCGGTTGGTGAACTTCTGGATCACCGAGAGCACCAGGCGCAGATTGCCCGCGATGAGCTGCTCCCGGGCCTCCATATCCCCCCCGCGCGCACGCTTCAACAGCTCCATGGTCTCCTCGCTTTTGAGCACCTTGAGCTTGGAGGTGTTCACCCCGCAGATCTCTACCTTGCCCTGCATTCCCATGGTTCCCTCCTGCTGAAAAACTGTGTTAACAGTATTTCCGGGGCGGTAGCTTTCATACGGCTGGGAACGCAACGATATTTTTTATCGTGGGACGCTTTTCGATGGACTTCGTTTATGGTATGCTGGATACGCTGAAAAGGAGGCGGTCTTTATGAATCTTTACCCCTGGCTGGAGGATTACCTGATGGCCAAGCCCGGCGCGGAGCAGGATTTTAAGCTTGAGTGGCAGTGGCAGCGGTATATGGTACGCGGCAAATTGTTTGCCGCGGTATGTACGCCCGGCCCGGAGCACCGGCCCCACGCCGGACGGACCATGGTCATCCTGAAATGCGATCCCCGGCTTGCCGAGGCCTTCCGGGCAGAGTACCCGGATATCGTGCCGGGGTTCTACTCCGATAAGCGCACCTGGAATTCAGTCTATCTGGACGGCGCAGTGCCGGAGCAGGTACTGCGCGACCTGTGCGATATGTCCTACCAGCTGGTGGCGGCCAAGCTGCCCAAGTATGTTCAGCGGGAATTGACCGAATAACGGAAGACGGGAGCCCCGGCTTTGCCGGGGCTCCCGTCAGCGTTTGGGCTGCGCCAGGGATCCAGGCCCTGGGACGCCCGACGCAGCCCAGGACGATGGGAAATCAGGCTCTGACCAGGTACACCCTTGCCTCAAACGGCCGCAGTGCCCACGGGCCCGGTTCCTCATAATTGCAGAACACCGTTTCCAGATATCTGCCATGGGTATCGATCTCAAGCAGCGGCATCCGCTCATCGGTGAAATTGCAGAGGACGTAGAGCGTATCCCCGTTGAGCGAGCGGGTATACCCCAAAATCTTATCGTGCTCCGGCCAGAACGGCATAAAGTCTCCGTCCCGGACGATCGCGTTCTCCCGTCTGAACCGCAGAAGCCGCTTATAGTAAGAAAGCACGGAGCGGTCGTCGCTTTGCTCCTGTTGGGCGTTGATCTCTTTGTAGTTTGGATTTACTCCAATCCAGGGCGTGCCTGTGGTAAAGCCTGCATTGGGAGATGCGTCCCATTGCATCGGCGTGCGCGCGTTGTCCCGGCTCACCCGGTGGATATACCGCATCATTTCATCATGGGTGACACATCCGCCGCCTACCAGGTCGCGATAGGCGTTCCTCGTTTCGATATCCCGGTAATCTCCAAGGGAATCAAACGCCGCGTTGGTCATGCCCAGCTCTTCTCCCTGATAGAGGAATACCGTGCCCTGCATGAGATAAAGGCAAGTGGCCAGCATCTTTGCCGACCGGGCGCGGTATTCCTCCCGCTCGTCACCAAATTTGGAGACTGCCCGGGGCTGGTCATGGTTGCCCCAAAAGAGGCAGTTCCACGCCGCGCCCTTCAGGCCGTTCTGCCAATGGAAAAAGATTTTTTTGAGATCCGGCAGCCAGACGCGCCGGTCGCTCCACTTTCCATAAGGCCCGTCCGTCGTACTGGTATGCTCAAACTGAAACACCATATTCAGCTCGCCCCGGTTGAAGCCGGCATATTTTTTTGCCTCCTCCACCGTAACGCCCGGGCATTCGCCCACCGTCATGATATCGAAGCGGGAGAGGACGCGCTCGTTCATCTCACGCAGGTACGCATGGACATGGGGTCCATTGATACAAAACGGAGACAGGTCGCCGCCCGGCCCGTCCGGCAGCGTCTCGGGTTTGGAGATCAGGCTGATCACGTCCATGCGAAAACCGTCCACTCCCTTATCCAGCCACCAGGTCATCATTTGAAAGACGCTCTCCCGCACGGCCGGGTTGTCCCAGTTCAGATCCGGCTGTTTCGGGGAAAAGATGTGCAGATAGTACATCCCGCTGGGAGCGTCATACTGCCAGGCGGACCCGCCAAACCAGGAATTCCAATTGTTCGGCGGGCCGCCGCTGCGTCCCTCCCGCCAGATGTAGTAGTCACGGCAGGGATTGCCGCGGTCGGCGCGGCTGTGCGCAAACCACCGGTGCTCATCCGACGTGTGGTTGACGGCAAGGTCCAGTATGATCCGGATCCCGCGCTTGTGCGCTTCCCGCAGCAGGCACTCAAAGTCTTCCATCGTACCGAAATCGGGCTGTATCTTTTGATAATCGCTGATATCATACCCGTTATCCTCGTTGGGCGAGGCATATATCGGGCATAACCAAATAACATTGGCGCCAAGCTCCGCAATGTAGTCCAGCCGCCGCAGGATCCCCTGCAGGTCGCCGACGCCGTCCCCGTTCGAGTCCTGAAAACTCCTGGGATATATCTGGTAGACGACGGCGTCCTTCCACCACTCATGCTCTTCCATCCGCAGCATCCTCCTTTTGTGTCCCCGCATGGAAATATTTTCGATAGCTCGCCGCAAAGTAATAGGGGTTTGAATATCCCACCAGGGCCGCGGTCTCTTTTTCGCTCAATCCGTTGTTCTCGATGAGCTCCCTGGCCCTGCTCATCCTGACCCGCAGGAGGAAATCAATGAATGTCTCGCCGGTGCGCTCTTTAAACTGCCTGCTCAGATGGACGTAGTTGATATGATACTGTTGGGAAATCTGCATCAGGTTGATCTCATCCATGTAGTTCGTCTCGATGCGCCGGATGACCTCCTCCACCACATCTGCAGTCGTTAAGGCCCGTTTGGCCGCGATATTCCGGAACACCTGGTCGAAGACCTGACTCAAAAAAGCATCGGCGTCCGCCATCCACTCAATACGGTTGATCCGGTCAATGTAGTTTTCACCGATCGCAGTGGTAATGTTCACCGCATAGCCGGCCCTGCTGCTGCATTTTTCAAGGGTAAGCGTAAAGTCGATCAGCACTTGCCGCATTGCGGGGAGGTAAACGTACTCGGATCGACTCAGCGTTCCAATGATGGCCTGCCTCAGCTTTGACGCTTCTTCTTTCTTACAGCGCGCGAGCAGTTCTGTGATCTGCTGCTCGCTGATGACGGGCTCCTCGGGCGCATTCTTATGGGCCTGCGCACTATCGCAGCATATGATTGCTCCCCGCCCGCGGTGGAGGAACCGGAGCGCGGCCAGGGCCGCGTCCAGTCCGCTTCGCAGGCGGGCGATTTCGTTCACCTCTCTGCCGGTCCCGATGCGGAGATCGCCGCCCCACATCGTTTTATAATTTTGAAAAAAAAGACGCAGCCAGTTGTTATAGGCGAGCTTCGCTCCCGCGTTGTATGGGCAGGCAGCCAGGGAAAAAAGGCAAATGATATTCCGATCATCGTGATACGGGTATACCTTTGTTGGATAGGGCGCTTCCGCCGCCAGGCGTTCCAGCGATTCCTGATAGCCTGCCGTACCGCTCTGGCTGATCTCGGGCTGTATGCACGAAATCACGACGCATCGATTCCGGAAGGCACCTTGGTGGCGCAGGCACACTGTCTCAAGCTGTTCCTGCGACGTACGGGCGATGGTCGTCCGGAATACCGCGTCATATGGATCGGCGTCCCTTTTCCGGGACAGGCTTTTTTCCGTCAGCCGTTTGGCGGCGGAGCACAACACCTCGTTGAGCTGGCGCGGATCAATGGGCTTGAGCAGATACTCGGCTACGCGGGCGTGGATCGCCTGACGGGTATATGCGAAGTCGGTATACTCACTGAGTACGATGACTTCGCAGTCCAGCTTCCGATCCTTCATCTCCCGGAGCAGCCCCCGGCCATCACAGACCGGCATCTTCATATCGGTCAGCACGATATCAACGGGCCGGCGCTCCAGGATCTGCAGGGCGCGCGCACCGTTTTCCGCTTCTCCTGCCAATTCCATGCCGAGCTCCCGCCAGCGAATGCTTTGAACGATCCCCCGCCTGATCCAATCCTCATCTTCTACAATCAACACCTGGTACATCGTTTCACCTTCTCACGGCAGTGACCTCGATCCGAATGACCGTGCCGATCCCAAGATCACTTTCCAGTTCCAGAGCGCCCTGCTTGTCATAGAGCAGCTTCAGCCGGGCATTCAGGTTGCTGATGCCGATGCCGCCTTCTTTTCCGCCCCCTGCGCCGCTGCAATCCGCAAGATCCGCTTTGATCTCAGCCAGACGCTCCGGCGGTATTCCCTGTCCGTCGTCGGCAACCTCGAACATCAGCCTGTCCTCCTCCATCCAACCCCGGATGGAAATATTGCCCGGCTCCTGACGCTGTTCAAACCCGTGGATAATCGCGTTTTCCACCATAGGCTGAAGAGAAACCCGGGGCAGGAGATAATCCATGACATATTCCGGGACGTCGATGAGAGCATGGAGGCGGTCTCCATAACGGATCTTTTGGATGGACAGGTAGTTTCTGACGTGCTCGATCTCCTCCCGCACCGTTGCAAGGGAATCCTCCCCCTGGATGCTGTACCGCAGGATACTTCCCAGCGCCATTGCCATCGTATTGATTTCCGGCGCGTGGTTCAGCAGCGCAATACTCCCCATGGACTGGAGCACGTTGTAGAGGAAATGCGGATTCATCTGTGCCTGCAGCGCCCGTATGGTCGCCTCCTTTTGACGGATATTCATCACATATTCGTTATGGATGGAGGTCTCCAGCTTGTCCATGAGGTGGTTGAAGCTTTCTCCGAGCTGGGCAATTTCATCCGCGCCGTGCACCTCGACGCGCTGGCTCAGGTTTTGGAGCCCCGAGCGGCCCATAACCGCCGCCAATTCTTCCACTGGCCTGCTGATCGCCCGAGAGGAGACCGTCGTGATCAGAATCGCAATCAGCAGCGCAAGGAGCGCCGTGACCACGATGCTCGTCGATACGGAAAGCGCATCGGCCGTATAGGCCGCCTCCGGTATCAGGGTCATGACATACCAATCCAGATCGGCCGCCTTCGCAGAGACCATCACATAGGTCCGGCCGTCCTCCAGGACTACGTCCTGCTTCGTTTCCCCGCCCAGACGTCCGGCGAGCCGGTCCGGCAGCACTCCCCCGGTCCGCTCCCCTGACGAGTCAAAGATCACCCTGCCCCCGGCGCCTGCGATGTATGTGATCGCCTGCTCGTCCGGACGGATCAGATTCGTCAGCCGCTCCAGATCGCTCAAGTCCACGGTAATAAACATGACGCCGACCGGTTCAAACCGTTTTTCCGTATTGACGATCTTCCGTGCGGCGGTATAGACATAGGGGGGCTGGGACCTGTTGCTGCGCAGGGGAATGTGCAGCTGCGTCGGGAGCATGCGAAGGCCATGCTCCCAGCCGTCAACCCCCTCCAGCTGGGCCAGGTATGTCTCTGGAAGGCCGCACGCCAGATAGCTTTCATAAAATCCCGCTTCATCGCGGGTGGCATAAAACAGCCGTCCGTTCCAGTCAACGAAGATGATGCTGTATAAATCGGAACGGCTGCTCAGCGTCGAGAGAAAGACCGTCTTCATAAGCGCGGCGTCCTGAAAGGTGCTGTGTCCTTCCCGCCGTCCGCGGGTGCGCAGGAACGCTTCAAAGTTCTCATTGAGGTAGATGGATTGAAACAGGTTGTTGAGCTGCGAATAGGACGTGCCCAGCTTTTCCACCCCGGCCTCCACCAGACGGCTGTTCAGCGTCAGCGACTGCTCCCGGATCACCGCAAGCGACTGGCTGTGCGTAATGGCGGTGACGGCAACCAGTGTGGCGGTCATCAGTACTGTGACTACTGCGATCAGTTTATACCGCAGCTTTTTTGCATTCGGCATCGTGCTCCACCACCCATCCGATCGTTCCCGTGTTCCTTGTGATTATAGCAAATCTGCGTTATAAAACAAAGCGTTTTTCGGGCACATCATCCAAGATGCTAAATGATTTCAATCGCACGCTAAATCGTTTCAATGCTTCCGGGCAATTGTCTGCTATAATCATAACTGACGGAGCGGCTGCCGCGCATCACTCAATCATATCAGAAGGAGGTCCCCATAGATGAAACGAAACCTGTCTTTGCTCCTGTGTTTGGCAATGGTGCTGACCCTGTTTGCCGGGTGTTCCGCAAAGCAGGGCGCCGGTGAAACCGCGCCCCCCTCCACGTCTTCTTCCGACCCCGCCCAGGCCGCCTCCAACACCCCCGCTCAGGAGCCGGTGACCATCCACCTTTTCCATCAAAAGCAGGAGGCCCAAGAGACCTTCGCAAAGATCATAGACGCCTTCCACGACGCGTATCCCTACATCACGGTGGAACAGGAAATCGTCACGAACGACCCCTCCGCCATCTTGAAGGCGCGCATCGCCACAGATGAGGTGCCTGATATTTTCCAGGGCGCCCTCGACACCATGGATATCGCCCAGGGCGGCTACATCATGGATCTGGCGGGAGAGCCTTTCCTGGACAACATTACGGGCGAGGCGCTGCGCGACGCCTCCTTTACAGACGCGGACGGACACACCTGGGCCATGCCGGTGGACGGCAGCTGCGAGGGCATCTTCTATAACAAGGATATCTTTGCAGCGTATGACCTTACGCCTCCCAAAACCCTCTCCGAGTTTGACGCCCTGCTCGAGACCCTGAGGGACAACGGCGTCACCCCGTTTGCCCTCGGGTTTAAAGACGCCTGGACCATCAAGCCCATCGCTCTGGTCGCGGCTTCGCCTGCGGTCTACGCGATCGATGCCGATTGGAACGCGAAAAAGAGTTCCGGCCAGGCAGCCTTTGCGGATACGCCTGCCTGGACCACCTCCTTTGAACTGCTGAAAAAGGTCTATGAGAACGGCAACACCAAGACCGCCTTCGACACCGATTACAACGGCGCCTGCGCCATGGTGGCCCGGGGCGAAGCGGCAATGATGGTGCAGGGGCTCTGGGCTTTGGAGCCGATCAAGAGCGTCAACCCCGATGTAAACCTGGGCATGATGGCAATGCCGGTCTCCGAAAATCCGGATGACACCAAGCTGTTCCAGTTCCCCGACTTCGGCCTCTCCATCTCTGCCTCCACCCCGCATCCCGAAGCGTGCAAACGATTCCTGGAATTCCTGACCCGGCCTGACAGCGCGGAGCTCTGGTGCAGCACTGCAAAGCTGTTTTCCGCGGTGAAGGGCGTATCGGTGGACTTTGATCCCCTGGCGGCCGATGTCAACGCCTACATTGACGCGGGCATGGTGAGCACACAGGCCGACCGCGGCTGGCCGACCGCCTTCCAGCCGGAGTTCGAGGCCGCTCTTCCGAACTACCTGCTGGACAAGGCCTCTCTGCCGGATATTCTGAAAAGCTTGGATTCCGCCTGGGACACCGCAAAAGCGGCCAGCCAGTCCTGACCCTATGGATCAATAGCTGATATGGGCCGGGGCGTGGAGACGCGATACAGGGCGTCCTCCATGCCCCGGCCTTCTTGAAGGAGCGTTGGTCATGCAGCGTACAAAACGCAGGCGCAGCCTTACTTATTTCGCATTCATCCTTCCTGCGATACTCTTTTTCGTATCCTTTTTTATTTTTCCGTTTTTGAAAAGCCTCTGGCTCTCCTTTACCGACGCCTATGGCTATAACCCTGATGTGCATTTGATCGGGCTTAAGAATTATCAGGAGGCCCTCTCCAATCCGAATTTTAAGAACGCGCTTTGGATCACCCTGAAATACACGCTCTTTGTTACGGTCCTTGCCAATCTGGCCGCCCTGGGCCTCGCCTTTCTCTTGGACGGCAACGTCCATTTTAAAAAGCTGTTTCGGGCCATTTTCTTTCTTCCCAACCTAATGAGCCTCATTATCGTAAGTTTTGTCTGGGTCTTCCTCTACGGCGGCGTGTACCAGTCCTTCGCGGAACTGCTGCAGATCCCGGAGGCGCTTCAAATCAGTTGGCTGGGGAATGAACATATGGCTCTTATCTCCATGGGGATCACCGCGGTATGGCAGTGTGCCGGCTACTATATGCTCATCTACATCGCCGGGCTGCAAAGCGTCCCGCACGAGTTGATCGAAGCCGCACAGATCGACGGCGCCAGTTCCTGGAACATTGTCCGCAAGATCAAGCTGCCTCTGCTGGCCCCCGTTATTTTCATGAATACGATCCTTCTGGTGACCGCCTGCTTGAAAACCTTCGATATCCCGATGGCGATGACCTCCGGCGGTCCTGCCGGCGCGACCACCACGATTGCGCTTCAGATCTACAACACCGGATTTCGGGCCAACCGGACCGGTTATGCGACCGCCCAATCGGTCATCCTATTTCTTATCATCTGCGCCATCACAGCGGTCCTTTCTATCTTCCAGAATCGAAAGGGGGCCAAGGATACATGAACCGCGTGGCTACGCTCCATACGCGCCGGCGGAGCCTGCGCCGCCAGCGGCGCGGCGTTGGGATCACCGTCGTGACCGCCTTAATCGCGCTGGTGTTCTTCTTCCCCGTTCTAATCGCCGTGCTCAATTCCTTCAAGGACAAGGGCGAAATCATTGCCTCGGCCCTCACGCTGCCTCAGGCGCCGACCCTTGAAAACTACCGAACGGTACTGGAGGCGTCCGATTTCCCGACCGCGTTTCTCAATTCCTGCCTGGTTACCGGCGGCGGAATCGTCCTGAACCTGATCGTAAGCACGCTGGCCGGGTACGCGCTGGCCCGCTGGAACTCCGTCTGGGCCGATATCCTGACGCTGCTCTTCCTCTCGTCCATGTTTGTTCCGTTCCACACGATCATGATCTCGCTGCTGACCACCGCCAAAGGCATGCACCTTACCGGTCACATTTACGGGCTCATCCTGATTTACTGCGGGCTTCAGTGCCCGATCCCCATCTTTTTAATAAAGGGCTTCGTGGACAGCGTGCCGAAGGAATTGGAGGAGGCCGCCATGATAGACGGCTGCGGCACCGTCCGTCTGTTCTTTTCCGTCGTCCTGCCCATGCTTAAGCCCATCCTGGCCACTGTCGCCGTTTTGAACGCTCTTTGGATTTGGAACGACTTTCTGCTCCCCTACCTGATCCTTGCAAAGCCCGTCACGATTCCGCTCAGCCAGATGTATTTTTACGGTCAGTACAACCAGCAATGGAATCTTATCATGGCTGGGTTTGTTGTCTCCACGATCCCGGTCGTGCTCTTCTTTCTGCTCATGCAGAAGCATATTATCAATGGAATCGCCGCCGGCGCCGTCAAGGGATGACGGGCGCGGATCGCGCGTGGGCGATGTATCTGTTTGGAGCATCCTCACAGGGCAAGGGACAACACGCCTTCCGGCGAGCCGAGACCGGTGCCGGCAAGGAAGCGGACGCGGAGAAACGGGATCACGGTAACGCTTGCCCTTGCAGCTCGCCTTGCCCTATTCCAGCCTTCCCCAGCCGCAGCAAGTTCTGACTCAGGTGGTGACGCATCCGTGGGCTATTCTGCCAGCAGCCTAAGCGAGGACGATACCGTTTATATGCTTTTGACCGACCGTTTCTTTGACGGGAATCCCAACAACAACGGTACGCTTGGAGAAGAGTACCGTCCCGGGGACCTGCACTACTACCAGGGCGGCGACTGGGCCGGCCTGACGCAGAAATTACAGTACATCAAGGACCTGGGCTTTACCGCAATCTGGATCTCCGCCCCCCAGGAGAACGAAAAGTACAGCCGCTCCGGCGACGAGGCCGGATATCATGGTTACTATACCAAAGACTTCAACCGCCCCAATTCGCATTTCGGTACGGAAGCGGAACTCAAGGCGCTTATTGCAGCCGCAGATAATCTCGGTCTAAAGATTATCATCGATGCCCAGCTCAACCATACCGCAGATTACCTGGAGTACCCTTCCACCACTTACTCCCCCGCTGATTACAAACCGGCGGCCCCCTTCGACAATCCCGCCTGGTATCACAACACCCCCAACATCGTAAATTTTGACGACCCCAATGAGGCCCAAAATTACAGTCTTGGCGGCCTGGACGATCTGGCGCAGGAAAATCCAGACTGCTGGCAGGCGCTCATGGATGCCTACTGGAATCCGGACACGGACAGCGGCTGGTTCAGCTATGGCTTTGCCGGCTCCCGGGTCGATGCGGTCATCGAGATTCCGCCGCAGTACCTCGCCCTCTATGAGCAGCACACCGGCAAGCCCAGCTTTGGGGAAGCGTTTACCGGCTCGGTAGATGCCAATGCCGCATTCCAGAATTATATGTGGGGCATGCTCGACTTTCCGCTCTACTTCCAGATGAACAAGGTGTTTTGCAAGGGCGAAGCGTGGGGCGGCGTCAAGTGGGTGCTGGACCAGGATGATAAGTACAACGACACGAACCGGCTCTTCACCTTCCTGGATAACCATGATCGTTCCCGTTTCCTTGCGAATGCGGGCGACAACTGGGCCAAGCTGCGTCTGGCGCTGGCTTTCCAGTATGCCGTGCGCGGTATCCCGGTCGTGTACTATGGCACGGAACAAAATATGGCGGGCGACTTCAAATATACGGAGGACACCATCAATTACTACAACCGTGAGATGATGAGCAGCTTCAGCGAGAATACGACCACCTTTCAGTATCTCCGGCGGCTCAACCGGCTGCGCAGGGAATACAGCGACCTTTTTACGCAAGGCGTACAGCGTGAGCTCTATTACTCTCATGGCGACCCCGTGTATGCGTTCAGCCGCCGAAACGAGAAAAACGGCAATGAATTGATCTGTCTCTTCAACAATTCCGCTTCCGAGCAGACCAGAACCATCACACTCAACCCGGGGGGCGCCAGCTTCACGACCGGTGCCCAGCTCACCGACCTTTTAAATACCGACTCGGTCATTCAAGTCCAGGAGGGGGACGTTCCGAACAGCCGGAGCATCACGGTTACGCTGCCTCCGAACCGCGCAATGATGCTGACCAGCGGCTGCCCGGCCGAATACCATCAGCCCGTCTATACCCAGACCAGGGTCATCATCCATTACGACACCGGATTCGGCAACACCCTTTCGCTCCGCGGCGACACCCTGCCGCTCCATTGGGACTTCGGGCAGAGGTGCGAAAACGTCGACGCCGCTACGTGGCAGTTCATCCTGGAGCGCCCCGTCTCCGGCAACCTGTCGTTCAAGGTCCTCCTGAACGACACGACCTGGGAATCCGGAAATAACCACGTCGTCCAGGCGGGCGGCACAATCGAACTCTGGCCCAGCTTCTGACCCGGCATTGCAGTACGTGACCGATCACGCAGATGGGCGGTCAACGCAAAGGAAGCGACGGGCTCGTCCCGTAAACGATTTGAACGTTACCTCGCCGTCTGCCTGCGCCCCGCAGGTGCGCCATGGTACCCGGGCAGCGCGGAACCCCTGGAGGGTTTGGGGGAGCGCGCAGGCGGAGGCGTGGAAGCAGGTTTCCGCTTCCACGCCTCCGCCTGCCAGGCTGTCGAAACCCCCTCCTGGAGAAGAGCCTGGCAGAGTTGAGTCGTCCGCAGACGACGGAAGGAAAGGAAGTTCCGTCATTTCCGGCGACACGTGCGTCGGAAATGACACCTCTCATGACGGACAGGGCGACTTTTCTGCCAGAATCGAGCCCTGTCCGCCATGTATTCCTCTGTCGAAAAAGGCCAAAGGCCTTTTTCGACAAGCAAAGCCGGGCGGCAGCGCCGCCCGGCTTTGCCTGCACCGGGATCACAGCATTTTTAAAATCTCTCGCTTGAGACGGTTGATGATGCGCTTTTCCAGGCGCGAGATATAAGATTGCGAGATCCCAAGGGAATCGGCCACCTCCTTCTGGGTCCGCTCCGGCCGGCCGTCCAGCCCAAAGCGCATGGTGATGATCTGCTTCTCCCGTGCTTCCAGCTTCTCCATTGCGTCGAAGAGGAGCTTACGGTCCACGTCATCCTCGATCGGCTTCATCACCAGGTCGTTTTCCGTCCCCAGGATATCGGACAGCAGCAGCTCGTTGCCGTCCCAGTCGGTGTTCAGCGGCTCGTCAAAGGAGACCTCGCTCTTCAGGTTCACGATCTTGCGCAGATGCATCAGAATCTCATTTTCGATGCACCGTGAGGCATAGGTAGCCAGCTTGATGTTCTTGGCAGGCTGATAGGTATTCACCGCCTTGATCAGACCGATGGTGCCGATGGAGATCAGATCCTCGATGCCCACGCCGGTGTTTTCGAACCGCCGGGCGATATAGACCACCAGGCGCAGGTTGCGCTCGATGAGCTGGGACTTGACCGCCTCGTCCCCTTCTTCCAGCCGTGCGATCAGGTCCGACTCCTCGTCTCTGGACAGGGGCGGCGGAAGGGTGTCGCTCCCCCCGATGTACATGATCTTTCCCGGCAGCTTCAGCCCCAGCCGTGCCAGGGCCTGCTGCACACGGACGTAACAGCGCAAAAGCCAGGCGCTCATATCCAGCCTCCCAAATCATTCTTTTTCTTCCGCCTCGTTCAGGCCATGGGGACCTGCCCGGCGGCGCGGAACACCGGCGCCGCGTTTGACGCAGAAGGCCCCCCCGCCGGGCGTTTCCCGTGGTCCCGGCAGGATCTATGTACCGATCAGGGCGCTATAGCCCCCGCCGTCGGACAGGCGGTTGGGCGAAAGCGCCACCAGCAGTGTTCCGTAATCCTCCCGGCCCACCCTGGCCCCGTCCAGCCGCAGAGAGAGCAGCATGCCGCACTCCACCCCCACCGCCTGATAGGGCAGCAGGCGGCACCGCCCCAGAAAGCCCGCCTGGGACAAGCGTTCCAGCGCCGCCACCGGGTCGCGCAGGTCCGCTTCGTCCGGCGCCTGCCCGGAGGGAAACAATCCCGCCACCTTCTCCCCCTCCGCCACCATCACTGGGCGGCCCGTAGCCGGGTCCGTCAGGGTGTTTCCGGTATCCACCAGGGCCGTCAATGCCACCCGCCGCCCGTCCAGGGTAAGCACCGCAGGCACCAGCTCCTGCCGTGCGGCGGTGTGGCGGGCGGAGCGTTGGAAGAGCAGGGTGATGACCACGTAGCACCCCGCCGCCGAGAGCAGGATGAGGCGCAGGTCCATGGCGGAGGAGAATACGCCGTTTTCCAGCGTGAGCCCCCTCCCGCCCAACAGCTCCAGGGCCAGGATCCCGCCGGCAAAGGCTGCGGATACCGCGAAGAAGACCAGCGTTACCCGCAGCAGACGGCGGCTTCCCCCATAACCGATCAGCAGGGCCAGGACCGCCGCGGCCAATTTGCACAGGGGATGGAGCAGAAAGCCCATCCCCGGCAGGAAGACGGCGGCGGCGTACGCGCCTGCCAGCGCCGCGCCCAATGCCAGCCGCCCCCGGTGGAGCACCTCGCCCGCCAAACGCCCCGCGCACAGCAGCAGCAGATAATCCACGACAAAGTTGAGCAGGAACAGCGCGTCGATATACACCACCGTCATTCTGCGCGTCCCCCTGTTCGTCCTGTCTGGCCGACGCTCCTTTGTATGCCTGCGGAGCGATGCTCCCGCGCCTTGCCTCTCGCTTCCGCTCACGCGGCATGCGCCGGTATCTTTGCCAGCGACGGCGGCAGCGGTCTCGTCCAGCAGAGATCATTATACGGCAAGCCGCTCTCAAAAAAGGTCAGATTCGGGCCGCGCTGCAAAAAGAAGGTGACAAGCCTTTTAGCTTGTCACCTTCTGCTTTTCCTTATGAATTTCCATATTGCTGCCGCGGTATTGGGCGAATGTGATTTCCCTTTACACGGTAAGCAGCGGGGCACGGGACCGGATGAGGCGGGTCAGCGGTTCGCCCCAGGGGATGACCTCCAATCCCATCTCCCGCAGCTGCTCCTCCACCCCGAGCTCGCGGGCGCAGGAAACGCAGGCAGAGAACGCCACGCCCTGCGCCCGGGCCTGGCGGATGCGCCCGGCCACTGCCGGATCTTCGACCGCCAGCCGTGCGCTCTCTCCCCAAAGGATAACGGTGACCTTCTCCCACCAGCCGTGGGTCAGGCTGTTGACGGCGTACATCAGCACCATTTTATCAAATACCACCGGATCGGCGTTGGTCCAGAGAATATGCAGATGCTCCTCCATCGTCTTTTCCTCACAATCCCCGCCAGAATTCCGGCCGGACGTCTTGTCTGCCCGCCAGCGCCCCGTCCAGGAGCGCCAGCAGCCGTTCCCGCTCCTCCGGCAGGCCGCCCTTGAGCGGCAGGTAATTGGAGGCGTGGTCGCTGGTAAAATGGAGGGGAGACACCTGCAGGCTCTCCAGCAGCAGCCGGGTCTCCTCCAGTGCCTCCCGGGCATCCAGCAGTTGGAATTCCCCCCGCTCCGCCTGACGGGCCAGCGGCGTTCCCGGCGTTGGCAGATAGGTCAGCGCGGACAAATGCCGTGGGCCCATGGCATTGATCAGCGCCGCCGTATCCAGGGCATGGGAGCGGCTCTTCTCCCCCGGTCCGGCCAGGCCGATGAGGACCATGGTCCACAGGTCAAAGCCCGCCTTGACCAGGCGCTGTCCGGCCGTCAGCATCTCCGGGGCCGTCACCCCTTTGTTGACCGCCCGGAGCACCGCGTCGCTGCCGCTCTCCACCCCCAGGTAGAGCCGCACCAGGCCCGCCTCCCGCAGGGCGGCCAGTTCCCCATCCGTTTTCGCCAGGGTACTGCGCGCTCCTGCATAGGCGTTGACCCGCTTCAGCCCCGGGAAGCTGCCGTACAGGCGCTCCAGCACCGCCAGCAGGTCCGCCGTGTCCATGGCAACCGCATCCCCATCGCAGAGGAAGACCCGCTCCACGCCGCCGTAATAAGCCCCGGCCAGGGCGATATCCGCAAAGATCTCCGGCAGAGGGCGCACATGATAGCGCTTGTCCCGATACATGCCGCAGAAGGTGCAGCCGTTGTGGGAGCAGCCCACGGTGACCTGCAGCAGATAGCTTCCGTGTTCTCCGGGCGGGCGGTAGATGCTGCCCTCGTACCTCACCGCACCAGCTCCGACAGGGCGTCGTACAGGGCGTCCATCTCCGCCTGGGTGCCCACGCTCACCCGGAGATGGTTCCGGATGCGGGGCTGATCCCACCAGCGCACCAGAATGCCCCGCTCCCGCAGGCCATCCAGCAAGACCTTGGCAGGCGCCTTCGGATGGGCGATGAAAAGGAAATTGGACGCAGACTCGCACACGTCGAAGCCCAGTGTCTTGAGCCGGGCCGCGGTACGGTCACGGGTGGCGATGATCTGAGCGGTGGTGGTGCGGAAATAGTCCGGATCCCGCAGGGCGCCTTCCGCCCCCGCCAGGGCAAGCCGGTCCAGGGGATAGGAATTGAAGGAATTCTTCACACAATTGAGCGCGGCGATCAGGTTCTCCTGGGCCAGAGCAAACCCCACCCGCAGCCCGGCCAGGGAGCGGGACTTGGACAGGGTCTGCACCACGACCAGGTTCGGATAGCGGTCGATGAGCTCCACCGCCGACTCCGCGCCAAAGTCCACATAAGCCTCGTCCACCAGGACCACCGCGCCGGGATTGCCCTCCAGTATCCGCCGAATGGCACACAGAGAGAGGGCCCGGCCCGTGGGCGCGTTGGGGTTTGCAAGCACTACCCCGCCGTTGGGGGCCAAAAAGGACTCCACAGGCACCCCAAAGCCCTCGTCCAACGGCACCTGCCGGTATTGCAGGCCGTAGAGCGCGGCAAAGACCGGGTAAAAGCTGTAGGTCACGTCGGGAAAGAGAAGGATCCGGTCCGGGTCAAAAAAGGCCTGAAAGCAGAGGGCCAGCACCTCGTCCGAGCCGTTGCCCACAAAGACCTGCGACGGCTTCAGGCCGCAGGTGGCCGCCATGACTTCCCGCAGCTGGGTACAATCCGGGTCGGGATAGAGCCGCAGCGGCTCGTCCGCCGCCGCGCGGATGGCGGAGAGGGCCATGGGCGAGGGGGGATAGGGGTTTTCGTTGGTATTGAGCTTGATGAATTTCCGCTCCCGGGGCTGTTCCCCCGGCGTATACGGGGTCAGGCCCCGGATACGGCTGCTCCAAAATTCCTTCATTCCTGCGGTGCTCCTTCCGGATTACGGATCCATTTTTTGATGCTCTTCTCCGCCTTGCTGCGCGGGATCATCAGCTCATGACCGCACCCCTGGCAGCGCAGGCGGAAGTCCATCCCCACCCGCAGCACCTGCCAGGTATGGCTGCCGCAGGGGTGCGCCTTTTTCAATTCCAGCATGTCACCCACATGGATGTCCATGACCGCTCCCCCCTTCCCTGTATCTCTATCATTATAAATTCCAGCCCGCCCGCTGTCAATTCAAGGCTGCGCTGCGCATATAGTGGGCTATCAAGAAAAAAAGCCCATGGACGCTGGAAAGGATTGGTCATCTTGACGATGCGCTTTTTGCCCGAGGGCCATTTGCTCTCTTTGCCGGAACATCAGGCTGCCTGCGCCTCCCCCGCCGCCCTGCGCAGGGCCATGGAAGAGGAAACGATCCTGGAAGGAATGGTGCGCCTGTGCGACGCGGAGCACAACCTGCTGGTGACGGTTGGCCCGTATCAGGGCCGCATCCCCCGCGCCGAGGCCGCCCTGGGCATCACCGACGGCACGACCCGTGAGATCGCCATCCTCTCCCGGGTCGGCAAGCCGGTCTGCTTCGTGGTCACCGCCGTGGAGGAGACCGGCGGTACGGTGCGCCTGACGCTGTCCCGGCGGCTGGCGCAGCAGAAGGCCCTGGACGCCATGCTCGCCCAGCTCTCCCCCGGCCAGGTGATTCCCGCCGTAGTCACCCACCTGGAGCCCTTCGGCGCCTTCGTGGATATCGGCTGCGGCGTGACCTCCATGATCGGGATCGAAGCGATTTCCGTCTCCCGCATCCCCCACCCCGCGGAGCGCTTCTCGCCCGGGCAGTCGATCTTCGCCGCCGTGCTCGACCTGGACCGGCGGGCCGGGCGGGTGTATCTGACCCACAAGGAGCTGCTGGGCACCTGGGCGGAAAACGCAGCCCGCTTCCAGCCGGGGATGACGGTGCCCGGCATCGTGCGGGGCATCAAGGAGTACGGCGCCTTCGTCGAGCTGACGCCCAACCTGTCCGGTCTGGCCGAGCTGCGCCCCGGACTGAAAGAGGGCGACCGCTTTTCCGTCTATCTGAAGGCCATCCTGCCCGAGCGGATGAAAATCAAGCTGCTGGCGATCGACGCCCTGCCGCCGCTGGAGAAGCCCGAGCCGCTGGAGTATTTCATCACCAGCGGACCGCTGCGCAAATGGAAGTACGCCCCCGAGGGGTGCAGCAAAGTAGGCGCGGAAACAGTGTTTGCGCCCTGAGCCCGCCCCGATCCGGGCCCTGCGCGCAGGCAGGGACAGGGTCGCCCACAGCCTGCCGCGCCAAATGCAGATACCCGTAGGAGCGGGGGAAGCCCCCGCCCCTACGGGTATTCTTGGATCCGGCCGCCGCACCCGGACGCATGCGGCGCACCTCCTACGGATTGCCGGCGCCCCGTTCGATCAATTCCAGGATCTCCTCCACGGTCTCCGGCACGTCGTAATCGCCGGTCAGACGACCGGGATAGTGGTAGACCAGCCCCGCCCGTTCGTTACGCTCCAGGCAGTCCAGCAGGGCCGTCTCTCCATGCCGCCGGAGGAATTCCACAAAGGCCCGCACGCGCGTTTTCTCCCGAATTTCGCCCGGGCAGGGAAACTCCGGGCATTCCCAACAGCCCGCATGCCCCCGCGCCAGGCCGCACCGGAAGCTTTTGCACCACGCCTTGTCCGGACAGCCCCCGCTGCGGCAGCCGGGGCACCCCTCCTGCTCGCTGCACAGGCAGCAGGCCAAGCCGCAGTAGCCAAAGCCCAGCGTGCGCTTCACGTCCCGCCGCCTTCCCGGCCCTTGATCTCCTCCCAATACCGCCGGGCGGCCTGCTCGGTCTTATTATCTCCGTACTCGTAGTACCGTTTGCCCGCCAGCGCGTCGGGCAGATACTGCTGGCTGACCCAGTGGCCCGGAAAATCATGGGGGTACCGATAGCCCTGCTCCCGCTCCTGCCCCGCCGAGTCGGCGTGCCTGTTCTGAAGGTGCCGGGGGTAGTCCCCGGTCTTGCCCGCGCGCACGTCGGCCATGGCATGGTCCAGGGCGATGTGGGCGGAATTGGATTTGGGCGCGGTGGCCATGAGCACCGCCGCGTCTCCCAGCGGGATCCGGGCTTCGGGCAGGCCCAGCAGATTGGCCGCATCCACACAGGCCTTGACGATGGGGATGATCTGGGGATACGCCAGGCCCACATCCTCACAGGCGATGACCATCAGCCGCCGGCAGGCGGAGATCAGGTCTCCCGCCTCCAGCAGCCGGGCCAGATAATGGCAGGCCGCGTCCGGGTCAGAGCCGCGGATGGACTTTTGCAGGGCGGAGAGGATATCATAATGGTCGTCTCCCGCCCGGTCATACCGCATGGCGGAGCGCTGGGCCGCCATGCGGGCGTCCTCCAGGGTCACCAGAAGCCGGTCCCCTTCCCGCCGGGCGGAGTTCAGCAGCAGCTCCACCGCGTTCATGGCCTTGCGCACGTCCCCGCCGCAGGCGGAGGCGATGTGCTGCTGCACCCCGTCCTCACAGAGCGCCTCCGCCCCCAGCCGCGCCCCCATCAGCCGGACGCCCCGTTCCACGGCGGGCAGCACATCGGCGGATTCCAGGGGCTTGAATTCGAACACAGAGGCGCGGGAGAGCACCGCGTTATAGACATAGAAATAGGGATTTTCCGTGGTGGACGCGATGAGGGTGATCTTCCCGTTCTCCATGAATTCCAGCAGGGACTGCTGCTGCTTCTTGTTGAAATACTGGATCTCGTCCAGATAGAGCAGCACCCCGTCGGGGGCCAGCATGGTGCCGATGTCCCCGATGATGTCCTTGATATCCGAGATGGAGGCGGTGGTCGCGTTGAGCCGGTGCAGGGGGCGGTTGGTACGCTTGGCGATGATATTGGCCACGGTGGTCTTCCCCGTGCCGGAGGGGCCGTAGAAGATCAGGTTCGGAATACTGCCGCTGTCGATGATACGGCGCAGCAGGCCGTCTTTCCCCAGGATGTGGCGCTGTCCCACCACCTCGTCCAACGTCTGGGGCCGTATTTCGTCCGCTAAGGGCCGGTATGGCATGGAAAAGCCTCCCTTATTACTGCAGAATGGAGGAGAACCGAATTCTCCTCCATTCTAACACATGTTCGATTATCCGTAAAGGGGTCACATGGCGGGCAGATTCCGGTTGCTGCGGCTTACCGGTCCGTTGGCGTACAGGCGCAGCAGCGTGACCACCGCCTGTTCCCGGGTATAGGTGCCCAGGGCTCCAAACGTGGTCTCCGACGTGCCGTTCATCACGCCCAGCTCCAGCACGGCGGCCACGTCCGCCTGCGCCCAGTCGGCCACGCTGTTCCAGTCGGTCATGGCCGCGGAGGGGTCCGCCGCGTCATAAGCGCCGCCATAGCGCCGGTAGCAGCGCATGAGCATCGCGGCGGCCTCCTGCCGGGTAATCAGGCCGTTGGGGTCAAAGGTGCCGGCGCCGCGGCCGTTGACGATCCCCAGGGCGTAGGCCGCGTTGCCGTAGCCCCGGTCCTCGGGCTTAGCCAGATCGCAGAAGGTCTCCAGCTGACCGCAGAACTGGTTCCACCAACTGCTGGAATTGCCGAAGGGCATCCCGTCCCGGTCCAGCGCGCTGGAGCAGTACACCCCCAGGAAGGAGCCGTCGTCGTCATAGCCGTACTGGAACGCCAGGAAGTGAACCACCATCTGGGCAAACTCAATGCGGGTGACCGAATGCCGCCAGCGGCTTTGCAGGTTGGAAGGGACCATGCCGAGCACGATGGCCTGGGTGACCTCTTCAATCGCCCAGGGCGAGGGCACGTCCTCCGGCAGCACCACCGCGCTTCCGTCGGCAGCGCTGCTGGAGGCGGCCATGGCGGGCGGCAGCGCGCCCACCGTTATTGCAATTGTCATCAGCAGGGCCAAAATACGTTTCACAGGCGTCCACTCCTTGTTTTTACTCTTAAAATAACACGCCCGGCGGCCTTCGTCAAGCTTGCAAAGCCCGCCTCCCTTTTCCTCGATTTGCGCGCGGGCCAGATCTCCGGCGATTTCACGATTGAAAAACATTTACCTGTATGATAACATACACATATGTATAAAAGCGTGATAAATCAGGATCTGAGGGGGAACAGAAAATGAACGATACCATTAAAAGAGCGCTTATTTCCGTCGCTGTATTTGCGGTAATTTACTCTTTGTCGTTGTGTATTGGAGCAAGCCGTGATGTAAGGTTTTTGGGAACAGTAATTGGTACAGGTTGCTATTGGATTGGAAGTAGTAAAAG
>ERZ1673695.1335-NODE-1335-length-26248-cov-8.916581_pt1 | contig 26248 bp, 18 predicted proteins | sample MGYA00580225_ERZ1673695 | MGnify/ENA primary metagenome ERZ1673695 (study PRJEB41218, sample SAMN15661739) | gut metagenome | host: Homo sapiens | place: Canada: London | collected 2015-08-20/2019-03-30 | study: EMG produced TPA metagenomics assembly of... | reverse complement strand
CTGAGACTCGGCGCCGGGGCCGAAGCCGACGCAGGGGATGCCGTAGCGGCCCTGGATGGAAACGCCGTTGGTGGAGAAGGTCCACTTGTCGGTCAGAGGACGGCCGGTGCGGGTGGACATGGCCTTTTCGTCCGCGCCGATGCGCTCGGTGCCCCAGAGAGCGTGGTGCGCGTCGACGAGCGCCTGAACGTGGGGCGCGGTCTCCTTGTTGATCCAGGTGGGGAAGAAGGCCTCGGTCTCATAGACGTGGCCGGTCCAGGACGGACGGTCATACATATACATGGACACCTTGACGTCCTTGGCGTACTTCTTGCAGGCGGGCAGATCCTCGATCTCCTTCAGGCAGGACTGGTAGGTCTCGCCCGCGGTCATGCGGCGGTCGATGGAGATGGAGCAGGAGTCCGCAACAGCGCAGCGGGAGGGAGAGGTGTAGAAGATCTGGCTGGTGGTGCAGGTGCCGCGGCCGAGGAAGCGGGCATCCTCCCAGTGCTCGGGATTGTACTTCGGGTCGAGCATCTTCACGAGGCCCTTGACTTCCTTGTCGTCGCCGGCGTCGTTCTCGTTGAGGTCGCGGACGTTGAGCAGGACCTCAGCCATCTTGTGAATGGCGTTGTCGCCGCGCTCGGGCGCGGAGCCGTGGCAGGAGACGCCGTGCATATCGACGCGGATCTCCATGCGGCCGCGGTGACCGCGGTAGATGCCGCCGTCGGTGGGCTCGGTGGAGATGACGAACTCGATCTGGTCGCGCGCGTCCTCGGGACCCTTGAAGTATTCGTTGACGATGGACTGCCAGCACATACCGTCGCAGTCCTCCTCCTGCACGGAGCCGACCACCATCATCTTGTAGCCCTTGGGCAGCAGGTCCAGATCCTTCATGATCTTCACGCCGTAGGTGGCGGAGGCCATGCCGCCCTCCTGGTCGGAGCCGCCGCGGCCGTAGATGACCTTCTCGTCCTCATAGCCCTGATAGGGGTCGTGGGTCCAGTTCTCGATGTTGCCGATGCCGACGGTGTCGATGTGGGAGTCGAGCGCGATGATCTTGTCGCCCGTGCCCATCCAGCCGATGACGTTGCCGAGCTTGTCGAACTCGACCTTATCGTAGCCAAGCTTCTTCATTTCCTCGGCAATGCGGTTGGCGACGCCCTTTTCCTCGCAGCTCTCGCTGGGAATGGCGATCATGTCGCGCAGGAAACGGGTCATGTCCGCCTGATAGCCTTGAGCAGCCTTTTTGATCGCTTCAAAATCCATGAGAAAACCTCCGTACATAAATTCAGATTTGTCTATTGTAATTCTCATTTCCTTTTACTCTGCCTCTATCATAGCATAAGCTTCGGCAAAGTCAAACAAAAAATTTGCAAATCTGAAAATTTTTTTGAAAAAATGATTGCTTTTTCTTTTATCTATGGTATGATGTAAACGTGAAAACAGCGTAAGGGAGGAGATAAACTATAGAAGCGTCAAAGCTGGAGACTCTGCGGCAGATTGCCAAGGGCATCGCCGCCCAGTTCGGCAGCAGCTGCGAGGTCGTGGTCCACGACGTGGCTGCCAAGCATCCCGAGCATTCCATCGTCATCATCGAGAACGGACACGTCACGGGCCGCAAGGTTGGCGACGGCGCATCCCACGTCGCGATGGAGCAGGTGCGCAACGCGGACGCGCAGCCCATGGATCATCTCAGCTACCTCACCAAGACGCCGGACGGCAAGATCTTAAAGTCCTCCACGATGTACATTCGCGGCAAGGGCGGCAAGGTCGTGGCCATCCTCGGCATCAACTACGACATCTCCTCGCTTCTGATGGTCGAGAGCGCCGTGCGCGAGCTGACCGCCGCGGGCGACAGCACACAGACGGAGCCGGAGAAGATCATCAACGTCAACGACGTGCTCGACGAGCTCATCGCCCAGTCGGTCGCCCTCGTGGGCAAGCCCGCGGCGCTGATGAACAAGGAGGACAAGATGCGCGCCATCGGCTTTTTGAGCCAGAGCGGTGCATTCCTCGTCACCAAGTCCGGCGACAAGGTCGCCAAATATTTCGGAATTTCAAAATATACACTTTATTCTTACATTGACAAACAACAGGAGGACAAGCAAAATGGGTAAAATCGATCTGAGCATCAACAAGGTCGGACTGGAGCATAACATCCAGAAGGCCAAGGAAAACAACGTCATCATCCCCACCATCGCGCAGATGCAGCATCCCGAGACCATTCCCGAGAAGATCCAGGCCAAGCTGAAGAACGTGGGTCTGTGGGACGTCAACCCCCTCAACCTCTTCCGCATCACCTGGAAGAACGAGGCCAAGGAGTCCGGCGGCCTCTTTCAGGAGGTCCCCAACTATGTAGAGATCCCCAGCGAGCTTTCGGGCGTACCCTGCCGCATCATCGCCATGGCGGGCAAGTGGTTCCCCACCGGCTGCCACAAGGTCGGCGCTTCCTTCGGCTGCCTCGCTCCGCGTCTGGTCACCGGCCAGTTCGACGCCAACTATCACCACGCCGTTTGGCCCTCCACGGGCAACTACTGCCGCGGCGGCGCGTTCAACTCCAAGCTGCTCGCCGTTGACTCCGTCGCCATTCTCCCCGCCGAGATGAGCAAGGAGCGCTTCGACTGGCTGAGCAAGATCGCTGGTCAGGTCATCGCTACGCCCGGCTGCGAGTCCAACGTCAAGGAGATCTTCGACAAGACCTGGGAGCTCAAGCAGGATCCCAGCATGATGATCTTCAACCAGTTCGAGGAGATGGGCAATCCCCTCTGGCACTACAACGTCACGGGCTACGCCCTCGCGGACCTCTTTGAAGCCGTCAAGAAGCCCGGACAGAACTTTGCCGGCGCCTGCTTCACCTCCGGCTCCGCCGGCACCATGAGCGCGGGCGACCTGCTCAAGGAGCGCTATCCCGGCCTCAAGCTCGGCGTGGGCGAGGCGCTGCAGTGCCCCACCATTCTCGAGAACGGCTTCGGCGGCCACCGCATCGAGGGCATCGGCGACAAGCACATTCCCTGGATCCACAACGTGAAGAACACCGACATGGCCATCGCCATCGACGATGAGGACAGCCAGCGCCTGCTGCGCCTGTTCAACACCAAGGAAGGCCAGAAGTACCTCAAGGAAGAGCTCAAGCTCTCCGACGAGCTGATCGAGAAGCTGACCTGGCTCGGCATCTCCGGCATCGCGAATGTCCTTTGCTGCATCAAGATGGCGAAGTATTATGAGCTGACCGAGAACGATGTCGTCGGCACGGTTCTGACCGACTCCGCCGCGATGTATCAGTCCCGCATCGAGGAGCTCAACGAGATGCACGGCGCGTACAACGTCGAGGAAGCCAAGCTCGACCACAACCTCCACATGCTCGGCCTCAAGACCGACAACCTGATGGAGCTGACCTACACCGACCGCAAGCGCATCCACAACCTCAAGTATTACACCTGGGTCGAGCAGCAGGCCCGCGACGTCAAGGACCTCAACGCGCTCTGGTACGACACCAAGGGCACCTGGGACGCCGTTCACGCGCAGGCTGCCGAGCTCGATGAGCTCATCAACGAGTTCAATGAGGCCACCGGCCTTCTCAAGGCGCTCTAAGAAGCAGAGACAAAGCCTGCTCCGAAACGCCGCCGCAGCAGCGGCTGAGCGGAAAGAGGAGCAGACCGGATCGAAAGCCGAATAAAATTTCATTGCACAGCGTGTGCAGCATCCCCGCAGATAGGGGCCGGCGATGGCAGGTCAAGGGCGCAGCCCTTGCGCTTCTCTGGGGTTTCCAAAAGGGGATATCTCTTACGGTAAGAGATATCCCCTTTTGAGCGGCGTCTGCGCCCGTGCAGGTATATGTCTCCTCAGCCGTTGCTGCGGCGGGGTTACGAAGCGATTGCTTTTGCTGCGGGATTCGAGACCATTTTCAATCTTCCGTTTTAGGAGAAATTATTATGCTGAAAAATGTGAAATGCGCGCGCTGCGTCAAGTGCGGCAAGGAATACGAGGCCGTGCCCAACCTCACCAACTGCGAGTGCGGCGGTATCCTCGACATCATCTACGATTACGATTACATCAAGGCCAATCTCACCAAGGAAAAGCTCAAGAGCCGCCCGAACACGATGTGGCGCTACCGCGAGCTGCTGCCCGTGGAGGAGACCACGCCCGACACGCCCCTGCGCGTGGGCTGGAGCCCGCTCTACGAGGAGGACCGTCTTGCGAAGCTCCTCGGCCTCAAGAAGCTGTGGGTGAAGGACGACGGCCAGAACCCCACCGCGTCCCTCAAGGACCGTGCCTCCGCTATGGCGGTCGCCAAGGCGAAGGAGGCGGGCGCGGAGATCATCGCCTGCTCGTCCACCGGCAATGCGGCCAGCTCGCTCGCGGGCAACGCCGCCGCCGCGGGTCTCAAGACCTTCATCTTCGTTCCCTCCCGCGCCCCCAAGGGCAAGGTCGCGCAGCTGATGACCTTCGGCGCGAACGTCATTTCCGTGCAGGGCAACTATGAGGAGACCTTCGAGCTTTCCAAGAAGGCCATCGACAAGTGGGGCTGGTACAACCGCAACGCCGCCATCAACCCCTACCTCTCCGAGGGCAAGAAGACTGTCTCGCTCGAGATTGCCGAGCAGCTCGGCTGGAAGATGCCCGACTACCTCGCCATCTCCGTCGGCGACGGCTGCACCATCGCGGGCGTGTGGAAGGGTCTCAAGGACCTCTACGCCATCGGCTTTATCGACAAGCTGCCGCGCCTGATCTCCGCACAGGCGGAGGGCTGCCACCCCATCAACCGCGCCATCGCGGAGAATAAGCCCTGGGAGCCGATGGAGGAGGACACCCTCGCCGACTCCATCGCCGTCGGTGTGCCGCGCAATGCGGACAAGGCGCTCATGGCGATCCGCGAGTCCAACGGCATCGTGGTCAACGTGACCGACGAGGAGATCATGGCGGCGCAGAAGCTGCTCGGCACCACCTGCGGCGTGTTCGGCGAGCCGGCGGGCGTGACCGGCACGGCGGGCGTGAAGAAGCTCTGCGAGCAGGGCGTGCTCGGCGCGAACGACACGGTCGTCTCCGTCGTCACCGGCAACGGCCTCAAGGATGTTGCCAACGCCATCAAGTTCTGCGGCGAGCCGATGAGCCTGCCGAACGACCTTGACCTGCTGGTCGAGGAGTTTGCCAAGCGCGGCATCGAGACCAAATGAGAGAAAAAATAGCGCCGCGCGAGTTTTGGAACCGCCGCTCGCAGCATTATGACGAGCAATCGGGAGCAGCGTATGCGGACGCCTACCGCAAAACGGCGGAGTGCATCCGCCCCTATCTCACGCCGAACGACCGTGTGCTGGATTTTGCCTGCGGCACGGGACTTGTCACGCTGCCGGTCGCGCAGATGGCCGCCGAGGTGTGCGCCATTGACATTTCGGACGAGATGGTGCGGCATCTGAAGGAAAAAATAGCAGAGCAGGGGGTCGGCAATGTCAGCGTTTCGTGCATGGATCTCTTTGACGAGAGCCTGCGGCCCGGCAGCTTTGACGCGGTGGTCGCCTGCAATGTGCTGCTCTACCTCGAAAACCGCGCGGAGGTGCTCGCGCGCATCCGTGAGCTGCTGCGGCCGGAGGGAATGTTCCTCTCGGCGACGGACTGCCTGGGCGAGCGGCTCACACGCGAGGGTGTTCGCAAGTGGTGGCGCAGCCACACAGGGGAAATGCCCTATGTGTCGTTTGACCGTATGCACACGCTGGAGGCGTCCATCGCCGCGGCTGGCTTTGAGGTGCTGGAGACCGAAAACCTGTTTCCCGCGCCGCCGAACCTCTTTGTCGCAGCAAGAAAAAAGTGAACGAACACAGGAGCGCGGACCAACGGCCCGCGCTCCTTTTGCGCTCAGACGAAGTATTTGTTGACGATGGGGACCCGGCTCAGCAGCGCGGAGATCGCCGTGGAGACCGCGAACACAAAGACCGCGAGCAGCGGCACGGAGAAAAAGGCGTTGCAGAAGAAGGTGTCGATGCCGAAATGTTGTAGTAGCTCAATGACCATCGGATGAACAAGGTAGACACCGAAGCTGTACTTGGACAGCTTGCGGAGAATGGCGTATGCCCGTTCTCCTATGTGCGGAAAATTCAGGTGCTGCTTGGCAAAGACGAAGATGGGAACACTGGTGAACAGGACATTGATTGAATTATAGTTATAAAAAATTCCGCTGGGCGCACCCTGCGCCTTGGCGTGAATGACCGGTGCGAATATAGAGAAAAGAAGCCCCGCGACACCGATGCAGTAGAGTATGATCTCCTCCCTGCGGCTGAACTCCCTCCGGCTGAGATAGTATCCGCCGACAAAATAAACGGTAAGGCCGAGCGGAAAATAGCAGTAAGTGTACATGATTACCGTGGTGATGACCGTGCTTACCCGAGGCGAGACAAAAGAGCAGAACAGGGCAAGCTGAGGCAGAAGAAAGGTGAAGACGAGCGCCAACAGGAGGAAGTACCGCATGAGCGTTTCGTTTTGAACAATAGGACGCAGCAGCGGGATGAGCAGATACAATCCCACGATCATGTAGAGGAACCACAGGTGATAATGTCCTGTGATGAATTGCGAAAAGACATCAAAGAGCGGGCTGCGGCGAAAAATGAGGCTGATGAGTGCGTAGCAGCCCGACCAGAAAACGAATACGCCGGCCATGCGCAACACATTCTTTTTCAGTATGGTGCGGATCGTGGTATCGCGGCCTAAAAACAGCGCGCCGCTGATCATGACGAAAATGGGAACCGACCACTTGCCTGTAGTGCAGTACAGATTAAAGGCGAACCATGCGCGTGAGCTGACATCGACATCAAGCCAATGCTGCGCTGAAATGTGAACGGCGACAACAGCGAAGATCGCCACAACGCGAAGAATATCAAAATAGATCACGCGCTTGGAGACGGAATGTTCTACTGCCATATTCAGACCTCACTTTCTTCGGCTTCCGGGGCAGGAGTGTCCTGCGTTTCCTGCGCGGCAGCCGCTTCCGCCGCGGCACGGGCGGCTTCTTCCCGAGCTGCTTCCTCTGCCCGGGCGGCGGCCTCCGCCTCGGCGCGCTCACGCTCGGCGGCGGCGCCCTCGGCGCGGGCGCGGGAGACCTCCTCTTCCTTCTGCTTCTCCGCCTGCTTCATGGCCTTGTCGAGCCTGCGCCGGCTGGAGCGCTTCTCCATGCCGTGCACGACGCGCAGCACGAGGAAGAGCAGCACGAGACCCACGCCGAACCAGCTCCAGAAGCCGAGGGTGATGAGCGTTTTGAGCGTCCACAGCTCGGCCTGGATGCCGAGGAAGCAGCACACCACCGACGCGGCGAGCGCCGCGCCGAAGAGAATGACCCACAGCACCGACTTGACCGCGGAGGTCTTGCGCACGCGCAGGTGCGCGATCAGAAACAGCACCGCGAGCAGGAACAGCGCGGGATACTGCGAAAACAGAATGGTACGAAGGTTCATGGAAGCGTTCCTCTTTTCTTCTCTTGTTTTGCTCAGAGGGTGCAGAGACCGCGGCGGAGGTATTGACCCTCGGGGCCGCCGACGATCCTGCCGTCCTCGACCATCAGGCTGCCGCGCAGGTAGACCTTAGCGATGCCGCCCTCGGTGCGCAGACCCTCAAAGGGCGTGTAGCCGGCCTTTGTGACCATGTCGCGCGCGGAGAGGATGTGGCTGGCCCTGGGATCGTAGACCACGATGTCCGCATCGGAGCCCGCGGCGATGACGCCCTTGCGGGGATAAAGCCCGTAGAGCTTCGCAGGATTTTCGCACAGGGCGCGGCACATTCCGGCGACGGTCATTCTGCCCGCGGCGACGCCGCGGGTGTAGACGACCTCGCCGCGCGTCTCCACGCCGGGCAGACCGCCGGGGATCTTCGTGAAGTCCTCGCGGCCCATGTCCTTCTGCGCGAGGGTGAACGAGCAGTGGTCGGTGGAGATGGTCTGGATCTCGCCGCGGCGCAGACCGCGCCAGAGCGCGCGCTGATTTTCCTCGGCGCGGATGGGCGGCGCGCAGACATAGCGCGCGGCCATGGACCAGTTGGCGTCGTAGTACACGCCGTCGTCGAGGGCGAGGTACTGCGGGCAGGTCTCGACATAGACCCTCTGCCCGCGGGCGCGGGCAAAGGCGACCTCGTCGAGCGCCTCGCGGTTGGTCAGGTGGACGATAACCACTGGCGCGTCCGCCGCCTCGGCGATGCGCAGCAGCCGCGCGACCGCCTCGGCCTCGAGATAGTCGGGCCTTGCCTCAGGGTGGGCGGAAACGTCCGCCGCGCGTCCGGCGGCCTTGAGCTCGGCGATGCGCGCGTCGATCACACCGGCGTTCTCGCAGTGGACGCCCGCGATGCCGCCGCGCTTTTTCAGCGCCTTGAGCGCGGAATACACCGCGCCGTCGCCGATCATCATGGCGGGGTAGGTGAGGTACATCTTAAAGGACGTGATGCCTGCGGCGAACATATCGTCCAGCTCGCCCTCGATGCCCTCGTTCCAGTCGTCGATGGTCATGTGGAAGCCATAGTCGCACGAGCATTTGCCGTCGGCCTTTTTGTGCCAGAGATCAAGACCGTAGGCAAGCGTCTCGCCCTTGTTCGGGCAGGCGAAGTCGATGATGGTGGTCGTGCCGCCGCGGATGGCGCTGCGGGTGCCGGACGCGAAATCGTCGGCGGTGGTCGTGTTGCACACGTCGAGATCAAAGTGAGTGTGCGCGTCGATGAAGCCGGGGAAGAGGTAGCAGCCGGAAACGTCCGTCACCTCGGCGCTTTTTGCCTCGGCGGGGGAGATGTGGCCGACCTGCGCGATCTTCTCGCCGTCGAGCAGGACGTCCGCGCGGCGGGAGCCGCGGGGCGTGACGACAAAGCCGCCCCTGAGCAGTTTTTTCATATCCATTCAGCTCCTTTGTCTGAAAATATTCATACACCTTTACCATAGCACGTTTTTGCCGCGATTTCCACAGGAAAAGAGAAATCGGCAAAAGCGACAAGAAAGCGCGGTGAAAATCTGTGATTATGGCGAGAGAATGCGGCTTGTGAAAAAGCGGAAAAGAAGATACAATAAACATATCCTGCCGAAGCTGTGCGCCCGATACGGACAAGCGCTCCGGCAAAAATTTTCAGGAGGAAAAAAGCTATGCGCAAGTTTTTGTCCCTGCTGCTGACGATGGCGATGGTCCTTTCCCTTGCCGTGACGGTCAATGCCGCCGCCCCCAAGGAAGACATCACCATTCTGCACACCAACGATGTTCACTGCGACTACGAGAAGTATGCCAAGGTCGCAACGCTGCACAAGAGCGCGGATCTGCTCGTTGACGCGGGCGACCATGTTCAGGGCGGCGTGATCGGCACGCTCTCCAAGGGCGAGTACATCGTCGACATCATGAACTACCTCAAGTACGATGCTGCCGTTCCCGGCAACCATGAGTTCGACTATGGCATGGACCAGTTCCTGCACATTGCCAAGGATCTGGCGAAGTATCCCTATATCTCCGCAAACTTCACCGGCAAGGACGGCACGCCTTACTTCGACGCCTATAAGATCTTTGAAGTCAAGGGCGTGAAGGTCGCGTTTGTCGGCGTCTGCACGCCGGAGACCTTTACCAAGTCCACCCCGACCTACTTCCAGGATGCCAACGGCAATTACATCTATGGCTTCTGCGAGGGCAATAACGGCGCTGACCTCTACAAGGCGGTGCAGAAGGCCATCGACGCGGCCAAGGCCGCGGGCGCCGATTATGTCATCGGCCTCGGCCATCTCGGCATCGACGAGCAGTCCTCTCCCTGGACGAGCAAGGAAGTCATTGCCAACACCACCGGCTTTGACGCCTTCATCGACGGCCACTCCCACTCCACCTTCTCCGAAACGATCAAGGATAAGTCCGGCAAGGAGGTCGTCTTTGAGCAGACCGGCACCAAGCTCGCCAACGTCGGCAAGATCATCATTAAGGCCGACGGTACCATCACCCACGAGAACGTTGATCTGAACACGGTCGAGCCCGACGCCGAGGCGGCGGCCTATATCCAGACCATCACCGATAAGTTCGACGCCCTGCAGAAGCAGGTCGTTGCCAAGACCAGCGTGGAGCTGACCATCAACGGCGCGGACGGCAAGCGCGCGGTCCGCAATGCCGAGACCAACCTCGGCGACCTGTGCGCGGACGCCTACCGCATCCTGCTGGGCGCTGACATCGCCTTCGTCAACGGCGGCGGCGTGCGCGACAACATCAAGGTCGGCGACATCACCTACGGCGATATCATCAAGGTCCATCCCTTCGGCAACGAGGCCTGCCTCGTTGAGGTCACCGGTCAGCAGATCAAGGATGCTCTGGAGCTCGGCTCCGCGGCCTATCCCGGCGAGAGCGGCGGCTTCCTGCAGGTTTCCGGCCTGACCTACACCATCAATGCGGACATTCCCAGCTCCGTGGTGAAGAACGATAAGTCCGAGTTCGTCAAGGTCGACGGCGCGTACCGTGTGTCTGACATCATGGTCGGCGGTCAGCCCCTCGATGTCAACAAGACCTATACCCTCGCTTCCCATAACTACATGCTCAAGGATGCCGGCGACGGCTACACCATGTTCGGCACCAAGAACGTCAAGCTCCTCAAGGACGGCGTGATGATTGACAACCAGGTCCTCATCAACTACATCGTCAATAATCTCGGCGGCGTGGTCGGCGAGCAGTATGCCGCCCCGCAGGGCCGCATCACCATCAAGACTGCTGCTTCCGATGTCCCGACGAACGAAAGCGATAAGGTCATCGCCGGCCGCGATACCACCGTGACCGAGGGCGATACCTACACCGTCGTCGCGGGCGACTGCCTGTGGAACATCGCCTACAAGCTCTACGGCACCGGCACGCTCTACACCAAGCTGGCTGAGGCCAACAAGCTCGCCGATCCGTACATCATCTACATCGGCCAGATCCTGACCGTTCCCGCCAAGTAAAAAACCGCACAATTAGGAAAGCCGCCCGTTTGGGCGGCTTTCTTCTGCGCTTTTTTGCTTTTTACGAGTCCTATATTACCACATTTCGGGCAATTTTTCAAGTCTTGTCTTTTCCTTGCCGGGGGTGTAGATAACATGGCGAGGTGAAAAAGAGATGGATGAATTGATGTTATTTGGCGCGCTGTCCGCGCAGCGGACCGAGGCGGCGCTGCTGCGCGGGAACGCCGTGACGGAACGCTTCGGCCTGACGCTCACGCCGGAACAATGCGGACGTCTGCTGGAGCGCCGCGCTTCGGCCTTGCGGGAGACGGAGCGCATCGAGCTGGGCGAGGGCATCCTGCCGAAGCTGGCGGTCGCGCTGTGCGACTCGCCCTGCGTTGGACCGGAGAACTGGGAGGAAACGCTCGGCGGGCTGACGGAGCTGTTCTACCACTTCAAGGGCGCGTGCGGCGAACGTCTCGGCGACGACGAGCTGCTCGCCGCGCTGGTGCGGCTATACAACGGCTGGGCGGGCGGCTGCGCGGACCGCATCGCCGATCTCGATGGCCGCGCGATGCTGCGCTTTGCGCGCACGGGAAGGGTGGGGGACGATGATGAATGAGCTGACGCGCCCCTTGACGGGCGCCGAAGAGAGGCTGTGGCAGGAAAAGCTTGCCGCGCTGCTCGTGCGGCAGATCGCGCTCTACACCGCGAATGAAAGCAGCTCCGTGCCGGCTGCCGCCGCGCGGGAGCTGCTGCGCGGCGTGCTGTTTTTCCTTGCTGTGCCGGAGGAGGCGGACGGCGGAGGCGAAGCGGATCGCGCGGCGCGTATCCGTACACTTCTCTCGTGCGACCTTGCGGACGAGCTGGCGCGCGGGCAACGCCGTGCGCAGCGGGATGCCGCGCTGACGATCGCGCTCTGGCGAAAGGTCGTTGAGACGCTGCCGCCGCTGGAGAACCGCTCGCTCCGCGATACGCTGCGGAGCATCGGCAGGGGCTTCCGCTGCTATGACACGCGCTTTTTCCCGCAGCGGTTTGATTGTGACATTGACTATCAGCTTTCCCAAAGCGTGTCGGAGAGCCTGCTGGGGATAAATTATGTCAACCAATATCTGGCCCGTCTGGCGGCGGAAAATAGTCTGCTCACGCGATTGCCGCAGGGCGAGGTCCGCGCGGTGCTGGAGCGCTCCTGCCCGGATTGGCGCGGGCTGCTGGTGAATCTCTACGCACCGGCCGCGGCGAACGTGCTCGCCCGCACGCTCCTCGGCGGGGAGGGGCTGACGCTCTCAGATGGCGAGATCGGCGCGCTCCGCGAGCGCTGGGAGCACGTGCGGCCCGAGCGGATCGAGAACGACCTGCTCACGGCGGCGGATGCGCTCGCGGAGCGGCTCGCCCTCCCACGCGGCGCTGGAAAATATCTGAGCAGCTGCGCCCGCGAGGTCGCCGTCCGCGCCGAAAGCCTGCGCGACTGCGGCGGCCTGCGGGGACTGTTCGTATGAAAGAAAAGGGGAGCGGCTGCTGAAAAGCAGCCGCTCCTGCATTTTGTAAGAAAGTCTGCGCTTACGCGAACAGATAGCTGTACTTGTCGCGGATGGTGAAGATCAGCGCCTCGATGTCCACCGGCAGATCGTTGTCGGAGGTGGTGAGATCGTAGTCGCGCTCCTCCGCCATGCGGACGCGGACGTGGTCGGCGTCGAGGAAGAGGACGCCGGGGTTCTTGCTCTCCGCCATATCCTCCGCCGTCTGGAAGAGGGTGAACTTGTCGTGGCAGGGCTCGCTGGCATAGGGGCAGAACTGCGTGCAGTTGCCGCACTCGTTGCACATCTTGTCGACGTGGATGATCTGGTGGCTCTCGTCGGGCATGACGACGGCGACGTTCGCGCGGTTCGGGCAGGAGTCCACACAGTTCTCGCAGACGGTGGAGCACTGCAGGCAGCGCTCGCCCTCGCACTTGCCGGACATCTTGAGGATGCCGTGCTTGGCGATGGCGTCGGACTCGGTGATGAAGGCCTGCGCGGGGATCTCATACTCGTAGGGCGCGCCGACCACGGCTTCGGCGAAGCGCGCGGCGTCGGCAATGCCCTCGACCACGGTCGCGGGGCCGCGGTGCGCGTCACCCGCGCAGTACACGCCCTCGACATTGGTCTCAAACGCGGGGCCCTTGCGCTCCATCTCGATGCCGTTTGCGGCCATGAGGTCGGAATCGACCTGCTCGCCGACGGCGGAGAGCACGAGGTCGCAGGGGATGGAGAACTGCTCGCCGGACTTCACGGGGCTGCGGCGGCCGGAAGTGTCCGGCTCACCGAGCACCATCTTGTCGCACAGCAGCATACCCTTGGCCTGCTTGACGGGAGCGGCCAGCTCGATGAACTCCACGCCCTCGTCGATGGCGAGCTGCAGCTCGTGCTCGTCGGCGGGCATGAACTTCTTGGTGCGGCGGTAGAGAATGGTGGCGTGCGCGCCCATGCGCTTGGCGACGCGGGCGGCGTCCATGGCGGTGTTGCCCGCGCCGACGACCACGATGTTGCCGGAGAGGTTGGGCTTGACCTGCTTCTTTTCCTTCTTCATCCACTCGATGACGCCCTGCACGTTGCCCTCGATGTCGAGTTTGCCGGCCTTCCACGCGCCGGTGGCGAGAAGAATATGGGTGTAGCCCATTTCCTTCAGCTCCGCGACGGAGGGGGCGCTCTTGCCGCACTTGACCTCAACGCCATAGCGCAGCATCAGGGCGATGTCCTTGTCGATGGCCTCGTCGGAAATGCGGAAGGCGGGAATGACGTAGCGCGGCACGCCGCCGAGCTTGCGCTCACGCTCGAAGATGGTGGTCTCGATACCGGCGCGGCCGCAGAAGTACGCCGCGGCGATACCGGTCGGGCCGCCGCCGATGATGGCGACGCGCTTGCCCTCGACGCGCTCGGGCAGCTTGATGGACGCCATCAGGGCATTGTAGCCCTTCTGCGCGGCGAGGAGCTTGGTGTCGCGGATATGGACGCTCTCCTCATAGAAATTGCGGGAGCACTTGCCCTGGCAGCGGTGCGCACAGATGGTGCCGGTGATGAAGGGCAGGGCGTTCTTTTCGGTGATGAGCTTGAGCGCAGGGCCGTAAAGACCCTTGCGGCACAGCTCGAGGTACTCGGGAATGTCCTGCTCGATGGGGCAGCCGCCCTTGCAGGGGGCGATGAAGCAGTCGAGCCAGGGCACCTGCTCGGTGGACTTGCGGCTGGGCAGGGGCTTGATGGGCTTGAGGTGATGGTAATTCGTGCGGGCGGAGGCGGCGAGGTCGGAGATGGCGGCGGAGTCGGTGCCGGCGAAGGCGCGGTACTCCATCGGCTCGACCTTCTCGACCATCTGGAGCAGGCGGTTGTAGCCGCCCGGCTTGAGAATGGTGGTGGCGACGGTGATGGGCCAGATGCCCGCGGCAAAGAGCTTATCGCAGTTGAAGTATTCCGCGCCGCCGGCGAAGGAGATACGCATCTTGCCGCCGAACGCGCGGGAGATGCGATTGCACATCTCAATGGTCAGCGGGAAGAGGCTGCGGCCGGACATATACATCTCGTCGTTCGGCAGCTCGCCGCGCGTGGTGTCCACGGGGAAGGTGTTGGAGAGCTTGAGACCGAACTCCAGACCCTCCTTGTCCGCGAGCTTCTGCAGACGCTCGAACATGGGCACCGCGTCCTCCCACTGGAGATCCTCGTTGAAGTGATGCTCGTCGAACACGATGTAGTCATAGCCCATGGAGTCGAGAATGCTGCGGGCGGTCTTGTAGCCGAGGATGGTGGGGTTGCACTTGACGAAGGTGTGCAGGTGCTTCTTTGTGAGCAGATAGCTTGCGATGCGCTCGATCTCCTGCGGCGGGCAGCCGTGGAGCGTGGAGACGGTGACGGAGCGCGAAACGCGCGGGGAGATGTGCGCGATGAAATCGCGCTCGGCGGGGAACAGCTCGGCGAGGACCTTCTTGCATTCCTTGAACTGCGCGGTCCTGCTCGCGTCCATCATGTTGTCGATGTAGCTGTTGACCTTGCGGCCCTTGATGCCCTCGAGGTCGTAGCCGACGGACATATTGAACACGAACCCGTCGGGATCGCCGAGACCGTAGACCTTGCTGATGACCTTGAGCGCGCACCACGCCTTGATGTACTCGTCCTGCGCCTGCGCCACGGTCAGCTCGGTGGACCACTCCTGATTGTAGCCCTCGTCGGCGGCGAGGATGCAGGGGCGGGGAACGCAGGCGGCGAGGTCCGCGCCGTCCATCTTCTGTACGGTCTTGACCTCGAAGAAGCGCGCGCCCGCGAAGTAGGCGGCGATGATGTTCTGCGCGAGCTGGCTGTTGGGGCCGGCGGCGGGGCCGAATGGGGTCTCGATGCGCTCGCCGAAGATGGGCAGGCTCTTGCCCGTGGCCTCATATTTCTTGTGGACGCCGAAGATGTCGCCGCTCTGGGCGTACTCGGTCACGACCCAGTTCATCAGGGACGCGAACGGAATGGGATACATTTTCTCAGACATCGTTGTTCCTCCTATGTAATGTTTCCTTAATACTCGCAGTGATTGAGGCTGCCCCAGAGCTTCTTCGCGGCCTCCAGGATGTGGGCGTTCTCGGCCTCCTCGTCGATGCCGACGAGCTGACGGTCGAGCATGAGCGTCTTGCCGGCGGCGATGGTGGTCTGGCACTGGCGGCCCGTCATGCCGAAGATCATGTGGCCGTCGATGTTCGCGTCGGAGAACGGCGTGAACGGCTTATAATCCATCACGATGATGTCCGCCGCCGCGCCCGCCTTGAGCACGCCGAGCTGGTCGGGGAAGTACTTCGCGCCGATCTTCGCGTTGTTCTTGAAGAGCATATCCGTGACCTCGCACCAGCCGACATTGGGCAGGCAGTTCTGGCTGCGCTGGGAGCAGAGGGCGACCTTGAGGGACTCGAGCATATCGTTGGTGTAGGCGTCGGTACCCATGCCGAGCAGGATGCCGCGCTTGTAGAGCTGGAGGACGGGGCAGATGCCGATGGCGTTGCCCATGTTGGATTCCGGATTGTTCACGACCATAGTACCCGTTTCCTTGATGATCTCCATCTCGGCGGTGTTGACATGGATGCAGTGACCGAGGATGGTCTTGGGGCCGAGGATGCCGTGATCCTGAAGGCGCTGGACGGGACGGCGGCCGTAGTTCTGGAGGGAATCGTACACGTCGTTCATGCCCTCGGAGACGTGGATGTGATAGCCGGTGCGGCCGTTGTTGGCCTCGACCATACGGTCGAAGGTCTTATCGGAGATGGTGAAGAGCGCGTGACCGCCGAACATCGCCGCGAGCATGGGATCCTTGCGCTGCTCGCATTCCGTGATGAAGTCGGCATTTTCCTTGATGGCCTGCAGGCACTTCTCCTCGCCGTCGCGGTCGGAGACCTCATAGCACAGGCAGGAGCGCAGGCCGAGACGCTTGCTCTCCTCGGCGATGGTGTGCAGCGTGCCGGGGATCTCGCCGTAGCTGGCGTGATGGTCGAAGACGGTGGTGACGCCCTGCTTGATGGAGTCGATGTAGAGCGCGGTGGCGCTGGCCTTGGTGCCGTCCATCATCAGGTGGCGGTCGATGGCCCACCACGTTCCGTCGAGGACCTCGTAGAAGTTTGTCGGGTTGTTGCCGACGATGGACAGGCCGCGCGCGAGCGCGGAATAGATGTGGGTGTGCGCGTTGATGAAGGCGGGCATGATGACGCCGCCCTTGGCATCGACGATCTCAGCGTCGGGGTACTTCGCGCGCAGGGCGGCCTCCTCGCCGACCTCGGCGATCCTCGCGCCCTCGTAGGCGACCGCGCCGTGCTCGTAGTAGCCGCGGCCCTCTGCGTCGCGGGTGATGAGACGTCCGTTGGTGATGAGCTTCATAAGTGGTTTCCTCCTGTTAAATGGTTTCAACTGACGAACCCTTCAGGCAAAAAGAAAAGACGCTCCAAGCGAGTCACTCGCCCGAAACGTCAGCGTTTCTGCCGGAGTGATAGTTTCAGCCCGTGCGCGCAGCACTTCGTTACAGCTATCAGTCATAGATTGTAGATTTATTTTACACGAAGGCGGGAACAATTTCAATGGAAATTTCGTCAAAATCCGTGAAAAGAGCCTTGATAAAACAGAGAAATCGCCTTTTGATTTTTGTGCAAAGCGATGAAGGAGCAAAAAAGTTACCCCGCGTTGGCCGTGTAGACCCCGCCAAACCTGCACATGAATTGCAGGTGGGTCGCCTCTGTCCGGTTTTACTGCTTCCAACGTCCGGCCGCAAAAGGCGGCCGGGAGGCCTGCAAACCACCGGAGCGTACCGGCGTCCCGTATGACGAAATGTGGGTTTATAAAGAGCCTATCACGAACCACGCAGGGTAATTGCCATTGTAAGCGGAGCGGCGGGAAAAATCCGTCGGAAGCGAGGTTATTCCTCCTCGTCCTCCATCATCTGCTCCATGAAGAGGTCGTAGACCTCGTTGATCTCGTCCTCGTCGACGACGTTGGCGAGCATCTCCTCGCCGTCCACCGTCTCGCTCTTGAGAATGATGAGGCCGTACTCGTCCTCATTCTCCTCCTCGCCCTCCTCCACAACGGGGAAGAAAGCCATATAGGTCGTGCCGTTGTGCTCGAGCGCGTCGATGTATTCCAGCTCGATGTCGTTGCCCTCCTCGTCCGTCAGTGTGACGAAATTCGGGCCGTATTCTTCGCTCATGGGGGTGTCCTCCTCCAACAGTCGGTATTTGAGATGGAGATAGTATAGCGCATTTCCAAGCGCAATGCAAGTTTGACATCTGCGCGATTTTGTATTACAATAAATTACCTATTGTCAAAAGACAGCAAAGCGGAGCTCCGCTTTTTCAATTTGCAAAAGGAGGTAGCGCAATGGAAGGGAAACACGAAGCCGCCCGTGCGCCTCGAAAAAACCACAGAAGGAGCGGCGCCGGCATGACGGCGCTGAAGGTGCTCGGCACGCTCCTGGCCATCGGCGTCTGCACGGCGCTGATGTTCTTCGGCATTTTTATGAAGTATGTCCACACCACGCTCGAGCCGGTGCTGGATGTGGATATGAGCGCCATCACGCTCAACCAGAGCTCGGTCATCTTTTATCAGGACAAGAGCACGGGCGAGTGGAAGGAGCTGCAGAAGATTCACGGCACCGAGGACCGCACGAACATTGAATTTTCCGACATCCCCGACCATGTGTGGCAGGCTCTGGTGTCCATCGAGGACCAGCGCTTCTTCCAGCATCACGGCGTGGACTGGAAATCGACCGGCAAGGCGGTGTTCACCATGCTCACCGGCGGCGGAACGCAGCGCGGCGGCTCGACCATCACCCAGCAGGTCATCAAGAACGCCACCGGCAACAATCAGCCGACCATCAAGCGCAAGGTGACGGAGATCTTCCAGGCGCTGCGCTTCTATAAGAATTACTCACGTGAGGAGACGCTGACATTCTATCTGAACCTCGTCTACTTCGGCAACCATTCCTACGGCATCCAGGCGGCCGCCGAGAACTACTTCGGCAAGGACGCCAAGGACCTGACCGTTGCCGAGGGCGCGGCCATTGTCGGCATCACGCAGTACCCCTACCTCTACGACCCCTCCCGTCAGGGCACGCTCGACAGCGGCAAGACCTTCCGTGAGAAGAACAAGGAGCGGCAGGAGACGGTGCTCGACAAGATGCACGAGCTCGGCTATCTGGACGACGCGGAATACGAGGCGGCGGTCAACGAGCCGCTGGTGTTCGTGTGGGACGACAACTATGTGCCCTCCGACAGCTCGAAGGAGAAGGTGGCGGAGACCGCCGCGGAGGAGTTCGATCCGTATCTCGTCGAGCAGGTCTTCAACGACGTGGTCGATGCGCTGCGCCGCGAGAAGAACTATTCCGAGGAGATCGCCAAGAAGCTGCTCTATACCGGAGGCTATCAGATCTACGCGACCATCGACCCTGAGCTGCAGAGCATCGTGGAGAAGGTCTACGCCGATACGAACAACCTGCCCTACACCTCGTCCAAGGGCGAGCAGCTGCAGTCCGGCATGACCGTCATCGACAACGCCACGGGCAACATCGTGGCGATGGCGGGCCGCGTCGGCGAGCGCGAGGGCCGCTTCCTCTTCAACTACGCGACCGCCACCCGCCCCTGCGGCAGCGCCATCAAGCCCATCGCGGTCTACGCGCCCGCGCTGGATACCGGCGTCATCACGCCGGCGACGGTGCTCGACGACTATCCCGTGCGCCTGCAGGCGAACGAGAACGGCACGGAAAAAGCGTGGCCGAAGAACTCCTACAGCGGCTACAAGGGTCTTATCACGCTTCAGACCGCGCTGCGCGTGTCCACCAATACCACGGCGGTGCGCGTGCTCGAGGCGCTCTCTCCGTCCGTGTCCTACGACTTCATGACGCAGAACCTCGGCTTCACCACGCTGGTCAACAGCGATCTCAACTCCGCAGCGCTCGGCCTCGGCGGCCTGACCTACGGCGTGAACACGGTCGAGATGGCGGCGGCGTACTCCGCCTTTGCCAACAACGGCGTGTATACAAGGCCGCGCACCTACATCGAGGTGCGCGACAACAAGGGCAACCTTGTGCTGGAGAACAAGCAGGAGTCGTGGGTGGCGATGAAGGAGTCTACCGCGTACTCGATCAATGAGCTGCTCAAGGGCGTGGTGCGCAGCGGCACCGGCACCGAGGCGGCCTTCTCCGGCATGACCATCGCCGGCAAGACCGGTACGACCTCCAGCAACTATGACCGCTACTTCGTCGGCTATACGCCGTACTACACCGCGGCGGTGTGGATCGGCTACGACCAGAATGCCAGCATCCGCGCGAACGGCAATCCCGCCGCGCAGCTGTGGAAGAAGGTCATGAGCGAGGCGCACGAGAACCTGCCCAATCAGAATTTCAATGGGAGTACCGCCGACATGACGCAGGTGACGGTCTGCACCCGCACGGGGCTTCTGCAGGGCCCGGGCTGCACCGATGTGCAGACGGTCTGGGTGGCGGCGAGCAACGCGCCCGCGCTGGTGTGCGACGGCCATGTGGCGGTGAACCTCTGCACCGAGAGCGGCAAGCTCGCGACCGAGTATTGTCCCGCCGAGTGCGTGCAGAGCGTGAATGCGATCGACTTCACGACCGAGAATCTGACGGCGGCGTGGGGCTATGAGCGCACGACGATCCTCCTGCCGCTGAGCGCGGCGGAGTACGAGGCGTATGCCGCGCAGCAGGCCGCCGATCCGACGTTTGTGATCCCTGCGGGCAAGCCCGTTCAGGCGAACGACAGCGGCAGCGTGTTCAGCGATCTGATGATGCTCGGCCCCTGCACGCTCCACCAGTACGTCGAGCCGGAGCCGACGCCGGACGAGGGCTATTACGACGAGAACGGCAACTGGGTTCCGGTCGGCGAGACCGACCCGACCGACCCGACCGATCCGGAGGGATCGGAGGAGGTGTCGCCGGAGCGGGGAACGGATTTCCTCAACTGGCTGCTCAACACCGCGGCGTAAAGTTGAACGGAAAAAGGAAGGCTCACAACGAGCCTTCCTTTTTTGTACGCAGCATTTGGGCGGCGAGCAGCAGGAGCAATGGGAAGAGCACCATGCCCGCTACGCCGAAGGCGCGGGCGCCGAGGTACATCGCCATGAGCGAGGCGATGGGCGGCAGCCCCGCCTGCGCGGCGACGAGCTTCGGCTCGGTGATGCTGCGCACGGTGAGCGTGCAGAGGTAGAGGATGACGAGCGCAGCCCCGCGCGGCACCGAGCCGAGCAGCAGCTCGGCGAGTGCCCATGGAATAAGCACCGTTCCTGTGCCGAACACCGGCAGCGCGTCCACGAGCGTGATGAGAAAGGCGGCGAGCAGGGAGTAGCGCTCGCCCAGCAGCCAGAAGCCGGCGAGGAGCTGGCAGAAGGTGAGGGAGCAGAGGATTGCCTGTGCGCGCAGCCAGCGCGTGAGCGAGTGCGTCACGCCGTCGCGCCAGAAGCGGAGCCGCTTCTGCGCGCGAGGACTCAGGCGGCGTTTCGCCGCCGCGCAGAGCGTGGGATAGGAGGCGGCGAGGAAGAAGACGGCAAGCAGCGTTGTTGCGGCGAAGAGCACCAGCGCCGGCACGGCGGCGGCCATCGAGCCGAGCAGGGCGAGGGCGCGGGAGGCGAGACCGGCGAGCGCCGTGCTGCCGTAGGCCGCCCAGTCGGAGAGCTCGGCGGCCAGAAGCTCCCGCAGCCAGTCAGGACAGAGCGCGCCGTAGGCGCGCAGCCGATCGAGCAGTCCGCCGGTCAGCGCGGGCAGCGCGTCGAGCAGCGTCGGGAGCTGGGTGAGGAAGGCGGTCGCCTCGGTGAAAAGCGCCGAGAGCAGCAGCGAGAGGAGACCGCCGAGGAGAAAGAGCAGAAAGAGCGTCAGCAGCGCGGCGGAGAAGGCGCGCTTGAAATGAACGGTCCGCCGCAGAAAGAGAATGACCGGCTCCATCGCGCGGGCCGCGGCGAACGCGAGAAGAAAGGGCAGCAGCCACCAGAGAAGATAGCGGAGAAAGAGATAGAGCGCTGCGGCGAGCACGGCATAATAGGCGCCGGTGAGCAAAAACTCCTTTTTTTGTTCGCTCTGCAAAAAGACCGGCCTCCTTCCTGTCGAATGTTATAGGAAAAAGCTACTTGCACTCTGTGGATCGTTATGGTATCATATCTCCATAAAAGGACAAATGCCCACGGGAGGAGAACAGGACATGGGGAAAAAGACAAAATTCTATCTGGTCGCTGCGGATGCGCTGCCGGAGATCTTTCTCAAGGTCGCCGAGGCCAAGCGGATGCTTCACGCGGGCGAGGTGAGCACGGCGGGCGAGGCCGCGAGGCAGGTCGGCATCAGCCGCAGCGCCTTTTATAAGTACCGCGACAGCGTGCAGCCCTTCAACGACATGAAGACCGGACGCATCATTACGTTCTACGCCCTGCTCAAGGATAACCCGGGCGTGCTGAGCAACGTTCTCTCTATTTTTGCCGGTTCGGGCGCAAATATACTCACCATCAACCAGAGCATCCCGACAAACGGCTGCGCCGCCGTGACCATCTCGGCGGAGACGAGCGATATGCGCGAATCGCTCGAGGAGCTCATCGCCAGCGCCGCAGAGACGGCGGGCGTGGTCAAGTTTGAGATCCTTGCGGGCTGAACCCGCGGGGAGGGTACGGCATACAATGAGTCAGCAGACTGCTTGCAGTTTGCCGACTCATTTTTTTGCTGGGAAGAGAAGGGGGCTGCTATGGGCCTTATCGTACAGAAATTCGGCGGCAGCAGTGTGCGTGACCGCGAGCGGCTGCTGCGTGCCATGAGGATCGTGCGGCGCACCTGGGAGCAGGGGGACGACGTGGTGGTCGTGCTCAGCGCGCAGGGCGACACGACCGATGCGCTGCTCGCGCGCGCCCGCGAGCTGACGGAGGAACCACCGCTGCGTGAGCTGGACGCTCTGCTCGCCACGGGGGAGACCGCGAGCGTGGCCCTCGGCGCGATCGCGCTTGCCTCGCTCGGTGTGCCGGCAGTCTCGCTCTCCGGCTGGCAGGTGCCGGTCGGGACGGACGGTACGCACGGCGGCGCGAACGTGCGAAGCGTGGGCGCGGAGCGCATCCGGCAGGAGCTGGCGCAGCGGCGCGTCGTGCTCGCGGCAGGCTTTCAGGGCGTCGACGCGGCGGGAGACGTCACCACGCTCGGGCGCGGCGGCAGCGACACGAGCGCCGTGGCGCTCGCGGCCTTTCTCGGCGCGGAGCGCTGTATCATTTATACGGACGTGGACGGCGTTTATACCACCGATCCGCGCGTGTGCCCGACGGCGCGGCGGCTCGCCGCCGTCTCCTGCGACCAGATGCTCCGCCTCGCCGCAAACGGCGCGCAGGTGCTCCACGACCGTTCGGTCGCGCTGGCGGCAAGGCACGGCGTGACCGTCGAGGTGCGCTCGTGCGAGGAGGGGAGCGTCGGCACGCTCGTCGTGCCCCGCGCGGAGAGCGGCGAGGTCACGGGCGTCACGCGCTCGCGCCGCGGGGAGGTCACGCGCGTAACGGCTATCGGGCGCGCGCAGCCGTCGCTCGCGGCGATCCGCGCGGCGGTTTCGGCGCTGGAGGCGGCGGGCATCACGGTCCTCGGACTCGAGGAGGGCGAGCAGCGCGTCACGCTGCTGGTGAAGCGGGACGACGAGGACGCGGCGCTCTGCGCCGTACACGACGCGCTTGTGCCGCGGTGAGGGAAAGGGCGGTTTGCGCGGCGAAGGCCGCCGCAAACCGCTCTTTCCTGTGCCTGCCCCTGTTGACCGATGGCGAAAAAAACGGATTTTTCATCCGCAGAAAAGAATCCGTTGCAATTCCGGCGGGAATATGTTATCCTACGCTAAACCGGTCTGCGCTGCGCGAGCAGCCAATCTCAACAGGCCGGATGCTTAGGAGGTTATCTACTTGGACCCTGCTGACCCGTTATTGCCGAAAATTCTGGTACTGGTCATACTTATTCTTATCAACGCATTCTTTGCCGCGGCTGAGATCGCGGTCATCTCGCTTTCGGAAACGAAGTTGCGCAAGCAGGCGGAGGAGGGCGACAAGAAGGCGAAGAAGCTGCTTGTGCTCATGCAGGCGCCGGACAGCTTTCTTTCCGCCATTCAGATCGCCATCACACTCGCCGGCTTCCTGTCCTCGGCCTTCGCGGCGGACAGCTTTTCCGATCCGCTCGTGCATTGGCTGACGGTGGACAAGGGCTTCACGGCCATTCCCACCTCGACGCTCAACACGATCATGGTGGTGCTCATCACCATCGTGCTCTCGTACTTCAGCCTTGTGCTCGGCGAGCTGGTGCCCAAGCGCATCGCCATGAAAAAGACCGAAGCGGTCGCTCGCTTCACGGTCGGTGCGGTGACGAGCGTGGCGGCGGTGTTCCGCCCGGTCATCTGGTTGCTCTCCAAGTCCACGAACGGCGTATTGCGCCTGCTGCACATCGACCCCAAGGCCGATGAGGAGGACGTGAGCGAGGACGAGATCCGCATGATGGTGGACCTCGGCGAGGAGCGCGGCGCGATCGAGTCCAATGAGAAAGAGCTCATTGACAACATCTTTGAATTCAACAACACGACCGCCGAGGACGTGATGATCCACCGCACCGACATGGTGATGCTGTGGGTCGAGGACACGCGCGAGGAGATCCTCGCGACGATCCGCTCGTCCGGCCTGTCCCGCTTCCCGGTCTACGAGGAGAACGCGGACGACATCATCGGCATCCTCTCCACGCGCGAGTATCTGCTCAACGCGCAGGCGGAAGCGCCCAAGCCCATGCGTGAGCTGCTGCGCCCCGCGTATTTCGTACCCGAGTCCGTGCGCACGGATGTGCTGTTCCGCGATATGCAGAGCAAGAAGGTGCACATGTCCATCGTGGTGGACGAGTACGGCGGCACGAGCGGCCTGGTGACGATGGAGGATCTTCTCGAGGAGATCGTCGGCAACATCTACGACGAGTTCGACCCGCAGGAGGAAAAGGACATCGAAAAGGTGGGCGACAATCTCTGGCGTGTGGCAGGCTCGTGCGAGCTTGAGCGCGTCGCCGAGGCGACGGGCGTGCAGTTCCCCGAGGACGAGGAGTCCGACACGCTCGGCGGACTGGTGTTTGCCCAGCTCTCATTCATTCCCGAGGACGGCAGCCAGTTCACGGTGGACGCCTGCGGCCTGCACATCGAGGTGCAGAGCTTCAACGAACGCCGCGTGGAATGGGCGCTGGTCTCACGGCTCCCGGAGGAGGAAACGCCCGAGGAGCAGGAGAAATAAACAAAAAAGAGACAGCAGCTTGAAAAAGCTGCTGTTTTTTTGCGGAAAGCACTTGACTTGCGCGCTTGACTTTGATAAAATAAGGCGCTTATATGTGAGAGTATGCGCAAAGCGAACCCTCACCCATTGCCACAAGGATAGCACAGGAAACAAAAAAGCACAAGAGCAAATGTGACATTTCTATCAACAAAGCCGTGCGTGTCGCACGGCACACCAATACATTCCCCGCCGGAGACAGACCGGCGGGAAAGGAAAGGCGTGAAGAGCAAAAATGGCCAAAGACAAGATGTACGGCAAGACCCTTCGCAAAAACTTCGCTCGACATGAGGAGATCATGGAGATGCCGAATCTTCTGGAGCTCCAGAAGAAGTCCTACCGGTGGTTCCTCGACGAGGGACTGCAGGAGGTGTTCACCGACGTCGCCTCGATCACCAACTACGCGGGCAATCTTGAGCTGAGCTTCATCGGCTACAAGATGGACGAGGCCCCCAAGTACGACGTGGAGGAGTGCAAGGCGCGCGACGCCACCTATGCCGCTCCGCTCAAGGTCAACGTGCGGCTGTACAACAACCAGACGCAGGAGATCAAGGAGCAGGAGATCTTCATGGGCGACTTCCCGCTCATGACCCAGTCCGGCACCTTCGTCATCAACGGCGCCGAGCGCGTGGTCGTCAGCCAGATCGTCCGCTCCCCGGGCGTGTACTACGGCAAGGAGATCGACCTCAAGACCGACCTGCCCCTACTCACCAGCACCGTGATCCCCTACCGCGGCGCGTGGCTGGAGTATGAGACCGACACCAACGAGGTGTTCTGGGTCCGCATCGACAAGAACCGCAAGATCCCCATCACCGAGCTGATCCGCGCCATCGGCGGTCAGGCTGAGCAGTACGCCGACCTCAAGACCGACACCGGAATCCTCGACCTCTTCGGCGACGACGACCGCATCAAGGTCTCGCTGGAGAAGGACGCCTGCAAGACCTATGAGGAGGCCATGCTGGAGATCTACCGCAAGCTCCGTCCGGGCGAGCCACCCACGGTCGAGGCCAGCGAGAGCCTGATCAAGAACCTCTTCTTCGATCCGCGCCGCTATGATCTGTCCATGGTCGGCCGCTACAAGTTCAATAAGAAGCTCTCCCTGTGGACCCGCATCCACGGCCAGAAGCTCGCCTATCCCGTCGCCGACCCGCGCACGGGCGAGATCCTCTTCGACGCCGGCCATGTCATGACCAGCGACGAGGCCCGCGAGCTTGACGCCATCGGCGTCAACGACGTGACGCTCGACCTCGACGGCAAGACGCTGCGCGTCTTCTCGAACAACATGGTCGACCTCTCCCGCTTCGTGGACTTCGACCCCGTCGCCGAGTGCGGTATCAAGGAGCGCGTGTGCAAGAGCGTGCTCGAGGAGCTGCTGGCGAAGTACGAGGGCGAGGAGCTCAAGGAAGCCATCCGCGACAACGCCGACCGTCTCGCGCCCAAGCACATCCTTGCGGACGATATTCTCGCCTCCATCAACTACATGAACGCGCTGGCGCACGGCATCGTCACGAAGGACGATATCGACCATCTCGGCAACCGCCGCCTGCGCTGCGTGGGCGAGCTGCTGCAGAACCAGTTCCGCATC
>ERZ1673695.1319-NODE-1319-length-26469-cov-14.303475_pt1 | contig 26469 bp, 28 predicted proteins | sample MGYA00580225_ERZ1673695 | MGnify/ENA primary metagenome ERZ1673695 (study PRJEB41218, sample SAMN15661739) | gut metagenome | host: Homo sapiens | place: Canada: London | collected 2015-08-20/2019-03-30 | study: EMG produced TPA metagenomics assembly of... | reverse complement strand
GCAGATACGGAGCAGTCATCCCAAAACCTTACTGACAATAGTTTAACCGATTTTGATTCGGATTTCAAGGGGTCTGACGATGATTTCTACCGGGAAATGCAAAGAAGAATGGCCCCGGACTATCTGGAAACGGTATCGATGACCGCCCTCTATGATACGGACTTTGAAGAGCAGGAGCCTCTGATCGACGGTCTTTTGTACCGGGGTGTCTACTTACTGGCCGGCTCCCCGAAAGTGGGAAAGAGCTTTCTTATGGCTCAGCTTGCCTATCAAGTCAGCACCGGACTTCCCCTGTGGGGCTATAAGGTGCGGAAAACGGGCGTTCTTTACTTTGCGCTGGAAGATAACTATGCCCGCTTGCAGCGGAGACTATTCCGAATGTTCGGTGCTGAGGCGGCAGAAAATCTGTATTTTGCCACCCACTGTAAAACAGCCAACAGCGGTCTGGAGGATCAGATTCGCAGCTTTATGAAAGAGCATCCCAACACCGGCCTGATTATCATCGACACCCTGAAACGGGTGCGTGAGGTTGGCGGAGCGGATTTCAGCTACAGTAGCGACTACGATATTGTGGCCCGGCTGAAAACTGTTGCCGACAGCTATAAGGTAACGATGGTAATCGTTCACCACACCCGCAAGTTGGAAGCAGATGACAAATTCGATATGATTGCCGGTACCAATGGCCTGTTGGGTGCGGCGGATGGCGGATTTGTTCTCAGCAAGGAGAAACGCACCTCCAATGCGGCGGTGCTGGATGTCACCGGCAGAGATCAGGAGGATCAGCGGTTGCACCTGAACAAGAATCCCGAAACTCTGGTATGGGAGTTGGAGAGCGTTGAAACGGAGCTTTGGCAGGAGCCGCCGGATCCGTTTCTGGAAAGCATCGCAACATTTCTTTCTTCGGCGGGTGAACGCTGGGAGGGTACAGCATCCGAGCTGTGCTGCCTGCTGAATCTGGACTGCAAGCCCAATGTGCTATCCCTTCGGCTGAGCATTAGCTCTGTGCGGCTGCTGCGAGATCACGACATTCACTACAAGGCAAGCCGCAATCACGGTGGACGTAAAATCTCCCTGTGGAAGGAGATGGAGCCGGACAGCGTGTCAAAGGGTGACGACCGTGACGGTCTTTTGGTGGGCAGCGGCGAGGCCTAAAACATTGTCACCACCGTCACGGTTTGTCACGCTTTGAAGTTTCGGCAAGCCGTGCGGCTGCCCTTTCCAAAGGGCATTGAGCACTGGGGAGCAGCCCGCAGGCTGCTGGGGCGAAGTCCCGGTACAGGGTTGGTGCTCGATGCACCGGCTCTGTACCATCCCCCTCGGGAGAGCGCAAACAGCATCTTTTGATGGCCGCAGGCTGTCAAAAGTGCTTTTGCGTTACTCTTGACAAGAGTAACAGAACCCCGGCTGCGGCCGGAAGGTGAAAGGAAGTGAGATTTTATGAAGAGAACGATCAGTGCCGAGGTCGGCAAAGGCTCTGTCAACCACAACAGCCGCAAATTTCGGGCAGAAAATGTAGACGGAAGCCGCACACATCTGAACATCGACTACTGCAACGAGCGTATCCAAACCGTGTACCATCAGCTTTTTGATGAAGCTCTGAAACGCTACAATGAGAAGCAGACCCGTGCAGACAGGCGCATTCCAAACTACTATGAGAAAATTTGCTCCGGCAACCAGGAGAAGCCTTTTCACGAGATCATCCTGCAAATCGGAAATAAGGACGATATGAGCGCCACCGGCGAGTATGCAGATCTGGCAAGGGCTGTGCTGAATGAATACTATCGAGGTTTTCAGGAGCGAAATTCCAACCTTCGGGTGTTCTCGGCGCACCTGCATATGGACGAGGCTACGCCTCATCTACACATTGACTTTGTGCCCTTCACCACCGGGAGCAAGCGTGGACTTGATACACGAGTATCACTCAAGCAGGCGCTGGCGGTGCAGGGTTTCAAGGGCGGGACTCGTGGTGCTACCGAGTGGGCGCAGTGGGTACAGTCCGAAAAGGAGCAACTGGCCACTGTGATGGAACGGCACGGAATTGAGTGGGAGCAGAAAGGCACCCACGAAAAGCACCTCTCTGTTCTGGACTACAAGAAACAGGAACGGGAGAAAGAGATTGCTGCGCTGGACAGCACGCTTGCCGAAAAGCAGAACGAGCTGGAAACTGTACAGAATCGGATCGACAACTTCGATCAGGGTGTGCAGTCTATTGAAAAGTTGGAGCAGCGGATTGAGTCGGATGCAGAGTTTCAACTCCCCGATCCTCCCACTCTAATGACCGCCAAGACCTATAAACAGCGGTTTGTTGACCCACTCATTAAGAAATTGAAAGAGGTTATCCGAGAGGTGTTCTACCACTATTACAAGGCTCTGGACAGCTATCACCGGCTGAACACCACCAACGGGCGGCTCTACCGAGAGAATGAACATCTGACCGCAACCAACGACCGGCTCAAAGGAGAAAATGATGCCCTACGCTCGGAACTGAAGGATTTCCGCTTTCTGCGGAAGGTTCTTGGAAGTCAGCAGATCGATAATCTGATTGCGCAGGCAAAAGATATGGAGCAGCAACGAAAGCAAAACCAGCGCACAAGGCGCAGAAATACAAATTATGAAAGGTAGGAACAGACAATGGCAAAGACGATTTTTGAGGAAATGGGCGGTACTTATACGCAGGTCGGGGATTATCTTCTCCCTGATCTGAAGCTGCCCGAGGAAGAACAGCAGCCCATCGGTGTGTGGGGACAGCGCCACCGGCGCTATCTGAAGGAGCATCGCCGGGCAGGCTATGCGACTCTTCTTACAAGCGGCAAGTTAAATGGTTATCTTGCCGACATCGACCGACAGGCGGAGGAGATGTTTCTTCGGCTGGTAAAGCAGCTGGCCGAGGCGGAAGGTGTCACGGAGCAACTCAAGGCAGACAACCAAATGGAGTGGGTCGGCAGGATGAATAACATCCGAAGCAGGGCGATGGAGATGGTCAATAACGACCTGATCTACGTCTAAGTTATGTAATCTTGTCTGCGACAACAGATCAATCAAACAGGTAACGGCATTCTGCATAGTCCACCCGGCTTTTGTAGTGGTCTGTGCTTCATTTACTATTGTTAAACAGCTGTCAAGAGTGGCTTGTTCAGCCGCAAAGATGTCAGTGAACAGAAGTTACAGCTTAACTAAAGATTATATTGACAAATGCATTGAACAGTGATATAGTATCCTCGCAAGGAGGGATTGTGATGGATTCTACCGAAAAGCGTCTTGGCAATGTAGCGGAGATTATGGCTGGTTTGACCGGTTTTGCGGATAAGGGTAAGTACAGGTATAGCGTGGTTCAGCCTAACAGCTTTACAGATACAGGCCTGATGAACGAAGTGGATGTGCAGTGGCGAAGTGATGAACTTACGGACAAACAGTTGCTGTCTGTAGGCGACATTCTGGTTAAACGTCTAAACCCCTCGTTTGTGCATGTGGTTACGTTAGAATCTGCAGGCATGGTGGCATCGCAAAACATTCTTGTTGTTAGGCCCGGTGCTGAGATCGATCCTGACTATCTTGGCTATCTGCTGGAACAGAAAGATATCCTTGGACAGGTGGAGCATTTGACCGGTAGTACGGCAGCAATCAAAGCCGTGTCGGTCAAAAAATTGGCAGGCATCACAATTCCGGTTATCCCTTTAATAGAACAGCGCAAGGTTGGTGCCATCTGGAAACTCAGCCGAAAACGCAAGCAGCTTCTCGATGAATATATGGCCGAAAACGACAGATTGGTGTCGTTGCTGGCTTCCCGAATACTAAACGTTGGAGGAAATAGAAAGTGAGCAAGACTACTTCTCAGGATATTAAAGCGACGCTGTGGAAAGCGGCTGGAACCTTCCGCGGTACGATTGATGCCGCAAACTACAAGGACTTCGTCCTATCCATGCTGTTCCTGAAATATCTGGATGACACCTACAAGGAGTTCCTCAGAGATCTGGAGGAACGGTACAAGGGTAACCAAGTCCGCATTGAACGGGCCAAAAAGAATCTGCCATTTGTCCTGGGGGAGAAGGAACGATTTGATTATCTTTACGAGAATCGATTTGATCCCAAAATCGGTGAAATGATCAATACTGCCCTGCAAGGCATCCAGGACAGCAACACCGAACTGCGAGGTGTGTTCCGCAGCATCAATTTCAACAGCGAATCCATGCTGGGTAATCCTCAACAGAAGGTAACCAAGCTGCGTACGCTTCTGGAAGATTTTAAGCCTTTGTGCCTGGAGCCTTCCCAGATTGAAGTTGGCCCCGGTGAAGATCCTGCATATGTAATCGGTGATGCCTATGAATACATGGTCGGCGAATTTGCCGCTGAAGCCGGCAAAAAGGCGGGCAGTTTCTTTACTCCGAGCATGGTTTCTGAACTGATGGGTATGTTGACCGCCCCCAGGGCTGGTGACTCTATTTACGATCCCACCTGTGGCTCTGCTTCGCTGCTGATTCGTACTGCTCGTCAGGCTGGTAATCTGGATCAGGTTGCGATCTACGGCCAGGAAATGAATGGTTCTTCCTGGTCCATGGCCAGAATGAATCTCTTCATCCATGGAATCCATGTCAACCCCAATGACATTGCCTGGGGTGATACACTGGCCAATCCCCAGCATCTGGATTCCGATGGCAATCTGAAGCAATTCGATGTGATTGTCGCCAATATGCCGTTTTCCTTGGACAAGTGGGCAGAGGGATTCAACCCTGGTGGTCAGGAGGATGGCGGCAGCGATAAGGGTAAGAAGTTCAAGATGACCGCCAACCTAGACCGGTTCCATCGTTTTGACTGGGGTGTACCCCCTGCGAGTAAGGGCGACTGGGCATTTCTGCTACACATGCTCCATTCGTTACGGAGCAATGGCCGCATGGCTGCTGTTGTTCCTCATGGAGTTCTGTTTAGAGGTTCTGCGGAAGGCCGTATCCGTCAGACCGTCATAGAGAAGAATCTGCTGGATGCTGTTATTGGTTTGCCTGCCAATCTGTTCTATGGCACCTCCATTCCGGCATGTATTCTGGTGTTTAAGAAAAATCGTGCTACCAGTGATGTGCTGTTCATCGATGCTTCCGGTAAGGATGCAGAGGGTAAGCTGAGATACCGCAAGGACAAAAATCAGAACAAGCTGGATCAGTGCCATATCGACGATATCTTCCGTGCTTACACCGATCGTGTGGATGTGGAGCGTTTCGCTCATGTGGCCACCTTTGAAGAAATCAAGGCCAATGAGTTTAATCTGAACATCCCCCATTATGTGGACACCTTTGAGGAAGAAAAACTGATCGACATTGTAGAGGTGCAAGGTAACATCGAGCGCATCAAGGCCGAGATTGCTGAGGTGGAAGCCCAGATGAGTAAATATCTGAAGGAGCTTGGCCTATGAATGAACTGATTAAATATAGCGAGCAGACCTTTGAAAGCATCAAGCATGTAAACGAGTACGGCGAGGAATACTGGCTGGCTCGTGAACTCCAGCCGGTCCTGGAATATGCCCAGTGGCGCCGGTTCTCGGATGCCATCGAGCGCGCAAAACTTGCCTGTAAGAATAGTGGCTTTGCGGTTGAGGACCATTTTGCCGACGTCGGCAAAATGGTTGACATCGGCTCCGGTGCAGAACGTGAGATCGATGATGTCATGCTTTCCCGGTATGCTTGCTACCTGATCGTGATGAATGGCGATCCTCGGAAGGAAGTTATCGCCATTGGCCAGTCCTACTTTGCGGTGAAGACCCGACAGCAGGAACTGATCGATAACTATGAGCAGATGACTGAGGACCAGAAACGTCTGGCAATCCGCAACGAAATGATCGCCCACAACAAGTCCCTGGCAGAGGCTGCGCAGATGGCTGGTATTGCTGATCAACGTGAGTATGCGATCTTCCAGAACAAGGGTTATCAGGGCCTGTATGGTGGCCTTGGAGCCAAGGAGATCCATGCCCGGAAGGGGCTGAAGAAGAGCCAGAAGATTCTGGATCACATGGGTAGTACCGAACTGGCTGCTAATCTATTCCGTGCGACCCAGACTGATGAGAAACTGCGCCGGGAGAATATCCAGGGTAAGCAGGCGGCTTATGATACCCATTATCAGGTTGGTAAGAAGGTTCGCCAAACTATCAAGGAACTGGGCGGCACCATGCCGGAGGACCTGCCGACTCCCCAGAAGAGCATTGCTCAGATCGAGCGGGAGCAGGAAAAGCGGAAGCTTAAGTCCGGCGGCGATAATTAAAATGCCACATATTTGTGGAGACGGTAGGGGCTTGCATCCCACTCGCAATTACCCATATTAGAGCAAAGGAGATGATGCCAATGGCACAGTTTATGAATACCCAGCTTATCCCCGCAATTACCAAGGCGGCATCATTTGCCGCATACTCTGTCGCGCTGCTTACCACCGGCGATGCAAGCTTCGCTACCGCGCTGCGCAATTTACAGATAGAGGATTGAGCTATGAAAGAATCCATCAAAAAACGAATAGAGGCGGTTCGCCGTGGCGAGGTGCCGGAGGGATATCGCATTGAAAATGGTTATCTGATACCGAATGATTGGAAAACAGTGCCGTTGAACAGAAGATTTACCAGATCTACCAGGAAGAATAAATCAGGCTGTGAAAATGTCCTGACAATTTCTGCTCAGATGGGTCTGGTTAATCAGCGTGAGTTTTATGACAAGGATATTGCCAGCGAAGACAAAAGTGGCTATCTCCTGATGAAGAACGGTGAGTTTGCCTACAATAAGAGCTACTCCACTGGCTATCCATATGGTGTCATTAAGCAGCTGACAAAGTATGACGAAGGTATTGTATCTCCTTTGTACATCTGCTTCGCGCCCAATGCTGGCACCAACACAGCTTTTTACACTCAGTACTTTGAAGGTGGTCGTTACAATCGGGAGATTTACCGAGTTGCCCAAGAAGGTGCACGAAATCATGGCCTGCTGAATGTCTCAGTTGAAGATTTCTTTAAAGGTACACTGGTAGAGCCGAGCGCATATGAACAACAGAAAATCGCTGAGATTCTGGCAACCTGCGACCGGGTGATCGAACTGAAGCAGCAGTTGTTGGAGGAAAAGCGCCGGCAGAAACAGTGGCTGATACAGAAACTGCTGGATCCAAATAGTGGTGTAAAATTGCCTGGGTTTGGAACGAGAGCATGGAAAGAAATACCGTTATCTGAAGTGTTTTTGTATATTCGAAATGGTTTTGTTGGTACTGCGACTCCTTGTTATGTAGACGATGGTATACCCTACATTGAAGGTACGAACATTCAAAATGGACAATGGGATTTATCAGAAGTTCTTCATATTTCTGAAGAATTTCACAGACAGCATTCAAACTCTGTTTTGCAGGCTGGAGATGTTGTGGTAGTTCAATCTGGGCATGTAGGTGATTGCACTGTTGTTACAGAAGAAATAGCTGGCAGCAATTCCCATGCGATAATAATTATGACACCTACTCCAAGGATAAATTCCCACTATTGTTCCTGCTATATCAACTCCCCCATGGGTCAAGGAAAACTAGTTGGGTGTATCACAGGTAATACGGTCAAACACATTCTTGCTTCGGATATGAAAAATTACCTTCTTCCCTGTCCTGAGAAAGATGAGCAAGATGAATTGGCAACGCTGTTCTGTGCGGTGGAAAAGGAGATAACAGCCATCGAAAAAGAAATCGAAGCATGGAGACAAAAGAAAAAAGCCCTGATGCAGTTCCTGCTGACCGGGCTTGTGCGTGTGAACGCTTAATGGGAACGCCGGTGTGGCGGCAACCGCACCGGCACCCATAAAATATAGCGAATATTACGAAAGGTGGTGAGGCTTATGAGGGCACAAAAAAGAACACTTAGATTGCGGCAACAATCCAAGTGTTCAATGTGGCATATAAGCAGACGGAACAATCAACTTATACGCGCCTATTTTAGCGCGGGTGCTTGACAAAGTCAAGAGAAAGGACCCATATGGCAAGAAAAGAACATCATGTAGTTCCCAACCCAGACGGAGGTTGGGATGTAAAGCGTGAAAACGCTAAACGCAGCAGCGGTCATTACGACACCAAGAAAGAGGCCATGGATGCCGGGCGGAGAATGAGTATCAACCAGGGGACGGAATTGATTCCCCACCGCAAGGATGGTACTATCCAGAATCCCAACAGCCATGGCAACGACCCCTGTCCGCCGAGGGACAAGAAATAATCGGTACCAGGCCGGCAGGGCCTTAGAGCCCTGCTGTGCCTCTTTATCATATAGGTCGGAGGTATTTACTATGCCGAGTCATCAGATTTTTAATGAGCGCCCGGAATCCCAGGACAGAGCGTTGCGGGAACTGCAAGCCATGGGCTATCAATATATCCCCAGAGCAGAGGCCGAGCAGAAGCGCGGCCATTTGTCGCATGTACTGTTCCCGGATGTTATGCGGGAATTTTTGGCTTCTCAGTCCTTTGTTTACCGGAGCAAGCAGACTCCATTTCCGGACGATGCCATCGGTGAGGCGATCCGTGAACTGGATGCTCCCCTAGAGCGTGGCCTGATGTTCTCCAGCAAGGCGATCTATGACCGGTTGATCTACGGCAAGAGCTGCGATGTACATCTGTATGACGGCAATACCCAGTCCTTTGACATTTCCTATATTGACTGGGAGCACCCCGAGAACAATATCTGGCAGGTTACGGATGAATTTTCCGTGGAGCGCACCAACGGTAAGTATGCCCGCCCTGACATTGTCCTGTTGGTCAACGGCATTCCTCTGGTTGTGATCGAATGTAAAAAATCCAGCGTGGATGTGGAAGATGGTGTGAAGCAGAACGTCCGCAACTGGCAGCCTGACTACATCCCTCAACTGTTTAAGTTCACGCAGCTGGCTATCGCCTTGAATCCGGAATCTGTCAAGTATGGTACTGCCGGAACCAGGCAGGAGTTTTACTGCAAGTGGCACGAAGAGGATGTGCAGTGGCAGGAAGAGGCCGCAAAGCGCTATGTGGATGATGGCCACATCACCGAGCAGGACAAGGTGATCGTATCCATGCTGTCTAAGAAGCGTCTGCTGAACATGATTCGTTTTTTTGTTCTGTATGATAGCGGCATTAAGAAGGTTGCCCGTTATCAGCAGTTCTTTGGCGTTGAAAATACAATGCGCCGCATCCACGGTGAAGATGGATGCACCAGCCGTGGCGGCGTTATTTGGCATACACAGGGTAGCGGCAAGTCCCTGACAATGGTCATGCTCGTGAAGCGTATTATTGCAGACAGAACAATTGTAAACCCGAGATTCGTTCTAGTCTGTGACCGACTGAATCTGATTAAACAATTGCGGGATAACTTTGTCCATACCGGCATGGACCCGGTGGAAGCAACTACCGGGCGTGGCCTGGTTTCTCTGTTAAAAGATGGCAGCAACACGCTGATCGCTACAACAATTAACAAATTTGAAGCTGCAGCAAAATCCAGGACCAAGGTCAGGGACGAGAACATTTTTCTTCTGATCGACGAAAGTCACCGTTCTCATACCGGCGAATTCCATAACATGATGAATGAGGTGCTTCCCAATGCCTTCAAAATCGGCTTTACAGGAACTCCTCTGCTTCGGAAAGATAAGAGTAACACATATCTGAAGTTCGGCAAACAGATTGGCCATTCCTATCGTTTTGAAGATGGTATTCGTGATGGTGTCATCGTTCCGCTGGTTTACGATGGACGTGTCATTCCCCAGAAAGTGACCAGTGACAAAATTGACGATTATCTGAAGAGCATCCTTGCTCCACTGACTGAGCCTCAAAAAGAGGATATGCGCAAAAAGTGGAGTTCCTTTATGCATCTGGCGCAGACAGAACAGCGTTTGTCGATGATTGCCTTTGATATCCATGAGCATTTCCTTCATTACTGCAAGCCTCGCGGATTCAAGGCAATGGCAGCGGTTTCCACTCGTGCCCTTGCGGTTCAGCTTGAGCACGCTATTAACGGTCTGGGTGGTGTAAAAGCGGCTGCGCTGATCTGTGATGATTCTGTTTCCACCGAGGGAGATGAAGGTGCCATCGGTAAAAATGACAAAACAATTATCCGGGATTTTTTCAAAAAGGAAGTCGAACCCCGGTTCGGAGCCAAGTATGACGATTACGAAGAGTATGTGAAGAACAATATCATCGGCGGCGAAGATGTTGATATTGTAATTGTTCAGAGTATGCTGCTGACCGGCTTTGACGCACCGTCCTTGGGTGTGCTGTATGTGGACAAGCCTATGAAAGAGCATTCTCTGTTGCAGGCTATTGCTCGTGTAAATCGTATTGCTGCGGGTAAAGATTTTGGCCTGATCGTTGACTATTGGGGTCTGTTTGGCAACCTGAATAATGCGATGGAAATGTACAGCGACGATCAGTCTGGTTTGTCCGGATACGATTCTGCTGATATTGCGGACTCCATTGCAACGGCAGCTGAGGAACAGGAGAAACTGAAGCAAACGCACAAGGCACTGTGGGATTTCTTTGGCAATGCATCTTTTGATCAGAGTAACCCCAGGGCCTGGGTAGCTTTCTTTGAGAAAGAAGAAACAGCAGAAAGCGAGACACTCAGAAAAGAATTCTATGAAAAGCTGGCCGCGTTCTCCAAGATGATGACCATGGCTGTGGGTAACTACTCCCTGTACCAGAGCATTGGTTTTGAGCAGATGCAGAAATACAAGGCAGATCTGCTGTTCTTCCAGAAGCTACGTTCTGCGCTGATGATGGTGTATGCGGAAAAAGTGGATTTCAGCAAATACGAAGATGGTATCAGAAGCCTGCTGAACACGTTTGTTACCTCTGAACCCGTTGAAATTGTTGTGGAGCCGGTTGCCATCCATGACAAAGTTGCCATGGAAAAGCAGTTAGAGGAAGTGGAAGGCCAGAAAGCGAAGGCTGCATACATCCATACCCGTATCGTTTCTGAGTTGGAATCCAGAAGATACGAGGACCCGATGATGTTTAAGAAGTTCTCTGAAAGAATCCGGGACACAATCGCAGAATACAGAAAATCCAGAGATGAAAATGTGTATCTGGCCAGCATGAAGAAAATGGCCGATGATCTGCGACAGGGCTTTACTGGACACTCCTACCCATCCGCAATTGTGAATGATAGTGATGCAAAGGCTTTTTATGGTGTTGTGTCAGATACATTAAAACAGCACGGCGGAGATGACCTGGAATTCGATGATGCAGTCGGCAAACTGGCATTGGATATGAAGCAGGCAGTGCAGTCACTGGCTCGTGTGGACTGGAGAACAAGTACACCAATCCACAAGAAAATGAACCAGGCTGTTGAGGATTTGCTGTGGGACTTCTGTGACGAGCATGGCATTGATTTGCCAATCGATGAAATGGATATTCTGATTGAAAATACGATTAAGACAGCGATGAGCAGGTATTGATATGGAGTACTCGGTAACAGTAAAGGGAACTGAACTCCCTGTAGCAGTTTCTTTGAAGAAAATGAAACAGGTGCGGCTGAAAGTGTTCCCTTCCGGGGAAATAAAACTATCTGCACCGATTGGAACACCAGAGTCCTGGATTAAGGAGCATCTTCTCAGTAAAACACCTTGGATTGAAGAGAAACTGGAACTTTTTGTTCAAACAAAAGCAGTTGAAAAAGAGGAACACTTTATTTCCGGAGCATCCACTCGTATTCTGGGTAGGCAACTGACAATCCAGGTGCACGAGGCTAAACGTAAGCAGATCGTTCGTGAAGATAGTGTGCTTCATATCTACACAACAGAAACAGAACAGTCCCAGATCGATAAGCAGGTTAATAACTGGTGGCAGCAGACGGCCAAACGGTATTACCAGGATATTGTGGATCGGCTGTACCCAATCATCGAAAAACATGGTATTGAAAGACCTTCTGTATGTGTGAAGAAGATGAGTACGTTGTGGGGTAGCTGCAGCAGAAAGAATCAGAAAGTGAATCTGAATTATTATCTGTATAAAGCAAGTGTTCCTTGCGTGGAGTATGTAATTTTGCATGAACTGGCACATTTTTTGTATCCATATCACAACAAGGATTTTTATGATTTTATAACAATCCATATGCCGGACTGGCAGGAACGGAAGAAGCAGCTCGATTACGAATTTGTACTTGGTATTTGAGATGCCTTAAGAGAGATAGAAAGGATGAACTTTGGCAGCGTTGTCTTCAAGCGAATTTAATTAAAGGAAGAACAGTTGAAAGCATCAGGTGGAATACCTTTTTGTTCATCCATGGCTCGGCCACCACCAGACTATCACGCCTATGAGAATGTAAAATCTATTTTAAAACCGATGGAAAAACAATTTTCCTGATATCCCATCACTAAAAAGAGCTTAAGCAGCTCTGTGACTTCATCTATGCGATTGAAAATTGTCGGTTGATCCTGATGACACCGGAGCACTGACGGCCTGAAAGTACTTGGGAGTCTAGAAATGGTCAAACAAGTTGTGGAAAGTGAGGGTGCCAATAAAAACGCTAAGTGAATACCTGCGACTTCCTTACCGCACACGAACCTCATTATAAAATGATGATTCTCTAAAAGAGAACATAGAATTAACTGCAAGAAATGGAAAGAACTAAGCGGGAAATTCACTGTACCGTCACAGAAATGATGCTTGCGTCAATCACGCAGATATGCTACAATAGCCTCGCAGTTTGCTAAAGCCACCGGATACTATCCACGAAAAACCGGAATGGATCGCTATCGGCGGCGATACCCATATGATAACAAACCGTCGTATGGGGCTGAAAATATGGAGAATACAAAGAATCAAAATACCGGGTATCACAGAAACTAAACGAAAACCGTTAGATTACAAGGCCCGGCAAAGAGTGGGAATGATTGCATCCCGGAAAAAGCCCAGTCATACCAAGGCTTTTTCGCCACGAGTGCCCGCTGTGGCAACAAAATGGCAACATTATTTGAATTATTGCGATAACAAAAAGCGCTATCTGATTTGAAGCCAAGTCAGATAGCGCTTTTTCTTTGTTTTTAGTCAGCCTTCAATCGATCCTTGAACGCCTCCACCATTGCATCGCTGAGCTGCTGAGCCGGCACTTTCACATAGCCAGAGGTTTCATCGTATTTCGGATAGTTATAACGCCACTTGTCATAGTCCTCCCGGTTGATTTCGCCGTTGCGATGCCTTTCGGCTTGTCGCCCGCAATTCACAGACAGTAAACCCTCTCGGCAGCTTGAGCAATTTTTATAAAGATTATTTCTCTAACCTCTGGAAATGCTTCATTTTGAGACAGCCCCGTTTTTTATTCATTTCGGTTGATCCCAATATCAAGATAGACGCTTACTGGGCTCCTGCCCAATCCTTCCACGCAGCGAGGTAAGCAAAGCTGGGCCAGAAACCGTCCCGGCGAAGAAGCATTTGGGAAAGGCGCTCTCTTTCGGCGCAGTCCGGATGCCAGAGCAGACCGTACAAGGTAATGCCATATTCCAGATCGTCTTCTTCCCTCTCCAGCATTTCCAGCGCCGCTGCAAGCGGCGTTGTACCGCTCCAGACCCGCATGGCCTTTTCGTAAGCAGTATGATGCCCCACCGCCATATCCGGGCGATAGTACTTCAGAAGCGTCGGCGCTTTCTCTGTCCGGACAGCGCTCAGCGTGTGCCAGTAAAGAACCGCAATCCCCATTTCGTCATCGCATAAAGGCATACAGCCCTCAAAAGCTTCCATTGCCTGTTCGTACCGCCCGGCATAATACTGGGCAAGGCCGATCCGATAGAGGCAGTCCAGCTTTTCCGCACCCAAAGTCAGGCATTTTTCGAAGTCAGCGATGGCAGGATCACTTTGCAGCGTCGTCAGGTACCGTCCCGCCCGAAGGCGGAGCAGGGACAGGTTTTCCGGTTCCAGCTTCAGCCCCTCCGTATAGGCATCAATGGCCTCCCGGTAGCGAAGCTGCCTGGAAAGGGCCTTCCCCAATGCACAGAATTTTTCAACGGAGTCTGGCAAGGACTTTGCCTGCCTGATTGCCTGGGAGTCGGGAATTCCGGCGGGAAGATTGAGAATCTGGCTTTCTATCCCGGCGTGCAGCGCATCAAACGGGTATTCCATCACAGCCCCCTTGTATACGGACGATAACAGGCGGAGCAGACGATTTCTCCGTTTTGAAGGTGGGCAAAACTCTCGGCAAATCGTTCTCCGCACACAGAGCAGGTAACGGTCTTGAAGATTCGGGCTTCTTCCGGTATCGGCTCCGGGGCTTTCTTCACGTCGAACATCTCGTGAAAATCCCCATCCATGAGCCACGCCAGCCGTTCGTCCTTGGTTTTCTCCGGTGTCGGGCGCAGAACAAGGCGGAAAGACTTTCCGTCCGGACGGCGATAAAAGGAGAAGGCGTTTTTCCCCTGTAGATTGAAAATCAAGTTCCCTTTTCCCACGGTACAGGACAGCAGCGCCTGAATGGCATCCACACCGCAGGCGTCGGTCTCGGCAATGCACACGATCTCCTCGTCCTCAGATGTGCTGTCACTTTCAAACAGCTCCCACGCATACAGCACCGCCCGAAAGCCGACCGCAAGGCCACCGCAGCCGTGGCCATGAAACGCCACGCATTTTTGCCACAGAGATTCCAGTTCCTTTTGCATCGTATGACCTCCTATTTTTCCTGAATGGCAGCCTGTCGGTGTTCAAAATACAGGCTGATGAGATAGAATGACAGCGAGAGCAGCATGATGCACACACCCGGTGAGAGGAGATACCCATAGGCCTGGCGAAGAAAGGCACCCCGCTTATAGGCAAAGTTGATCATGGTGCCCCAAGTGGGATGATAAAGATCCCCAAAGCCCAAAAAGCTCAGGGTAGACTCCATCATAATACAGCTGTTGATCCCCAGAAGAAACCGGGAGAGCAATACATCATACAGGTTCGGAAGGATGTGCCGGAGAATAATATGCCTCCGGCTGTATCCCTGGATCATGCAATTTTCAATAAAAGGCTGGGCATTCAGGTGAATGACCTTGGCACGGACATTCCGGGCCGTCCCCACCCAGCTGAATGCAGCGATCAGGAGGATCAGATTTCGACTGGAGCTTCCCAGGAAGGTCGCCAGCACGATCATGGTCACCAGCTTCGGAAGCAGCACGAAAACATTGATAATGCCATTGGACAGGCCGCCCAAAAAGCCCTTCCCGGCAGCCAGCGTACCGATCACGCTCCCCAAAAGCAATGTCAGAATACTGCTGGATACGCCCACCAACAGCGTCTGCCGGGTTCCGCAGACCAGTTCCGTAAAGATGTCATAGCCCAACGCATTGGTGCCAAGTAGGTGTTCTGCCGACGGCATCAGCCACGGGCCAAACGTTTCCTTCTGCCCGTAAGCCGTAAACACAGTTGGAAATAATGCAGCGGTCAGAAAAAGGCTCAAAACCACGATGCCAAGGAGAAGCGGAATATGCTGTTTTCTCAAGCCGGACCACCTCCGAAGCGTACCTTGGGGTCGATAAGAATACAGATCAGGTCCGTCACGACAATGGAAACCGTCATAATCGCCGTCGTGACAAACAGGATGCCCTGCATCAGCGGATAATCCAGCGTATAGACGGCATCGGAGAGCAGACTTCCCATACCGCCGATGGAAAACAGCTTCTCCACAACCAGAGAACCGCCGATACAGGTGCTGACGCTCATGCCTACCATGGTGATAAAGGGCTGGGCAATATTCTTCAGAATATAACCAAATTGAATCTTACTGTCGGACAAGCCTCGTTCCTTGGCATAGAGCACATATTTTTCTTCCGTCACCTGTCGGACGGTGTTCCGCATCAACAGGTACCGGGAAGGTGCAGCGGCGATGGTCAGCGTCAGCACCGGGAGAATCAGGTGATGGATCCGGTCCCAGAAGTACCCGGCCGTTCCGGGAACAGCCCCGGTACTGTTGAGTCCTGTATAGGGAAACCACCGCTGCCGGAAGCAGAACAGGATCAACAGCACCAGGGCGATCAGGAATGTGGGCATCGTATTGACGATGATCTGGAATGTAGTCGAAATCTTCTCAAAGCTGCTGCCTTTTTTGTAGCCGCAGCGGAGCCCCCACAAAAGGCCGATGACCGTGCTGAGCAGCACGGCAGGCAGGGTGATCTGTAAGGTGTAGCCCAGCCGCTGCCCAATCAGGGCTGAAACCGTGGCTTCCTTTTTGAAGGAATAGCCCAGCGTGCCGTCTGCAAGGGAGCGCAGATAGTACCCGAACTGCACGAATACCGGCTTATCCAGATGGAGGGCCTGCCGGTAATAAGCTACCTGAGCAGGGGTCATATCCTCCTCGGAAAAGCCGGTCAGATAAGCAATGGGATTTCCCGGCAGAAGCCGGGGCAGAAAGAAGTTCAGAACGATCACGATCAGGAAGCACACCAGTGCCAGAATCAGGTTTTTACGATACTTTTTCACCGGTGTGCCTCCTGCGTGCAAAAATTATTTCTTGATGATGCTGAACCAGTTGTTGACGTTGTTCAGACCGAATACAGCATCCACGGTCACATTGTCCAGCTTGGAAGAATAGGCCAGCATCATATTGTCCCAATACAGGGCAATCAGCGGCATATGGGCCGCGTAGTAGTCCTGGAGCTTTGCTGCGCCGGTGTAATATTCCTCAATGGTCTTGGCGGCCTTCAGTTCGTCCAGAATGGAGGAAAAGGCTTCGTCGAACACCTGGCAGCCGCCCTGCACGGCGTGATTGCCGTCCACATAGATGGAGCCAAGGCCGTTGCCCATGCCCATGCCGGCGGCGGTATAGCCATAGATCGCCGCTTCCATGGTGATATTGTTCTCGGAGAACTTGTTGCTGGTTTTGGCATTGTAGGCATCCTTGTCTACGGCGTCCAGATTCACCTGAATTCCAAAGGCCTCCAGCTGGGTCTTGATCATTTCGGCGTAGCCCACATGGGTCTCCTTTGCGGCGTTGACCGTCAGCGTAAAGGCAGCAACCGCACCGTCGGCGTTCACGTAGAAGCCGTCGGCATTCTTTTCGGTGTAACCCGCAGCCTTCATATACTCGTCCGCTTTTGCAGTATCGGTGGTCAGTTTCTCCGTGTCCGTATAGCCCACCGTGGTGGAGGGTACAAAGCCCCGGTTGGGGATCTCAGCATAGGCGCTGCCGAAATAGGTCTTGAATTCCTCGTAGTTCAGTGCATAGGAAACTGCCTGACGCAGGTTTTCGTCAGAGAACAGGCCCTTTGCGTTGTTAAAGGCCAGGACCGCAGGCGCATTGGCCGCAGCCACATTGACAAGCGAGACATTGGTATCGGTGGAGAGTACATCCTGATGGGTTCCTGCCACACCGGCGGAGTAGGCCCAGACCATGTCGATGTCGCCCTGCTGGAGCGCCAGGTACATGGTATCCTCGTTGCCGAAAAGTTGATAGACGATTTTCTCCACATTGGGCTTCTGGGGATAGTATTCATTGACTGCAAAGGTAATGGTCCCGGCTTCCTTGTTGAAGGATTCCAGCACATAGGGGCCGCAGGTGATGCGGCCTTCGGCCTCCGAAACAGTATCCTTGCCCTCATAAATGTGCTTGGGCATGACCCGGAAGGAGGTCATATTGCTCAGTTCCCGGACATTGGGAGAGGCCAGCGTCAGGGAAATGCTCATTTTGTCATCGGAAAGGCTGTAGCCGGTGTACTTGGCCTCCGTGACCTTTCCGTCTTCCCCGGTCTGGGCCTCAAAATTGGCGCTGCCGTTGGCCTGATCGTATTGGAGCGTGAAAAGGATGTCCTCCGCCGTTACAGGCGCCCCGTCGGACCAGGTCATGCCGTCCTGAATGGTGTAGGTCCAGGTAGCGGCATCCTCGGTAGCATAAGTTGCCAGAAGCGGATGATATTCGCCCTTGGTGTCCTGATAAACCAGAGGCAATTCGGATACACCGCTGGCAAGCATATCGAAGTTATACTCGCCGAACACGGCAGTTTCGATGGCAGCCGTCGTGCCGACGGTCAGCGTATCAATGGCATAGGTGGATGCCGGTTCCGTGGCCTCCGTGGTCGGAGTCTCGGTGCTTGGTTGGGTGGAGGGTGTCTGGGTGGGTTCTGCCGGGGTCTTGCCGCAGGCTGCCAGCGACAGCACCATCAGCACCGCCAGCAAAAGAGATCCTACTTTTTTCATTTCGTGTTTTTCTCCTTCTGATTTGTGTGTTTCTTCACAAATACATAGATTTGATCACAAAGTAAATTCACCAGTGCTTCATCGTGGCTGATGAGCAGGATGCTTCCGTGGTGTTCCTGCATCTGACGGCGTACCATTCCCAGCACATTGGCCTGGGTAGAAACATCCAGCATGGAGGTTGCCTCGTCCAGAATCAGCAGCTTTGGCCGGAACAGAAGACACCGGGCGATGGCCACCCGCTGGGCTTCCCCACCGGAGATCTGATGCGGCAGATGGGCCAGGATCTGCGGCTCCAATCCGACTTTCACAAGCACGTCTTCCGTCAGCGCACGCTCCTTCCCCTTGGGAGCAAAGCCGTGATAGCGGATCAGTTCTTTGAAGCCGCTGCCGATTTTCTGGCGTGGATCCAGCGTCGCATAGGGCTGCTGATAAACCATCTGAATGGAAAGACCCAGTTTCCTGTCATAGGGCGTATTCTGCGAAACAAGACATTGGCCGTCCAGCAGAATCCGCCCTCCGTCCGGCGGGCAGATGCCGCAGAGGACTTTGGCCAGCGTGGATTTTCCGATCCCGCTTTTTCCGAATATGCCGCAGATCTGACCGTCTGGAATATCCAGCGTGACATTTTGCAAAACCTGTTTTCCGTCAAAAGCCTTATCGATCTGTTCCATGGAGATCATTCCTTGCAGCACCACCATTCTCTGTCTCCCTGCGTCCTCCGGGGCATTTCGGCACGGCATCGTCCGAAGGCTGCGGGACAGCGGCGATAGAAGGGACAAGTGCCCGTCTCCGGCCGCAAAGCCGGCGTTTCCTGCATCCCGTTTTCCACCAAGGCACCCAGCAGGGCTTGGGTGTAGGGATGGCGCGGGGCAGCCAGCACCAGTGCGGAGCTGCCAGTCTCCAGCATTTTCCCGCCGCACAGGACAAGGATCCGGCCGCAGGTCGCCGCCACGGAAATGTCATGGGTGATAACAAGCTTTGCCGCATCCGGGAACAGGTCATTCAAAAGGGACAGCGTCTGCTGCTTGCTGTCCTGATCCAGACCGTTGGTAGGTTCGTCGGCGATCAACAGCTTCGCCTGAGAGCAAAGGGCCAGTGCAATGGTTACCCGCTGGGCCATGCCGCCGGACAGCTGGAAGGCATACCGGTCCAGAATGGCCTCCGGCTGGGTAAACCCCACCTGCGTCAGCTTTTCACGGGCAAACGCTTCTCTCAGAGGTGCCGCAATGCCCAGCTTTGCAATGCTGTCAAACATCTGGCGGCGAATGCTTCTGGACGGGTCAAGAAATTCGTGACCGTTCTGCGGGATATATACGATCTCCCGGCCCAGCATGGACCGCAGCTTTTTGCCCTTCGGCAAAGCCTTCCCGCAAAATAATACTTCACCGGAAACCAGCCGCACATTGCCGGGCAGCACCCCCATCACGGATTGGGCAATCAGCGTCTTGCCGGACCCAGTCTCGCCAATGAGAGCCAGGCTCTCCCCGCGAGAAATATGGAAAGAAACCCCGTGGACCAGTTCTTTTTCCGTGCGGTCCAGTTTTGCGGCGATCACGCCGCCGGCATACTGTAAAATAGGTGTTTCCAAGTGTTCCTCCGAACCGGTGTTGCTTTGCATTCCTGCCCTGCGCAAAGACGCAGCGCTTTCTTCCCCAAGAAACGCTGCGCCTTTGCTTTGGGTTTTGGCAGGAATGCGTGTATGAACCGATGAGCATACTATAACAGATGAGATTCCCGGGCGGAAGCCTCCCTGGGGGATGTTTTTTCCATTCACCAAGATAGAATCTGTGTTCGCACTTTTTTCTTCGTATGTTCTGTCAAAGCCTTATGCTGATTGGGCCGAAAAGTATCGCAAAAAAGTCAAAGTGATACGCATTTTCGCACGGTCGGAAAAAATCTGCTTTCCCAATGCCATTATCGTTGCGGACCGGTTCCACGTGATCCGTCAGGCGTTCTGGGCGATGGAGCAGGTCCGGAAGAACGAGCAGAACAAGCTCTCCAGAGGGCTGCGCAGGTACTTCAAACGGTCAAAGCACCTTCTCCGGAAGCCGATGGAAGCTCTGAGCAGTGAGGAGCAGGAGCGTCTGGCGCTGATGGTTGAGATCGCCCCGAGGCTCGCCGACGCCTACCGGCTGAAGAACGAGTTCCTTGCCGTCATGCATTCGGAGTCCTCGACCGTCGGGAAGCAGCGGCTGCTCGACTGGCTCGAGGCCGTGAACGTTATGGATCTTCCGGAATTTCAGGCCTGCGTCACGGCGTACCGCAACTGGTTTCAGGAGATTCTGAACTCCATGGACGTCCCCTGGTCCAATGGCTTCATCGAGGGCTGCAACAACAAAACGAAGGTCCTCAAGCGCGTCTGCTTCGGGATGCGGAACTTCCGGAACTTCAGAAATCGGATCCTTTTCTGCAGCGGTGTACCGAAAAAACCGCGCCGGGGCTAAGCACCCCGACACGGTCTTGGATTAAGGTATTTTTGTTCCGCGTATTTCAGCAGGATATAAGGCTTCTTCCACCAGCCAACGGCGGTCCTCATCAAGCCAGATCCACCCTTAAATTCTTCATTGATCAGGCGCTGCTTTTCCAGGGCGGCAAGGGTATCCCGCTCGTTGTACTCCGTTCCGTTATCAAGCAGCTTGATCTCCCGCAGGTTCAGTGTATTTTCCATGATGCGCAGTGCATTGTATCGTTCAAGTCCGTACTTGAACATCGCATTTTTGCTGTTTAAGGAGGCCAGATACGCAGGAAAGTCCGCAGCTATGAGGATGTAATTCAGCGTAATAATCTGTGGCGATTTTTCCATCCACTCAGAGGAAAAGCGGTCACGAGGGACGAAGCTCGCTGATTCCTGTGTAGAGCCGGAAAAAACGCATTTTATCGAATGGGAGCGCGTCGGACAGGGCAGACATCGTCCGGCGCGCTCCTGTTTGAAAATCGCCATTTTTCCCAAGTCAAGAGCCGAAGAAAACACCTGAAAAACACCCCTATTGCGTGACAGAGCCGCAGAAAGGATAAGCCTATGAGAACAGGACTTACCAAGCAGGAAAAGACCACCGAAATCTATTTTGACGAGAAAGACCCCACCATCTTCATCCGCACCCACAACACCGACCTCAAAAACAGGCTGACCGCATACAACCGCAAACACCCTGCCGTCTGCAAGCTGACGGACGTAGACTCGGACACGGGCTGCAAGGAATTTGAGATTGAAAAGGGACGCTTCTCTTTCCGGCTGACCGCCCCATACAGAGAGGAACGCCGCAGGGCGGCAAGCGAAGCGGCGAAAAACGAATAAAAGGGTTTTAGGGCTTCGTTGATTGTTGCGTTGGCAACCCCACCGCAATGGTAGTGCCCGTCTCCGAACTTTTCTCTACCCAAACGGAGCCGCCGTGGAGGTCGGCGATCTCCCATACCAGTGAGAGCCCCAGTCCTGCGCCACCGTATTCCCGGCTGCGAGACTTGTCCACCCGGAAGAAGGGCTGGAAGATACTGCGCTGATACACCTCCGGGATGCCGCAGCCGGTGTCGGAGACGCGGAGCAGGAGCTTTTCCAACTCCTGAGTGACAGAAACCCGTACCGAGCCGCCCGGCCGGTTGTACTTGACAGCATTCTCCGTCAGGTTGAAGATCAGCCGGTAGATCAGTGCATCGCTGCCGGTCATAATGCCGTCGCCCTCCGCCGTCAGCGTGACGCCGAGCTTATCTGAGAGCGGCGCAAGATCTGTGAAGATCTCCTCGATCATGGGAGCGAGCTGGATCCGCTCGTTCCGCGCCACCTGCCGCAGATTGCTCATCTCCAGCAGTGTCCTGGTCATCTGTATCAGCCGTTCCGTCTGCTCACGCAAAAGCGTGAGGAACTCCGCCGTCTCCGGTCGCACATCAGGATGCTCCGCGGAAAACAGCTCCAACTGCGCCTGCATTAGTGCCAGTGGCGTGCGCAGCTCGTGGGCGGCGTTGCCGGTGAACTGCCGCTGGGCGGAAAAGGCGTTGTTCAGCCGCTCCAGCATCTGGTTGAACGAGCGGCTCAGCTGCCGGAACTCCGAAATGGCGTCTTCATCGATCCTCATATCGGCAAGATTGTTCAGCTGCACCTGCTCCACCTGCGAGGCAAAGCTGCGCAGGGGCTTGAGGGCGCGCCCGCTGACGAAATAGGCGAGGATGCCGCTGAGCAGCGTTACCGCCGCCGTGATATACCAGTTGGTGGTGCGGAAGCGCCCCTGCACCCCATCGACGACGATGGTCAACTCCTCGTTGGGCGCTATGAGCTGCGGGTCAAAGCTCGCCGCTCCGCCATCATTCAGGATCACCGTGCCGCCGCCCTGTAAGCTGTCCGCAATGGTGTCCATATAGTACACACCGGAGGAGCACAGCAGCAAATTCATGGCCACGCAGGTGATGCCGATGAGCAGGACGGTCATCAGCGTGATGCGCCACTGCAAAGAAAGACGCTTCATGCTTCCTCGCCTCCCATTAGATAGCCCTCGCCGATGCGGTTGCGGATGGGGTCATAGCCCAGCATGGCGCGGAGCTTTTTGCGCAGGGCGGAGATGTGGACGCGAATGGAGTTGCTGAAGCTGTCCACGCTGTTGTCCCAGACGTGCTCCATCAGCTCCTCCTGACTCACCGGCCGTCCCTGATGTACCATCAGATATTCCAAAATGCCCGTTTCCTTTCGGGTGAGCGTCAGCGTCTGCCCGTTGACGGTGGCGGTACGGGAGCGGGTGTCAAAGGTCAGACCTCCGCAGCTTAGCAGCACATCCTGCTGGGTGAACTGCCGCAATGTCAGGCTGCGGATGCGGGCCTCCAGCTCCGCCAAGTGGAAGGGCTTCGCCAGATAGTCGTTGGCCCCGGCATCCAGCCCCTGCACCTTGTCCTCCACTTCGCTGCGGGCGGAGAGGATCAGCACCCGCGTCTCCCGGTCGGTCTGCCGCAGGGTGCGCAGCACCGTCATGCCGTCCTTTTTCGGCAGATTCAGATCAAGAAGCACCAGATCGTATCGTTCCACGCCCAGAAGCGCCAGCGCCTTTTCGCCGTCATGGCAGTAGTCCACGCTGTAGGCCAGCCGCCGCAGGCTGCGAACGATGGTCTCGCACAGGGCGCGTTCATCTTCAATTACTAAAAGGTGCATGAGAGCCCTCCTTTTTATTTCTTCGTTTTTGTGTTGCTTTCATTATAGCAAAAACAGATAAGGTTTGCGTTAAGTTTTCGTTCTTAACAGAGACTTTAACTCTCCCGCGCTATGATGGAGGCAGAAAATCGGAAAGGGTGATGAAAAATGAGCTGCAGGAAAAAGGCCGCGGCGCAGATCGTGCTGCTGATGGCCGGAGCCGCCATGCTGTGCTTTGGTGTCTGGCGGGGCGAGGCGGCGACAGTGCTGAGCAAAGCAATCAAATTATGTCTGGAGTGTGTGGGCATTGGGTAAAAAGTTTTCAGGCGTTTCACAGACCATGTCCCGCTTCCGGGGCTGGATTCAGGCGGGGGCGACGCTGCTGACCAACCTGCATCTGCCGAACTTTCTCAAGGGCGGACTGTATCAGGGGGCGGGGAAGACCGTCTGCGTGCCGGGGCTGAACTGCTACTCCTGTCCGGCGGCCTCCGGAGCCTGTCCCATCGGGGCGTTTCAGGCGGTGGTGGGGTCTTCCAAGTTCAGCTTTTCCTATTATATCACAGGCTTCCTCATCCTGCTGGGCGTGCTGCTGGGGCGCTTTATCTGCGGCTTTCTCTGCCCCTTCGGGTGGTTTCAGGAGCTGCTGCATAAGATCCCGACAAAGAAGCTCTCCACAAAGAAGCTCAAGCCCCTGACATACCTCAAGTACGCTGTCCTGCTGGTGATGGTTTTCCTGCTGCCGGCGTTCCTTGTGAACGATGTTGGCATGGGAGACCCGTTCTTCTGCAAATACCTCTGCCCCCAGGGTGTGCTGGAGGGAGCCATCCCGCTGTCCCTTGCCAATGCCGGCATCCGGGCGGCGCTGGGCAAGCTGTTTACATGGAAATTCAGCATTCTGCTGTCGGTGATCGTGCTGAGTGTGCTGTTCTACCGGCCGTTTTGCAAGTGGCTCTGCCCGCTTGGCGCATTCTACGCGCTGTTCAACCGGGTGTCCCTCTTCCAGATGAAGGTGGACAAGAATAAGTGCATCTCCTGCGGGAAATGCGCCAGAGCCTGCAAGATGGACGTGGACGTGACAAAAACGCCCAACCATACCGAGTGCATCCGCTGCGGAATGTGCATCCGCGCTTGTCCGACGAAAGCAGTGTGCTTCCGTTACAGCTTCGGCAGCGGGAAAGAAACAACAAAGAAAACAACGATGGAGGAATCAAAATGAACATGAAGAGAATTTTTGCACTGGCTTTTGCCGTGCTGATGGTGCTGGCCCTGGCGGCCTGCGGCACGAAGAACAATGACAAGATGGGCGACATGAGCGGCAACGGCTCCGCCATGACCGGCGAGCCGAAAACCGCCGAGGAGGCTCTCGCCCTGCACAAGGAGCTGCTGGAGCGGGAGAACGCGCTCCTGTCGGAAAATACCGAGCTGTGGGAAAAGGTCTTTATGGAGGCCGACAAGGGCATGGCCATGATCGAGGACGGAAAAAACTACGGCGACTTCCTGTTGGATACCGTCGAGGCCGCTAAAGAGCAGTTCACCGACAAGGAGTATGAGTGGCTGAAGGAGGCCGCCACGGAGATCAGCAATATCGAAAACAAGCTGACCGCGCTGGAGGAAAAGTACCCCGAGATTGTGCAGCAATCCATGGACGGCGATATGAGTATGCCCGCGGGCAGCGACACGAGCAACCCTCCCGACGACGGCAGTATGCAGAAGTTCCCCACCTTTGAGGGCAAGGACCTGGATGGCAACACGGTGAAGAGCGACGAGCTGTTCTCCGCCAACGCCGTCACCGTGGTGAATTTCTGGTTCACCACCTGCAATCCCTGCGTGGGCGAGCTTTCCGAGCTGGACGCACTGAACAAGGAGCTTGCGAAGAAGGGCGGCTCCCTCATCGGCGTCAACACCTTCACTCTGGACGGCGACGAAGCGGCAATTTCCGAGGCGAAGGATGTGCTTGCCAAGAAGGGCGCCACCTATCAGAATGTGTATTTTGACTCCGACGGTGAGGCGGGAAAGTTTACCACCAACATCTTTGCCTATCCCACCACCTATGTGGTCGACCGCAGCGGCAATATCGTGGGTGACCCCATCGTAGGCGCCATCACGGAAAAGAAGCAGGCGGAGACGCTGCAAAAGCTCATCGACCAGGCTCTTGCTGCCGATATGGGCTGACAAACGAATTCATCTTCTCAGAAAGACCTGCTAACAAAAGTCAAGTAGAAATTTCAGATTTGGGGGAGCGGCAAAAAGGCAGCACAAAATTAAGCCGCTGTGCATTTCAAAATTAAAACGGCGGCCAGCCAGATGGTATAGCGCAGGAAAATCAGTCATGTTCCAGAGAATCCAAGTAGGCTTTCACAGAAGCGTAGTAGATACGCAGGAACTTATTTGCGGAGGCCATCATGTAGACACGGTAGGGTTTGCCTTCAGAGCGTTTCTTGTCCATGAACTGGTAAACTGGCTCATCCATTGGAGCGCATTGCAGGAGGACGCCCATCACCAGAAAGAGTGTCCTGCGCAGGGAGGCAGATCCCCTCTTGGAAATGCTGCGGCTGCGGACATCTATTTGGCCGGATTGGTATGGCGGGGCGTCAATGCCCGCAAAGGCCACCAGCGCTTTCTTGGAATGAAAACGGCGCACATCTCCAATTTCAGCCATGAGTTGTGGGCCGAGAGTGGGGCCAACACCAAACATCTCCATCACCATAGGATACTCCGGCAGAGAAGCCGCCAGGGACTGCAATTACCTGTGGATTCCATCACCACACGGGTCTCACCGTCCAAGCTTTTGAGTTGCCTTGCCAGCTCGCTCAGTTCATTGACGGTGTGGCACACTTCAAAGGGTGAAACCACTACCTCTCCAAAGGGCCGCATGACTGCAATCGTGCTCTTGCCCTTGGAAACATCGATGCCAACGCAGTTCATTCACATTCCTCCAATACCAAGAATCTGCAACCGGAAATCCATCTTTTCTCGCTGCCGATTCAATCTATTGGGTGACACGAACTCTCCGGCATCCGGTGGCTCAACCTGCTCAAATCGAACGCTACAACAAGAGGATGGCTGACAGTCTTTCGAACGGACATAAAAGCCCAAGGAGGGATTGGTCAGCCAGTTGCTCCCCTTATTGTAGCTTAGGCACGAGATGGAGAGAAAGCCGGACTGGCTGCCCGGCTTTCCTGTCCAAATTTATTGTAATAGGAGGGATACACCATGTATCGGAGAGTATTGCCGCTTCTGCTCACCGCGGTACT
>ERZ1673695.1318-NODE-1318-length-26480-cov-8.801211_pt1 | contig 26480 bp, 18 predicted proteins | sample MGYA00580225_ERZ1673695 | MGnify/ENA primary metagenome ERZ1673695 (study PRJEB41218, sample SAMN15661739) | gut metagenome | host: Homo sapiens | place: Canada: London | collected 2015-08-20/2019-03-30 | study: EMG produced TPA metagenomics assembly of... | reverse complement strand
CGGTACGCACGGTGGTGTGAGAGGACGGGACTAAACGTCCCTCCTACTCGGTTGCCTTATTTTGTGCTGTCCTGCGGCTGGACGGCCTCTTCGATCTGCTGCTTCGCGGCAAGGAGCTGCTCATACAGCTCATCGGAGACCCGCTGATAGTAGTTGTTCTCATACAGCCGGACGGCGTCCGCAGCATCGAGGACCTGATAGCGTGGTGTGGTCCCTGCGCCGCAGTCCGCCGTGGCCAGCGGGGTGCAGCGCACGTCGCTGATGACAGTCGACTCGCCCGTGCGGGTGAATTCCACGGTCAGCGCCAGCGAGGCGTTCGTTTCGCCCTCCTGCGCGGCGCAATAATCGCCGAGGCCGTAGGCGAGCACAACGTCCTTCTGCACGCCGTCGTCCGTCGTGATGCTGCGGCGCTCCACGGGGCCGACGCGGTGGGAGTGCGAGCCGACGATGACGTCCACACCGCGGCGGAACATCAGGTCGGCAATCTTCTCCTGTGTGTCGCTGATGTCGCTCACGTCCTCGCTTCCCCAATGCAGGGCGGCGACAATGATGTCCGGCGACAGGGCGCGCGCGGCGACGATGGCGGCGGTGATGCCGTCCGTGTCGATGCGGGAATAATTGGAATCATAGTCCGTGTAGAGCAGGTTCGTGCAGTATTCCGCGCCGCTCGGCAGGCGCATGCCGTTCATGCCTTTCGTGAAGGCCACGACGGCGATCCGGATGCCGTTCGCCTCCACAAGAACGGCGCGATTCTGCGCGCGGTCCTCTGCACTCTCATAGGTGCCGACGGGCGTGAGCCCGGCGCTGCGCAGGACAGTCTGCGTGCGCTCCAATCCGCTCAGGCCGTTTTGAATGGTGTAGGAGTTTGCGGTCTGCACGAGCGAAAAGCCTGTGCTGCGCAGGGCTGTGGCCAGCGCATCCGGCGCACTGCCGTCGTTATACGGCTCGCCGGAGAGGGTCGTCTCCAGATTGCCGATTGCAACATCGGCCGCGCCGACAACGGCAGTCGTGCCGCGCAGGATGTCAGAAAAATCATAGCTGCCGCCCTGCCGGGCTGCCTGCAGCAGTTCGTCGGTGATGCGGATGTCGCCGACGGCGCAGAGCGTCGCCACTGCCGTGTCGCTGCGCGGCGTTTTGGACTCTGTGGGCGCGTCGCTGCCGCTGCAGCCGAACAGCGGGAGCGCAAGGCAGAGCGTCAGAAGCGCCGCAGCGCCTCTGCGAAGATAACGGGTCAAGATGAAATCCTCCAATCAAAATGACAAGATGCAGCTTGTCAAAGAAGTCCCTTCGGGCCTTTTTGCAATTCTGCCGCTGCGGCGGGGAATCAAACGCGAAAGGACACCCTGACGGTTTCCCTTCACACTTTTCTTCCCTCCGAAACTTTCGGCTTGGCGGGTTTTTGACAGTCTGAAGATGATCAAATGTATGCGCCTATTCTACAATACTTTGCCCGCGGCGGCAAGTCCGAATTTCGAAAAACGGCGGCTCTTGCCGCGGGTTGACGAATGTGGTATACTGTAGGCACGACAGAAAACCGCCTTCGGCGACCCGAAAGGACAGGGATATGACAAAGAGAAACCGAAAACGCAGTGCAGGCATCGTGCTGCGCGATATTTTGCTGGCGCTGCTGCTCGTCGCCGTGGTCGCGGCATCCGCCATTCTCGTTTACCGCCGCTTTTTTGAGAGCGGACCGGCCACACCGGACGAGAAGCAGAACATTGCCAAGAATCACTATGACGCTGATTCGTTTTATGAGGAGAACGGCATGCTGCGCTATGCAAAAAGCGCACATCTGACCGGCGTGGACGTTTCGGAGCATCAGGAGAAGATCGACTGGGCTGCCGTCCGTGCAGCGGGCGTGGATTTTGCCATTCTCCGCATTGGCTACCGCGGCTATACCGAGGGCTCGCTCCGTGAGGACAGCTGGTTTGCCGAGAACTATACGGCCGCACGGGCTGCGGGCGTGCAGGTCGGCGTGTATTTCTTCTCGCAGGCCACGACGCTCGAGGAGGCCCGCGAGGAGGCCGATTACACGCTGGAGCTGCTTGACGGCCGCACGCTGGAGCTTCCCGTGTTCTATGACTGGGAGACGGTCGCAGGCTCCACGCGCATCCCCTCGCCGGATGGCCTGCCGCTGACGCAGTGCGCAGCTGCCTTCTGCCAGACGGTGGAGGCCGCCGGGTATACGGCGGGCGTTTACTTCAACCAGACGTATGGATATACATACTTTGATCTGAGCTATTTGCAGGACTATGTTCTCTGGCTTGCGGAGTACGGCACGACGCCGGAATTTCTTTATCACTTCGACTGCCTGCAATATTCCAGCACCGGGGTGGTCGATGGCATTACCGGCGACGTGGATCTCAATCTGTTTCTGATGCCGGAAAAGACAAAAACGACGGATTGATTCTGAAAAATGCAGCGCGGGCCGCTTCGAATTGCGAAGCGGCCCGCGCTGTTTGCATATATTTCGACGGTGCTTCCTGGCGCACAACGATTTAATCCTAGCATATGGAAGGAAAAATGTCAATAGAGAACGGAAATAAATGAACAAATTAAGAACGATTTGTGAATGACGTTGTTTTTTTGACATACAAAATTGCAAAAATATGGAATTGTTGCGGGATTGACAGACGCAGGCGCGGAGAGTAAACTATTTGCATATTTATTCTCTCTGCGCGGAGAACCCGGCAAGAGAATAAAAATTACAAGGAGGAAAGATATGAAAACGTTGGCGAAAAAGCTGATGGCGCTTGTCCTTTGCCTGGCAATGGCGCTCGGCCTTCTCGGTGTGACCTCTGCCGGTGCAGTGCAGAGCGCTCCGAAGGCGGAGGAGTCGGCCAGCAAGGTCATCTATGCCACAGACAGCAAGACCACCTACGTCCCGGCGGGCTATACCTATGTATACCAGTCCACCGATGGACGGATCTACACGCGCAAGGCAACGCAGGATACCTATATTTCCGGCCGCACCCTCAGCGCAACGGAGGCCAAGGCGCTGGCCTCTCTGTCCTATGGCGCGGAAAGCACCATCACGACGGACGACGGTCAGACACTGGTCTGCCGCGAATATGACGCGAAGGAAGCGGCGGCCTATTCCGATGCCGTGAAGGCGATCCTGAGCGGCGAGGATTACAGCGACGGCGACAAGGTCACTGTTGTGAGCGAGGCCCACGAGAAGAACGACAAGGTCAAGGTTATCATTTCGCTTGAGGCCCCGGCCGTCTGTGAGATGGACGGCATGTCCGTTGAGCTGGGCAAGGGCCTCGGCAAGGCAGAGCTGGCCGCTGTGCAGAGCGTGAAGAACGGCCAGTCCTCCGTCCTTTCCGTCGCGAAGAAGAAGCTTGGCCACAGCATCGAGGTCACTGGTCAGTTCTCCCTCGTGACGAACGCCATTGCCGCCACGGTTTCCTATGGCGATATGGAAACGCTCAGCAAGCTGCCGGGCGTCAAGAAGGTCTTCCTTTCCCCGTGCTACTCCGTGCCGGAGATCAATGCCGTGGAGACGGACGCCTCTCAGATCAGCACGAACATGAAGTTCGCGGCCGCCGGTATGGGCGCGAACGCCGCATGGGACGCGGGCTATGACGGCACCGGCATGAGCGTCGCCGTCATCGACACCGGCCTGTGCTTCGAGAACCCGACGTTCTCCAAGGAACCCATCGATCCGGACGCCGTTGCCTACAGCAAGGATGACATCGCGGCCATCCTCGACAGCAAGACCCTGCATGCCGAAGAGCTGGATGAGTCCACGGCGCTTGACACCATTTATTACAGCAGCAAGGTCCCGTTTGGCTTCAACTATGCCGACGGCGAAGCCAACTTCGGCTCCGATGACGACACTATGATGGGCCACGGCACACACGTTGCCGGTATCATTGCGGGCAACCTGACCGAAGCGGATCAGGAGCAGTTCAATATGACGTCCCTCGGCATCGCGCCGGAGGCACAGCTTGTCATCATGAAGGTCTTTGACCAGGGCGGCAACTGCTACTTCGATTATCTCATCGCCGCCATTGAAGACGCCATCACCCTCGGCGTCGACTGCGCGAACCTCTCCCTCGGCCTTTCCAGCGGCCCGTATTACTACGAGGGCGTGACCGAGGTCTATGACGCCGCCACCGCAGCGGGTATCAGCGTCTGCGTCTCCGCCGGCAACGATGGCTTTACCGGCACAGAGAGCCTCTGGGGCGATGAGCAGATCAAGTCCACGAGCGTCTCCAGCGGCACGCTGGGCATGCCCGGCACGTTCGACTCCGTCCTGACCGTCGCCAGCGCCGAGAATGAAGGCGTGAAGTGGCTCGAAGCTACCGGCGTTCTCGGCTGGTACAACAAGGGCATGGGGTCTGACCAGTACATGTCCGTGAGCGAGATCGAAAATGTCCCCGAGGGCAAGGGCTTCTATGAGAACCTGCGTCCGACGGAAGACCTCGTAGGCGGCACCTATGGCTACACCGAGTCCATCAAGAATTCCAACGGTCAGATCGTCTATGTCCCGTTTGAGGGCGGCAACGGCGACTCCATTATTGCGGCGGCAAAGGCCGCAGGCGCAGCCGGCGTCGTGTTCTACGACCCGACTCCCACCGAGGAAGAAAAGTGGGACTATGTGGATGTTGAGCTGACCAGCTTTGATGTCCCCGCTGCCCGCGCGAACCTGACCGAGTTCGAATGGATGAAGGTCAACAATGACACCGGCACCGTCTCTGTAAAGGCCGACTGGAACCGCAACAACGCCGCAGGCGAGATGTCCTCGTTCTCGTCCTGGGGCCCGACGGAAGGCCTCTCCCTGAAGCCGGAGATCACCGGCATCGGCGGTAACGTCTTCTCCGCATACTATGGCGAGTATTTCGCCGTTGCCTCCGGCACCTCGATGTCTTCTCCGGCCGTCGCCGCCTCCATGGCGCTGCTGCGGCAGTATCTGAAGACGACCTCCATCCCGGAAGAGGACTATGCCAAGGTCGCCAACTGCCTGCTTATGAGCACGGCAACGCCGATCGTCGATGAAGCGAACGGCACCTATTACTTCGTCCGCCGTCAGGGTGCAGGCCTTGCCAACATCGGCAACGCCGTGAAGTCCGGCGCTTACATCGCCGTCGAGGGCACCGACAAGGCCAAGCTCGAGCTGGGCGACGATGCCGAGAAGACCGGCAAGTACGAGATGAAGTTCAGCGTCGTCAACTTCTCCCAGGAAGCCAAGACCTATGCGCTCAGCCTGCAGGGCCTCGGCCAGGCTGCAGAGGGCGGCCTCGTCAAGGGCGGCAAGGTCACCTATCTCACGCAGAACTATGCAAAGAAGCTCGACGCGACCTATACCACCAGCCTGAACGGCAACGAGCTCATGGTTCCCGCCGGTGCGACTGCACAGGTCACCGTGACCCTGCAGCTGACCGACGCGCAGAAGGCCTACTATGACGAGCGCTTCCCGAACGGCGCATATGTCGAGGGCTTTGTCCAGCTCACGAGCAAGGACGCCGTCACCCTGTCCGTCCCGTTCCTCGCGTTCTACGGCGACTTCGGCGCGGCTCCCGTTGCCGAGACCGGCAGCTACGCGACCATTCTGGGCGGTGAGCGCTCCTACAACACGGCCGATCAGGTCGTCAGCGGCATCTACAGCTACCGCTCCATCAGCGACAGCGATGCTCTTTCCTGGATGATCGAGAAGTCCTGGCTGGGCGATACGGCCGCCCCCGGCATGTCCATGGTCCCGATGGACGAGTACAAATTCGCCACGATGTTCGGGGCCTATAAGGGCTTTGTGCCGGAGACGGCGGGCGTCTCTCCGAACGGCGACAATTCGCTCGATGCGTTCTACCTGCAGATCGGCCTGCTGCGCAACGTCGATAACATCCACTATACCGTCACGAACCTGACGACGGGCGAGGTCCTGTCCGAGCAGGATACGGAGTTCCTGCAGAAGAGCTACGCGGGCGGCGTTTATGCCGGCAGCGAGGCCGGAGACTTCGACATGAGCTGGTTCTACGCCAAGGGTGTGGACGAGGACGGCGAGGAATATATTGATTACTCCAAGTGCAGCCAGCCGGAGAACTCCATCATCTCCGTCAAGGCGGAGATCACCCCGGAGTGCAAGACCGCCAAGATCCAGACGCTCGAGTATACGTTCTATATCGATACGACCGGCCCGAACACCAAGAAGCCGACGTTCAGCTACAAGACGGAAGACTGGGGCTGGGGTCCGGAGTCCATGTACACGATCTCCGTGGAATCGAACGAGGCCTGGTATCAGGACTACGACATGAGCATCTCCATCGATTATGACGAGGAGACCGGCGAGTTCTTTGCCTCCGCCTTCACCTCCACCTATTTCCCGACAGCGCAGCCGAACGGCGAGGGCGTCCACGGTATGAGCGAATCCGGCAGCATGATGTTCGCCGACTCGCGTACCGAGATCTTCCTCGGCTATGACTACGCAGGCAACTGCTCCGCCTATACCATCACCGGTTCGCTGCTCGAAGACAACATCAGCCTCTCTGCGGAAACCGATTCGATCTACATCGGCGAGGAAGTGACCATCCAGAATAGCGATGTCGACGACTATGCCATGCTCCTGAACTGGGAGGTCTCCGATCCCGAGATCGCCGAGATCGTCTCCAGTGACAACAGCAGCGTGACCATCAAGGGCCTGAAGCGCGGCGACGTGGCTGTGACCGCCTCCGTCGGCGACTTCAAAAAGTCCGTCACGATCCACGTCCTGGACAAGAACTATGAGGATCTGAAGGGCAAGTTCCAGGATATCTCCGGCCACTGGGCCGAGGAGACCATCCTTGAGGCTGTCTACCGCGGCCTGTTCAACGGCGTGAGCAGCGACCTGTTCGATCCGGACAGTGCCATCACCCGCGCCATGTTCGTCACAGTGCTCTACCGTATGGAGGGTCAGCCCGCAGTCGACCAGAAGGCAGGCTTCACGGATGTGGCAGAGGGCAGCTACTACGCCGCCGCCGTGGATTGGGCCGCAAAGAACGGCATCGTCAACGGCGTCTCCGAGACGTCCTTCGATCCGGATGCCGCCATCACCCGTGAGCAGATGGCAGCGATCCTGTATCGCTACGCCGCCTATTGGGAGCTTGACGTGAGCGCAGAGGCCGACCTCAGCGCCTACGAGGATGCTTCTTCCGTCAGCGCCTATGCCCAGGCTGCCATGCAGTGGGCCGTGGCCAACGGCGTGATCAACGGCACGTCCGCCACCACGCTTGAGCCTGCCGGTACGGCGACCCGCGCGCAGGCCGCGACGGTGCTGGTCCGCTTCCAGAACAGTATGAAGAGCTGACGTTTCAAAACCGACGCTTTCCTTTCCTTGGCGCCCCCCTTTCGCTTCGGCGGGAGGGGGGCGTTGACCGTTTGACAGGGGCCTTCATTTATGGTACAATCCCGGCGGAAGGTGAGATTATGCGTGTGATTTCCCGCCCGGCCGCAGGGGATATGATCCGGCGCCTGCTTCTGGCGTGGCTGCTGACCGGAGCCATACAATATACCTGCCTGCCGGCATCCAAACGGGTGCTGAGCGGCTTTTCCGCCCTGACGGGGCAGTCGTTCCCGCTGCTGCTCGTGGGGACGGCGGCCTGCTTTGCCCTGCTTACGCTGGCGGGCCTTCGCTGGCGCACGGCGCACTGGGAGCGCGCGGCCCTGCTGCTGTGCTTCGGCTGGCAGCTCGTGCTGGGCCTGTGCGCCTCGTGGTCCGTGCCGCTGCTGTGCGCCGGGCTTGTCGTGCTGGCCCTTCTGCTCGTCTACGCCGCCTATGGCGCGCGGACGGACGCAGAGAGCCTGACAGCTGCGCCGGCGTGCACCGGCCGCCGCGCAGGGCTTATTATTGTAATCATTGCCGCAGCCGTGTTTCTTGTGGCCGTGCTGGCGCTGACGGTGTTCCGCGTGCTGAGCTATGCCGCGCCGACCTATGACTTCGGCATCTTTTCCCAGATGTTTCACAGCATGCGCACGACGGGCCTGCCCGTGACGACGTGCGAGCGCGACCGCGTGCTGTCGCACTTCGCCGTGCATGTTTCGCCGATCTACTATCTGTTCCTGCCGTTTTACGCCCTGTTCCCGTCGCCCGTGACGCTCGAGGTGCTGCAGGCCCTGCTGCTGGCCTCGGCGGTCATCCCGCTCTGGCGCATTGCGCGGCGGCACGGTCTGTCCGGTGTGACGGCCGGCCTGCTGTGCGCCCTGCTGCTGCTCTGGCCAGCCTATGCGGGCGGCACGAGCTATGACGTGCATGAAAACAAATTCCTCACGCCGCTGCTGCTGTGGCTGTTCGACTTCCTCGACCGCCGCTGCGTGTGGGGCGTTGCCCTGTTCTCCGTGCTGACCTGCATGGTCAAGGAGGACGCGCCCGTTTATGTCGCGGTCATTGCGCTGTGGGTGGTCCTGCGGGCTCTGACCCGCACCGGGGCGGAGCGGCGCTGGGGCCTGCTCACGGGCGGTGCGATGCTCGTCGGCGCAGTGGGCTATTTCCTCGGCGTGACGGCCTGGCTCGCTGCCGACGGCGACGGCGTTATGTCCTATCGCTACAGCAATTTCCTCTACGACGGCTCGGATTCTTTGTTTACGGTCATCAAGGCCGTGCTGCTCTCGCCGGTGCGGACGCTCTGGGAATGCTTCGAGGGCGAGAAGATCGCGTTCTTCTTCCTGACGATGGGGCCGCTGCTGTTCCTGCCGCTGTGCACGCGGCGCTATGAGCGGCTCGTGCTGCTCATCCCGTTCCTGCTTGTGAACCTGATGTCGGATTATACCTATCAGCACAGCATTTTCTTCCAGTACACCTACGGCTCTGCGGCCTGCCTGTTCTACCTGACGGCCGTGAATCTGGCGGAGCTGCCGCGCGTCTGGAACCGCCCGGCGCTGGCGGCTACGGCGGCCCTGCTGGCGGGCGTGTGCTTCTGCGGGAACATCCTGCCGCTCTCCGAGAATTATGTCAACCGCTATTTCGACTACCGCGCGGTCTGGCAGGAGACGGACGCCGTGCTGGACCGCATCCCGGACGATGCGAGCGTCACGGCCACGACGTTCCTTGTGGTGCCGCTGTCGCGGCGCGCCGTGCTCTATGACCTGCGCTACTGCTCGCAGGAGCACCTGCTCAGCACGGACTATGTCGTCGTGGAGACGACGGACAGCGGCAGCCTGAAGCCCTATGCTGTGGACGGCGGGGACGGGCTGGAGGGCCTGACGGCTCTGCTGCGCGCCGCGGGCTATGCGCAGCTGCCGGATACCGGAAGCCGCCTGCAGCTCTGGAAAAGGCCGTAGAGGCCGGAATATGCAGCAGATCGACCTGTGGAACCGTTTTGATGCGGAACACCACAGGTCGATTTTTGGTACATTTGCCGTCTTGTAAAATTGGGGGGGGGACTGGTATACTGGAAGCGTAAGAAAAGAACTTTTCAGGCCGGACAGGAGGCGGCACAGAATGAAACAGAGCGGAAGAAGGATCGCGGCGGTCGTGCTGGCGTTGGTGCTGGCTGCCGCCGGGATGGCGGGCTGCAGAATCAGCCGGACCCGAGCCATGACGGACAAGGAACGCACGGCCTGCGAGGCCTACACCATTTCGTTCCCGGAGGAAGTCCTCGGGGGTAAGACCCTTGCGGAGACCATCCTGTCGCTCTGCACGGCGCAGGAGGAGACCGAGCATGGGACCGTCTATGACGGAACGGCCCTGCAGCCGTATCTCTATCAGTGCAGCGAGGTCACGGAGGTCGTTTCCAGCATGGACCGGCCGATGCATCTGAACGTGAGCTACAAAACGCAGGACGACATCGAGGCTTCGCTCGAGATCGACTATGACGTGATCGTGCTGCGCTCGGTCTATTATCCGGAGGAGGATGCATATGCGCTCGAGCAGATGGGAGAGGCAACGTGGACGACGCACTTCCGGTATGGAAGCTAGGAGGGCGGAATGGAAGAGTCTGAACTCAGAAATACTGTCCCGGAATATGACCCCAAGCCCTGCCCGCTCTGCGGCAGGACCATGCGGCGCGGGCTGATTCAAAGCGGCGGTGTCCTGTATTTCACCGATGAGGAGAAGTACTGGATCAACTGGCCGCTGAAGTCCCGCGGGGACATCCCGCTGCTGGGCGGGAAGCTCTTTCCGGCCTTCCCGGATGACGGCGCGACGAAGCTCGCCCAGATCTGCACGGACTGCGAGATTGTTCTCTTCTACTACGGCAAGAAGTGGGACGACCGGCGCTGGAACAGATAAAAACTGCCGGGAAAGCCCTTAGGGCTTTCCCGGCACAGCTTGTCAAAAAAGTCCCTTCGGGCCTTTTTCGCCGAGCTGACCTCCACCGTCTGTGCGGTGGAGGCCATTTTTTGCGCATCAGGTGTTGAAGAAGTAGAAGCCCTCCGTCGGGGTGGGGATGGTGCCGTCCACAATGCCGTTCACGGCGTAGACGAAGAGGATGATATAGAGAATCAGCCACAGCACCGAGACGATCAGCCCGATGATGGACATGATGCGTCCCTTGCGGTTGCGCGGCAGGTCAAAGCCCGCGCGGCGGCGCGAGAGGGACGCGAACACGAGTCCGGCGATGCCGAACTGGATGCCGACGAAAAGCGTGACGAGGGAACAGATGCCGCAGACGAAGGCGACGATGGAAAACGCCTTTGCGGTTCCGGGAACCGGGCGCTGCGGCTCGGGGGCGGCAGGGATGACGTCCTGCTGCGGATCATAATTCTGCATGAGGGGGATCTCCTTTCTGATCGTTGGGTTCGGGGTGGGTATCGAGCCACTGCCGCCAGCCGTCCAGATCGTCCGGCTCCGGCGTGGTATCTTCTGCGTTTTCGGGCGTTTCGGCTTCTGCCGGGGCCTCCGGCAGGCTATCCGGCAGCAGGGCGAATTCCGTCACGGGCGGCACGTCCGCCTCGCCGCCGAACAGCGGGCGGCGGCGCAGGAGCAGCGCCAGCAGCAGGAACAGGCCGAGGCTCACGCCGGAGATGATCGCGCCGGTCTTCAGGCCGGGCGCGGTATAGCGCAGCTCGATGGTGTGCTGCCCGGCCGTCAGCGGGAAGGCGATGACGGCGTCCGTCAGCCGGACGCTCTCGGACGAGGCGCTGGCCGTCTGCGCCAGCGGGACCTCAACGCCGTCCACATAGGCGCGCCAGCCGTTCTCGTAGGGAATGGATGTGTAGAACAGGCCGTCCTCTGCGGCGTCCACCGTGCCGGACAGGCTGGTGTCCGTGTCCTCCGTCACGTTCCAGACGCTCCGGGACAGGCGGGAAAGTCCCGCGTCGAACACGGCGTCGTTCTGCTCGGCCACGTCCAGCGAGATCGTGCCCTCCTTACCCTCGGCGACGGGGTAGGTCAGGGTGACGGTGTCGCCCGCATTGAAGCAGCCAAGGCTGAACAGGCAGCGGACCTTGATATTGCGCGTGAACAGCCGCTCGCCGTTGCGGTAGACGGTCAGGTCATAGTTGCCGGACGACTTCGTCGTGGCGACGAGCAGGCCGTCCTGCGGCACGACGTAGGAGATGCTCAGCTCGCTCTGCCCGTCGGCGTCCTGCGTGGAATAGCTGTACTGCGTGCCGCTCGTGCCGCTGGCGCGCAGATCGCAGGCCTCCGGCGCTTCGAGCGTGTCATATTTCAGGTGGGTATAGAGCGCGTCGTCCAGCCCCGTGGCCATGCGGAACATTTCCTCCTGCTCCTTGATGGGGTTATAGACGTTCTGCTCCGCCACAAAGCTGCCCAGCGCAGGGTCCGCCACAAAGCCGAGGCCGAGATAGGCGCGGCTGCGCAGCAGCAGAACATTGCCGGACTGCGCGGCGACGGTCGTGTAGGACGTGTCGCGCTGCTGGCCGTCGCGGTCAATGAGGTATTCGAGGCCGCACATCAGATTCGTGAACGGGCTGCTCTCATAATAGAGGTAGCGGTTGCTTGCGGGCCACGAGGCCAGACCGAGCGAACGGCTGAAGCGGTTGAAGCGGACGTTTGCCGACGAGGTGAAGATGGAAATACCACGGTAGCCGTTGAGCGCGGCGTCATTGAGCGTCTGGTAGGACGTGACCTCCACGCGGCCGCTGCCCTCGGGTACGGCCTGCAGGACGGCCTGCACATCCTCAGACTCGCGCGGATAGGACGAGCGGGACGTGAGCGAGACCTTTGCCACGCCCATGGCGATGCTGCAGACCATTTCTGCCCCGATGACGGCAAACAGCAGCGCCATGCTGAGGAGCTGCCGCCTGCGCTCCGGGCGATACAGCACGAGCGCAAGGCATACAATGGCCAGCGCCAGCGCGCTCAGGAGCATCCGGCGCAAGCTGCCCTCCAGCCCCAGCCCGCACAGGATAATGCCGAGGCAGACGGGAAGGATGACGAACAGATATCGCTTGCGGAAGCAGTCCAGCAGCGTCCACGCACGGTAGGCCATGACGATGAGCACAAAGCTGAACAGGAAGCTGAAGCGATAGGGGAGCATATTGGGGAAATGCCCGCCGTGCCAGTAATAATCCAGCGTGCGGAACAGGAAGCTCAGCAGGAAGAAGGCGAGAAGGCCGACGCTCAGGAGCTTTTCCCGCAGGCGGACCTTTTTGCAGCACAGGAAGAATACGGCCAGCGCCACGGCGGCAAAGCCGCAGTAGACGTTCGGCAGGCCTTCCATCTTCGTCGGCTCCGTCGAGGTGAGCAGATTGGCCAGCACGCGGCGCGCGCCGTAGGCGAGGCCCGGCAGCGTCTGCTCCTTCAGCAGGTCCAGCGTGCTCTGGCCCTCCGCCGCCTTGCCGGAGGCGTCCTCTGCGATGTTCAGCGCCAGCAGCTCCGGCGCCTCGTTTCCGGCGGAGTGGGTGTTCTGCAGGCCGTAGAGCGTCGGCAGCAGCAGAACGGCTGCCATGCCGACGCCGAGCAGCGTGCACAGCGCGATGCGGCAGAAGCGGCGGAAAAAGCGCTTCCAGCCGTCCCAGCGGCAGATGCACCAGACAAAAAAGCTCAGCCCGACAAAGATGCAGCAGAAAAACGAAAGATAGTAGTTGCACAGCAGCGAGAGTGCCAGCGCCAGCGTATACAGGCGGAAGCGGCCCTCGCGCAGCAGGCTGACCATGCCCGCCAGCATCAGCGGCAGGAGGGCCAGCGCATCGAGCCAGATGATGTTCCAATAGTAGCCCGCCACAAAGGAGCACAGGGCGTACATCATGGCAAACGGCACGAGTGCAGGCTCGTTCCGGCGGAACGCCGTCCGCAGGAAGACAGCGAAGAACAGCCCGGCCAGTCCGATCTTCGTCAGAACGAGCAGCGCGAAGAATTCCCGCAGCAGCGACGCCGGGACCAGCACGGACAGCAGGTACAGGGGACTGGAGAGATAGTAGGCATACAGCGGCAGGTAGCCGATGCCCATGCCCGCCTCGCGCAGGTACTGCAGCGAGCCGCCGGAGCGGAGCTTTTCCCGGAACGAGACGAAGAAGGGATAATACTGATGCCACATGTCGTGCGCCAGCACCTGCCGGTCACCGAACGGCCACAGGCCGCCGAGTATGAAGCACAGCAGCATCACGCCGAACGGCACGAAGAACGACAGGACGAGATAGCGGCGCTTCCGCCGCGTGCGGTCAATTTTCTGCATGGGAGGGCCTCCTTTGCGCCATGCGGCGGAGAAGTTGGGGAATAGTCGCCTCGAAGCTTACGCCGTACCAGCGGGCGTCCGGTTCGCGCCGGGTCTCGGCGATGGTGTCCGCAACGTAGGCGGAGGCCAGCTCCATGGCATCGTGTACGCTCCAGCCGAGCGTCAGCGCGCCTGCGCAGGTGCTGGCGAACAGGTCGCCCGTGCCGTAGAACACGGCGGGAACATACGGTGCGCTGCACTGCGACACCGCGCCCGCGGCATCCATACACGCCACGCCGACGCGGCCCGGCTCCGTTCGGACGCCGGTCAGGATGGCCGTGCGCGCCCCGAGCGCGAGCAGCCGCTCCAGGAGCGTGCGGATGTAGCTGTCGTCATGCGTCTCACGGTATTCCAGCCCGGTCAGCAGGCAGGCCTCCGTGATGTTCGGCGTGATGAGGTCAGCCTGCGCGCAGAGCGTGCGGAGCACGGCGGGGAAGTCCGGCTCCAGCCCGGCATACAGCGCGCCGTGGTCGGCCATGACGGGGTCCACGAGCCGCATGGCGGGGAAGCGCGTGAAGAAGTCGAGCGCCTGATCCACCTGAGCCCTGCCGCCGAGATAGCCGGTGTAGATCATGTCGAACTGCAGGCCGAGCTGCTGCCAGTGGTCCGCGACCGGCGTGAGCGAGAGCGGCTCATAGCGGAAGCCCTCGAAGGCGGTGTGCGCCGAGAGGACGGCCGTCGGCAGCACGGCGCATTCCAGCCCCATGGCGGAGAGCACCGGCAGCGCAACGGTCAGCGAGCATTTTCCGATGCAGGACAGGTCCTGCATGGTGACGATTCGTTTCATAATCATGACTCCAGAGCGTAAGTTCATATTCATTATAACGCGCTTTTGCCGGAAAGGAAAGCCCTGCTGCGAAAAAAGGCATTCCGGCCCGTTAAAAAGTTTTTTGGAAAATATTGTGGTTAGGACTTGAAATAACCACAAGATATAGTATAATAGGGGTGCGTGAACGACGACCGGATGCTGCACTGCCTCAAAAAAATGCGCAGCGGGAAACGGCTGGGATCGTTCTGAAAGGATCGAGAATTCGGAGTAACACAGAGAAACGGGCAAAGCCCAGGGAGAGAATACCATGAAGATCATCAAGAGAAACGGAGCGGAAGAGACGTTCCGCATCGAAAAAATCATCGTGGCCATCACAAAGGCCAACAATGCGGCCGAGGAGGCCGAGCGCCTGACGCCGCTGCAGATCGACCGCATCGCGCAGGCCGTCGAGATCCGCTGCGAGGAAATGAACCGCAGCCTGTCCGTCGAGGAGATCCAGGACCTCGTCGAGGACCAGATCATGGCGCACGGGGCCTTCGAGGTCGCCAAGCGCTATATCACCTATCGCTATACCCGCAGTCTCGTCCGCCAGTCCAACACGACGGACGACCGCATCCTGTCCCTCATCGAATGCAACAACGAGGAGGTCAAGCAGGAGAACGCCAACAAGAATCCGACCATCAACGCCGTGCAGCGCGACTATATGGCGGGCGAGGTCTCGAAGGACATCACGCGCCGCATCCTGCTGCCGCGCGACATCGTCGAGGCGCATGAGGCCGGTATCATCCACTTCCACGATGCGGATTACTATGCCCAGCATATGCACAACTGCGACCTCGTCAATCTCGAGGACATGTTGCAGAACGGCACGGTCATTTCCGGCACGCTCATCGAAAAGCCGCATTCCTTCTCTACGGCCTGCAACATCGCCACGCAGATCATCGCGCAGATCGCCTCGAACCAGTATGGCGGTCAGTCCATCTCTCTGACGCATCTGGCCCCGTTCGTGGACGTCAGCCGCCGGAAGATCCGCGAGAGTGTGGTGCGCGAGATCCGTGAGCTCGGGGCCGAGGCCGCGGAGGAGCGTATTTCCAAGATCGTCGAGGAGCGCCTGCGCGAGGAGATCAAGCGCGGCGTGCAGACCATCCAGTATCAGGTCGTCACGCTCATGACGACGAACGGCCAGGCGCCGTTCATCACGGTGTTCATGTACCTCGGCGAGGCGCGTAATCCGCAGGAGAAGCACGATCTGGCCATCATCATCGAGGAGACGCTCCGTCAGCGCTATCAGGGCGTGAAGAACGAAAAGGGCGTGTGGATCACCCCGGCCTTCCCGAAGCTCATCTATGTGCTCGAGGAGGACAACATCCACGAGGATTCGAAGTATTTCTACCTGACGCGGCTGGCTGCGGAGTGCACGGCGCGCCGCATGGTGCCGGACTATATCTCCGAAAAGAAAATGCGGGAGCTCAAGCTCTCGAAGGGCGAGACGCCGGGCAACGGCGATGTCTACACCTGCATGGGCTGCCGCAGCTTTCTGACGCCGGATTCCTCCGGCAACGGCTGGGACAATGTGGCCAACGCCGGGAACTATGAGCCGGGCAAGCCGAAGTATTACGGCCGCTTCAATCAGGGCGTCGTGACGCTGAACCTCGTCGATGTGGCGCTGTCCTCCGGCAAGGAAATGGACAAGTTCTGGAAGATTTTTGACGAGCGGCTGGACCTGTGCTACCGCGCGCTGATGTGCCGCCACGAGCGCCTGAAGGGCACGCTGTCCGACGCGGCCCCCATCCTGTGGCAGTATGGCGCGCTGGCGCGCCTGCCGAAGGGCGAGCCCATCGACAAGCTCCTCTACAACGGCTATTCGACCATCTCGCTCGGCTATGCGGGCCTGTATGAGTGCGTGAAGTATATGACGGGCAAGTCCCACACCGATCCCTCGGCGACGCCGTTTGCGCTGGATGTTATGCGCTATCTGAACGCGGCCTGCGCCAAGTGGCGCGCGGAGACGCACATCGACTTCAGCCTCTATGGCACGCCGCTGGAATCCACGACCTACAAATTTGCCAAGTGCCTGCAGAAGCGCTTTGGCATCGTCCCCGGCGTGACGGACAAGAGCTATATCACGAACTCCTATCACATCCATGTGACGGAGAAGATCAACGCCTTCGACAAGCTGGCCTTTGAGTCGCAGTTCCAGGCCCTTTCGCCCGGCGGCGCCATCAGCTATGTCGAGGTGCCGGATATGCAGAACAACATCGACGCCGTGCTCGAGGTCATGAAGTTCATCTATGACAACATCATGTATGCCGAGCTGAACACAAAGTCCGATTATTGCCAGGTCTGCGGCTACGACGGCGAGATCGAGGTGCTGGAGGACACGGATGGCAAGCTCGTCTGGACCTGCCCGAACTGCGGCAACACCGACCAGAGCAAGATGAATGTCGCCCGCCGCACCTGCGGCTACATCGGCACCCAGTTCTGGAATCAGGGCAGAACGCAGGAGATCAAGGAACGCGTGCTGCACCTGTAAGACGTGCTTCTGTGCCCAAAGTTCCAATATTCCGGGTGGGGCTGCTGTTAACGGCAGCCCCACCGCAGTCTGTCGAAAAACCTTCCCAGCTGAAGGCAAAGGAAATCGTCAGAGTTTCCTCAGTTTGTATAAAGAGCCTCGCAGAGTTTGCGCTCGCAAGCGCAAAGAAAATAGGAATCATTTTCTCCGGCGGCGTGTACGTCGGAGAAAATACCGCTCGGCTCGCAAACGTGCGAAGGGTGCGCCCTTCGTGCGCTGCCGCGAGCCGCAGCCTTTTCAAACGAGAGCCCAGTGAAACGGGTCTCGTTTGAGAGCGTGTCGAAAAGGCTTTTTCGACACGCTCGGGTGGGGCTGCTGTTAACGGCAGCCCCACCGATATTTCGGGAGGGAAAACCATGTTCGGCGATCTGCATATCCATATGATCCTCGACGGCGTGTATTATCGCGCCGCCATCGACGCGCAGAAGGAGCATCCGCTTGATGGCCTCGTCCGCGCGCGGCTGTCTGATTATCAGGCGCGCGGGGTCTGCCTCCTGCGCGACGGCGGGGACGCCTGGGGCGTCAGCCTGCGGGCGCGGGAACTGGCGGGGGAATACGGCATCGATTACCGCAGTCCAGCCTTTCCCATCTACCGCCGCGGGCACTATGGGGCCTTCATCGGCCGCGGCTTCGACACGGAGGACGAATACCGCGCCCTGCTGGACGAGGCAGGGGAGAAGCGGGCGGACTTCATCAAGCTCATGATCTCCGGCCTCATCGATTTTGACCACTTCGGCGTCCTGACGGAGCCGGGCCCGGAGCCGCAGGACATCCGCCGGATGATCGAGCTGGCCCATGCGGCTGGATTTGCCGTTATGGCGCATGCGAACGGTGACCGCGCCGTCATGGCTGCCCTGCAGGCGGGCGTGGACTCCATCGAGCACGGGGCCTACCTTTCCGAGAGCGTACTGCTCCGCATGGCGCAGCAGTGCACACTGTGGGTGCCGACGCTCTCGACCATCGGGAACCTGATCGGCAGCGGGCGCTATCCCGACGCCGTGCTGAAGCGCCTGCTCGCCCAGCAGCAGGAGGCCGTCCGCTTTGTCGCCGCGCACGGCGGCCGCATCGGCCTCGGCAGCGATGCCGGGGCGTGGCATGTGATGCACGGGCAGGCCATTCCGGACGAGCTCGGTTATCTCACTGCAGCGCTCGGCCCGCGCACGGAGCCGCTTCTGCTGGAGGCCGAAGCGTACGCTTCTGTTACATTCTGCCGAAAGTGACCGTTGATTTGCCGAAATTTCTCCGATATAATAATTTAGGAACCTCTGAATAAATCGACTGCGGCGCTCAGCGGGTCTTTCGCCCCAACTTATCGGTTTGAAAATCTTGAAATATTGCGCAGCCGTTGGCGGCTTTGCCGCCTTACGGATGCGGCATGCCCCTTGCGGGTACACAAAGTATTCCTGCAATTTCCAAACCTCAATTTGGAACAAAATCCCTCGCTGACCGCTCTTGCAATTTAATCAGAGGTTCCTTAAAAATGCCAAAAGGAGAGAGAACGGTATGCAATATGTGCTTTTTAATCCGCAGGCCGGAAACGGCAGCGGTGCGCAGCAGGCACGCGCTCTGGACGCGCGCTTCCCGGAGGAGACGTTTTCCTATACCGATATGACAACGATCAGCGACTATGCGGCCTGGCTCGGCACGCTCCCGGCGGATGCGTCCCTTATCATCGCGGGCGGCGACGGCACGCTGAACCGCTTTCTCAACGACACGGACGGCATGGCCCTCCCGGAGCAGCTCTATTATTTCGCCACCGGCAGCGGAAACGACTTCCTGCATGATCTCGGCCTCGAGAAGGGCGCGGACCCGGTCCCCATGGCGCAGCATCTGCGCGATCTGCCCACGGTCACGGTGAACGGAAAGCACTGGCGCTTCCTCAACGGCATCGGCTACGGCATTGACGGCTACTGCTGCGAGGTCGGCGACGCTCTGCGCGGCAAGTCCGACAAGCCCGTGAATTATACGGCCATCGCCATCAAGGGCCTGCTGTTTCACTTCCACCCGGCTAACGCCGAGGTCACGGTCGACGGCAAGACGAAGCGCTATCGCCGCGTCTGGCTCGCGCCGACGATGAACGGCCGCTTTTACGGCGGCGGCATGATGGTCACGCCGGACCAGCATCGCGGCAATGCTGAGGGCAAGGTCAGCGTGTGCGTCATGCACGGCAGCGGCAAGATCAAGACGCTGGCGGTATTCCCGTCCATTTTCAAAGGCGGCCATGTAAAGCACACGGAAATGGTCGAGATCCTGACGGGTCATGACATCGAGGTGCGCTTTGACCGCCCCTGTGCGCTGCAGATCGACGGCGAGACCATCCGGAATGTGACTTCCTACAGCGTCCACGCGGGCGTCCCTGCGCGGGTCTGACAGAAAAAACGGCCGGAGTATGTATTCCTCCAGCCGACGGTGTGTCAAAAAAGCCTCGCAGAGTTCGCCGTCCGCAGGCGGCGAATCAAATCGGATCATTTTCTCCGGCGGCGTGTACGTCGGAGAAAAATACTGCGCAGTCCGCCAGTGTGCGGATCGTCCGGCAAAGGCGGACGATCGTGCGCGCAGCGGACGGTAGTCCCTTTGTTTGGAAAGCCCAAAGGGCTTTCCAAACAGTTAATTGGCCGGAGCGCTCAGCGCTCCGGCCGTTTTATGTGGGTTTTACTGCTTCGTGAAGACCATGGGGAACAGATCGCCCAGCATCTCGCTGAGAGACTGCAGGTCCATCGCGTCGCCCGTGACGGACGTGAAGGTCAGCTTGCCGCCCTCGAGCGTGTAGGAAACATAGTCCTCTTCGGAGAAGTCGGCTTCCTGCTCCTCAAAATAGAGCTTGCCGTCAGCTGCCTTGTAGACGCCGGACTCCTCGTCCTCTTCCAGAGAGCTCAGCAGGGACTCTTCGTCGAGCTGGCTGATCTGTTCGGCGACATAGTCCGAAACGCTGGAGCCGGTGCTCTGCTCGAAGGCAGCGTCGTAGTCCTCACGGGACAGTCCGGATTCCTCGGCGGTCTTGTAGAGCGCCGCCTCAATGGCGGAGCCGCAGCCCTGCAGATAGGTGTGCAGCGCGGTAACGGTGGCTTCCTTGTCGGCCTGCATGGAATAGGTGCCGTCTTCGCCCAGCGTCAGAGTGTAGGGAACGGGCAGGGTCAGGTCGGCCAGATCCTCTTCGGCAAGGCCGAGCTGGGTCATGACGGAGTTCAGGGCAGGGGCCAGATCGAGATCGATCTTGTAGGTACCGGGCAGGTCGGACTTGCCGCCGCCGCAGCCGACGAGCGCAAGGACAAGGGCCAGCGCCAGCAGGCACAGTGCGAGAGACTTTACATGTTTCATGATTTTCTTCCTTTCTTTTTTGCAAAAAATGCAAGTTGATTATAGCATAACGGGATGCGGGTGTCAATCCATCGGGCGGCCGTTTAGAACGGTTTCTGCCAGCCGGTCGCCCTCGTAGCGGAGCTTCAGCGAAAAAAACGGCGCATGCTCCCGCATAAGGCGCAGGAAAATGCGGTCCCCCTCCCACTGCGGCAGGGCGGCGAACTGTGCCTCCGGGATCCATGCCAGCTCGCCCTCGTCGCAGTCCCGCAGGCTCCCGCGGCAGGCCGAGGCGTGGAACAGGTGCATGTATTCGCCCTCCCAGCAGTCGCTGACGAAGGTCACGATGCCGCAGTAGCGGTACTCCGTCAGCTCCAGCCCCGTCTCCTCACGAAATTCGCGGCGGACGCAGTCGTCCGGGCTTTCGTTTTCTTCAAATTTTCCGCCGATGCCGATCCATTTGTCGTGATTCGGATCGTTTTCCTTTTTGTTGCGGTGCAGCAGGAGCCAACTCCCGTCCTGCTCCAGATAGCAAAGCGTGGTATTTTTCATAGCGTTCTCCTGAAAAAAGCCCCTGCAATCGCATGACGGTTGCAGGGACCGGCTTTATTCTGCAGCGTTGGGATCGGTGGCGGGGTTCACGATGACTTTCACGGCGTTGTGCAGGTTCTCCGCGACGCAGTGCGCCTGTCCCTTGGCCTGCTCGCCGTCAAGCGTCCAGTCCATGTCGGCGGGGGCGTCGATCTCCAGATGGCTGGCGCTCGTGAACGTCAGCATGGGCGTGTGGTAATCCTGCGTCGTCAGGGCCAGCACGCAGTCGCTCAGCTCCATCAGGTTCTGCGGCTTGCGCACGAGCAGCAGCTCGAACACGCCGTCGTTCATGTCCACGATCTCCGGGGAGAGCGTCAGAATGCCCGCAACGGATGTGGAGTTGCTGATGGCGCCGAAGATATAGTCGTCCTCGAGCACGGTCTCGTGGTCGAGCAGAAAGCGCACATGGCGGCTGCGGATGGACGGCAGCTCCTTGATGCCACCGAGCACATAGGCCAGATGGCCCAGCGCATTTTTTACGCTCTGCGACGTGGCGTAGGATGCGCGGGTGAACGCGCCGAACGAGGCGACATAGGAGAAGCAGCGGCCGTTGAAGCTGCCGAGGTCCAGTGTGCGCGGCTCGCCCTCGACGATGTCGCGCGCGGCCTGCAGCAGGTTGCGCGACAGGTGCATGCTGCTGGCAAAGTCGTTCGTGCTGCCTGCGGGGATGTAGCCGATGGGCGTGTCGCTTCCGGCCGCATAGACACCGGAGACGACCTCGTTGAACGTGCCGTCGCCGCCTGCGCAGACCACGCAGTCGAATTCGCGGCAGCGGGATGCTGCGACTTGCGTTGCGTCGCCGCGGGCAGCCGTTGTATAGACCGTGACGTCGTAGCCGCCGCGGTTGAAAATGCTGACGATCTCCGCCAGCGCGCGGTTCGCACGCTTTTTTCCCGAGCAGGGGTTCAGAATGAGCAGCAGCCTCTTCATCGCACGATCCTCATGCGGAAACGCACCCAGACAAAGATGCAGCCTGCGGCGATCACAAGGCCGATGCCGAGCAGCGCCCACTGCTCCTTGGAGCGCGGCTTGCGGATATGGAACGGCATCACAAAGCTGGCGCCAGTCAGCGCCATAACAACGAGCAGCGCCCCATGCAGGATCGCGGCACGCTGGAAAATGTCGAGGAAGCAGAAGAAAAACGGGAAAATGAGCGCGGCTGAGGTGATGGGAAGGCCCGTGTAGGTCTTGCGGCACTCGTCCGTCTCCTGCTGGCGCAGCTCCTCCGTCACGTTGAAATAGGCAAGGCGAATGAGCCCGGCGAGCACATAGAGCGCCGCGATCAGCACGGCATACCAGACAGAGCCGCACACGACGATCGTGATGACGGCGGGCAGGATGCCGAAGGCAACGATGTCGCACAGAGAGTCAATCTGAATGCCGAAGCCCTTCTGCTCCGCCGTGCGGTTCTTCTTCGTGCGGGCGACGCGGCCGTCAAACATATCGCAAAGGCCGCTGAACATCAAACAGAGGATTGCCAGCAGCGGGTGGTGGGCGACGGCCAGCCCGATGCCGGTCACGGCCGACAGCAGGCTGAGGTAGGTCAGAATGACCGTGTAATCATAGAAACCAATCATAAATAACTCCTTCTGCCGCAGGACGGCACCGGAAAACGGACGTCGGATAGACGAATCATAGTCGTCTTGTTATTATCCCACATTTTCGGCGATTCGTCAAGTTCCGGTATTTTCCGACAGAATGCGGCAGAGCAGGACGGAAAAGGCGTGGTCCTGCGCGGGCTTCCGGGCAGCCGTACGGTGCAGGCGGACACCGCCGCGGCGCAGGCGGGCGGACTCGGCGCGAACGGTGAGCAGAGCGTCGATATTGTCCTTTGTGTAGGCATGGCCCGCCGGATGCAGGGCCTGCGCGCTGCGCGCAAGGCACAGGGCGGCAAGGCCGTAGTCCTGCGTGATCACAACGTCGCCGGGGCGCAGGTGCGACAGCAGCAGATAGTCCGTGCTGTCGTGCCCGCAGTCCGCAACAAAGACCTCCACACCGGGAATGGAAAAGACATGCGCCGTGTCGCAGAACAGCAGACACGGCACATAGAAGGCGGCGCATTGCCGCACGGTCTCGCGGACGACGGGGCAGCCGTCCGCATCGATCAGAACGCGCATGGGCTTCAGTGGCGGGGCGTCAGCAGGCCGCGCTTGTCGTGGATGACATTGCGCGGGCAGGCCATGGCGCACATGCCGCAGGAGAGACACTTATCCGCGTAGATAAAGGCGCGGTTTTCCGAAACGACGATGGCTCCGGCCGGGCAGGTGCGCTCGCACAGACCGCAGCCGATGCAGCTCACGGCGCAGACATCGCGGCAGCGGGCGTCCTTGTTCGAGCAGAGGACGACAATGGGGTTGTCCTCGAGCCGCAGGTGGATGACGCGCTGCGGGCAGGCCTGATAGCACGCGCCGCAGCCGATGCAGCGGCTCTCGTCGACCTCGGCCACGCCGTAGGAGTTCAGCGAGATCGCGCCGAAGCGGCAGACCTCCATGCACGCACCGCAGCCGGTGCAGCCGTAGAGGCAAAGATCGTAGCCCTCCGGGCTCTGGTTGGCGCGGCAGCCGCCGTTGCAGTGGACGCAGGCAACCTTGGACGGGAACTTCTTTCTGACTTTCATCTCATGCAACCTCCCCGCTATTTGCGTGCATAGGGCGTGCCGGTCAGCGGCAGGCTGGTGCGCGGCTCGCCGTCGAGCCGGTAATAGGCGTCCGCAATGGCCGGTGCGGTGGGGATCGAGGTGATCTCACCGATGCCGATCGCGCCGCAGGCCACGTTCAGGCCCGGCTTGTCGATGACAATGGCCTTGATCTCCGGCACCTGATGGGCACGGAACAGGCCGAGCGTGCCGAAGCGCGCCGTCGGGCGGCAGTTTTCGTCGATGGGATACTGCTCCGTCAGGGCATAGCCCATGGACATGACGACGCCGCCCTCGATCTGGCCCTCGCAGGAGAGCGGGTTGATGGCCTTGCCGACGTCGTGCGCGGCTATCATTTTGCGGATGAGGCCGGTCTTCTCGTCGAGGATGCAGACCTGCGTGGCGTAGCCGTAGGCGACGTGGGAGACCGGGTTCGGCACATCCGCACCGAGCGGGTCGGTCTTCGCGAGGTATTCGCCGTAGAATTCTTTCCCGATGAGATCGCTGAGCGACTTTCCGGCCAGCGCCTCGTGGAGCTGCAGGCAGGCGCGGCGGCAGGCCTCGCCGGTCACAAGCGTCTGGCGGGAGCCGGACGTGTCGCCGGAGTCCGGGGCAATCCAGGTGTTGGAACGCTCATAGACGATGTCGTCGCGGGAGAGGTTCGTGTTTGAGCAGACCATCTGCACCAGCACGGTGCCGAGGCCCTGCCCGATGCACGAAGCGCCGGAATAGATATGGACCTTGGAATCGCCCTCGACGATGAGCTTGCAGCGGCCCCAGTCCGGCAGGCCGACGCCGAGGCCGGCATTCTTCATGGCGCAGGCGATGCCCTTGATCTTGGCGTTGTCGTATTCGTCCTTTACGGCAAGGAGCGTCTCCACAAGGCCGGTAGAGTCATCGACGATCTGCCCGTTCGGCAGCACACCGCCGGGACGGATAGCGTTGCGGTAGCGGATCTCCCACGGGGAGATGCCGACAAGGTCGGCAGCGCGGTTCAGCAGCGTCTCCACGGCGAAGCACGTCTGCGTGACGCCAAAGCCGCGGAACGCACCGGCAGGCGGATTGTTTGTATAGTAGGCATAGCCGTCGATCTCGAAGTTTTCGTAGGCATAGGGACCGGCGGCGTGCGTGCAGGCGCGCTCGAGCACCGGGCCGCCCAGCGAGGCGTAGGCGCCAGTGTCAGAGACGACCTTGGCCTTCACACCCTGGATGATGCCGTTTTCGTCCACGCCCATCGTGAAGTCCATCTCGAAGGGATGGCGCTTCGGGTGGATGAGCAGGGACTCGGCGCGCGTCAGCTTGCACTTGACGGCGCGGCCGGTCTTATAGGCGATGAGCGCGGCCAGCGGCTGGACGGTCATGTCCTCCTTGCCGCCGAAGCCGCCGCCGACGAGGGCATTCTGAATTTTGACCTTCTCGGGCGGCAGGCCAAGGGCCATCGTGACCTCGTGCAGCGTGGTGTGGGCGCTCTGGTCCGTCGTGTAGAGGCGGATGCCGTCTCCGTCCGGCACGGCCACGGCGCATTCCGGCTCAAGGAAGGCGTGCTCCGTGAACGGGGTGGAGAAGTGATCCTGCAGGACAAATTTCGAGTGGGCAATGGCCTCCTCGGCATTGCCGCGGGAGACGTGCTTGTGCGCCAGCAGGTTGCCCTTGCGGTGGACGAGCGGCGCATAGGGCGCGGCCGCCTCCTCTGGGTTGTGCACGGCGGGCAAAATCTCATATTCCACCTTGACGAGCTTCTTGGCCTTTTCCAGAATCTCCGGCGTCTCGGCTGCGACAAGGGCCAGCGCGTCGCCGAGGAAGTGGACGACGCCGCCGACGGGGACCATGACGTCCCAGTCGTGGACGATGTGTCCGATGATGTTCTCGCCCGGCACATCCGCTGCGGTCAGCACGCAGATAACGCCGGGCAGCGCGGCCGCCTTGGACGTGTCGATGGACAGCACGCGGGCGCGCGGATATTTGCTGCGCACGGCGGAGCCGTAGCACATTTTTTCGGGGTAGTAATCGTCGGGGTATTTGCCGGTGCCGAGGACCTTCTCCTCGACGTCCAGACGCTGGACACGGGAGCCGATCTTCCAGTCCGTCGTGGCGGGCAGGGGGATCTTCTTTTCACGCAGGATCTTCCCGGCCAGACGGATGGCCTCGACGATCTTGACATAGCCGGTGCAGCGGCAGTAGTTGTTGCGGATGGCCCAGCGGATCTGCTCCTCCGTCGGGTCCGGCGTGCGGTCGAGCAGGGCCTTGGCGCACAGCACCATACCGGGGATGCAGAAGCCGCACTGCACGGCGCCAGCCTCGCCGAAGGCGAAGGTGTAGGCAGCCTTTTCAAAGTCGGAAAGACCCTCGACCGTCAGGATGTGCTTGCCGTCGAGCCGCTCGGTGTCCGGAACGCAGGCGCGGCAGGGCTCGCCATTGATGAGCACGGTGCATGCGCCGCAGGCACCCTCGCTGCAGCCGTCTTTTACGGAGGTGAGATGCAGCTCATCGCGCAGGTAGCGCAGCAGCTTCTGCTTTTTGGCGACGGTAACTTCGGCACCGTTTATGTAAAATGTTGCCATGGAAACAGGTCCCCTTTGTAAAATAATCCGGTCGCAGCCGGTGGACGGGCTCGTATCACTCAGATTATACTATAAATAGAGAAAGCCTGCAAGGCAGAGACTAACTTTTTTTGCGATTTTTTTCTGAATTTTGACTTATAACAATAAAAAACTACAAGGAAATCGCGATTTTTCTATCGATAAGCTAAAACTTTTTTTGTACCCGGCAAAAAATGCGGGAAAGGATTGAAAATCGGGCGTGGATTTGGTACACTATCTAAGAAATGAAAATGCGGAGTTTCGGCTTTTTTGCGCCGCATGCGCCGCATGGGTAATATAGCAGACTGTCAAAAAACCTGCCAAGCCAAAAGTTTCGGAGGGAAGAAAAGTGTGAAAGGAAACCGTCAGGGTGTCCTTTCGCGTTCCATAACCCGCCGCAGCGGCAGAATTGCAAAATCATGCTCTAAAAATTGATTTTGCAATT
>ERZ1673695.1317-NODE-1317-length-26535-cov-5.360687_pt1 | contig 26535 bp, 27 predicted proteins | sample MGYA00580225_ERZ1673695 | MGnify/ENA primary metagenome ERZ1673695 (study PRJEB41218, sample SAMN15661739) | gut metagenome | host: Homo sapiens | place: Canada: London | collected 2015-08-20/2019-03-30 | study: EMG produced TPA metagenomics assembly of... | reverse complement strand
AGAACCAGCCGGAAAATGTATGCTAGAACGTGCCGGGTAAAAGCCTCTGCGCTGAACTTGTCATTGTTTCAAGTATAGCACAACGCTACTGTGTTTAAAAGCGATTTATAAGGTTACAAATTCATTTTCTTGACAATTTAAAAGAGCTTTCCAGGTGATCTTAAGTGTTTTTGGTTTGGATAAAATAATGTTATTTTTACCTTGACAAGAACATATGTTCTTTTGTATACTGAAACTATAACGGATCAGGGAGGGGAAACCGCTGTGGACATGCTGGAAAAGCTGAAAATTCTGTCCGATTCCGCCAAGTATGATGTAGCCTGCACTTCCAGCGGGGTAAATAGGGACAATGCCGGCGACGGAATCGGAAGCGCCGTTTCCTGCGGTATCTGCCATAGTTTTGCCGCGGACGGGCGCTGTATTTCTCTGCTGAAGGTTTTGATGACAAATTACTGTGTCTATGACTGTCAATATTGTGTCAACCGCCGGACGAACGATGTTCCCCGTGCGGCCTTTACCCCGCGGGAATTGGCTGATCTGACCATCAGTTTTTACCGGAGAAATTATATTGAGGGGCTGTTTATCAGTTCCGGAGTGATTAAAAATCCTGACTACACCTGTGAGCAGATGATCGCCGCCGTGAAAATCCTGCGGGAGGAGTATAAGTTTTACGGCTACATCCACGCAAAGGCAATTCCTGGAGCGGACGAGGCGCTTATTACCCGGCTGGGAATGCTGGTGGATAGAATGAGCGTCAACATCGAGATGCCATCTCAGCAGAGCCTCCGGCTGCTGGCGCCGGATAAGTCAAAGGAATCCATTTTGAAGCCGATGGGGCTGATTAAGCACCGGATTCAGGAAAATTCAGCCGATATGGTCCGTTACCGTCACGCACCCCGGTTTGCGCCGGCGGGACAGAGCACCCAGATGATCATCGGAGCTACGCCGGACAGCGATTACCAGATATTGACCCTCGCTGAAGGGCTTTATCAGAAATACCGGCTCAAGCGCGTTTTCTTTTCCGCTTATATGCCGGTTGTACAGAATCCTCTTCTGCCCTCGCCCGACAGCAAGCCTCCGCTGCTACGGGAACACCGCCTCTACCAGGCGGACTGGCTTTTGCGTTTTTACGGTTTTAAAGCGGCGGAGCTGCTGGATGAATCTCACCAGAGCTTCAACCCTCTGGTAGACCCAAAATGCAACTGGGCGCTCAACCACCTGGAACAGTTTCCGGTAGAGGTCAACCGCTGCTCCTATTCCATGCTGCTGCGGGTTCCGGGCATCGGGGTAAACAGCGCAAAACGGATTGTCACCGCCCGGAAAGCGGGGACGCTCGATTTTGCTGGGCTCAAACGGCTTGGAGTGGTGCTCAAGCGCGCGCAGTATTTCATTACTTGTAAAGGAAAGCTTGCCGACGGGCTGAAAATTACGCAGGATGGGATGCTCCGGAATTTGATTTCACAGCAGGGGCTTAGCCTTGTCCAGCAGGAACTCCCACAAACTTATGAGCAGCTCTCTTTGTTTTCCGCGGGGAAAATAACGGCGGAGGAGGTGCGGCAATGCCTGTCCGCGTCAACTTAGCATACCAGTATGACGGCTCTTTTGAAGGGTTTCTCAGCTGTGTTTTTGAAAGCTTTGAGAAAAATGAAATTCCCTCCGCTATTTTTGGGGAGGAGCCGGAGCAGCTTTCTTTTTGCCCTGTGCGGTTTGTTGAGACTGATCAATCCAGAGCGCTGCGGGTTCTGGCGTCTATCCCCAAAAAGATTTCCCCCCGCGCACAGGAGATTATTCAGATTTGTTTTTTGAGCAACCATCCCCAAAAAGAGCTCCTCCTCCTCGGCTTCCTCCGGCAGGGGTACCACTTTGGGGCGGCTGTTGAAAACCGGCTTGCGGACCCCACGGTTAATGCGGTGATGAAAGCTGTGAAATTCGTTTACAACGAAAGCCACCTCATTAAGGAGTTTCTCCGTTTTTCGGATTTTGGCGGGGTACTTGTCAGTGTGATTCACCCCAAGAATTTTGTTTTGCCGGTCATTCAGCCCCACTTCTGCGGTCGATACCCGAACGAGTCGTTTTTTATTTACGACGCAACGCATAAAATCGCCCTTGCCTACCGCCCTCACGAATGGAAATACCTTGCGGTCGATTCTTTCACCATGCCGGAAAAAGGTGAAGAAGAGGCTTTTTATCGCAGGCTGTGGAAACAGTATTACAATACCATAGCGGTTGAGGGACGGTATAACCCCAAGTGCCGGATGGGTCACATGCCAAAACGTTATTGGACGGATATGACAGAGTTTCAGGACGACGGCGAGCCAGCGCCTTCTCCCAATTTTTTAAAGACCATATCTGCCGTCCCCAAAATAGAGAGGTCCACAGTAAAACGTCCGTGAAGAATATGCCTTCACGGACGATTTTGCACCTGAAAAAGTTTCCTTTTATTAAAAAGGTGTGATTTGCTATACAGCCAAAAGAAAAGGATGTAAAATGAAAAATAATATTTGAACGCGCCAAAAGCGGTGCAAATATTCATCGTGTATTTTTTGTTACCCGGGCGAGAAAAATTAATTTTAAAAAAACTGAAACGATTGTCTTATAAAAAACGAATTATACATCAGAGGGAAAAGAGGTGGCGGCGTTGGAGCAGGAACTCCGGTGGATCAGGCAGATACAGAAAAAGCGGAGTGTCAAAGAGGCAAATTTGTTGGTGTCCTGTTATTATGATGAAATCTACGCCTACTCTTACCGCCAGGTTGGGGATAAGGAAGCGGCGATGGATATAACCCAGGAAATATTCATTGCCGTTTTACAGTCAATTGAACGTTTCGATTGCAGAAAGGGAAATTTCCGGGCATGGCTTTACCGGATTGCCACCAATAAAATTATAGACAGCCGGCGGAAAAAAAGAGTGCCCCTTATACCGCTTGGAGAGGCCGAGTTTCCGGACATGGGGGAAGAATTCATCCGTGAAGTGGAACGGCAGGGCCTGATTCAAAAAATTGAAGCGTATGTAAGCGGGCTCGATATCGATACCCAACAGGTTTTCCGCCTTCACCTTTTTGGGGAATACAGTTTCCCTGAAATCGCACGGCTGACAGGCAGGGAAGAGGCAGCCGTAAAGTCGCGTTATTACCGGCTTTTAAACACACTGAGAAAGGAGTTTGAGCATGAATATTCCCTATCCAAATTCTGAGGAACGCAAAGAGGCAATTAACCGGATTGTCGAAAAAGGATTTTCAGCCCGCAGGATAAGCGGTTTTCCGGCGATGGCCCGCTCCCTTAGCCCCAGAATATTGTTTTTCGGGGTGAAAGACTGCGTTGTTGCCGCCGCTGCTGCCGCTGTTCTGGCCTACGCTGCTGTGATTGCCAGCGCCGCTTCCGGCCAGAATTTTGCGGGATTGGTTTTGTTTCTCCTTTCGCCCGTGTTTTATATTCTTCTGTACTGCTTGGCCACAGGGAAGGAACTGCAGGAAAATACCTGGGAAATTCCAATGTCCTGCCATTATACGCTGCGCCACCTCACCACCATGCGGATGCTTTATTTCGGCGGGTTTGGAGCGGTGGCGGATACGCTTTTGGCCTTTTTCACATCTCAGTCATCAGGATGGCCGTTTTTGAGGATGCTGGGATTGTCTTTGAGTTCGCTTTTCCTATATGCTTCGCTGTCGGTGTTTTTCCTGCTCCGCGCCCGGAGGGCTTCTTTACAGCTACTTGCTCCTCCAGCCATTTGGATTGTGGCCGTCTCCGGCTCGGGCTTTTTGCTGCCGGATTTTGGCGCCGACTTCTTCAGCGCAGTGCCCGAGTGGGTAACGCTATTGTTCGCTGTGTGTTTCTGCGCTGTTTTTCTGGCGCAGCTGCACGGATATCTTGGAAAAAACAAGGAGGAAAACGGCTATGCTGTCGGTTAATGGAGTTACGAAAAAATTTGGAGATTTTACGGTGCTGGATAATATCACACTGGATTTTGAAAACGGCGTATACGGCCTTTTGGCGCCAAATGGAGCCGGTAAAACAACGCTGATCAAAATGATGATGACTCTGCTTTTTCCAACGCAGGGCAGTATTTTGTGGAACGGGGTCGATATCCGCACACTGGACGCCGATTACCGCGACATCCTCGGCTACCTTCCGCAGAATTTCGGCTACTACAAAAGTTATACGCCCCGCCAGTACCTGAATTACCTTGCCGCGCTTAAGGCCGTGCCAAAGGAACAGACCAAGGAGCGGATTGAAACGCTGCTGGCAATGGTGGGGCTTTCGGACGTCGCCGGGAAAAAGATGAGGAAATTTTCGGGCGGGATGCTCCAGCGGGTGGGAATTGCCCAGGCAATGCTCAACGACCCGAAGCTCCTTGTTCTGGATGAACCCACCGCCGGGCTTGACCCGAAAGAACGGGTGCGGTTTCGCAACATCATCCATTCCCTGGCAAATGACAGGATTGTTATTTTATCCACTCATATTGTCTCTGATATTGAAACGATTGCGAACAAAATTATCATGCTCCGCAACCACAAAGTCTACTGCTGTACCTCGCCGGCTGAAATCTGCACCATTTTGGATGGAAAGCTGTTTGAAATTCCGGCGGACCGGCGGCTGGGGCAGGAAGACTACCTGCTTTCCGAGCGGCAGGGAAATGACGGTACCCGCCTGCGGTTTATCAGCGACGCGCCCGGGGAAGGCGCTGAACCGGTCAAGGCAAATCTTGAGGATGTGTTCCTTTACATATACCGCGATGAAGAGGTGGGAATGTAATGCGAATTTTTTTGTGGGAGCTGAAAAAGGCGCTATCCACATCTGTCATTTGGGGGTTCCTTGCAGTCTGTCTTTTGTTCAATGTCATACTGGTTATAAGCAATACCTACAACCGGAACTACATCCAATACATAAGTGGAGCAGTGGCACAGTACGGGCAAAAGGTCGATGATGAGTTTATTGAAAAGCTGAAAGACGCGCCTGCTTCGGACGAAAGGGACCGGCTTTTGATGAGCTTGGGAGTTAGCCCGGATGATGAAGCGCTGTTTTCAAACGGGAGTTCTCAGCCTGAGGAACCGGCGCAGAACCCGCTTCAGGGAATCGACACGGCGGATTATGCCGAAGCCTATGTAAAAAAACTGGGGCTGACAGGCTTCTGGGCTGATTTGATGGAGGCGAAATATGATGCGCTCCAGCCGGTGGTAGACCGGCTTGCGGCCGAAGAGGCAGATAAAGACCTCTATGCGGGGGAAGTGACTAATGACCTCCACCGGCAGCTGTTTGATATCCTTCTCCATGCGGTTTTGACGGAAGGAATGCTGGCGGCTTTTCTTTGTATGCTTCTGGTGCTCGGTGCGGAAAACCTGCACGGAACGGATTCGCTTGTTTTCAGTACCAAAAGGGGGCGGGGGATTGTCCGTCCGAAAATTGGAGTGGGATTTCTCTGCGGAATCGGTTCCTATATTCTTCTGGCAGGAGGGACCCTGCTGGTGTATTTCCTTGTCTTTGATTTTTCGGGTATCTGGAACGCCAGTGTTTCCAGCCAGTTCCACACGCTGGCCGACGATGTAATGGCGCGGCCGTTTTTTACCTGGGGCGGTTTTACCGTGTTGGAATACCTGTGGATGCAGCTTGCGCTGGGCGCCTTGCTGGTTGCCGTTTTCTGCATGCTGGGGGCGTTTGCCGGTTTGTTGTTCCGCAATACTTATGCGGCTTTTGTAGCTGTGCTGGCAGCGGGCTTTCTTCTGCTCCTCCTGCCCGGATGGTTTCACAGCCTGAACTGGGAGGGCGGTGCGTTTGCGGCAGGCCTGTCGCCGTTCTGGATTTGGAACGTTCAGAGCGGCTGGTTTACCGACCTTGGCGGTAATGCGTTGTGGCCCTGGTGGGAAATTACAGGCGTTATCATATCGCTTGTTCTGTTGTGCGGCTTTCTGTTTGCGGCTGGGCATTGGCACCGGAGAAAGGATTTGGTTTAATGCGGATATTTTGGCAGGAAATGAAAAAAATCTGGCGGCCGTGGATGATTCTGGCGGTCGGCGCCGTTATGGTTCTGGGGTATTTTTTACTCGTAAACAATCAGTTTGGGGATTATCGGGGCTCTGGTTATCAAATAGCAGAACAGTGGGTGAAACGGTACGGCCCCACCATGGAAGAGGATGAGCGCAGGGACGCGGAAAAGGACGTGCTGGCGGTTGAGCGGGAAATGGATGAGTGGATCGCAAACCAGCCTGAATTTGCCGCCGCCGGAATCTTTGACCATCACGACTGGGATGATTATAGAAACCGCACGGGGAAATTTGAAAATTTAAGCGAGGATTGGGAGGAAACCGACGTACTGTATGATCTTTTATTCGACTATGACTATGAAACCAACAGCAGCAAAAACAATGACCTTGGTATGCGCTACCAGGATATTCCGGGAATGCTGGAAAGCTACGACATAAGGAACGAGCTTTTTGATCTGGATGATCCGGATTATGATTATTCCCAGAGCCAGATTGCGAATCTTGAATGGCAGAACCAGCTGAAAAAAGCGGACGGGCTGCGAGGCCTTTTGCCAAGAGACGCTTTTTATAACCTGTACTACCCGGTAATTTACTTTGCGCTTTTGGCCGTACTGGGTGTTTTTCTCCTGCTGTCTCCCTACCCGGTCCGCGACCGGCTGCGGGACGTCCGCCCCCTTCAATGGACGAGCAAAGCGGGAAGAAAACTTGCGCGGGTGCAGTTTGGGGCAATGCTGGTTTCCGCTTTCCTTTTAACCACCGCGGTGCTGGTTCCATGCTTTTTAAAATATCTGTCAACGGGGGACGCTGTCTTTTTTGACTGTCCGGTCAACGGCTTTCTGTCTGGCGCTGTATTGAGCTGGAATTTGACGCTGGGCCAGTGGGTTATGGTCTGCTTCATCTTCTGTTATATAGCGGCGCTCGGGGCGGCGTCATTCGCTTACCTGCTGGCCCGGTCCTGCAGCGGATATGTTTCCATGCTCCTCAAAGAAGTGCTCCTTTTTGCCCTGTTGATCGTGGCGGTGTTTTACCTGTCTGTCGGCGGGGGGATTGTACGTTCAAACCAAACCCTTTACCCGTTAGGTACCCTTGACTACGCCACCGGGATACCGGGGGCGGGCTTCTTAACAGTTTGCCTTATTTTAGCGGCGGGCATTGCTGCTTGTCTGTTTGCGGCGCATCGCCAGCGCAGGAAAGAATTGGTTTAGCAACCGTGAAAATAAAAAGAACCGGCTCACCGCTGTACCCGGGCTGCCGGTTCTTTTTTGATGAGGAAAAAATTTTTGCCTGGGAAGCCAAAAAATACGCTGGCTGTTTGTTCCTGACAAGACGCGTTCAAACATTCTTTGTGTCTGCCGCGGGGAACAGCTGGACCGACGGCGTTCTAAAGAAGGAAATGACGTGAGAAGAAAACAGGTGTATAATGAAAGAAAAATGAAACAGAAAGGGAAGCCAGCTGATGAAAAGAGAAAATGTTTACAAATTTCTGTATGGCGTAAGCCTGTTATTGGCGGCCGGCTTCTGCATCAGACTGGGAGCGGATTATTACAGGTACAATACCGAGGTAACTTCAGCGCCGTTTTACGTATGGGTTTTTGAAAGGAGCATAGAGTTTCTTTTGCCGGGCCTTTTGATCTTTACTGCTGCGAAAATTGTCAAAAGAAAGTTTGGACAGCCGTTTCCTTTAACTGGGAACACGACGGAACCAATAAATAAAACCTAGGAAGCGAGGGGTATAAAATGTCTGATAAAAGCAAGAGGTCCCATCTGGATGAGGTAGAGGAATGGCAGAAGCACCAGTTTGACCCGGGCCATTATACGGGCGGCAATATCCACCCCTATGTCAAAGCGCCCGGAAAGCCCATGCTGGCGGCGGTCTGGTGGTTTGCGGTAGCCGGAATATGGCTGTTTTTTTACTATCTGTTTGTCATTCGTTCTAATCTTGATGGTAACGGCATTACCTGTACGTTCGGTGATATCAGGTTTGACAGTACAACAAGCTTTATTATGCTGACGGTACTTTTTGTTGGGATTGCCCTGTTTAACGTCTGGCTCGGAATCCGTTACTGCGTCAAGGCAAAACAGAAAAAGGAACGGTATCGCAGAATACGCCGTCATGCCCACGCGGGCAGAAAAAGAAAACGCTGAGCGGAACGCAGATCAAGCCCAACGGCAAGCAGTTTCAAAGGCATTAAAGCTTTTTATGATTTCATCGGCTGGGTCGGGAATGCTTGAAAGAAAGGGAAAAGCCCCGGAGGGGCAGTTAGAATTTGTAAAACAGTCAGTGCCACGGCGGACTATACTGCCTCGGTGTTTATTGTAAAGATAGTTGCTTTTGATATAATTCATTCAAACAATGGACCTGATAAATGCAAAATTTGTTTTACGGCCATTCTTGACATATTTATTAGAATAATGATATATTTTAACTGGATGATATTAAAAAGAGGCGTTCTTAAGTTACCCCTGTGGTATGGCATTTGCCGTATGGTAGCTTAAAAATGCCCCTTTTTGTTTTGGGAGCAAAAAATGAACGAAAGAAACACATCGAAACAAATATTGAAAAAGCTAATAGCATTTTCTATTCCGTTAATTTTAAGCGGACTCTTACAGCAGCTATTTAATTGGGTAGATGCCTTAATTGTCGGCAACATCATCGGGGAAACTGCACTCGCCGGCGTGGGTGCAACAACTTCATTGTATAACTTATTTGTAACTGTACTTGTAGGTTTTACATCAGGATTATCAGTTCTATTTGCACAGCAGTTTGGTGAAGGCAGGCACGGCGAAAACACGAAACTGTTAGCGAACTATTCTGTAATATTAAGTGTTGTTTTCGTAGCTGTTTCCGCTTTAGGGATGATTTTTGCTGTGCCGATCCTCAATTTAATGGATACACCAAAGTTGCTGTTTGATTACGCGAAGGATTATTTACTCGTTATATTTATGGGGATTCCTTTCCTTGCAGTCTATAATATATATTCTGCTGTACTTCGTGGTATGGGCAACAGCAAAGTTCCGTTTGTGGCTGTGCTGATTTCTTCCATAACCAACGCTGTACTTGACTATGTTTTTATAGCTTTTTGTGGATTTGGAGTTTCAGGTGCGGCGGCGGCAACGGTCATATCGCAAGTTGCAATGACCATGTACGTTGTGATTTATACGGTAGTAAAGTATCCTGAGTTAAAATTTTCTCCGTTCGGAATAAGTAAATATCGTGGCGTTATAAAAAACGGCGGAAAATACGGTATGCCGCCTGCTGTTCAAAGCAGTGTCAGTTCAATTGGTAATCTCTTTTTGCAAAGGTTTATGAATGGTTTCGGCGAACAGACCGTCGCTGCAATCACTACTGCGTACAGAGTGGACTCGGTTCTGTTTTTGCCAATCATAAATTTCAGCACTGCGATATCCACCCTTGTAGCACAGGAAACGGGAGCCGGAAACAAAGAAACAGCAAAGAAGATTTTCAAACTCGGCACAATTTTAATGTCGATTATGTCGCTCCTGCTGACAGTAGTAATTATATTCACGGGCAAAACGCTTCTTAATATGTTTGGCTTAACTGCTGAGTCGGTAGGCGTCGGTGAAAATTTTTTCAGAACCATAGCGGTATTTTACATTATCTATGGGCTTAGTATGAGCATAAAAGGATATTTGGAAGGGACGTCGGATATGCTCTTTTCAGGAGTAGCCGGGATATGCTCTCTTGGGGTTCGTATTCTTTGTTCATATCTGTTTGCAGATTTTTGGGGGAATATGGTTGTCGCTTATGCCGAGGCATTCTCTTGGATATTTTTACTTGTGGTATTTGCTTTGAGATATTTAAATAGGACGATAAGAAAAGAGCATGCCTTGAAATGATACTGATTTAGTAAAATTTAATTTATATAGAACAGATTGGAAAGGCGCACGCCTTTGTACTTTCCTATCGGGAGTATTGCGGAATGTGTGTTTTTGAAGAGAATTAATGCATAAAAAGCAATCCGGCCTGTGATCGTAACCACAGGTCGGATTAACTGTATCAAAGGGTATAGTTGTATTCGCCGGGGCCGACCTCTTCCGTTTTTCCGCCGAGCTGGATGGAAGCGGTGGTTCCCTCCGGCACAGTGAAACGGTAGGTAACCTTTCCGTCTTTCCGTTCCCAGGAGGATTTGATGATCCCGTACTGAGTTTCGAGCGAAGTTTTGACATAATCAATCCGTGGATCGGCCACCGGCTTTAAGAGGATGTGCTTGTAGCCGGGCGCCGCTTCGTCCGGATTGATACCGCCCATGACGCCGTACATCCAGGCGGCAACCGCACCGTAGGAGTAGTGGTTAAAGGAGTTCATTGTGGTGCTCCACATGCTGCCGTCAGGACGCAGGCTGTCCCAATGTTCCCAGATAGTAGTGGCTCCCTGGTTGACCGAATAGAGCCAGGAGGGAAAATCCTCTTGGAGGAGAAGGGAATAGGCGACGTCGTCATAACCGGATACAGAAAGGGCGAGCATCAGGTAGGCGGTGCCGACAAAACCTGTGGTCAGCTTGTTCCCGTTTTCCCGCACAAGCTGCGCGAGGCGCTCGGCAAACGGTTTTTTGTTGTCCACAAGATCGAAGTGGAGAACAAGGACATAAGCAGTCTGGGTGTCGCTCGTCATCCTGTTACCGCGGATGAATTCCTTGTTGAATTCTTTCCGTACGTTCCGGTAAAGCTCTTCATATTCCGACATGTCCCGGCCCAGAATTTTTCCAGCCTTGACAAACAGGGAAGTGGAATAGGCGTAGTAGGCGGTGGCAATCAATGCGACCTCTGTCGGGCCAACCCGCTCACCTTCCGGGCAGTCGACCGCCAGCCAATCGGCAAAATGGAAGCCGACGTTCCAAAGATATTCGTTGTCACCTGACTGGCGTACCCAGTCGATGTGTGCTTTCATGCTGTCGAACTGTTCCTCAAGAAAACTTTCGTCGCCATAGGCAAGGTAGAGCAGCCAGGGGCATATCACCGCCGCGTCCGCCCAACCGCTGGAGTTTTTCTGGCCGTCATCAGTGACGTCGGTCGGACTCTTTGGCTTAACACGGCCACCGGTTTCCACCATGCCCGGAATTACATAAGGAACGCGTCCATCCGGATACTGGTCCGCCTTCAGGTCGTGGAGCCATTTGCGGAAAAACTTCCGCACGTCGTAATTATAAGCAGCCGTCTGGGTGAAGACCTGTGCGTCCCCGGTCCATCCAAGACGCTCGTCTCGCTGGGGGCAGTCGGTAGGAACGTCGATAAAGTTACCTTTCTGGCTCCAGATGATGTTCCGGTAAAGCTGGTTGACTTTTTCATTGGAACATTCAAAATAGCCCGTACGCTTCATATCGGAACAGATGACAACAGCGGTGAAATCATCAAGATGTACTTCACCCGGCCATTGGTCAAGCCGTATATAGCGGAATCCTTGGAACGTGTGGTGGGGCTGGTAAGTTTCTTCATCTCCGCCGCAGATATATTCTATCTTTTGTTTAGCGCTCCGCAGGTTCTCAGTGTAGAAATTACCGTCTTTATCAAGAATTTCCGCATGGGAAATTTCGACCTTGTCCCCGGCCTTTCCGTGAACCTTGAAACGGACATAACCCGCAAGGTTCTGGCCGAAGTCGATGACGGTTTCCCCCTTGGGCGTATGGATGAGTTCAACCGGCTGTACAAGTTCGATTTCACGGACTTCCTCACCCTCCTGAGGAATAAGCGCGTCTTTGCTGAAATTGTGGATTTTAACAGGCTTCCAGTCTGACGGCTTTATCCGGGCGTCGTAGGTTTCCCCGTCGTACAGCTCGCTGAACAGGACAGGGCTCTGGGCGGAGAGCCAGCTTTCATCGGTTTTGATTTCCTCGCTGGTCCCGTCTTCGTATGTAACTGCAAGACTTGCAATTGCCGCAATTTCGCTTGACCAGGTTTCACGGTTAAAACCCCACGCGAGGCGGCCCAGGCACCAGCCTTTTCCAACTTCAATTTCAAGCGTGTTGTCCTGTTCCAGCATTTCGGTTACGTCGTATACCTGGTACTGCAGGCGGTTTCGGTAGCTCGTCCAGCCGGGGGCCATGATAAAGTGCCCCACTTGTCTGCCGTTCAGTTCGGCTTTGTAAACGCCTAGGGCGGAAATGGTAAGGGCGGCGTCTTTCACTTTTTTAGGCAGGGAAAAGGTTTTGCGGAATACCGGCGCTGCGGTTCCAAGATCAACAGATGATGCAATGAATTCTGCGTTATGAATACTCATTTTGGTTCCCCTTTGTTTGATTGATTGCAGCGATGGATAAAGAATCCATTCTTTATCCACCATTATAACCCATTCTACCTCAAATGCAAGAAACAAATAAGGACGTGATTTGAATAAAACCACGTCCTTATTTTTTTATATCAGGCGAATTATAATGACGGTAATGACACCGTAGGAGGGAACGAGATGAAAAAATACTACCTTGCGGTCGATATCGGGGCTTCGAGCGGCCGCCATATGCTGGGCTGGCTTGAAAACGGAAGGTTGTACACAGAGGAAATCCACCGGTTTCCAAATGGGATGGCCCGGAAAAACGGGCGTCTCTGCTGGAATTTGGACGCGTTGTTTGAGGAAATTAAAACGGGGCTTTCAAAGTGTGGAAAGGCGGGAAAGATTCCGTCTTATATGGGAATTGACACCTGGGGGGTCGATTTTGTTCTGCTCGATGAAAGCGGCGCAGTCCTGGGCGATACGGTCGGTTACCGGGACAGCCGAACCGACGGGATGGACCGGATAGTAGAATCGGCTGTCCTGCCGGAAGAGCTTTACAGGCGGACAGGAATCCAAAAACAGCCCTTCAACTCGGTCTATCAGCTGATGGCAATAAAGAAAGAGAATCCGGAATATTTGGAAAAGGCCGCTGATTTTCTGCTGGTACCGGATTATTTGAACTACCTGCTGACCGGTAAAAAGGTTTCGGAATACACAAATGCCACCACCACCAATCTTGTCAATGCAAGAAGCAGGGACTGGGACTGGGAATTGATTCGAAAGCTCGGCTACCCTGAGAGGATTTTTAGAGAAATCCAAAAGCCGGGAATGATCTTAGGAAACCTGAAGGATGAAGTAAAAAACGAAATCGAGTTTGATTTACAGGTAGTCCTGCCCGGGACGCATGACACAGCTTCCGCCGTACTGGCGGTGCCGGGGGACGGAAACAGCGTCTACCTCAGTTCCGGCACCTGGTCGCTGATGGGGGTGGAACGGTTGTCGCCCGACTGTTCGGAGGAAAGCCGTGCGGCAAACTACACCAATGAGGGTGGGTACCAGTATCGGTACCGCTACCTGAAAAATATTATGGGGCTTTGGATGCTCCAGTCCGTCCGGAAGGAATGGAATGGGAAGTATTCCTTTGAGGAGCTGGCGCAGCTTGCGGAAAAAAACAGGGGGTTCCCCTCCCGGGTTGAGGTAAACGACCGGAGTTTTCTTTCTCCGAACAGCATGATAAGGGCTGTCCAAGAATATTGCGCGGCCTCTGGACAGCGGGTTCCGGGGACTGTGGGGGAGGTTGCCGCCGTCATTTACCGGAGCCTTGCAGAAAGCTACCGGCAAACGGTGGAAGAGCTTGAACGCCTGACCGGGCGGAAATACCGGGAAATCCACATTGTGGGCGGAGGTTGCCGGGATGGCTATCTCAGCCGCCTGACCGCTGAAACAACGGGGCGTGCGGTCTTTGCCGGCCCTGTGGAGGCGACGGCAATCGGCAACCTGGCCGCACAGATGCTGGGGACAGGGGAAGCCGCTTCCCCCGCCGAAATCAAAGAGATTATCGGCCATTCATTCGATATTGTGAAATATGAGTGAGGAGAGAATTTTATGAATCAGGAAGAACGTTACCAGATGGCAAAAGAACTTTACGCAGAACTGGGGGTGGATGCCGACGAGGCCATCCGGCGGCTGAAAGACATTCCGGTTTCGCTCCATTGCTGGCAAGGAGACGACGTCCAGGGATTTGAAAACGCAGGCCCGCTTTCGGGCGGAATTCAGGCAACGGGGAATTACCCGGGAAAGGCGCGTACACCGGAGGAGCTGATGAGCGATCTGGATGAGGCTTTCAAGCTGATTCCCGGAACCCATAAGCTCAACCTGCACGCAAGCTACGCTGTCTTTGAGCCAGGCGAGTTTGCGGACCGGGACGCGCTGGAGCCCCGCCATTTTGCAAAGTGGGTGGAGTTCGCAAAAGAACGCGGCCTGGGACTGGATTTTAACCCAACTTTATTTTCACATCCCAAGGCGGCTGAGGCGACTTTGTCGAGCGCCGACTCGGAAATCCGGCGCTTCTGGGTCGATCACTGCAAATGCTGTATTCGGATTTCCCAGTACTTTGCGGAAGAATTGGGCAAGCCCTGTCTGATGAACATCTGGATTCCGGACGGACTCAAGGATGTTCCTGCCGACCGGCTGTCCCCGCGAGCGCGTTTTGCCCAGTCACTGGACGAAATTCTCTCTATGGATTATGATAAAGAAAAGGTGCTGGTCAGCCTTGAATCGAAGGTGTTTGGAATCGGCCTCGAATCCTACACGGTGGGGTCGAGCGAGTTTTGCATCGGTTACGCGGCTTCCCGTGGAATTCTCCTGCTGATGGATAATGGGCATTATCACCCGACTGAAATGGTGTCCGACAAAATTTCTTCCATGCTCCTCTTTTTTGATAAGCTGGCGCTCCATATTACCCGGCCGGTGCGGTGGGACAGCGATCATGTCGTCCTGTTTGACGACGAAACAAGGGAGATTGCCAAGGAACTGGTGCGGAACAATGCGTTGGGCCGGGTCTGCTTGGGCCTGGACTTTTTCGACGCGTCCATCAACCGGGTCGCGGCTTGGGTAATGGGGATGCGCAATTTTCAGAAAGCGCTTCTCTACGCCCTGCTGTGCCCCAATGAAAAGCTGGCCGCGCTCCAGAAAGAGGGGCGTTTTACTGAATTGATGGTTTTGCAGGAAGAGCTCAAGAGCTATCCGTTCGGGGATGTTTGGAACCGGTTCTGTCGTGAAAACGGTGTGCCGGAGCAGGGCAGCTGGTACCGGGAAGTTAGAAAATATGAGGAAACTGTGCTGAGTAAGCGGATCTGAAGGAGAGGTTAAAATATGAAGGTTTTGGAGACAGAATTTGCAAAAGGGTTCATCCGGCTGGCGGACGACGGCTTCAGGCAGGGATGGCACGAGCGTAACGGGGGCAATCTCAGCTACCGGCTGACCCGGGAAGAAGCGGAAGAGATCCAGCCGGAATTTGATTTTGACGGAAAATGGCGCCCGATAGGCGCGTCTGTCCCCGGGCTTGCGGACGAATATTTTATGGTGACCGGTTCCGGAAAGTTTTTCCGCAACGTCATCCTCGACCCTGAGGATACGGTGGCAATCATCCGGATTGATCAGAAAGGGGAACGGTATCAGATCGTCTGGGGGCTCAAAAACGGCGGAAACCCCACCAGCGAACTGCCTACCCACCTGATGAACCACGAGGTGAAAAAGCGGAAATCAGAAGGAAAGCACCGGGTGATCTATCACTGCCATCCAGCGAATATTATCGCCCTCACCTTTGTTTTGCCGCTGACGGATCAAGTCTTTACCCGGGAGCTTTGGGAGATGGCGACTGAGTGCCCGGTCGTTTTCCCAGACGGAGTCGGTGTCGTCGAATGGATGGTTCCCGGCGGGCGGGAGATTGCGGTAAAAACCTCCGAGTTGATGGAACACTACGATGTAGCCGTCTGGGCGCACCATGGTATTTTCTGCTCGGGCGAGACGTTTGACCTGACTTTCGGGCTGGCGCATACGGTAGAGAAGTCGGCGGAAATTTTGGTTAAAACCCTGTCAATGTCGCCGAGAAAGATTCAGACCATCACGCCGGACGGCTTCCGCAAGCTGGCAAAGGATTTCCACGTCACCCTGCCTGAGAAGTTTTTGTTTGAAAAAATACAATAAGCGCTTTATAATGAGAAAAACTGCAATTCTTTTTTGAAGCGGGGGAAAAAGATGGACAGGCGGTTGCTCTCGGCATTGGCGGAAATTACAGAAGAAGAACATGCGCTCCTGACCGGCGGGGAAATTGAAAAAGAGCGATATGGAACCGGCAGGGAATTTGTGGTGGAGCGGGACAAAATGCTCCGCCGCGGAGAATTGATTACGCTGCGCCCCCATACCCGGTTTGTGAATTTCCCGTCCCATCGTCATAATTTTATTGAAGTGATGTATGTCTGCGGCGGTTCCATCACCCACGTGATTGGAGGAAAGGAAGTACAGGTGCGCGCGGGGGATCTCCTTTTTCTGGGCCGTCATACCAGCCACTCCATCCGGGCAGCGGGAAAAGAGGATATCGGAGTAAATTTTATGATCCTCCCCGAGTTTTTCGACGCGGCGTTCGCCATGCTTGACCGGGATAATATCCTGATGGATTTTATGAGCGGCTTTCTGCGCCGGAGCGACAGCCCCGACCGTTATCTCCATTTTCAGGTGTCGGAAGTGCCTCAAATTCAAAACCTTGTGGAAAATCTGGTTATTTCGCTGATTGACCGGCATGAGGATGAAAACAGGATCAACCAGATTCTGATGGGCCTTTTGTTTCTCTATCTTCAAAAGTATACCGACCTTCTTGAAGAGGCGACCCCGGTCAGCTACCAGGATAATATGATTATGTCTGTCCTGCGGTATATTGACCAGCATTATCCCTCCGCGAGCCTGACTGAGCTGTCGCAGCAGCTAAACCAGCCCCTGCCTCTTTTGAGCAAGCTGATTAAGCAGCGTACCGGCTCTAATTTTAAGGAGCTTCTCCAGCGTAAGCGCCTTCAGGTAGCTCAGACCTTTTTGGCCGATACCGGGCTGCCGGTCAGCGATATCGTCACCGCAGTCGGCTATGAGAACAACAGCTATTTTTACCGTTGCTTCCGTGCAAAAAACGGCATGTCCCCCAAAGAGTACCGTGAAGCATACGGCAAGAAGAGCAGGAAGTGAATTTTAAAGTGCCGGGCGATTTATCGCCCGGCACTTTTACGGCGGTTATATCTTTTTAGTATCTTGCCCCTGCGTTTGTATTATTACGCCGTTAAAATGAAAGCCGCTGAAAACGTTGGAAATCCGTCGAAAAATCTGGACTTTTCATCCAGGTGTGCTATGATAAGCAAGAAGATGATTTGGAGGTGAACGCTTTGTTTACAAAACAAACGCTTGACTTTCTTTTTGAAAACCGCCTGCATGACAGCAAAGCTTGGTTTGAAGAGCACAAGGAAGATTATAACCGGCTGGTTTTAAAGCCGCTGCAGGAGCTTGTTGTGGCGCTGACGCCCTCCATGCTTGAAATGGACGGCAATTTTACAACCGAGCCCCGTGTGGATAAAACCATCTGCCGGATCAGGCGTGACACCCGTTATTCACGCGATAAGTCCCTTTATCGGGACGTGATGTGGATTATTTTTAAAGAGGGGAAAATGCATGGAACCGAAGTCCCCGGCGTTTATTTTGAAATTAACGGGGGTGGTTTTACCTATGGCTGTGGCTTTTACAATGCCTCTACCAGTTACATGAACACCATGCGCGAGTTGATTCTTGAAGGGGATAAAACTTTTAAAAAGGCGAAAAAGGTTTATGAATCGCAGTCGGTTTTTCATTTGGAAGGGGAGAAATTTAAACGCCCTCATTATCCGGATCAGCCGCCCGAGCTCCAGGACTGGCTCGATCTTCGGGGGATCAGCTTTGTGGCGGAAAGCAAAGATTTTGATCTTCTGTTTTCCGAACGCCTGTCTGAAAAGCTGATTGCGGATTATAAACTAATGACGCCGCTTTACAACTTCCTGCTCCACACGGCCAGTCTGGAACGTCAGAGCCAAACGGCAAATCAATTGCTCCAGTATTGAAACAGTCGCCGTCATTTTAGAACAGCAATTTAAAAGGTCGGTTAAACACGGAAAATCTTATATATACCCGGATGTGGGAAACCTGCGGATTGCGTTCAGAGCCGTGATTGTCGGGTCAACGGTGTGTTCACGGTCTTCAGCTTTTTTGCCGCCGCGGTCAAAGAGTAGTAGAGATTAGTTGGCAGTCACTGTATCTGTTTGAGAAGTCAAGCGGTAGGGTGGTTGCCTTTTTGCAGCACGAAACGGCGCCCTGTTATGGCGGTATATCAGCAACGGAATATTATTTTCAGAGAAAGAGCGCAGTTCCGGATCATAATATTTGAGGGGAAACTATATGATTGAGGTTGTATTCAGCGACAGCGCATGCGGAAGTTTAAAAATGGCACAGCGTTACGGCGAAGGAGAATACCAAAGCGGTGTCAGTGTGTTCCTTGGTTATGTGGGTGGCCGGCAGCCAACCGAAAAAGAAATAAAGGACGCCCGGCAGCAGGCGGAGAGAGAGGAGCGTCTGACGTGGGAGCGCGCCGTCCCCTTGGGCGGGAATCCCACGGATGTATACGGGTTCGGTCTTATGCTCAGCATTGGGGATGTTTCTGAGGATAAACCTGGTATCCGGCGGCAGCATGAACTGGAGCGCCTTTATAGTGTTTACCCGGATGGTGAGGGGCGCGGGGCCGCCCGGGAACTGCTGCAAAGGGCGCAAAAAGACCTGAACACGGTTTGCAGCCGTGCGGCGGCAGGGGAGGCAATACGGGTTTGGTACAGCAGTCAGCCGGATGAGCTGTGCGGGCTGTACTGGTTTATGGCACAGCTGGAACGGCTGAAAAAATGCGGACCGGTATATCTTGTTGGGCTTCCTGAATGGGAAGTGGATGAAAACAGTGGTTTCATACAAAAGGCCGGATGTGCTGAATTATCTCCCGGGGAGTGGCACCGCTACCTTCCTTTACAGCAGTCCGCACCGCCGGTGTTTATGAGGAACTGCGCCTCTTGCTGGCAGAAGCTTCAAAATGAAAACGCCCCGCTGCGCGTGGTGCTCAACGGGCGGTTGATCAGCATGCCGGAAAATCTGTATGATCCTGTTATTATCCGCGAGATCGAAGCGGAAAGTGGGGAGTTTCAAGAGGCAATGATTATTGGCCGGATACTTGCAAAATATCGGCTTGGCATCGGAGATTCATGGGTTGCGCTGCGCATAGAGGAAATGATTCGTGCCGGAAGAATTGAAACGGTTACAGAGGCCGCCGAAAATATGCCGCTGTATCACCGTGTGCTCAAAAGGAAAAGCGGGCTGCAAAAATAGTAAGGAACGGTATTTTTTGCGTATCTGCATGGCATCGCCAGGGTGTTTCCTGTCCATTTAAAGGGAAAAAAGAGGAAAAGAAGAATAACATGGCACCGCCGTTTTTTCGTCCAGCAAATACCTGGACTTATCGTTGTCTCTTCTAAAGAAACATGCTATAATAAATGCAAATTTGTTTGGCTTTAATAGGCGGCCGTTTTTGGTTGTAAAAAGGGGTGCAGATATGGATTCCGCATTAACTACCGGGCGTTATGAAGTGAAGATGTTTGGCGAGTTCAGCATCCGAAAAGGCGATGTTTTTGTCTCTAAAGACCAGAGCCGAACCAAAAAAGTCTGGATGCTTCTTGAATACCTGATTGCAAACCGCCATAGCGAAATCTCTCAGGAAAAGCTGATTGATCTGCTTTGGGGAGAGGAAGGCTGTGATTCTCCCCTTAACGCACTTAAAAACCTGATCTACCGCTGCCGGAAGATGCTAAGCGTTCTTGATCCGGAGCGGAAGGATAATCTTATAATTTTTGAAAGGAATACGTATGCGTGGAATAATAATATTCCAATGACGGTTGATATAGAGCAGTTTGACGAGAATTACCGTCTTGCTGTCCGCAGTACGGCCTCTGAAGAGGATCGGGCACGGTATTTTTTGGATGCGATTTCCCTTTATCAGGGTGAGTTTTTGCCAAAGTCTTCATATTCGTCCTGGGTCATCAGCAAAAATGTTTACTATGCGGGGCTGTACAATGAATGCATACTTCGCGTCGCCCCCCTTCTTTCAAAGGACGGGGATTACGAGCAAGTCATGCGGATCTGTGAACACGCGGTTGAGCTTTATCCTTTTGAAGAGCAGGTTCACAGGCTTCTGCTTGAAGCGTACCTGAAGCAAAAGCAGCCTGGTAAGGCGCTGCGGCATTATCAGCACACCCTGGAACTCTTTTACCGTGAGCTGAATGTCGACTTAACAGAAGCGTTCAAGGATTTATACGATGAAATATCCTCTGGCGTCAACCGGGTTGAACATGACCTGAATATCATTAAGCAGGACCTGCGGGAGACCGAAGAGGCAAGCGGTGCTTTTTTATGTAATTACGATGTTTTCAAAAGCCTTTACCGCCTTCAGGCCCGTTCGATGATGCGGACAGGGCAGTCGGTTTATGTTGCGCTTTTCACTCTCAATAACCATTTAGGGGATTCGCCTTCTGAAAAGGTGCTGCAGAATACCATGCCAATTTTGCAGGATTGCGTGATCGGCAGTCTCAGAAAGGGCGATATCGTTTCAAAATACAGCCCGGCGCAGTATGTTGTTATCCTGCCGCTTACTAATTTTGAAAATGGAGAAAAGGTTTTGAAACGAATTTCCAATAAGTTTAAACTGGCATATCATGGGAAAGAGGTTGTTTTGAGTACCCGCCTTAAAGCGATTGAACCAGTAAAATAGCTGTAGAAATTCTGCGTTTGAAAGGGGGATGGATGGGAATGTGGAAACGGCGGTGTTTGACTTCTCTGTTTTTGTGTGCTGCGTTAATGCTTTCAGCCTGCAACTCCACTGACCCGTTTGAGACGTCTTCGCTTCAGTCTTCATCTTCATCTTCCTATTCAAGTTCAGGTTCAAGTCCTTCCGGCAGTTCTTCCCAAAGTTCTTCGGATAGCTCTTCCTCAGGGAATGGCGGTTCGTCTTCTGGGGGGAAAATATCCCAAACACAGCAGTCATCCAGCGGCAGCAGCGGTGCAGGAGGGGGTCAGCAGGCGGCGTCCAACGGAAATTCCGGCGGCGCTCAGCAGCCTTCTTCCAGCAACAATGGGGGAGGCGGCGGCAATTCAGGCTTCACCTGGGACAAGGGAGGCAATTATACCGGCGGAATTAATATCCCCACCTGTTCTGCGCCGGGAACTCAGGTTAAGACGGGTTCTCAGGGTTCGGCGATTGATTATAGCAATGCTGCGCAGGGATATGTTATGGTGAAAAAGGGAAACAACACCAAAACTAAAGTTCGTGTCCAAGGGCCGAATGGCGGTACGTATCAGCGTTATGTCCTGCCCTCGGCGGACACCTATTATCCCTTGCCGCTTCAAATGGGAAGCGGTTTTTATACTGTAACGGTTTTAATTAATACGTCGGGCAACAGTTATGCGACTGCGGCAAAGGTGACATTTGAAGCTTCGCTTTCCAGCAGTACGGCCTGCTACCTCCTGCCCAATATTTACGCAAACTACACAGCGTCTTCTTCTGCCGTCCGGAAATCGTTCGGGCTTTGCATGAACGCCAAATCAGACCTGGATAAGGTGAAATCGATTTACAATTATATTATCACGACAATTAAATACGATTCGGCACAAGCTTCCAGCGTCACCTCCGCCTACGTCCCGAATCCGGATTCCACATTGGCTTCCGGTAAAGGTATTTGTTTTGATTACGCGGGGCTGATGGCGACCATGCTGCGCGCGCAGGGGATTCCCACTAAAGTCGTCATCGGAACGACCAGGGGCCAGGCGCACGCCTGGAACGAGGTATATGTCAGGGGCGTAGGGTGGATTTCAATCGGCATTCAGTCAAACGGCGGCTGGAAACGCCTTGATGCGACAATGGGCGTTAACAACAACTACAGTTATACTGAAAATAGCGGCAACTACGTCACGCAGGAATATTATTAAATTGAAAAAACTTGTTCCCGGGTGGGATTTAAAGAAGGGCTACGAGCAGGAGGAATCATCATGGACGACCATAAAAAGAACTCAAGGCGCGGAAAAACTTTTTCCTCGGAGGATGTATCGCTTTTCTGTTCGCAGGTGGCGTTGATATTAAAATCAGCCGTCCCCTTGGCAGATGGGATTGGGGCGATCAAGGAAAGCGTGGCGGATGAAACCGCTGTCAAAATGATTGATACGCTTGAAAAAGCAGTTATGCAGGGAATTCCTTTCTATGAGGCTTTGCGGAGCTGCGGGCGTTTTCCGGACTATATGGTGAATATGATTGAGGTCGGCGAAAAAGCCGGTAAACTCGACCAGGTTATGGAATCGCTTGCCGGGTATTATGAGCGGGAGGATCAGCTCAAAAAGAACGTGCGCAGTGCCATTCTCTATCCTTTTGTTCTGGTCGTTATGATGTCGGTCGTTATCGTGGTGCTTGTCATTAAAGTCCTTCCTGTTTTCAGCGACGTTTTCCGCGACTTGGGCGGTTCGCTGTCCGATACCGCCCGCGTTGTCCTGAGCGTCAGCGCAAACTTCGGTATAGCGGCCCTGGCGGTTCTTTTGGTGCTGATTGTGCTGTTTATCGCAGGGGTAATTGTCTCCAAAACGCAGGCCGGAAGCCGTTTTTTTACCGGCTTTTTTGAACGGTTTGGCTCTAAAAAAGGTTTGGCTGCTAAAGTTTCTTCCGCACGGTTTGCATCTGTAATGTCCATGATGCTTTCAAGCGGTTACAGCGTGGATGAAGCTTTTAAGTTGATTCCGAACATTATTACGAACCAGGCGGTTAAGGAAAAGGTCGCTCATTGTGCCAAACTGCTTGGCGACGGTGCTTCTTTCCCGGCGGCGATTGAGGAAGTCGGTCTCTTTCCGTGCGTTTATGGCCGGATGGTGGGGATCGGTACCAAAACGGGAAACCTGGATTCGGTCATACAGAAAATGGCTGATCTTTATGAGCAGGAAGTGGATGCGAGTGTCAACCGTATGGTGGCCGTCATTGAGCCGGTATTGGTTGGAGTGCTGTCGGTGGTAATCGGCGCCATTCTTCTTTCTGTCATGCTTCCGCTTATGGGTGTTATGTCGTCTATCGGTTAATCTAAAACAAAAGGAGGGGTAATTATCATGCGCCTTTACCGGAAAAACAACAAAACATTGTATTTGAGCACAGTTTTGTCTGTGGCGGTTTTTGCCGTAATTATCGGCGTGTTCCTCTTCTATGTCGGCAGTATTTCAGACCGCTCGGGGAGCGAATCGAAAAAAGTTACCGAGCGGGCAATCCGCAGGGCGCTTGTAAGCTGTTACGCGATTGAGGGCGTTTACCCTTCAAGTGTGGATTACTTGGAAAAAAATTATGGTGTGCTTATCGACCACAGCCGGTACGAGGTCAATTTCCAAACGGTCGGCGCCAATATCATTCCGGCCGTCCAGCTAATTGAAATAGACGAGCAGCGGTAAAAAGGGAGGGAAAACAATGCAGAAAAGCGGTACGATTCATAAATTGGATTCGCTTTTTATCCTGCTGATTTTCAGCGTGTTTGCGGTGGTGTCCCTCCTTTTGGTAGCCATCGGCGCCGGATTGTACCAGCGGGTAGTGGAACGAATGGGTATTAACGAAGAGGTCCGTTCTTCCTTGTCTTATGTTGTCAACAAGGTTCGTGCTAATGATGAAGCGGGCGCGCTGTCTTTAAAAACTTATGGCGGCGTTCCGGTCCTGTGTATGAAACAGAACGGTGAAGATAGTGGACTGACAAACTACATTTATTTTTATAACGGTGAAATCTGTGAGCTTCTGAGCTTTGATGATGAAGGCTTTCAGCCGGAAAACGGCGATGCAATTGTCGCAGTGGACAATTTTACCATGGAAGCGCAGGGCGGTCTGTACACCTTTACGGTGACAGACAGTTCGGGCAAAACGACCAGTATTTCTCTTTGTGAGCGGAGCGGCTCACTGTGATAAAGTCTTCGGAAGGGGTGTATGGCGGTGAAAGGAATCAACCGGGTCAATTCCTTTTTGGTGGAAATAATCATCGTAATTTTGTTCTTTTCATTGTCGGCGGCGGTCACGCTTCAGGTTTTTGTGACAACGCATAAAAAGGGAGAGCAGAGTACCAACTTGAACATGGCGGTCGTTCTGACCCAGCAAATGACCGAGCAGTACCGTGCCAACGGGGAAGAATGCAGCTGGTGTGTCTCCCCGGAGAGCAGGGAAGGCGCCACTGTTTATACAGTCCAGTATGATGAAGGCTGGAACCCTGTTTCCGAAAATGGTAGCTTTAAGCTTTATTTTAAGGTAAACGTTGTTTCGTCGGACGGCGCGGGTACCGTTTATGAGGCGGTAGCAGAAGCGGTTTCGGTAAAGGGAGAGGCTGAGGAAATAGTTTATAGGTTGCCCTCCCGGCGATATGTCGCGAATACTTGATGAATTCGGAAAGGAGGCTGTGACATGAAGAACAGAGGTGGCTTTAAAGTCAGCGTGGGTATTTCATCCCTCCTGATGATTTTTGTGGTTTTGGCGCTTACAACGTTCTCGGTTCTTGGGTATGTTACAGCCAATTCCGATTATAAGCTGGCGGACAAAACTGCCGAGGGCGTGTCTTCTTATTACAATGCTGAAATTAAGGCTGAAAATTTTCTTGCTGCTGCTGACCGGGAGATCTGCGGTTATATGGAACAGATCAGGGAAATTGAGCGGACTCGGAAATTGCCGGATGGTTTTTTGCCTGAAAACGAAATGGCAAAGATGAGGGCACTTTTAAACAGCGGCGCCACAGGCAACTCGTTTTATCAAAGGGCGTATCAAATCGTCATGGCGATTTATTGGCAGCTCCCCCATGATAAGGATTTGGGGAAATTTACTCAAGATGAAATGACGCTGACGGCAGAATTCGAAGTGGATTCTTCCCGCAAACTGGTGATGAAAGTAAAATTGGCGGAAAATCCTTTTGAGGGAGGCGCGCGTTATACGGTTGTAAAACGTGCTCTTGTCAGCACATTAGAATACGAAGAGGATGAACCGCTGGATTTATACCAAGGTGAGGGAGGTGCGCAGTGAATATTCAGGATGTCCTGCAAAAAGCGGTGGAACAGAAGGTGTCCGATATTTTTATCATTGCCGGCGCACCGATTTCTTTTAAAATAGGCGACGTGATCCGCCCCTATAGTGAGGAGAAAATGATGCCTGAGGATACGGCGGATGCTGCAAAACAGATCTATGAACTGGACCACCGGGATATTTCAAGTCTTTATGCGAGCGGCGACGATGACTTTTCTTTTTCCATCAAGCATTTAAGCCGTTTCCGCTGTAATGCATATAAGCAGCGTGGTTCCCTTGCAATGATTCTACGGGTGGTAAGCTTTGAACTGCCGGATTACAGTACCCTCGGCATTCCGGATACGGTTATTGATCTTTACCGGAAAAACAAGGGATTGGTACTAATCACCGGTTCGGCCGGCAGCGGAAAATCGACGACTCTTTCCTGCATTATTGATAAAATCAACAAAAATCGCAACAGCCATATTATCACCATTGAGGATCCGATTGAATATCTCCATCGCCATGATAAAAGCCTTGTCAGCCAGCGCGAACTCGGGCATGATACAAAAAGCTATGTCAGTGCACTCCGGGCGGCTCTGCGCCAGGCGCCTAACGTGATTTTGCTGGGTGAAATGCGTGATTATGAAACGATTATGACTGCGATGACGGCGGCTGAAACCGGCCAGTTGGTTCTTTCTACTTTGCATACCATCGGTGCGGCCAATACAATTGACCGGATTATTGATGTTTTCCCGGCCAACCAGCAGCAGCAAATCCGTGTGCAGCTTTCCATGGTGCTGCAGGCGGTCGTTTCCCAGCAGCTGATTCCCGCAGTGGACGGTGGACTGGTGCCGGCTTTTGAAATTATGCTGGTCAATAGCGCCATCCGGAATATGATCCGCGAGTCCAAGGTGCATCAGATTGACAATGTAATTTTTTCGTCCCAAAGTATGGGAATGCGTTCTATGGATGCGGATATCCTCAGGCTTTATCAGGCTGGCCGGATTTCCCGGGAAAACGCCCTTCTTTATAGTGTCAATTCGGAAAGCATGCGCGGAAAATTAGTGTAATTCCTGTCTTGTTTTGTGTGACTGGCACGTGACTAGGAATAGTTATAATAAGGGCATGTAAAGTTGGGTGAGTGGAAAGTGCGAAATGGTATTGGGCAAGTCCCGTTGGTTACAAGTATGTCTACTAGGATTCAGGTTTCTGTCGTATCAAGCGATGATTGCGAGATTGCCGGATATCTCTACAGCCCTTTCTATGAACGTTATTTCAGGTTCTCGAATGCCCTGGAACTTTTGGTTCGGATGAACGAAATGTTCGACGACCTAAAATTTCCGCAGTCGTCGGTAGAATACCGAAGTTTTCGCAGTAAGCGAAACCGGCCAGATTCGGAAGAAAGGGATGAATCTTTGGTGAGCGAAGCAATTCAGGATATAAATGTTCAGGCAAAGTTTGTCGTACATGTGCAGTTTCGCCAAAATGCAACCTGGCAGGGAACCATTGAATGGGTGGAAGAAAATAAAACGCAGCGGTTTCGCAGTGCACTTGAAATGTTAAAACTAATGGAAGAGGCACTTGGCAGTGGAAAAGAAATAATCATGAATTCTTTCCTTGATTAAAAATGGCGGTGGGGTGTTTGTAGGTCATTCCACCGCTTTATTGTGTTACATGAA
>ERZ1673695.1314-NODE-1314-length-26630-cov-5.778965_pt1 | contig 26630 bp, 25 predicted proteins | sample MGYA00580225_ERZ1673695 | MGnify/ENA primary metagenome ERZ1673695 (study PRJEB41218, sample SAMN15661739) | gut metagenome | host: Homo sapiens | place: Canada: London | collected 2015-08-20/2019-03-30 | study: EMG produced TPA metagenomics assembly of... | reverse complement strand
AATCAAAAGCACCACGAATACGACAGAGAATAATCTCTAAACAAAATTGATTAGGATTTGTCGAGTGGGAATAAAGCAGGCAGCAATCTAGTTGATTTACATCTTTATTACAATAAAACGTCCGGAAACTTATATGGCTTCCGGCCGTTTTATTGTTTCACGCTTTTGGCGGGTATCGCGGAAAATCAAGCGAAAAAGAACCCCGCTGTCATTTCAAGGTAGTTGTCACCACTATATTTGCTGTACTGCTTTCTGACCTCTTCTTTGAACGCGGCAGCGTCCTTGCAGCGCGCGGCGATTGCTTTAAGGTTTTCAAGGTAAGCGATTTTAGTCTCAACGTCCTTTAAATCCTCCGGTGTATAATGAGAAGTGAGAATTAAACTGTACCCCTTTGCCAAATATCCTTTTAGTTGGGCAATCAGCACGTCTGCATGCGCTGCACCAGCAACAATTGAGTGGCAGTCATGACCCAGTATATGGGTGTAAACCGCACACAGCTCCGGAATCTCAATATCAAAGGCATCCGGGGTGGGGATAATATGAAACGTTATCCCACCAATGACCGCTTTTCCCTCTTCCAAGTAGTCGGTAACGGTGTGGATCGAGCTGTCGAACGTTTCGCCGAACGCACCGGTATTTGTCAATCAGTGCGCGGCCGCCGCTATGGCCGTATTCATCTGCGTTTTTGGTGGCATATTTTTTTACATCCGGCAGAAAGGACGCCCCGGCCATGTGACAGGCTAGAAGCATCCCGGCTTTCAGTTTTTCTCCGCCAAATAGGTTTCAAGCTCCCTGCTGTTGTCAAAAAAACATGGGGATTCGATTACTACCGCCTTTCCGTTTTTCTCCACGATAAAAACCTCGTCGTCGATGAAATCGCTCGTCTTATAGACGTGCAGCCTGATTCCGCCAAAATCGTAAGCATTTACTTCGCCTTTGCCCAGTGCTTCCTTTCTAAATGTGTTTTTGTTCATTGTTTGTACCTCCTGAACTGAAATATTTTTCAAGCGGGCTTGACTTTTTCAACCCTTGACTATAGAATAATCCATAAGGATTTTTTATAAAGTAAGCACAATAAAGTGCTGTAGTTACTAAAAAGAAACCATTGTGTGTTTGGATGAATTGGAGGCGATACTATGACAACACAAACAGCAACAAAAGAATTGCCGGCCTGTCCGGTGGAAACCACATTAACACTGATTGGAGATAAATGGAAAGTATTGATCCTGCGTGATTTAATGCCGGGGACAAAACGGTTTGGCGAACTGAAAAAATCAATTGGCAACGTCAGCCAAAAGGTGCTTACCGCCCAGCTGCGGGATATGGAAGCGAGCGGCCTTGTTTCACGCAAGGTCTATGCGGAAGTACCTCCCCGCGTTGAGTACACGTTGACTGAAACGGGGTACAGCCTGAAACCCGTTCTGGACGCCATAGCGAAATGGGGAACAGAGTACAAGGCGAAAGCTCACTAAAAAGGAGCAGGATTCAATGGCAACGCCTATAAGGAAGTAATTTAGAAACACTCTATTAAGTTTATGAGATTGTACTAAATGACAGCGTGTATTCATAATGGAATACACACCGAAAAAACTGCTGTCAATTTGATGGCAGTTTTTCATTTTTGGCAAGTATTCAAGAAGTCATTAAGTTGCGAGTATAATCGAAGTGATAGAAAATTTATTGTAACAAAATTGACTTTTTCTTTTAGAATTGATATAATACATATACCCCTAAAGGTATGGAGGTTAGTGTATGAAACAATGTATGGATTCCGCAAATCTGCACCGTAGGCTTGCAAAGATTATTGGTCAAATTCAGGCTATCGACAGAATGATTGATGAAGATATACCTTGTGAGGATATTCTTTCTCAGATAAACGCCGCCAAATCTGCTCTTAATAAAGTAGGTCAGGTAGTGCTTGAAGGACATATCAAGCATTGTGTAAAGGATGGCATTGAACACGGCGATGCGGATGCAACCATTGAGAAATTTACGAAAGCGGTTGAACGCTTTGCGAATATGCAATAAAATCGAACTTTTTGTGAAAGGCAGTCATAATGGCTGTCTTTTTCTTTTGAATATCTTGACATCGGATACCCATATGGGTATAATATAGGCATACCCCCATAGGTATAGAAAAGAGGCTTTATATGAAGAAAATTATCGAAAAAGCGGAATCCGTTATGGAACTTGGCGGCACAAAGAAAGACATTGTGTTCCTCGTTCTCGGCGGTCTTTCACTTATTATCAGCATTTTTGATTTGATACCCTTGCCTTTTGATGCGGCGTGGGTTGCTATTATCCTTTGCGGAGTGCCGATTATTATGGAGGCAATTATCGGTCTTATTACTGCATTTGATATTAAAGCCGATGTACTTGTGTCTTTGGCTCTTATTGCTTCCGTGTGTATCGGTGAGGATTTTGCCGCAGGTGAGGTCGCATTTATTATGCAGCTCGGTGCATTGCTTGAAGATCTGACCGTTGCAAAGGCAAGAGCCGGTATTGAAAAACTTGTACATTTAACACCACAGACTGCAAGGGTAATTATTGGCGGTGTAGAAAAGATTATCCCCGCCAAGCAGGTAAAGGTCGAAGATATTATCCGTGTTCTGCCCGGCGAAATAGTTGCCGTTGACGGCATTATCTTTTCGGGGCAGACCTCTGTAAACCAAGCAGTTATGACGGGCGAATCACTCCCCGTAGATAAAACTGTCGGAGATGAAGTATCTTCGGGAACAGTTAATCAGTTTGGTGCTTTTGAGATGAGAGCAACAAAGGTTGGCGAGGACAGTTCTATTCAGCGTATGATAAAGCTCGTCCAATCCGCCAATGCAGGTAAGGCAAAAATTGTCGGTATCGCAGATAAATGGGCAACTTGGATTGTTGTCATTGCCCTTACTGCCGCAGGTCTGACTTGGAGCTTAACAGGTGAGATTATCCGTGCCGTTACCATTCTCGTTGTGTTCTGCCCGTGTGCATTGGTACTTGCAACACCTACCGCAATTATGGCGGCTATCGGCAACGCAACCAAGCACGGTTTCCTTGTCCGTGAAGGTGATGCACTTGAACGGCTTGCCAAAGTCAGCAAAATTACATTTGACAAAACGGGTACACTTACATACGGCACACCAAAGGTTACTGCCATTAAATCCGTTTCCGATTACAGCGAAAATGAAATTTATGCGTTTGCCGCCGCAGCCGAACAGATGAGCGAACATCCCCTTGGAAAAGCCATTGTCCGTTGTTACGGAGAAAAGCCCGCCACTTGTAAAGAGTTCAAAATGAGTCTTGGCGAAGGTGTAACAGCTACTGTAGATGGGAAAGTGGTTAAAGCAGGCAATTTGAAGTTGCTGAAAGACATAACAATATCCAAAGAACTTGCAAACGGTGCAGGAAAATATCTCAATGAAGGTAGCACGGTCATTTATATTGCGATTGATGAGATTTTGGCGGGATATATCGTTCTCTCTGATACTGTGAGAGAAGAAAGCAAGGATATGATTTCCGCACTCGGCAAAATTGGCGTTCATCCCGTGTTGCTTACGGGTGATAACAAGAACGCCGCCAATGCTATCGCAGGTCAGCTTGGTATCAGTGAAGTACACGCAAACTGTCTACCCGAAGATAAACTAAACCACATTGGTAGTTATCAGGAAAGCGGTTATGCGGTCTGTATGATCGGCGACGGTATCAACGATGCACCCGCACTCAAGAAAGCCAATGTAGGTATTGCAATGGGCGATGTTGGAAGTGATATTGCCATAGATGCCGCAGATATTGCTCTTGTGGATGATGAAATTAAAGAGCTTCCGCACCTGCTTTCCCTTTCCAAGAAAATGATGACTACTATCAAGGTAAACCTTTCTTTCTCTATGGGACTTAATTTTCTTGCGATTGCACTTGCCATAACCGGATTACTCGGTCCGGTTGTCGGTGCATTAGTGCATAACGCAGGTTCGGTATTGGTTATTATCAATTCGGCATTACTTCTGAATTGGAAAAGCAATAAAAGCAAGACCGTGTTGTAAATTAAACAGAACATATTTGAACGACAAGAAGCACCGTAGAAATACGGTGTTTTTGTTACCCAAAACCTATATTTTATATGAACACATACCGTAGGAACACATACTGTAGCGAGCAGGGAAACTGTATTAACAGTTTCCATAATATAACAAAATATATTGGTGCAGTTATTAAATCCAAAAATAAAAAAAGGCCCCCCGGATTATTCCGGAGAGTCCTTTCTTCCACTTTTATCAGCCTTGCAGCCCATTTAACAACCGTTCTTTCTAATAAAAGCGAACCGCGCGGCAGATGCCCGCGCCTGGGAGCTTTAGGCAATTTTTCACTCCGCCGCGCCTTTCGGGTTTGAATCCGCCTCGGCCAAGGGCGCCCGCTCTTTGAGCAGGTCGCGGATTTCAGTGAGCAGCTCCACTTCTGACGGGGCCTTGGGCACCGCGGCGACCTCCTCTTCCTTTTTCTTACGGGCGCGGGTCATAATTTTCAGGAAGAAGAAAATACAGACCGCAATGATCAGAAAGTCAACGACATTCTGAATAAAATTGCCGTACATGATTGCCGATTCTTCCTTGACCACCGCACCGTTTTCCACTACAGCCGGGCTAAGCACCCATTTGAGCGCCTTAAAATCGGTACCTGATGTTAAAAACCCAAAGAAAGGCATCACCATATCGTTCACAATCGAGCTGACGATTTTGCCGAACGCGCCGCCGATGATAACGCCGACCGCCATATCGATGACATTGCCCTTGAATGCAAACTTTTTAAAATCCTCCCATAAAGCCTTCCCTTTCATTTTAAAACCTCCCATTTATTCCTTTATTACCACGATTAAAAACCTGAACCTTTTCCTGCACATCAAAAATATAGACTCATTTTTATGGCCTGTCAGAGTGGGGACAGGCTCATACATGCAGCAGATATTTCATCCTTTGATTCCATAAATCCGCTTGATATCGCTCAGCCCTTCCAGGATTTCATCCTCAGAAAAGTCGGACTGTTTGAGGAAAAGCGGATCGAGTTCAGACAAAGTGCGGTAAAATTCAAATGCGGCGGAAAGGTACTCCATTTTGGGTTCACTTTCAATGAGCTCGAACAGTTCGTTTTCCGCCTCGTTGATTTTTCCCTCTCCAACCAGCTTCCGCAAACGGTAGAGCAGGTAGTTTTCAGACAGGTACTCAAAAGATACCGCTTCATCCTCCTGATCCATGTCTTTTCCTAATAAAGTCTTTGCAAGGAAACGGGAAATCAGCTCTACTTCCCGCATAATAAAATCCTGCTGAAACATTGAACCCACTCTCCCCATGCAACCAAATCATACCCTATTTTTCAAAAAACCGCAAGCGGAAAGCGGGAAATCCAAAAAACAATCTGGGTAAAATTGTTTTAATAATCACATTATTTTACAAGAAATAAAACGCCTTCTTGTATTATGATGATGCTGACAAAAGCCCAACGGCTTCCACATCACATGAAAAGAGAGGCGCAACCACATGAATATGAAACAATGGCTGGAAGATTTAAAAGCAGCCCCCGTCAAGAAAGCAATGCCTGTTTTGTCATTCCCATCCATCCAGCTGCTGGATATCGGCGTAAAAGAACTGATTTCAAGCAGTGATATGCAGTCCAAGGGGATGAAACTGATCGCCGACCGAACCAATGCCGCCGCATCCGTCAGTATGATGGACCTCTCCCTTGAGGCGGAAGCTTTTGGTTCCACCATCCGCGTCTCGGACGACGAGGTTCCGACCGTCATCGGCCACATCGTTGAAAGCCAGGAGCAGGCAGACGCCCTTCAGGTTCCAGAAGTCGGCGCCGGGCGCACCAGCATTTATATCGAGGCCATTGGAAAAGCCTGTAAGCTCATCACCGACCGGCCGGTCTTTGCCGGGGTCATCGGGCCGTTTTCCCTTGCCGGCCGGCTGCTCGACGTTTCGGAGGCAATGATCTACTGCTACGACGATCCGGATATGGTCCACACCGTTCTGACGAAGGTGACCGATTTCCTGATCCGTTATATCCGGGCGTATAAAGAGATCGGCGCCAACGGCGTCGTCATCGCCGAACCGCTTGCAGGGCTTCTCTCCCCTGTCCTCAACGACGAATTCTCCGTACCTTACGTTAAACGGATCGTCGACGAATTGCAGGACGACAATTTCATTATCATTTATCACAACTGCGGCGGCGGAACTATTCGGATGATCGACGGTATCCTCTCTATCGGGGCGGGCGCCTACCATTTCGGCAACGCCATTGATATGACCGAGATGGTGAAGCACATCCCGGCCGATACCGTCGTCATGGGGAACATCGACCCCTCCACCCAGTTCCGCAACGGCACGCCGGAATCCATTCGGGAGGCAACCCTTTCTCTGCTTGAGGCCTGCCACAGCTACCCGAACTTTATCATTTCTTCCGGCTGTGACATTCCGCCTCTTTCAAGCTGGGAGAATATAGACGCATTTTTTGCCGCTGTAGATGAATTTTACAAGAGATAAATCCCGTTCATTTTACCACCTCGCAAAGCCGCCCCTGATTACCGGGGCGGCTTTGCTTTTCCGGAGAATTTACATCCTTTTGACACGGGGCCGCAAATTCCGCTTGTTTTTTATAAACCCTCTGCTTATAATGGATTTGAAAACAGCTATATGACAAAAACGTTTTTTGTAAAAGGGAGGAAATGCTTATGCTGCAGCGCCTGTTCTGGGAAGTCGGCCCCTGTTCCGGCCGTGAGGAAACCCCCGCGGAATTTGTTCCGGCGGCCGTGCCCGGCGCCGTCCAGCTCGACTGGGCGAAAGCTAAGGGGCTGCCCGATTATAAATACGACCTGGGTTTCAAGGAGTACCGCTGGATGGAGGACTCCTACTGGCTCTACCGTTCCCCCCTGCGCCGCCAGACCTGCGCTTCGAATGAAAAAGCGTATTTTGTCTGCGGGGGAATTGATTATGAATTCGAAATCCGGATTGGGAAAAAGATTATCCTCCACCAGGAGGGAATGTTCCGCCCGGTGGAATTTGAAATCACCCCTTACCTGGGCACAAACACCTACCTGGAAATCCTGATCTGGCCCGCCCCCAAAAATCCCGGCGCGTACCCGGATACCCGGGACGAGGCCCAGCAGTGCTGCAAGCCTGCCGTCAGCTACGGCTGGGACTGGCACCCGCGGCTCATCCCGCTCGGCATCTGGGAAGAGGCCTGGATTGAAACCCGGGCGGAGAGTTTCCTGCACGGAGCTGCGGCTGTCTATACCCTTTCCCACGATTATTCCCGCGCTGAAGTCACCCTCAAAGCGGAGCGGACCGGGGACGGGCCGGTGGAATGGCGCTTCCTTTCCCCGGACGGCGAGGAAATTTTTACCGGCGAAGGGGACGACGTTACTTTCACAGTAGAGGAACCGGAGCTCTGGTGGTGCAACGGCTGCGGCAAGCCCGCCCTTTACCGCTACGAGGCTTATTTAGAGGATGAGCGCGGGGAAACAATCCGCAGGACCGGCCGGGTGGGTTTCCGCACGGTCGAGCTCGTCATGAATGAGGGGGCCTGGGATGAACCGGAGGGCTTTCCGCGGACCCGGAGCACCCCGCCTATCCAGCTGCGCCTTAACGGCGTCAACATTTTTGCTAAAGGTTCCAACTGGGTCAATCCGGAGATCTTTCCCGGCACCGTGACACGGGCTACCTACCTGCCCCAGATCAAGCTTGCCAAAGAGGCGAACATGAATTTATTCCGCTGCTGGGGCGGCGCTTTTGTGGATAAAAACACCTTTTTTGAGCTCTGCGACGAATACGGCATCATGGTCTGGCAGGAATTCCCGCTGGCCTGCAACAACTACTATAACTCAGAGCACTATCTCAGCGTACTGGAAAGCGAAGCCACCGCGCTGATTGAACGGCTGAAGGGTTTTGCCTGCCTGGTGCTCTGGTGCGGCGGAAACGAGCTTTTTAATTCATGGTCCGGCATGACCGACCAGCATTATGCGCTGCGGCTTCTCAACAAGCTCTGCTATGAGCTTGACCGGGAACGCCCTTTTATTGCAACCTCCCCGCTTTACGGGATGGCTCATGGATGCTATATCTTTAAATTTCGGACGGGAGAAGAGGTCTACGAAGCGATGAACCGCTCTCATTTCACCGCCTATACCGAGTTCGGCGTACCGTCTATTGCAAATAAGGACTGTCTTCTTGCCGCCCTTCCGGAAAAGAAGCTCTTCCCCCTGGTTCCAAACGAGTCCACCGTTGCCCACCACGCCTTTGACGCCTGGCTGCCGGGCGACACCTGGAGCGGCCTGGATATGCTGCGTTTCTACTGGGGCGAGCCCCAAACCCTTGATGACCTGATTGAGAAAAGCCAGTGGACCCAGAGCGAGGGATACAAGTGCATCTTTGAAGAAGCCCGGCGCCAGAAACCCTATTGCTCTATGGCGCTCAACTGGTGTTTTAACGAGCCCTGGCCAACGGTCGCCAACAATTCACTCCTCAGCTACCCGGCCTCCCCTAAAAAGGCTTATGAGGCGGTGAAGGCCTCCCTCCGGCCTGTTCTTGCGAGCGCCCGATTGAACAGGTTCAGCTACCGGGCGGGCGAGCTGTTTGAAGCGGAGCTTTGGCTCCTAAATGACAGCCTGTCCCCGGTGAGCGCAGGAACCGTTTCAGCATCCATCAAACTGGGCAGCACGGTCATCCACCTTCTAGACTGGGAATATGAAGGAATGGAACCGAACAAAAACCAGATGGGACCCGTCCTACGGTACCGGCTTCCTCATCTGCCCGGAGCAGACACCCTGACCCTTGTTTTGGAAGCGGGCGGGTATTCCTCCGAATACAGGCTGGTCTACTATCCCGCTCAGAAGGCTGAAAGCGGCCTGCGTATTTTGAATACATAGGCGAAAAGAGCCACCCGGCTTAATGGCCGGGCGGCTCTTTCTTACTGTTTTAACCGTTTAGGGCTGCTGTTCCTCCAACGCCCATAAATGCCGGTCTCTTCGAAAGATCAGGCAGACTAGAACACCCGCTGCGGCAATGGACAAAAACAGCAACGCAGCTCCTGAGCCCTTCCCTGTTCCGAGCAGGGAAAGCAGGATGCTTCCCGCCGGCTGCGCCGCCATCAGCGGCTCGCAGACAATATCGACAAGAAACCCGCCCAGCAGGTAACCGACCGGTATTGTGAAAAACTGCAGAGTGTTGCGAACCGAATATACCCGCCCCTGCATCTCCACCGGGATGTGGGAGCGCAGCAGAACATCCATATTGGCGTTCATTACCGGGATGAAAAGCCATCCCAGCACCGCCCCGATACACCAGACCGGAACGCTCCTTCCCAGAGCAAGGATCAAGTTTTCAGTGCTCATTGAAAAGAGAAGGGCGTTGCAGATCACCCGCACCCGATTTTTGGGAGGGCGCGCAAAAGACACAATCACGCTTCCCGCAAGGGTTGCAAGGCCGGTTATGGCATTGACGGTTCCAAGAGCCGTCTCGCCGCCGCCTTCCCGCGAAAGCAGCATGGCGGGAAGGGCCGCGTTATACATGGAGGCAATAAGGTTGATCGCTGCCAGAAACAGGATGAGGTCTAAAATCCCCCGGTTTTTCTTCAAAAACCACAGGCCGCTTTTAGCCGCCTTGAAAACGGATTCTTTTACAGCGTCCGTCCTCAGTATTTCATGCGGGATCCGCACAAAACAGAAAAGTGTTATAAACGCCGCCGCAAAAGTTAAAAGGTCAATCAAAATGACCGCGTCCATCCCCGCAAAGGCGAGGACGGCAGTGGCGACCACCGGCGTCAGAACCGTATTCAGCGAATTGGAAAACGACCGCATTCCGCTGACCTTTTGGTAATGTTCCTTCGGCGCAAGAAGGCTGACCGCCACGTCAGAGGCGGGCTGTTGAACCGTATTCATCAGCCCGTTCAAAGCGTTGAGCAGGTAAAGGTGCCAAATTTCCAAATTGCCGGTTTTAAACAGAAAGAGCACAGCAAGGGTGGTCAGCGCCGCAAAACCGTCGCAGGCCAGCATGGTAATTTTTTTATTCCAGCGGTCGCTCAACGCGCCGGCAAAAATACTGAGCAGCACATAAGGCGCATAGGAACAGATTGACAAAAGCGCAGTGGTAAGCGCCGATCCCTGCCGTTCGTACGACCAGATGACCAGCGCGAAGCTGGTCATGGCACTGCCAAGGGATGACAGAGCCTGGGTCGACCACAAAAGGATAAACGTATGTAATCCCCTGAAGGGGTTTTTAAATGGCTTCATTGTGACTTTGCTCCTTTTTCACTCTTCGGGCTATTCCCGGTTTATTCATGAAAAATGCAAAGTCCAGCCGGACGATTCTTAATACTAAATACTCTCCATGCAGCCTCGCCCGTACATCAGACCTTGCATGGAGCTTTTGCAATGCACAGCCGCATCGTTCCGCCTCCTCTTTTGGTATATTTTTGCTTATTTCAACAATGAGTAAATGCAAGAGTCGCCGATTTTCCCGTTTTTATAAACGCTGTTGTGCAGAACCGCCTCCAGGGCAAAGCCCGCTTTATCAAGGGCCCGTCGCGATCCTGTATTCCAGGCAAAAGGTTCGGCGTAAATCCGTACGATGTCATACCGTTCAAACGCCTCTTTGCAGACCTGCCGGATTGCCTCCGGCATAATACCGCGCCCCCAGAAAGGCTCTGCAAGCCAGTAGCCCAGTTCGGCGGATTTCCGGTAGACGTCGCTCCCGCAGGAAACAGAGATGTTCCCCGCGGCCTCGCCGTTTACCTCTATCACACGTTGAAACCCAGCTGATTCATCGGCCTTCAGGCAGAACGCCACGTATTCCTCGGCGTCTTTCAGCGTGTATGGGCTTGGGAAAAAATCCCGCAGATTTCCGGCTATTTTAGGGTTGTCGGCAAACCGGGCAATGCTGGGCGCATCCCCTTCCTGCCAGCTCCTAAGTTTCCAGTCCATTTCTTTTCCCTTTCCGGCGGTAATCAGAGGACAGTCTTTTTACTGCCTGCCGAGCATTAGCTTAGCCGCCTTGTAGATGTCGCCGCAGCCAAGGGTGATTACAAGATCGCCCGGTTCGGCGTTTGCCAGCACATAATCCTTAATTTCTTCAAAAGTGTTGAACCAGACGCTTCCCGGCATTTTTTCACAAAGGTCCTTTGAATAAATATTATAGGTGTTTTTCTCACGCGAGCCCATAATTTCGGAAAGGACGATCCGGTCGGCAATCTGGAGAACGTCGATGAAATCATCAAACAAAAGCGCCGTCCTGGAGTAGGTAAACGGCTGGAAAACCGCCCATACTTTTTTGAAATCCAGCTTTTTTGCCGCTTCCAGCGTCACCCGGAGTTCCGCCGGGTGGTGGGCGTAGTCGTCTACTATGGTAACGCCATTCACCTCGCCCAGCAGTTCAAACCGCCGCCCCGCGCCGTTAAAGGCCGCAAGGGGCGCACCAAGCTGATCCGGCGCTACGCCGCAGGCCAAAGCCGCGGCGCAGGCCGCAGCCGCGTCGAGCACATTGTGCCGCCCAGCAACGTTAAGTTTAATATCTGCAATTTTATCCCTTTTGTATATTAGTTCAAAAGACTGGCGGGTTCCGCCAAGGGGGGTAATATTCCGCGGATAATAATCGTTTTGTTCTGTAAAGCCAAAGGTGACTGTCTTTTTTTCCAGGCCTTCAACCGCTTTGCGTGTGTTTTCGTCGTCGCCATTGTAAATGAGAAGTTTTGTCGCCATCCCGGCAAAGGTGCGGAACGACCGGATAATATTTTCAAGCGTTTTAAAGTAATCCAGATGATCCTCGTCGATGTTAAGGATAACCGCGACATCAGGGTGGAGCTTGAGGAAGTGATCCGAAAACTCACAGGATTCGCAGACCATGGTATCGGAGGTTCCCACACGCCCGTAGCCGCCAATCCGGGGCAGCTTCCCGCCGATGACCGCCGTGGGGTCGGCGCCGGCATCCATCAAAATTTGCGTCAGCATGGCGGTAGTGGTGGTCTTTCCGTGGGTGCCGCAGACACAGACGGTATTGCCGTACTGCCCGGTGATATACCCCAGCACGTCGTTGCGCTCCAAAAGAGGAACACCGCTCGCCCGTGCCGCAATCAGTTCCGGGTTGTCGTCCATAATAGCGGAGGTATAAACAATCAGATCCGCCCCCTCAATATTTTCCGCACGCTGGCCCATATGAACCGGGATACCCAGCCCCCGCACCAGCTTGACAATATCGGACTCGTTATTATCCGAGCCGGTAATGGAATACCCCTGCGAATGGAGAATTTGGACGATCGGAAACATTCCCGAACCGCCGATCCCAATAAAATGCAGGTGCTGTTTCCCCTCAAGAGGATTTTTTCCCAGTGACATAAATTCAGCTCATCCTTTCCATTTTGCCGTGGGGCATACCTTCATACACCCTTGTTCAAACGCCGCGGCCCAGCGTATTGTTGCAGGTAAGCAGGGAATACTTTCCCTGTCTATAAAAGCATAAATAGAAACGGCAGCTATCCTGCTTATGCCATTATAGCCGGGGACAGCGCCCAACCTTTGTTTTTATTATAGTACATTTATATGGTGAAATAAACAAGATTTTTCCAGGGATTTCGCCTTCTTCTGTCCACACCTGAATAATTTTGAAGAAATGCCCAAAACTGTATACAGAAAAGGGAGGAGAAGCCATGAATATTTCTGACATTAAAATTCGCAAGCTGATGAATGACGGACGGCTCCGCGCCGTTGTTTCCATTACATTGGACGACGAAATTGCCATCCACGACATCAAGGTCGTGCAGGGGCCGGAACGCCTTTTTGTCGCCATGCCGAGCCGACGGGAGGAAAACGGTACCTTTCGGGATATTGTACACCCCATTTCGTTCGACGCAAGGCAGTACCTGGAACAGCATATTCTGGACGCCTACGACCATGCGATTAACGGCCCGGAAAAGCCTTTTTCAGCCGTCCATGAGCAATAATAGGGAGGCGTGTTTACAGCGAAAAAATAATTCCGGCGGGGTAAAAGCCGCAAGCAAATTCACCCGGATACAGGGTTAAAAAACATTTGTTTTAGTAAAAACGCCAAAAATTTCTTTTTGTTTACAAAATTCTGACAAATTGTAAAAAAAGCCCTTGCATTTCCCTGAAAAGCGTATTATAATAACACATGTTGTAAGAAACCTGCGGCGGCAGGCTAATATTTGACAAAGGCGTCTGCGTAATAATGCGGGCGTTTTTTATTAAAAAATACATGGGCGGGCAGCTTTACTGCCCGCCTTTCTGTTTGCGGCAAGTCCAAATAACCATAGTTCTTATATTGGCCGGCTTTCAAGCCGTCAACCTAAAGCTTGCCGATTCTTCAATCTGCAGTCAGCTTATGCCAAGCCCTTTTCAGAGTTATTCTGAGCATATCCGCGAGCTGTTTTTCTCTGCGCGCAATTGCCTTATTCTGTTCACAGATTTTATTTTGCCATTTGGGCAAGGCTGACAATCAACGGCATAGTGATGATAGAGAGAAGGGTGGAAACAGAAACAAGGTTGACCGAAAGCCCTACATCCTGGTCAAACTTTGTGGAAAACATGGTGGCTGCAGCCGCAACCGGCGCGCTTGCCGCCACAACGACCGAGACAAGCAGGGTATCCCGAACGCCGCAAAGCAAAAGCCCACCCAACGTGAGCAGCGGAACAGCGACCAGCCGCAGGAAGATGCACCAGTACGCCTTTTTATCTTTGAGGGCGGCGAGCAGATTGGTTCCCGCCAGGTAAAACCCAACGATTACCATTGGCAGCGGGGTATTGAGGGCCGCAAGGTGGCCGACCGGTACTGCCAGCACCTCCGGCAGGGTAATGGAACTCAAAAACAGAATAAGCCCCACTGCAATTGCAATCAGCCCCGGGTTGAGAAGCAGCTTTTTGGGAGAGAGAGATTCCCTGTCCCCGCTCATGGTAATCAGGCCGTAGCTCCAGAGCATCAGGTTAAAAACCGCCACGTAGGCGGCGCCGTAAAATACGCCGTCCTCCCCCAGCAGAGCTTGCTGAAGCGGAATTGCCATAAATGCAGCGTTTGAAAAAACAACTGAGAAGCGGAGAACCCGCTCCCTGGCCTTATCCTTGTCCCGAATGGTCAGATGCGCGAGAAGGATTCCCAAAAAATGGGCCGCAATCGCCGCAGCAGCGGCAATTCCAAGCCCCAGCAGCATTGCGGGGTCAAACTCGCGTTGGAACGACTGGACAATGACGCAGGGCAATACAATAATCAGGACAAAATCAGTAATTCCTTTAATAGCGACCTGATGAAACAGCTTAATCTTTCCACATACAAAACCAACTGCAACCAGTAAAAATAAAATCAGCACCTGCTGCGCTACTTCTAAAAAACTTTCAGCCAAAAAAGACACTCCCATCCCGGATACCTGCAAAAACAACCCAACCGGTTTTATTGTAACAAAAACGTTCTCTGCTCACACACTTATTTAAAATTTTACCGCATTCTGCTCCCGTATGCAATTGTTTCTTTCATTTTGAAAAAACGAAATACGTTTTTCCGCGCCGCGGAGATATCTTTTCGATTTTGGCCTGCCAAAAACGCCGGATGCAATGCATCCGGCGTTTTTCACTTAGTGTTCTTCTTTTTGGGCCCAACCGACTTCTACCGGGCCTCCCTCGGACAGGCTTTTTTTTACGTCTAAAATTCTCTGGTTCTTAGAGCCGCGGAATTTTAAAAGCAGGCTTTTTTCCGCCTCAATAAACCTACCGTCCACCAATACGTCGGCTTCACGCAGCAGCGCTCCAACCTCAGGTTCTGTTTCAGCCTTTTCCAAAAGCTGTTCCAGCGTATAGCCGGAATAAACCATAACATCCAGCCCGCGTGCATGTACCTTCCGGGCAAGCTCCGCAAGCGGGCCCGGCTGACAGAACGGTTCTCCACCGCTTAAAGTCAAGCCTTTCAGCAAGGGGTTTTTGTCAACCTCGTCCAATATACGTTCAATATCCACCAGCTTGCCGCCGTCAAACGGATGGGTATCCGGGTTATGGCAGCCGGGGCAGTGGTGCGGGCACCCCTGGGTAAAAACAACGAACCGGATTCCCGGTCCATCCACGACCGATTCCCGGACAATGCCGGAAATGCGAAGCTCCGGCATGTCAGATCATCTCCACATTGGAGGTGTCGCCCGGTTTAAAATGTTTCACGCGGTCGCGCTCCTCCGCACGCTTTGCGTCGTTAAAAAAGTCAAGCGTGCCGACAAGGTATCCGGTGATCCGGCGGATCCGCTCAAAGCCCACGCCCTCGCCAACGCCTTTTTCCATAATCTTCTGCTCTGTCATTTTTAAAACTTCCTTTCTAATCTTTCTTCTTAAACGTATCGCCATCAAAATAACTTAAAATATTTCGCCTGACAATAAAAATTAATTCCATGCGTAAAATGCAAACCAGCCTCGCGGAACTGGGACGATTCGATTAAACTCACCTCTCTGAACCGCCGATTGCCGGTGGAAGTATCCCTTTACCGCGCGCCGTAAAACTGCGCGATATTCGGGTACTTCTTGCGGAGCTCCGCCAATTTTTCAGGGGGGATTGCCTCCCCTTCCCGCCGGCCGCAGCGGGGGCAGACGTCGCCGATAATTCCGGTATAGCCGCAGACCGGGTCGCGGTCAACCGGGTGGTTGATGGAACCGTAGCCAATCCCGGATTCCTTCATACAGCGCACAATCGATTCAAATGCCTCCAGGTTGTCGCAGGGGTCGCCGTCCATCTCAATATAGCTGATATGGCCGCCGTTGGTCAGCTCATGGTAAGGGGCCTCCCGCCTGATTTTATCATAGGCGCTGATCTCATAGTAAACCGGTATGTGGAAACTGTTGGTGTAATATTCGCGGTCGGTCACACCGGGGATTTCCCCATAAATCTTCCGGTCCATCTTGACAAAGCGCCCGGCAGTTCCCTCTGCCGGCGTGCCGATAACCGAGAAGTTGAGACCGGTTTTTTTCGAAGCCTCATCCGCCCGTTTGCGCATATAGCCGATGATTTCAAGCCCCAGGTTCTGCGCCGTCTGGCTTTCACCGTGATGCTCGCCGGTTAACGCCTTGAGGCACTCCGCAAGGCCGATGAAGCCCATGGTCAGGGTCCCGTGCTTGAGCACCTCACCCACTTCGTCCTCCGGGCCAAGCTTGTCCGAATCCAGCCAGATTCCCTGTCCCATCAGGAAGGGGTAATTTTTAACACGTTTCTTGGCCTGAATCTGGAACCGTGCCAGAAGCTGGTCAATCACAAGGTCGATCTTCCGGTCGAGTTCCTCAAAGAAGAAATCAACGTCACCCTTGGATTTCAGCGCAATCCGCGGGAGGTTGATGGTGGTGAAGCTCAGGTTGCCCCGCCCGTAAACGATTTCACGGTCTTTGTCGTAGTTATTCGCAATCACGCGGGTCCGGCAGCCCATATAGGCTATTTCGGTCTCGGGGCGGCCCTCTTTGTAATACTGCTTGTTAAAAGGCGCGTCGAGGAAAGAAAAATTCGGGAAGAGCCTCTTTGCCGAAACCCGGCAGGCGAGTTTAAAAAGGTCGTAGTTCGGGTCGCCGGGGTTGTAGTTGACCCCTTCTTTCACTTTGAAGATGTGAATTGGGAAAATCGGCGTTTCGCCGTTCCCAAGGCCTTTTTCAGTTGCAAGGAGGATATTTTCAATGATCATCCGGCCTTCCGGCGAGGTGTCGGTGCCGTAGTTGATGGAGGAAAACGGAATCTGCGCACCGGCGCGGGAATGCATGGTGTTCAGGTTGTGCACCAGCGCCTCCATCGCCTGGAAAGTTGCGCGTTCGGTCTCCTTTTTGGTATTCCTTAAAACGAATTTCTGAATTTTTTCAACCTGCTCGGGGGCGAAGGACTGTTTCAGGAAGTCCGCTTCCTTTTCACAGTAGCCGCCTTCGTCGGTCAGGCTCGGCAGGATACCGACCGCCTCAGCCAGTTCAGCCAGGTATTCGTCCGTCTCTTCTCTGTCGGCAAGGAGTTCCAGCGCCTTGGCAAGGTTTTTCCGGTAGAGCTTGGCGTAGGTCTTTTTCACGCCCGCCGCCATGCCGTAATCAAAGTTCGGGATGCTCTGCCCGCCGTGCTGGTCGTTCTGGTTCGACTGGATGGCAATACAGGCGAGCGCCGAATAACTGGCGATATCGTTGGGTTCCCGCAGGAAGCCGTGCCCGGTTGAAAAACCGCCTTTGAACAGCTTTTCAATATCAATCTGACAGCAGGTGGTGGTCAGAGTGAGGAAATCCAGGTCATGGATGTGGATATCCCCTTCATTGTGCGCCTTAGCATGCCTCGGGTCGAGAATAAACATGTTGTAAAACTGCTTCGCACCCTCCGAACCGTATTTGAGCATCGTCCCCATTGCGGTATCGCCGTTGATATTGGCGTTTTCCCGTTTGAGATCATTCTCACTGGAATCCTTAAAGGTGAGGTCTTCATAGACCTTCATCAGGCGGGTATTCATTTCCCTTATTTTGGTCCGTTCGCCGCGGTAAAGGATGAACGCCTTGGCAGTTTGGGCATGTCCGTCCTCAATCAAGACTTTTTCCACAGCATCCTGAATCTGTTCAACCGTGGGTTCAGTAATCCCTAGGTCGTTTTCAATGTATTCACAGACCTTTTTTGCAATTTCGTAGGCAGTCTCGTGGTTCTTCCCGCCGATCGCCTCGGCGGCTTTATAGACCGCAACTGCGATTTTATCAATATCGAACGCCACGCGGCGTCCGTCCCGCTTGATAATGGATGTGAGCATTAATCATTCCTCCATACAAGATATTGTGCCTTTTCACTTAACAGTATACATTATAGAGGATAACACCCTGATAAGTCAAGGTAGAATATTGACTTTCCTTTAAAAATTTACACAAAGAAAACGCCGATTATTTGATCAGAAAGGATATTGATTTTTATATCTGATTATGGTAGAGTACAAGCGTGATCAAACTATACCGGGAGTTTAGTTTTCCTGCCGGTAATAATCCTGGTAAACAAAACAGCCAGTATACCGTTTGTGTATTGGCTGTATTTTTATGCGGCCCGTTTTACGAAATTTTTTAAATGAGAGGAGAGGCTTTCGTGAAGCTGAGCGATAAATTGAGGCGGCACGATTTGTTCCGTACTCTATTTGAAATCAAAGGCAACCCGCGTATCTGCCTTTTTACCGAACCACTCTGGAACATCCCCTACAACCTGTTCGCCCCGTTTGCGACTCTTTACATGTACGCCCTTGGCGTCAACGATACCCAGATTGGCCTCATCCTCACCATTGGGATGTGCTTCCAGGTTGTTTCCGCCCTTTTCGGCGGCGTGATTACCGACAAGTTCGGCCGGCGGATGACCACCATCATCTTTGACACCATCTCCTGGTCGCTCCCCTGCCTGATTTGGGCGTTCGCCCAAAATTTCTGGTGGTTTCTGGCAGCCGCAATCTGCAACAGCCTGTTCCAGATTACCAATGTATCCTGGACCTGTCTTTTTGTAGAGGACTGCGAGCCGCGCTACATGGTCAACATCTTCACCTGGGTGCAGGTGACCGGCCTGATCGCCGTTTTCTTTGCGCCGATCGCCACCCTGCTGGTTGAACAGTTTTCCATGGTGACCGCCGTGCGGTGGATTTACTTTTTCTCCTTCATCTCCATGACGGCAAAATTTGTCATCCTGTTTGTGAAGGGAACTGAAACGGAGCAGGGATACAAGCGAATGGCCGAAACCAAAAACACTTCCATGTTCCGGCTTTTCATCGGCTACAAAGACGTCCTGAAAAAAATGGTCCACTCCCCCGCCATGATGTTCGTTGTCATTTTTATGGTCCTCAACAACATCTACACCATGGTCACCACAAACTTTTTCGGGCTTTACATCACCCAGAATTTGGGCATTCCCGAACAGCTCGTCGCCATCTTCCCGATGCTGCGGGCAGGCGTCATGCTTCTTTTTATCCTGTTGATCCAGCATATTTTCAACCGGATGAAGTACCGTCCGGTTATGCTCATGGGGCTGGGGCTCTACATCATAAGCCATGTAATCCTGCTTCTGGCGCCGCCGGAAAACCTCGCTATGATCTGGGGTTATACTCTGGCGGAAGCCTTTGCCTACGCGCTGGTCAACCCCCGGAAGGATTCCCTCTCCGCTTTGTTTATCGACAAGGAGGAACGTTCCCGCGCCTACGGTTTGCTCTACGTCATCATCATTGCCTGCTCCGCCCCCTTCGGGTGGCTGGTCGGCTTGCTTTCCTCTGTAAACCGTATGCTTCCTTTCGCGCTGAACATTTTGGTTTTCGGCGTCTGCATCCTGCTCATTGTCTGCTCCAAAACGCTGCGCGGCCATGACCGGGGCGAACTTGAGCTGACTGCCGAACAGGCGGAGTAACCCTGTATTTTCCCCGGAAAGCCAAAAGGCTTTCCGGGTTTGATTTTATTTTTTAAGGAGGACGCCTCATATGAATCAACTACTTGCGGAAAAATGTGCGGCAATTATGGAAAGCGCCGTCGCGGAACGCTTTGTGTCCGGCGCAATCCTTTTGGTGCTGAAGGACGGAAAAGAAGTCTTGTCCTGCCAGGCTGGCTACCGCGACCTGGAACAGAAGCTCCCTATGGAGCGGGATACTATTTTACGGCTATACTCCATGTCCAAGCCGGTCACCGGCGCGGCTGTCATGCTTTTATTGGAGCGCGGGATGATCGACCTGGTGGACCCGGTTTCCAAATACCTGCCCGGTTTTGCTGGACAAAAGGTACTGGTAAACGGAAAAGAAGTGCCCGCGGAACGTGAAGTGAGCATCCACGACCTTTTATCAATGACCTCCGGCCTGCCCTACGGGGACGCGGGTTCCCCTGCTGCCGACCGGGCTAAGTTGGTCTTTGACGAAATCGGCGAGCGGCTTTACAGCGACAATCCGCTTACGCTGAACGAAATTGCCAACCGGCTGGGGCAGTGTCCGCTGGAATTCCAGCCGGGAGCACGCTGGATGTATGGCACCTCGGCGGATATTCTGGGAGCGGTGGTGGAGGCAGTCTCCGGCCGCCCGTTTGCAGAATTTTTGGAAAAAGAGCTGTTTGAGCCCCTTGGGATGTCTGATACCGGTTTCTATGTCCCGGGAGAAAAACAAAACCGGCTCGCCAAGGTCTACCGGGAAGAAAGAGGCACACTGACAGAAGAAAAAACCAATCACCTCGGCATCCGGTATGATATGAAAGTGCCGCCCGCATTTGCTTCAGGCGGCGCAGGGCTTGTTTCCACCCTTGAGGATTACAGCAAATTCGCGTCTATGCTGCTGGGCGGTGGGGAACTGGGCGGCGCCCGGGTATTAAAGCCGAAGACAGTTGAATACTTTACCGCCGGAAGCCTGACCCCATGGCAGAGGGAATCATTCTGGCGCACCTGGGACCGGATGACCGGCTTTTCATACGGAAACCTGATGCGGGTACTCAAAGATCCCGGCGCCGCGCAATTTGTCAGCACCGCCGGGGAATACGGCTGGGACGGCTGGCTCGGCTGCGTTTTTGGGAACGACCCCAAAAACAAGCTCACCTTCCTGTTCGGGATGCAGCGGCCGGATTCCGGCACCACCTGGCTTGCCCGGCGGCTGCGGAACCTGGTGACGACGGAATTGCTCTAACTTACAATGACAAAAGGCGCGGTTGTAATAACCGCGCCTTTTGTCATTGCGGACGTCTTTCAACAATCCGCAGTCATGTTAACCCTTCTGTATATCTTCCCCAATTTTATCGTCTTCCTGTTTCTCCAGCACATACCGTACCGTGCCGACAACAAACGCTGTAAAGGTCGATTCGGTGCCCCAAAGCTCACGTTCAACCTTTTCCGCGAGATCGACCGGGAATCGGATGCTTTTGGTGACCGATCTGGGAACAGCAGGGATTTTAAAATGTCTCATATCGCCGCCTCCTTTTCTTAATTTTATTACGAAAGAAAAAAGCGGGTTTTCCCTCTTGTAACAAAAAATACACCTTAACATTTTTGCGTTTTTGTACTACTATTATTAGTTAATACAACTAATAACATCAATAATATCGGTTAAAAACGCTCTATTAACTAATAATATAATTTTAGCATTTTTATTATTTGTAGTCAATAGTTGTAGTGTATATTTTGAATATTTATTTTAAATATATAAATTGTTTGATAAAAGCACTACAATTATATACAAGAAAGGATGTGATAAAATGGATGCTTTTCAGCCTAGCAAAAAACCATTAAACAATAATAAATCAGTCATCTCAATTCGTATGGATATTAGCAGAGTGAAGGAAATTGATAAAATTGCGAGTGAAATTAATATAAGTAGAAATGAATTCATAAATCAATGTGTAGAATATGCCCTTAATAATCTTGAATTCAAGAAAAATAAGGACAAAAAAGAAAACGATTAGTATTTTGCTAATCGCTTTTTAATTTAACTCGTAATATTTGAAGAACATATCAAAGCTTTTATTATAAAGAAGTAAATTAAACTTGAAACATTACAAGTAAGTCTTTAAATAAAAGAAAACCTTATATGATCTCTTTTTACAATAAAAAGGGGATTGGCTGAAATGATCGGTATTTCTGATAACAACACCCCCGGCTGACCGTTTCGGTCAGCCGGGGGTGTTGTTATTCTTCGTCTTTTACAAGTTCAATGTGAAGCTCTTCGAGCTGTGCCGGATCGACCGGAGCGGGGCATTCGGTCATCAGCTCGGACATGTTCTGCACTTTCGGGAAGGCCAACACATCGCGGATGCTCTTCCCACCCAGCATAATCATCACAAGCCGGTCAAGGCCAAGGCCCATTCCGCCGTGGGGCGGCGCGCCGTACTTAAATGCGTCGGTCAGGAAGCCGAACTTCTCCTGCGCTTCCTCATCTGAAAGGCCCAGGGAGGCAAACATTTTTTTCTGCAAAACGGGATCGGTGATCCGGATCGAGCCGGAGGACATTTCAACGCCGTTGAGCACCAGGTCGTAGGCTTTAGCGCGGACGCTTCCTTGGTCGGTATCGAGAAGGGGGATGTCCTCATCCATCGGAGAGGTGAAGGGATGGTGCATGGCGACATAGGTCTGGCTGTCTTCATCCCACTCGAAGAAGGGGAACTGGGTGATCCAGAGAAAGTTGTATTTCCCTTCCGGGATCAGGCCGAGCTTCTTCGCCACCTCGCCGCGGAGCGCGCCGAGGGTTGGCAGGACGACGCTGTTTTTCGGGTCGGCGACAATCAGGATCAGGTCGCCCTCCTTTGCCTCCGCGCGGGAAACAATGGCGGCCAGTTCCTCCTCCGTCATAAACTTACCAAAGGAAGACTGGAACCCGTCCGGGTTAATCTTCATCCAGGCTAACCCTTTCGCACCGATCCCTCTGACAAACTCGGTGAGCTTGTCAAGCTCCTTGCGGGAGTAGGCAGCGGCGCCACCGGGAACACAGACCGCGCGGACGGAGCCGGTTTCACAGGCTGAGGTGAAGACAGAGAACCCGCAGCCCTTTACAAGATCGGTCAGATCTTTGATTTCTACGCCAAACCGGGTATCCGGCTTATCAGAGCCGTACCGCTCCATCGCCTCTTTATAGGTCAGGCGGGGCAGCGGGGTGGGGACGTCAATCTCCAGGACTTTTTTAAATAAGTACTGAATAAACCCCTCGCCGACCTCCATGACGTCTTCAACATCTACAAAGGACATCTCGAGGTCGATCTGGGTAAACTCCGGCTGACGGTCGGCCCTCTGGTCCTCATCCCGGAAGCAGCGGGCAAACTGGACGTACCGGTCAAAGCCGGAGACCATCAGAAGCTGCTTGTAAATCTGGGGGGACTGGGGCAGGGCGTAGAACGTGCCCTCATGAACCCGGGACGGCACCAGAAAATCGCGCGCGCCCTCCGGCGTGGAGCGGATCAGCATTGGGGTTTCAATTTCAATAAAGCCCTGCTCGTCAAAGAAATCCCGTGCAGCCTTGGTAATTTTATGCCGCATGATGATATTCTTCTGCAGATCAGGGCGGCGGAGGTCAAGGTAACGGTATTTCAGCCGCAGTTCCTCTTTTACGTTGGAATTTTCTACAATTTCAAAGGGCGGCGTTTCAGCTCTGCCCAGAATTTTCAGGTCGCTCACCAGGATTTCAACCTCACCGGTGGGAATGTCTTTATTGACGCTTTCCCGGCGGGCAACGGTACCGGTCGCCATCAGCACGAACTCAGAGCGAACCTCCCCCGCTTTCTCAAAAACATTCCGGCTGGTCTGGTCGTTGAAAGCGAGCTGGACAATACCCGTACGGTCCCGCAGGTCAATAAAAATCAGGTTGCCAAGGTCGCGCTGTTTCTGGGCAAACCCGCAGACAGTCACCTCCCGCCCAACAAGTTCCGCGGTCACTGTGCCGCAGTAATTGGTTCTTTTGGCTCCATCCATCCGTTCGGTCATCTATCTTTCCTCCTGGTCTTCTTCAATCGCGGCGAGAACGTCCTCCACGCCGAGGTCATAGAGCGCGTCGGACAGCTCCTCAAATTTCAATTCTTTGACCTCGCCGGTCGCCATATTTTTCAGCCGTGCTTTCCCGTTCGCAAGCTCATCGTCGCCCAGCACCATTGACGTCCGGGCCCCGATTTTATCGGCGTACTTCATCTGTGCTTTCAGGCTGCGCCCCATGCTGTCGCACTCTACGAAAAATCCCTCCCGGCGCAGGGCATTGGTGAGCTCGCCCGCTTTAAGTCCAGCGGCCTCGCCAATATTCGCGATATAAAGTTCGCAGGCGCGTTCCTCCGGGACTTCAATCCCCTGCGCCTCCAGAACCAGCAATAACCTTTCCAGCCCCATTCCAAAGCCGAGTCCCGGCGTTTTCGGCCCGCCGAGCTGTTCAATCAGCCCGTCATACCGGCCGCCGCCGCAGACAGTGCTTTGGGCGCCAAGGTCATTCGAAACAAATTCAAAGACTGTTTTGGTGTAATAATCAAGCCCGCGGACAATTTTCGGGTTGATGACAAAATCAATCCCCATCCCCTTCAAACGGGCCTGCAAGCTTTCAAAATGGCTGCTGCACTCCCCGCAGAGGAAGTCGAGCATTACCGGCGCATCCTTTGCAATCTCGGAGCAGACCGGGCTCTTGCAGTCTAAAATCCGCATGGGGTTCTTTTCAAGCCGGGTCAGGCAGGTCTCGCAGAGCTTATCCCGGTACCCTTCAAAGTAGGCTTTGAGCGCCGCGTGGTATTTTGCGCGGCATTCCGGGCAGCCGATTGAGTTGATTTGAAGCTCCAGCCCCCGGACGCCCAGTGTGCGGAAAATTTCATCCGCCACGCCGATGACCTCCGCGTCCGCCGCCGGAGAAGCCGCACCGATCATCTCAACGCCGAACTGGTGGAATTCACGCAGCCTGCCCGCCTGGGGTTTTTCATACCGGAAGCAGGAGGTAATATAGTTGAGCTTGAGGGGCAACGCCTCGTTGAGAAGCCCCCGCTCCAGGACAGCCCGCATGGTGCCCGCCGTCCCCTCCGGGCGGAGGGTGATGGAACGCTCCGTCCCGTTTACGGTAAAGGTGTACATCTCTTTCTGAACCACGTCGGTAGTATCGCCGACCGAGCGGGTGAAAAGTTCGGTGTGCTCAAAGGTCGGAAACCGGATCTGTTTAAACCCGTAGAGCGCCGAGACCTCGGTGACAAGATCCTCCAGAAAGCGCCAGCGGTAGCTCTGCCCGGGCAGGATGTCCTGTGTGCCGCGCGGGGCCCTGTATTGTACTGCCATAAATTACTCCTTCTCTTTTTGCAGGGCATGCCCCGCGTTATTTCGCATTTAAAAACCGCACGCACAGGCGTCGCCTGCCGCGGCTGTATGAACTTTGCTGCCTCCAACCGGTCCATTGGCAGTATGTATCTTTTAGTCCATGCGCCCAAAAACCGGTTTTAGTATTGGAATTATCAGCCGGAGCTGCCATAGCCCTTTCTGAAAAAGACGGCTGACGTAAACACCGGATACCGGAAAGACTTTGTCTTTCACGGGCTTCCACAATAAAGCTCCTCATCCTTGCGGCTGAGGAGCGAAATGTCAAAAACTTCCGTTTTTATTTTTCGCGGAACGTCAGTCCTAACGGTTTGGGTTGACGATATTGCGCCAGTCAAGGTCGCCGCGTTCCAGACCGTGAATCAACACCTCGGCGGTTGCAATATTGGTCGCAACCGGGATGTTATGCACGTCGCAAAGGCGCAGCATATTCATTTCGTTGATTTCATGGGTCTTCGAAGTCATCGGATCCCGGAAAAAAAGCAACAAGTCAATTTCATTGCAGGCAATCCGGGAGGATATCTGCTGATCCCCGCCGTGGCTGCCGCTCAAAAAACGCTGGATTTCAAGGCCGGTCGCCTCAGAGACCAGCTTGCCGGTCGTGCCGGTTGCACAAAGATTGTGCCTGCTGAGAATACCACAGTAAGCAATGCAGAACTGTACCATCAGTTCTTTTTTGGAATCGTGCGCGATCACTGCTATGTTCATTGTAAATCCCCCTTACTGTATCAATAATTCTACGTAATCCCCTAAAATGCGGGAGGCGATATTTTCAAAAACCCTGGCGCAAAGGGAGGCTTTTTGGAAAGAATCCGGGCCGAATTCAATAGAGGAAAGCTCACTGCTCACCGGGACGACCCCAATCAGCTGCGCTCCGACCAGGTCAATGACCGCGTCCAGATCCTCAATTTCATTGAGACGTATCTTTTTATGGTGTACCTTGTTAATGACAAGCCTTATTTTAGAGGCACCGTACTGCTCCAACATCCCGGTCAACCGGCCGGCGTCACGGGCGCTGACCATATCCGGGGTCGCAACCACCAGGACGAGGTCGGCAATTTTCGGCGCCAGCAAAAGTGAAACGCCAATACCCGCCGGTGCGTCGATAATAACCGTATCAAAATAGCGGGAAAGGGCCTTGCAAAATGCCGCAACGTCATCATAATCAATGCGGGACGAAATCCCGGACGGCGCCACAACCAGCGAAAGGTACCCGTCTGAAGTGACAGGGACCACCCCGTCGCTCAGCCGACACTCCCCCCGCAGAATATTTCCCAGGTCATAAACAGCACGGTCCTCTACCCCAAGCATCAGGTCAAGGCCGCGCAGGCCAATGTCCAGTTCAACGATCACCGTTTTCCGGCGCATGGCCGCAAAAGTCATTCCCAGAGCAGATGCCACTGTGGATTTCCCAACGCCGCCTTTTCCGGAAGTTACTAAAATTACATTCGACATAAAAATACCTCAAATACATTTTACCCATATTGAGGGCATTTGTCAAAAGTTTTAGCAAAAATAACCAAATTTTGATCTGCTTTGAACTTTATTCAGCCGCAGAACTGCTGTTTGATGCATCCGAAGAAGAATCGGACGGCGTTGCCTGGCCCGAACGCTGAGCTTTCAGTTCGTTATACGCATTAATGACCTGCGCCATCATATCCGCCGAGTATTCACCGCCCTCAATCACGGCGGCAAATGAAATTTCCGGCGCCGACTGGGCCGGGTAAAACCCGATAACCGTAGAGTTTGTAAAGTCTTTGGTGACCTGAGGCGTACCTGTCTTAATCGCAACCCCGCCCGGGATGTTAACCATTGTGGCACGGTTGTTCGCCGCCCCCTGCATGCCGCGCTGGACAATATCGAAAATATCATCACGGCCCG
>ERZ1673695.1307-NODE-1307-length-26720-cov-16.585374_pt1 | contig 26720 bp, 27 predicted proteins | sample MGYA00580225_ERZ1673695 | MGnify/ENA primary metagenome ERZ1673695 (study PRJEB41218, sample SAMN15661739) | gut metagenome | host: Homo sapiens | place: Canada: London | collected 2015-08-20/2019-03-30 | study: EMG produced TPA metagenomics assembly of... | reverse complement strand
CGCACAGTGGCCGCTGGCCACCGCACCAGCGGCCGTTGGGGACCGCAATTTGCATATGAATTTGAACTTTCACAAAAAACGAATTATACATAAAGCGGATGATTATCGCTTTGAGATGAGCATGCGTTTTTAACTTTTTACAACACAAATAGCAGGTTTTTCTTTATCGCGGGTAACTTTTAGCCAACCCATATCAAACAAGGTATTCACCAAGTTTTCAATAGAATTAAAGCGGTAAACAAACGCACCAACATATTCTGCTGTTTTGCGAATATGTGCAGGCGCAAGATCTGCCGTTATATTTGCGGCAATTTCAGCAGTTTTGCGATTCAGTTCCGATACAATAGAAGTGCATTCGCTTAGAATCTCACGAAGCTTATCGTATTCTTCAGTTGTCCACACGGCGAAATTCGCTTTGCCATTATTAACGTATCCAAGCTTAGTAAGACGTTCCTTCCAATCCTTTGGCAAATACTTATAACAATCTGCTACAGTACAAACTACAGGGTCGGTCATATGTCCTTCAAAGTGTTGAGCGTTCAAAGTTTGCCTAAAATTCATTGCAATCACGCTACCGCGACCGTCACCGGAGGGGACGCCGTTATAAATGCCTTGGATTCCTCTTGGAAGTTTATCACCTACAACATTCTCTGTACTCCTGCCCCAAATAATTCCACTTCCTCCGCCACCGTTTACAAGAGAATAAGGACCATCATTAGACAACTCTCCGTAGTTCGTCGACAAATCGTTTTCGGTATCAATCAGAGACCAATGAAGACACAAGAGAATCTTTTGCCAACGAGCAAGATTTTCATTAGAAAAGCGATCTCCGAAACATGCCTCAAATTCATCTGCCACTGAGATAAACCTCTCAGCAGTAGCCTCTGTAAGTTCTTTCAGCTTTCCGTCAATGGTTTTCGTGCAATCAAGTGTGAAGATAGGAACGTTCGTCAGATACCTTCCGTTGTCGCAGACAAGATACTGTCGGTCAATGAGCAGTTTGATCTCGTCTTCAAGATAAGGAAGAGCAACACCAAGTTCAATACTGATCTCTTGAATTGTTACAGGACTGTAATATGCCGCAAGCAAAATGTTTCCTTTAATCTTTCGTTTTTGAAAATCACGATATTCGCGGTCATCTCCCGCTTTGGTTCCCCAAAAATCAATTTCAAAGATATTAGGGCGATAGCTTTTTTCTCCGTATAATCTTTCCATGTTCATACCCTCTCTGATAATTTTTCGTGCACGGAACAAATAGTATTTCACCATTTCCGTGCTGATCTGCAATTTTTTAGCTACTTCGGAGCAGGAGAGGTTTTCAATGTAGTATAAAACTGTTGAATCGCGGTATTGCTTTGATAATAAGGACAGTTCTCTGCGAAGCAGATTTAGATCTTCTTTTTTGATGATTTTTTCTAAAGCGGACTCCGTTTCGTCGGCGATGTTTTCGTCAAGTTCCGTAGTTCTATTCGCGATTTTAGATCTCTTGCGAAGAAAGTCCACATAGACATTCTCTGCAATTTTCCACATAAAACCGTAAAAGCGTTCTTCCTCATTTAGGTTTTTTGCAGATTTTATGATCTCATAGAGAATATCGCTTGCAAGATACTCAGCATCGTTTACATTGCCAAGCCTTGTTAGCGCAAAGCCGAAGATTGACTTCATATTCTCCGTTATCAATTTTTCAAGTTTTATACTATCCATTTGTTTCTCCATTTCCGTTTTCTGGCGCCTTCATACATATAGTCGTTGGAAAGATAAAACGGTTAATATGGTTTGTGAATTTTTTATTTTATTATATCATATTTCTACATTTATTTTAATTTCTATAGAAAATACTGTGGTAACACATACTGTTTTTGCGAGAGTTCAAGCCTGTTCTGAGAAAGATATCTTTTTTGTACGTTCAAATCGACAACTGAAATTTCGCCCACAAAAGCAGAAAAAACCCTGATAAAATCAGAGTTTTTCTGTGGCTATATCTTTTTTGTAGCCCTTTGATGCCTCAGTACAAGTTTGTGGGTACCATAACACGAAAGGGAAAAATGTCCTTAGTTGGTTACAGTTATGCGGTGTGGTTACAAAGAGGCATTTTACTTTCGGAAAACGTTTCGCCGGATCACCAGCTTTGGTCTATGTTCCTACTGATTTTGATACAAAAGAAAAAGCCCTCTCCGGGGCAAAAGCCGCCGAAAAAGGCTTGAAATAAGGGCTTCCGAGGTCATGCGCTGACTTTGGAAGCCCTTGTTTTATGTGTTCAGTTGTCCTGCTGCCGCCAGACAATACGGTGGGATATCAGCCTTGCGGTGTAGCGATTTTGGAATAATTAAAAGGTGTGGAAAAATTAAAAGGTTCAATCTGCTTCAAGAAGCTCTTTCAGCGTTTTCCCTTCAGCATCTTTCCAGAGTGCATTTCCGCTCAAGGACGCACCGCCAACAAATCCAGCTGCTGATGAGGGACTGGAAAACAGTACATCAGCTGTTAAGATCCCATCGCTGTCAATCTTGTCCTCATATTTCTTACGGTCCTTTATGGCTCTTTCAGGGCAGCTCTTCGTCATGGTGGGATTGATTATGCTGCCTTTCAGCACAACAAATCCATCGCTTGTTCTTTTGCCGGAGGCCTTTCCTTTTCCATATTCCATGTATAGGACTGGTTCTGTGTCAGCGGATTCTGCAGAAGGCGCATACGGCTCAAACACCTTATGGCCAAGAGTGCCCATCACAATTTTCGCATAGTCGATAAACTCTTCAAGTTCGCTCTCTGTCTCCTCGGTTATATTCCCAGGATTGGGGTCATTTCCATTTTTAACAACATAACGTCCGGCTTCAATCGCCATATTGCAGAAGCGATTTTCAAGATAGCTTATCTCTGTCGGACCGAAGGAGTTGTTCGTCGTAGTGAACATGACTGCCTCGGTCCAATAATCAATGGAATTATGTGCCTCCTGCACACGCAAGAGAAGACCCTTGCCATTTTTACGAACCCCGGCCTGGCCTATGTACACCACAGCATTATCTGCCTTATCAGTACCGAACAGGAAATACACGCCGCTCTGTTTGAGAATATCCAAATCCTTGCACTTGTCCAAAGCGGTGCGAGGGATCTTATATGCAATCCCGGTCCAGTTGGCCAAGGAGCATTTAATCCTGCCGCTCGGCTCTCCATCCATCAAAAATAGTTTTAAAGTTTTACTCCTTGGCATGGTATCTACTCCTCCGCATATTGTGCAAGCCTTTCAGAATATGTCTGAATACAGTCGTCCATATTCGTATGATCCGTCCACAGTTCGCACTGCGTCATAACGGTCTGCACCGCATCATCCATGCCCTCCGGCGGGTAGCGGTGCTTCTTCAGCAGTTTCTTAATCATCATCCGCATTTTTGCTCTGGCGGAGTCTCGTTTCTGCCAGTCGATGGTGCGGTTCCGGCGCAGGGTATCAGCCAATTCTTTTGTGATAGCGATCAGTTCCTCGTTCTCGTAGAAGTCCTTGATTGCCTGCGGCTTTGTGAGGGCATCATAGAACGCAAGCTCATCTGCCGTAAGTCCAAGCTGTTCGCCCTCTTTATTTGCGGCAGCTATCTGTTTTGCCAGGTTGAGAAGTTCCTGGATGACCTCTTCGTTTGTCAGCATTCCGTTCAAATAGCGGTTCATAGCGCTCTGTATGATTTCGCTGAACTTCTCCGACTTGACCACATTGGTACGGCGGTAAATCTGCACCTGCTCCGCAATCAGCTTTTTCAGAAGTTCCACGGCGAGATTTTTCTCTTTCATCTTAGCGATCTCTTCAAGGAATTTCGGGTCGAAGAGAGAAAATTCCTCCGACACATCTGAGAACAGATTGATGACGCCCTCGCTCTTAACGCTCTGACTCAGCAGCGTATTGATTCTTGCGTTCATCTCCGGCAGGGAGATTTTCTTGCCTTCGCCTTGATTCATCAGACGCATAACAAGCACACGCACCGACTCAAAAAATGCCGCCTCGATTCGCATACTCTCCTCCACAAGAGAGGAGCAGAGAGATAACGCCTGCCGCAGCATGAGGGATTCTTTCAGGAAATCCTCACGCTCCCGCTCCTTATCCACGGCAACGATAAAGTTGACCGCACCGCTGATGGCTTTCGACCGTTCCAGGTCGGTTCCAGTGGTGAACTTGGAGTAATCGTAGCCGTGGAAGATGTCACGACAGATGGACAGCTTCTCCAGGAACTTCGGATAGGCCACTTTTGCAACATCAGTATCGCCGTAGTTCTTTTTATCACGGGATGTGTAGTCGTTCATTGCCTCTTTCAGAGCGGAAGCAATGCCTACATAATCAACAACCAGCCCACCTTCCTTATCAGCAAACACACGGTTCACACGGGCGATGGCCTGCATCAGGTTATAGCCCTTCATAGGCTTATAGACATACATAGTCGCAAGGGACGGAACATCAAAGCCCGTCAGCCACATATCGACCACGATAGCGATTTTCAGTGGGCTGTCGTTGTCTTTGAACTTTTTCGCCAGTTCGTCCTTGTGACGCTTGTTTCCGATAACCGCACGCCATTCCTCCGGGTCTTTGTTGCTTTCTGTCATAACAACGGCGATCTTCTCCGTCCACGACGGGCGCAGTTCCAGAATACGGTTATAAATCTTCATGGCAATAGCGCGGGAATAGGCAACAATCATCGCTTTGCCTGTCAGCAGGTCTGCTCGGTAATTCTCGTAATGGTCGAGGATATCGTCCACGAGGGACGCTATGGTCTGATCGTTTCCAAGGATAGCCTCCATCTGCCCAAGTTCTCGCTTGCTCTTTTCGATGACTTCCGGGTCGGCATTGTTCGCCATAATGTCGTATTCGGTATCGATCAGTTTCAGCGTAGCCTCGTCCAGTTTCAGACGGATCACACGGCTCTCGTAGTAAACCGGACGTGTAGCTCCGTCCTCAACGGCCTGGGTCATATCGTAGACGTCGATATAGTCACCGAAGACCTCGCGGGTGCTCCTGTCCTTCATGGAAATCGGCGTACCTGTAAATCCGATGTATGTAGCATTCGGCAGGCTGTTGCGAATGATTCGCGCTGTGCCGATCTTGATTTTACCTGTTTCGGCATCGACCTTTTCGGAGAGTCCGTACTGTCCGCGGTGTGCCTCGTCTGCCATGACCACGATGTTCCTGCGCTCGGAAAGCGGCTCGTGGGATTCCTCAAATTTCTGCATCGTGGTGAAGATGATGCCGTTTGCCTGTCTGCCGTCAAGCAGGGACTTCAAATGCTCCCGGCTCTCGGCGTGCATCGGCTCCTGACGCAGGAAATCCTTGCACTTGGCAAACTGTCCGAAAAGCTGATCGTCAAGGTCGTTTCGGTCGGTCAGCACAACGATGGTCGGGCTATCCAATGCCTCCTGCAAACGGTGTGCATAGAACACCATCGACAACGATTTACCGCTGCCCTGAGTATGCCAAAACACACCGCCTTTGCCGTCCGTTTCCGTGGCGTGCTTTGTGGACTCCACGGCCTTATTGACAGCGAAATACTGGTGGTAGCCCGCGAGTATCTTGAACTGCTTCAATCCCTCGTTGGAGAAGCAGATGAAATTCTTGATAATGTCAAGCAGACGCTCCCGTTCAAAGATACCCTCAAAGAAGGTATCGAACTGTGCGTACTGCGTGTTTTCGTAGTTTCCGTCCTTCGTTTTCCATTCCATGAAACGATCTTCGCCGGAGGTAATCGTTCCCGCCTTGGATGTCAGATGATCGCTCATAACGCAGATGCAGTTATAGATGAACATGGAGGGAATCTCATGCATATAGTTGCGAATCTGCGTGTATGCCTCGGACGCATCCGTCTCTTCTCTGGACGGGGATTTCAACTCTACCAGCACAACGGGCAGACCGTTAAGGAACAACAGCACGTCCGGGCGCTTGTTGCTGTTTTCAATAAAAGTCCACTGATTGGCAATGATGAAGGAGTTGTTGTCAGGATTATTATAGTCTACAAGGTACACGAGGCCGGAGCGTTCCTCGCCCTTGACGAAGTAGCGCACTTCGATTCCATGCTGAATGTAGTCCATAAAGACAGCGTTCTTCTGAACCAGTTCGGCATTTTCAAAGTTTTTCAGCTTGAACAGTGCATCTGCGATGGCGTCCTCCGGCATAGTCGGATTCAGACGACACAGAGCGGCATTCAGTTCTTCTTCGTAGAGAGGACTGTTAAAATCCCTGTCCACATCGGGACCGTAAACATAACGGTATCCCATATTTTGAAACAGTTCTATGATGGAGTTCTCATAGTCCGCTTCGGTATAAAATCCTGACATAGTTTTCACTCCTTCTGTTTATTTTACCTGACATCCCTTACGGGAATTTTCGTTTATTCACACCTTGCTCCGATTCAAACGAGAATTTAGCGGCTTAGAGGTCAAGGTCGGACACATCCAGTTCGCCGGACATCAGCCGAGGGAGTAAACTGTCACGAGTTTTCGCCAATGACTGATTCTCAACAATGTTAGAGGTGATTAGGTCGTACATTGGCGTAACAATATGACAAAATTCCTCAATTACAGAGTCAGGAGGCAGTAAGAACGAAAACTCAAGTGTGGTCTTCGGTGTTGCTCTTTGACGGCTGTTTGTTGAACCTGTCGTATGTGAGCAAAGATGGTTGAAGAACGGAATGCTATCAATGAGCGAGTATATATAATCTCGCTGCCCATTCTTCTTTGCCTCATAGACAATAAACTCCGTGGAGCAAACCGGATATTCCGAAAGACACACAGGTCTCCAGATTCGCTTGGTGTCAGGGTTGAGTTTAGAAATCATCACTGATTCAGGAGTGAGAATGTATTTGTTGCTCTTGATTTCAGATGCGATTTCGAACACAGGGTAATGCTTCTCATCGAATGCGGGAATGCTGTAGTGTTCCACCACAACACCAGGATTCTTCGCAGGTGACCAGCTATCGGTTTTCATGATCGCTACTTGTCCTAACGTGGATGGAAACCAATCTGAAGGAGCTGCTCCACCAAATAGCTCATAATCAATGAACCATGACTGGAAAATGGAGCGAGCTTGCTCCTCTAAATTCTCGTTTACTTCCGTATTCTGTGTGATTTTTCTATCCAGACTACCAAGAATATCTGCAATCTTTTTCTGCGTAGCAAGTTCAGGAATTTGTATTTCCAAGTCCTCTATATCAGAAGGCTTGATAGACGGGTACGCAGATGTGCTTTGCTCTGCGATAGCATGAAGTGCCTCGACAAGAGTGGGCTGCGTAAGCAGATAATAAAGGAAGTCTGCGTCAAGCATACCATCATCCACATCTATCACAGCAAATCCAGTTGAAACGAGAAAATTTTCCGGCTGTGTTTTGATGATGCCAAAGTGACGCTGATTCGGGCGCACCGTAGAATAAATGATGCTGTCCTTCTTGACTTTTCTTCTCGCTCTGCTGGGGAGCTTATCATTCCCCACATCTATGTATTGAATGGAATCAATTCTGTTGTTGGTGATGTTCCCTGTGTCCAAATAGTTCACAAACTTCCATTCCTCTTTTGGGGAGTAGGAGTCTGCATTGGTAACGCAGGCATCGCCCAATCTGATTTTTCTCCATGCTTCCATCATGTCACCGTCCTAACCTATATATTTCCTATGAGCCGTTTTTACATTGCTCTGTTTGACCATTGCGTACTGCAAGGTCGTATCGATTCGCTGATGCCCCAGGAGCCGTTGCAACTGCTCGATAGGCATTCCTTTATCAATGGCCATCGTTGCCAATGTCCGCCGGAACTTATGCGGATGCACTTTCGGGATGTTCAGCCTCTTCCCCAGCTCCCGGAGTCGATGTTCAATGCCACCAATCTGTATCCGCTCGTGGGGAGCTCTTAAAGTAACGAATAGCGCCGGATTGTCATCCGTTCGACTGTCAAGGTACTCCTGTAGATGCAGCTTTGTTCTGGCATCAAAATAAACAATACGCTCTTTATCGCCTTTACCAAACACCTTACATTCCCTCTCCGCAAAATCAATGTCATCTCGGTTTAGAAGAACCATTTCTCCCACACGCATTCCCGTTGAAGCAAGCATATCAATCATTGCCAAATCCCGCAATTCCTCACAGTTATCACGCATCTTCTCCAAGTCCTCGTCGGAGTAGGTTTCTTTGATGTTACTTGCCGTTTTAACCTTGTGGATACGGCGCACTGGACTTTTGATGATATAATCTTCATCCTCCAGCCAAGAAAAGAAGCTGGACAGGATCCTGCGGATATTGTCAATCGTTACACGGCTCGACTGGTTCTTGCTCTGGTACTCCGTGAGGTATGTCCGCAAATCCTCCGTAAGGATGTGACGGACATTCTTTCCGAGAGATGAAACCATCGCATCAATCGTAGTCTGATAGTATTTCAGCGTTTTCTCCGAACATCCCTCAATCCGCTTAGCTGCTATAAACATTGCTATAAGGTCATTGCTATCGTCCTCCTCCGGCCTTGCCTCTGCACCGGTCACTTCATAGTGATAGAGTGTCTGTTCCATCACCTGTCTCAGCTGTTTCAGCTGGGCATTGTCGAGGTAGGGCAGCATCTGTTGCATTACCTCTGTCATCAATTCTTCTTTCATGTCGTTTCTCCTTCTATATTGATAATTCCAGAGAACGACATCAACGGCAGTTCCATTGGCTTGGCTCTCGCCGTTGGTGAGAGTTAATCGTACTTAAACGAGAATTTACTTGAGCAAGCTCAGACGATTTTTACTGAAGAATTTCTTTCTCTCGATGGCATCCCTGAAGGCTGGTCTGAAAGTTCTTTGCTTGGTATTGCCAATTATCTCAATGGCCTTGCTATGCAGAAATTCCGTCCTTCAGATGATGAACAGGGGCTGCCGGTTCTTAAAATCAAGGAACTTCGTCAAGGCTCGTGTGATGCCAATAGTGAATTGTGCTCGCCGTCCATTAAGCCAGAATACATTGTTCATGATGGAGATGTAATTTTCTCTTGGTCTGGCAGTCTACTTGTCGATTTCTGGTGCGGTGGCACTTGCGGGTTGAACCAGCATCTGTTCAAGGTCACCTCTAACAAGTATGCCAAGTGGTTCTATTTCGCATGGACAAATCATCATCTTCAGAAGTTTGCTGCCATTGCCGCAGACATGGCCACCACGATGGGACATATCAAACGCGAGGAGCTTGCCAAAGCAGAAGTGCTGATTCCCTCACAATCCGACTATAATCGCATCGATGGGATTCTTGCTCCTCTATATGATTTGGTTATCGCAAATCGTATAGAGAACCGGAAACTTGCTTCTCTGCGTGATGATCTTCTTCCACAGCTTATGTCTGGACAGCTTGATGTTTCGGAGGTGTCATTATGAACGAAAAAGAGCTAAGAATTCCTTTTAACGCTCCGCTTAATGAGCAAGATACCGAAACACAAACCTACGGATGCCGCCAAAACAATCCCGATATATGTGGGAATAATGGTCTGTCAGGCATCTGTGCTTTCGTCAGCAAAGATGGAATATGCAGAAAACCATCTCGTGCATGGAAAAAGCAGTACCAGAAGCTCAAGGGCTAAGCCTCTAAATTCTCGTTTATTTCTGCATTAAGCTGTATTTTTTTGTCAAGCGCCTCCAATAGTCCTGCGATTTTTTCCTGTTCTTCATATGTGAAATCAGGAACCTGGTATTTCATAATGGCTGCTTTATCCCCACGTGGCATCTTTGTGCCTTTTGAGGTGGCCATCGAGTAATTGAAAAAAGTATCATCTGCAAGCACGTAGTATAGAAACCGCTTTGACACACCCTCCTTAGCTCTGAACACAAGAACATCGTTAGAGCATCCGCCGTCAAACTCTGCAAACCATATCTTCTTAAAGTATGGTCTAATATTGGAAACGAGGACATCCCCGGCAGAAAAAGACTGTGTTTGCGCTACTGTCGGTAAAGAAGACGCTCCGGTGATTCCACCTTTATTGGGCATCATGTTCTCCGTAGAGATATATGTATCCTCATCCAGTACAGAAACATTAATCTTGCCCTTGGCGTAGTCGCATATATCCGAAAGATTATATTTCATACCCAATCGCCCTCAGCTTTCTCCTGATTTCCTCTTCCAGTTCACGGGACTTGGCAAACATACCAGACAGTTCTGATGTCAGCCTTGCCATTTTCTCTTCAAACGGCTCGCCGTCATCTTCCTGCTCTTCAATGCCGACATAGCGTCCCGGTGTCAGAATGTAATCCTGCTTTGCAATATCCTGCAGGGTAGCGACAGAACAAAAACCTTTCACATCCTCAAGCGTTCCGTTCTGGAAGGCCTCGAAAGTATCCGCCAGTTTTTGAATATCCTCCTCGGAGAAATCCCTGTGTTTTCTATCGACCATGTGTCCCATCTTGCGGGCGTCGATAAAGAGTGTCTTGCCTTTCTGCTTCTTGCCCTTGGTAATGAACCATAGTGTAACCGGGATGGTTACGCTGTAAAAAAGCTGTGTCGGCATGGCGATGATGCCTTCAATTAAATCATCCTCTATGATTTTCTTGCGGATTTCACCCTCACCGCTTGACTGCGTGGAAAGGGCTCCGTTTGCAAGCACCAGACCAATTTTGCCGTTAGGCGCAAGGTGATGAATCATGTGTTGAATCCATGCATAGTTGGCATTGCCCGCAGGTGGAATACCATATTTCCAACGCACATCTTCCAGGAGTTTCTCCTGATTCCACGGATGATAGTTGAAGGGCGGATTCGCAAGAATAAAGTCCGCTTTCAAGGTCGGGTGCAGATCGTTCGTAAAGGTATCTGCTTGATAAGGACCAAAGTCAGCATCGATGCCACGAATCGCCATATTCATCTTCGCCATCTTCCATGTGTCGGCGTTTGCCTCCTGGCCGTAAACGGCAATGGCTCCACGCTTACCGGAGTGAGCCTGAATAAATTTTGCACTCTGTACGAACATACCACCGCTGCCACAGCAGCAATCGTATACACGGCAGTTGTCAAATGGGCGAAGGATAGAGACGAGCGTCTTAACCACGCTGGAAGGAGTATAGAATTCGCCTCCGCCGACACCTTCTTTTTCTGCAAACTGTGCGATGCAGTATTCGTAGGTACGACCAAGAAGGTCTTCACTCTCCGTGGTGTTGCTCATGTCGATGTTATTAGTGAAGATGTCAACGACATCACCAAGCACACGCTTGTCCAGATCGGGGCTTGCATAATTTTTCGGAAGGACATTCTTCAGAGTCTTGTTCTCAGCTTCAATGGCTCTCATAGCGTCATCAATAACCGTGCCAATCTCCGGTGTATGAGCGGCAGAAGCGATAGTGTTCCACCGTGCCTTCTCCGGCACGAAGAACACATTCTCCATCGTATAGGCATCGCGGTCATCCTCGAAACCGTCGCCTTCCTCCACAAGTTCCTGATAACGTTTGTCAAAAGCTGCGGAAATGTAGCGCAGAAAGATAAGCCCGATGATTACCTTTCTATATTCTGCTGCCGGAATATGTCCCCACAGGACGCAAGCCGCATCCCACAGTTGTTTTTCAAAGCCGATATTGGCATTGGTTTTGTCAGCCATCTAAGTTAACCTCCATTACAAAAATCTGTGTGCCCATTCTTATCGAACCGATTCTTCTCATACATTTTCTGACTTATCTTGGGAATCGATTGATGAGACATCAGCATCGTCGATAAATTCCATAATATCACCAACATCACATTTTAGCGCACCGCATATACGTAGCAGAACATCAGTATTCACATTTCCGCCTTTTCCGAGCTTGGCAACGGATGTGGCGCTAATACCGCTCATCTCCCGCAAAGTTTTTTTATTAATCCCGCGGTCAATAAGAAGTTTAAAGAGTTTGTTATAGCTAAAACGCATCTGCATTACCTCCGTGATTTCTCTCTTTCTACATTCTACATAAATTACTTCACATCATTTAGGAATCCATATCGTGTTCCCGGAATCAATCCTTTGCCGAAGGTTTCAACGACCGCACCATGCTTCTCATATTCAAGGGAAGGGATATGGTCAAGGTTCTCGATAATAATAAGCTGACCCTCATCCTGATGATTCATGAAGTAGCGGTAAAGCCCAGCTCTCATACTATCCGGCATCCTGTCATCCACCCCATCATCGAAGCCGTGAAGCGGAGTATCAATGATAAAGATGTGGGGATCGAATTTAGCGTTTAGCGCCAGATATTTCCGTAACATCATAATCATCACTGTATTAAGGTAAGAACGATAACCTTTACCGTGGCTCGTTCCTTTATCCTCACCATTTACCTCAATATCAAACGTTGTAAAATTAAAGTGTGCCTGAAGCAAACCGGAATAATTGCATTCCTTAAGAATGGAATTGGCATATTCAGACATTGTGGTGGCAAAATCATCCCCAAAGTAGTCCTTGGGATGATACTCTAAAGTCTTATCATTTTTCTGCTCGTTTTCTAAAGCGGTCAGATCGTTTCCAAAGTCCGTGGCATAGGCTTCAATCAATGCAATCTCACTGGCAATTCGAAGATATGCCTTATAAGCATTGACTGTGTTTTGTTGCTCAGTTTCCTGGGGGCGTAGTTCTGTTTTAATTTTAGATTCGAGAGCATCACGCTGCCGCTTTAACTCGTCAAGTTCGGTCCTGATTTCTTTCTTCCGATCCTCGACATCTCTCTCCGTATCCTCAAGACCGGAAAGTTGGACCATCATCCGCTCCATTTCTACCTTGGACGCAGCAATATAGGATATCCGCTTACGAGGAGTAATCGTTCCTTCGCAGTATGGACATTTGGTGGCTTGTGGAACTTCCCGATATGCTTCTTCACCCTCGACAATGAGAGAAAGTCGTTGGATATCCGCTTTATACTGCGCAGCAAGCCTGTGGTATCTTGTCAAAAGAACATCGCACTCCGCAGCTCGTTCCTCTGCTTCCAGAATGGAAGAGAGGATTTTCTGGCTCTCTACAAGCGCATAGTCGATTTTTCTCTGTGTTTCCTGTAAGGCGGCAGTCGCTTGAGCTATCTGCGCTTCGACATCTGCGTCATCAAAAATATGCAAATCATGTTCGAGCTGCTCCTTGCGTTCCGCAGCATCCCGGATTTTCCGATTGACATACTCGGCTACAGCCTTTCGGCGCGCTTTCTTTATTTCCTTTTTCTCTTGGGCATCCGTCTCTGTAAAAGTCCTGCCGGTAATCAGATACAAAAGTGCCGAAAGGAACAGGGTGTTCTCCATATAGCGATGTTTTGGCTCTACAATAGAGTCAATATCATCAATTCGGTTTTCATCCAGATAAAATACACGCAGCAAATTGCGCCAGGTGAGTCGCTTCTTTTCAAACCTTGCGTTCGTTACAATCATGATTTCTTGCTCAATGCCAATGAGCTTCAGCCATACTTCGTTCAGAGGCGGATTCTTTGCACCCTTTCGGTAATTGACATCATAGGTGCCGCTGTCTATACCGTTTATGGTGCTGGTCACCTCTACCTGATTCTTTCCCACATCCCTATGAAGAGTGACTTCGCCATCACGGTCATTTGATCCGACAATCATGGTCACGCCGTCATATTTTGCCGTTTCCTTAAACGGCTTGTCCACGGAGCCACCGAAGATAAAGTCAATACAATTTGCCACGCAGGTCTTTCCGCTGTCAGAGCGTCCCTGTATGATAGTCAGTCCTTTACCGAAGGAAACACTGGCATCGCTCTTTACAGCACTTTTCGCTATAACTTTTTTAATGTAAAACCCTGCCATCGTGTTACCTCCTGAAAGATTTCGTTGACTGCCGGCTAATTTCGTTGAACAACTGGACATCGCTATAGTTCCCATACTTCTCCGCCACAAGCCGCATCAGTTCTTTATACCGCTTGGCATATTCTGATTGGAAACCCTCACTCATGTTTCTTCCACTTTCCGAAACGGAATAAAGGATACCTGTTTCATCATCCGTGGCTATAACCAGTCCGTCAACTACAAGATTCTTTATTGCCGTTTTTGTAAGGTTCCGCCTTGCGGATAGTTCGCTGAATGCAAAGCCATTCTCCCCATTTAGAGACTTATCTGCAACGCCGAAGTCTTCACAGTAAATCGCTATGAAGTCATAAGCGGCAATTCTGTCGAGTGTAATTCCGGCATTCGCCACATCAAGAAGCAGCACCACGTGGAGAGACAGTTCAAAGGGCGTATTAAAAAGTCTGTTACTCATCAATGTTTACCCACGACTCAATCACGCCGTCATTCACCAATATGTGGCAAATGCCTTTCTTCTCCAAATTGCCGATCAGATTCCGCATCTGGCTGAGTACGGAACTGTCGAGCGTGGTGCTTGTTATTTTTTCAAGGACAGCATTCAGCCTTGCGTAACCATCCTCATAGTCCTTCCAATATGTAGTATTGATGCCGTGCCATGCATCATCCTTCAGTCTGCCGAACTCATCCTCTCCGTCATCGAAGATATCCCGGACAGATCGTTCAATACTTACCGCGCTGTAATATGCCATGCGCTGTTCCTTGTAGTTCTCTGCATATCGTTTCGGAAGGGAAGGAACATCGTCAGCAGTAAAAGTCTCCTTGTTTAATTTCTGAGCATACGCCTCATACAAGGCGCGAATGTAATCCAGTTCATGCTTGCCTACATCATCAGGGACAAGCGCCTGATGAATCGTTATGACCTCACCGGATATATGTAATTTATCGCCTCTGCGCTCAATTGTCGCAGGGGCTATATTTTTTAGACTCCTTCCGGTTTCCATACGCTGGTAATTCAACACAGTCACATCATCGGATAATCCCTCCGAACGGCGTCTGATGATTTGAGCCAGGATATTAGCGCAGGTCCGCCCAACCTCGGAAGGCTCGACATCAAAGCTAAACTCAGCCAGCTTGTCCTTCATGTGGTTCAAGGCATCAAAGGAGTATGTATTTACGAAATCAGCAAACTTTGCCTCATCCAGTCGAGGCGTAAGTGCAGATGCCTTTTTCTGTGAAATTGGAAGTCTGCCACTGTAATATGCCTCCAGTGTGGATTTTCCAAGCCCATAAAGTGGATTCGGAGAATCCTTTTCCAATGCCTCATCATCCAGGATGGCATCCGTCAGAATCTTCACAAATTCTGCGGCGTTCATTTTTGTTTCGTAATTATGATGCATGAACTGTACAAGGTCGCAGAACTTCAAGTTGACACCCTCCTTTCCAATGTAGGCATTTATGTAGGCAGATGTAGGCAAACCTACGAGTTTTGGAAGTCCTATTTTCTATAATGAAATCGCGATAAGGCAGAAGGAGCGCACAGTCTGTGCGAAATCCAAAACGCCTCGTATCACATTATACCACGAACAAACGCGATAATCAATATAAATTTGTGAACGCAAAACTTATTTTCAAAATAAAGCTATTGATTTGCGTTTGCGAGTGGTGCAATCCCGCCCGACACCGCATCACCTGATCACTGATGGCTCAACGGTATCCGGCGGCACAACTCAATATCACAGCTGCCTTTTGAGCGGGTTAGCTGCAATCCGAAACGGAGAACTCCGTTAGGACTGCGGTTAGGTCTTACACCCTTTTTGCGGCAGCGCCCAGAGTCCTCCGTTTCGAGAAATCGAAAATCGGAGGACTTTTTTATGAAAACCAATGTCAGTCAAAACACATCAACCATCTACTACCGTCCGCTCAAGCAGTGGATCGAGGTCACACCGGAGCAGAAACTCGACTGGGAGCGGTTCGTGGGTGCTACCCGCAAGGCAAAGCAGAGAGCCGGAGCCTGCTGCATTCCATACAAAAAGAGCTACAAATGCGATGGCCTTTGCGATACCTGCGAGTTCCGCTGTATCCCGAAGGACGCTCCCCAGCATCTCTCCATCGACACGGAGATGGAGAACGCCTACGAAAATGGCGTCTCCCGCGCCAGCTTTCTTGCGGACAGCAAACTTACCACAGAAATCGATATCGATACCCTGATCCTGAACAGCCTGCTTACAGAGCTTCAGGCGTCAGACCCGGAAAGCTACGAGATCCTCATCGCGATTGCGGACGGGCTTTCCGAACGCGCCGGCGCAGAGCGGCTGCATATGCCCCGGAACACCTTTGTGTATAAGAGGAACCAGCTTCTGAAGCGGCTCAAGGAAAAATTCTAAAAATCTTTCGGCCAACCCCTCCTTTCCTGTCCAGATGGGTCATTGAAAGGCAACACGAGACGCCTTGGGAAAGGAGGGACCGCCGATATGAGTTACAACGCAAACCATTATGACGCCCGTGCCGACGAGGACATTGTTGATGTCCTGACCGCGATCAGCGTGGTGTCGAGGAGACTGGCAAGCAACCTGACCGCCGCACGCCAGCAGAGCAAATCCAGGGAAGGAGGAAAATCACATGAGCAGAATGAGCGATATGGCACAGACCATCGAAGACTTGCGCAGTGCTGCCGCTGCTATTTCGGATGCCGCTGACTGGCTGACAAAGATGTTCAGCGGTGAACCGCAGGCAGAGAATGCTCCTGCTTCTCCTCCTGAACCGGAATTGACGCTGGAGCAGGTTCGAGCCGTGCTTGCGGACAAATCCCGCCAGGGACACACCGCCGAGATCCGCGCCCTGCTTCAAAAGTACGGCGCGTCCAAACTGTCACAGATCGACCCCGCACACTACAAGGCGTTGCTCGCCGAAGCGGAGGTACTGACAAATGGCAGTTAAGCACGCAGTCTTATCCGCTTCTTCTTCCGAACGGTGGCTCAACTGTCCGCCCTCCGCAAGGCTGTGCGAAGCCTACGAGGACAAGGGCAGCAACTACGCCGCCGAAGGGACGGACGCCCACGCGCTCTGTGAGTTCCGGCTGAAGCAGGCTCTGGGTATTCCGGCGGACGATCCCATCGAAAACCTCTCCTGGTACAACGAGGAGATGGAGGACTGCGCCGCCGGGTATGCCGCCTATGTATCGGAGCTTCTGGAGACCGCAAAGCAGATCTGCGCCGACCCGGTCATCCTGATTGAGCAGCGGGTGGATTTCTCCCGCTGGGTGCGGGACGGCTTCGGCACCGCCGACTGCATCGTCATTGCGGATGGTGTTCTGAACATCTGCGATTACAAAAACGGGCAAGGATGCCTCGTGCTTGCAGAGCGTAATCCACAGATGATGCTCTATGCCTTGGGCGCTCTGGAAATCTTCGATGGCATCTACGACATCGACACTGTCCGCATGACCATCTATCAGCCGAGGAAGTCCAACATCAGCGTGTATGAGATGGACAAGGCCGACCTGTACGAATGGGCAAACAGTGAACTGACTCAGAAGGCGCAGCTTGCTTATGAAGGTCAAGGCTCCTTCAGCTGTGGTGAGTGGTGCCGGTTTTGCAAGGCGAAAGCCGAGTGCAGAGAGCGCGCCGAAGCGAACCTGGCTCTTGCCCGGTACGAATTCCAGACCCCTGCGCTCCTCGCTGATGAGGAGATCGCCGATATTCTCGGCAAGGTCGACGCTCTGACCGCCTGGGCAGCGGATGTGAAGGAATACGCGCTCCAGCAGGCAGTCAGCGGCACGGCGTTCCCGGGCTGGAAGCTGGTCGAGGGCCGCTCCAACCGTAAATACACCAGCGAAGCCGCAGTCGCCGCAGCCGTTGAGGGCGCAGGCTTTGACCCCTATGAAAAGAAGCTCCTCGGCATCACCGCCATGCAGAAGCTGCTGGGCAAATCCCGCTTTGAGGAGCTTCTCGCACCTTACATTGAAAAGCCGCAAGGCAGGCCGACGCTCGTGCGGTCGAGTGATAAACGGCCCGAATGGAATACCGCAAAAAATGATTTTATGGAGGAAATGTAATATGTCTAACAACACAAACAGAGTCAACAACCCTATGAAGGTCATCACCGGTCCCGACACCCGCTGGTCCTACGCCAACGTCTGGGAGCCCAAGTCCATCAACGGCGGCACGCCGAAGTACTCGGTATCGCTGATCATCCCGAAGTCCGACACTAAGACGGTGGCGAAGATCAAGGCCGCCATCGAAGCCGCCTACCAGGAGGGACAGGCCAAGCTGAAGGGCAACGGCCGCAGCGTGCCTCCTCTCTCCGCGATCAAGACTCCGTTGAGAGACGGCGACGTTGAAAGACCCGATGATCCCGCCTATGCGAACGCCTACTTCATCAACGCCAACTCCGCCACCGCTCCCGGCATCGTGGACGCAGACCGCAATCCCGTTCTGACCCGCTCCGAGGTGTATTCCGGCGTGTACGGCAGGGCGTCCATCAACCTGTACGCTTTCAACAGCAACGGCAACAAGGGCATCGCCTGCGGTCTGAACAATCTGCAGCTCATCCGTCCCGGCGAGCCCCTGGGCGGCAAGGCCAGCGCCGAAGCCGACTTCGCAACTGATGACGACGAGGATTTCCTCGGTTAAGACAAGGGAGGTAAACGGCCATGACAATGTTTCAGACAATTCTGCTTTTTGCTGTTCTCGCCATCTGGCTGTGCATCAGCGCAGTCATTCTGATCAGCAGCATCCAGTCCTTCATCTATGACCGCAAGCGTGAAAAGCGTGAGCGTGAACAGGCGGCCCGTGACGCAGAGTATCACGAAAACCGCATGAAGCTGCTGGAGAAATAAAGTACCAAGCCCCAGGGCGGCGGAGCGATCTGCCGCCCTATTGGGGTATGGAAGGAAGTGACGAAATGCAAACCTTATCAATCGACCTGGAGACCTACAGCGACCAGCCCCTTGCCAAAACAGGCGTGTACCGTTATGTGGAGTCTCCCGATTTTGAAATACTGCTCTTTGCCTACAGCGTGGACGGTGGTTCCGTACAGCAGATAGATCTTGCCTGCGGGGAGAATATCCCCTCGGAGATCCTTTCCGCTCTGGAGGATGAGACTGTGACCAAGTGGGCCTTCAACGCCAATTTTGAACGCATCTGCCTGTCACGCTTTCTGGGCTATCCGACCGGCGACTATCTGGAGCCGGACTCCTGGAAATGCTCGATGGTCTGGGCGGCGTATATGGGTCTGCCCTTATCACTGGAGGGAGTCGGGGCTGTTCTCGGATTGGAAAAGCAAAAGCTGGCCGAAGGCAAAGACCTCATCAAATATTTCTGCCAGCCCTGTGCGCCAACTAAGTCAAACGGTCAGCGCACCCGCAATCTGCCGGAGCACGCCCCGGATAAGTGGCTGGCGTTCAAGCGATACAACATCCGCGATGTGGAGACGGAGATGTCCATCCAGGCACGGCTCTTAAAGTATCCCGTGCCGGACAGCGTCTGGGAGGAATACCATCTCGACCAGGAGATCAACGACCGCGGCGTGGGGCTGGATATGGAACTGGTGCGGCAGGCCATTCAGATGGACGGACGCTCCCGCTCGGAACTGACACAGGCAATGAAGGAACTGACCTCGCTGGACAACCCCAACTCAGTCCAGCAGATGAAACAGTGGCTTGCGGACAACGGCGTGGAGACCGATACCCTGGGCAAAAAGGCTGTGGCGGAGCTTTTGAAAACAGCACCGCCGGAGCTGCAAAAGGTACTGACCCTGCGCCAGCAGCTTGCGAAATCCAGCGTTAAAAAGTATCAGGCAATGGAGACCGCCGTCTGCGCCGATGGCCGTGCGAGAGGTATGTTCCAGTTCTACGGAGCCAACCGCACCGGGCGGTGGGCCGGTCGCATCATTCAGATGCAGAATCTCCCGCAGAACCATCTGGACGATCTGGCCGAAGCCAGAGGGCTTGTTCGAGTCGGTGACTTTGACGCTCTGGAAATACTCTATGAGGATGTGCCGGATACCCTTTCCCAGCTGATCCGCACGGCATTCGTGCCACAGAAAAACAGGAAATTCATTGTGGCGGACTTCTCCGCGATTGAAGCCAGGGTGATCGCATGGCTTGCCGGCGAGAAATGGCGGCAGGACGTATTCGCTGAGGGCAAGGATATCTACTGCGCCAGCGCATCCCAGATGTTCGGCGTCCCCGTAGAAAAGCACGGCGTCAACGGACATCTGCGGCAGAAAGGCAAAATCGCAGAACTTGCTCTCGGCTACGGCGGCTCCGTGGGAGCGCTGAAAGCGATGGGCGCCTTGGAGATGGGGCTTCAGGAGGACGAGCTTCCCGCTCTGGTTTCCGCATGGCGTCAGGCGAATCCGAAAATCGTGCAGTTCTGGTGGGCGGTTGACCGCGCTGTGATGGACGCCGTTACCCGTAAGACCACCACGAAAACACACGGCATCATATTCTCCGCCAGAAACGGGATGCTGTTTATCACGCTCCCTTCCGGCAGGAGCCTTGCCTATGTGAAGCCCAAAATCGGCGAGAACCGTTTCGGCGGCGACTGCATCACCTATGAAGGCGTTGGCGGCACAAAGAAATGGGAGCGACTGGAAAGCTATGGCCCAAAATTCGTGGAAAATATCGTCCAGGCGACCTCCCGTGATATCCTCTGCTGCGCCATGCAGACCCTTCGCTGCTGTTCCATCGTCATGCACATCCACGATGAAGTGGTCATTGAAGCCGACCGCCGGATGTCCTTACAGACCGTCTGTGACCAGATGGGAAGGACGCCGCCCTGGGCAAGCGGGCTGCAGCTTCGCGCCGATGGCTACGAGACCGATTTTTACAAGAAAGATTATTTCTGGATACCGGAAGAAACCCTTGATCTCCGTGTCCGCAGAGATCATGTCCCCTACGACATGTGGGAGCGCCAAGGGACGTTGATGACTACCGAGGGCAATGTGGTTCATTACGGCTACATCGAGAAATTCATCGAGCAATTGGGCGAACGGTTCAACATCCGGGAAATTGCCTTTGACCGCTGGGGCGCTGTACAAATGGTGCAGAACCTGGAGGGCATGGGCTTTACAGTAGTCCCCTTTGGCCAGGGCTTTAAGGATATGTCCCCGCCGACCAAAGAACTGATGAAGCTGGTGCTGGAGGAGAAAATCGCCCACGGAGGTCACCCGGTGCTGCGATGGATGATGGACAACATCTTCATCCGCACCGACCCGGCGGGCAACATCAAGGCGGACAAAGAAAAATCCACAGAGAAGATTGACGGTGCAATCGCCACCATCATGGGGCTTGACCGGGCGATCCGCTGTGGCAATGATACAGGTGCTTCAGTTTATGACAGCCGGGGCCTTTTGTTTATCTGAAAGGACGGTGATTCGATATGGGTATCTTTTCCGGGCTTTTCCGTTCCAGGGATAAGCCCCAGAACCGTACTGCAGGCAGCGCCTACAGCTTTTTCTTTGGAGGAAGTACTGCGGGCAAACGGGTCAATGAACGGTCTGCCATGCAGATGACGGCGGTGTATTCCTGCGTCCGCATCCTGGCGGAAGCAGTGGCAGGTCTGCCGCTGCACCTTTACCGCTATAAGGAGGACGGCGGCAAGGAAAAAGCACTTGACCATCCGCTGTATCTGCTCCTCCATGACGAGCCGAACCCGGAGATGAGTTCTTTCGTATTCCGGGAGACGCTCATGACCCACCTTTTGCTGTGGGGCAATGCTTATGCACAGATTATCCGCAACGGCAAGGGCGAGGTGATTGCCCTCTATCCGCTGATGCCGGACCGGATGACGGTGGATCGTGACAGCAAGGGACAGCTTTATTACGAATACACCGTCAGCATGGATGACGCACCTACGGTCAAAGGCAGTCTTGTCCGGCTGCATCCCTCCGATGTGCTGCACATCCCAGGGCTTGGCTTTGACGGGCTGGTGGGCTATTCCCCCATCGCTATGGCGAAGAACGCCATCGGCATGGCGATTGCCTGTGAGGAATACGGGGCGAAGTTCTTTGCTAACGGTGCGGCTCCCGGCGGCGTGCTGGAGCATCCTGGGACAATCAAAGACCCTCAGCGGGTACGGGAGAGCTGGCAGTCCACCTTCGGCGGCAGCGGCAACAGCAATAAGATCGCCGTGCTGGAGGAGGGCATGAAATACACGCCCATCGGCATCTCCCCAGAACAGGCGCAGTTTTTGGAAACAAGGAAGTTCCAGATCAATGAGATTGCCCGGATTTTCCGGGTGCCGCCCCATATGGTGGGCGACCTGGAAAAGTCGAGCTTTTCCAACATTGAGCAGCAGTCGCTGGAGTTCGTGAAATACACGCTGGAGCCCTGGCTGGTGCGCTGGGAACAGTCCATTCAGCGGACGCTCTTTTCCGCAGAGGAAAAGAAACAGTATTTTGCTAAGTTCAATGTGGAAGGGCTGCTCCGGGGCGATTACGCCAGCAGAATGTCCGGCTACGCCACCGCAAGGCAGAATGGCTGGATGAGTGCCAACGATATCCGGGAACTGGAGAACATGGACCGCATCCCTGCCGAGGATGGCGGCGATCTCTATCTGATCAACGGCAATATGCTCCCGCTGGGTAATGCGGGTGCTTTTGCAGATACACAAACGGGAAAGGAGGAAAATTCCGATGAAGAAGTTCTGGAAGTGGAAGAACAGGACGGTGAGGAATCAGGAGAATCAGCCGGAAACAGTGGAGAGAACGCTGTTCCTGAACGGCACCATCGCCGAGGAAAGCTGGTTTGACGATGACATCACGCCCCAGCTTTTTAAGGAGGAACTGATGGGCGGCAGTGGAGATATCACGGTCTGGATCAATTCTCCCGGCGGCGACTGCGTGGCAGCGGCACAAATCTACAATATGCTGATGGACTATCCCCACAACGTTACGGTCAAGATCGATGGCATAGCGGCGTCTGCGGCAAGCGTGATCGCTATGGCAGGCACAAAGGTGCTGGTCAGCCCCGTCTCCATGATGATGATCCACAATCCTATGACCGTGGCCATGGGTGATACCGCAGAGATGCAGAAGGCCATCGAGATGCTTGGAAGCGTCAAGGATTCCATCATCAACGCCTATGAGATCAAGACTGGTCTGTCCCGCGCAAAACTCTCCCACCTCATGGATGCGGAGACCTGGATGGACGCCGGGAAGGCGGTGGAGCTTGGCTTTGCCGATGAGGTGATGAAACGCCCTGCCGAAACCGAGGATGTGGAACCCCCGGTGGTCACCATGCTGTATTCCAAAGCCGCTGTGGTCAATTCCCTGATGGATAAGATCGCGGCGAAGTGCAAAACGAAACCGAAATCTGAACCTCAAGGCCGCTCCGTTGATTCGCTCATGGAACGGCTTAATTTGATGAAATTTTAAGGAGGATAATGACTATGACCATTCTTGAACTGCGCGAGAAGCGCGCCAAAGCGTGGGAGGCCGCCAAGGCATTCCTGGATTCCCACAGAAACGACAAAGGTATGCTGTCCGCCGAGGACGATGCCACCTACTCCCGTATGGAGCAGGAGATTACTGACCTGGGCAAGGAAATCGCCCGCCTGGAACGCCAGGAGGCGCTGGATGCGGAACTGAACCGCCCGGTGAACAAGCCCCTGACGGGTAAGCCCATGAACGGCAAGGAAACGGCTAAGACCGGCCGTGCCACCGATGAGTACCGCCAGAACTTCTGGAACATGATGCGCTCCAAGGCCCCCATGCCCACTGCGATGAACGCTTTGCAGATCGGCACTGACTCCGAGGGTGGGTATCTGGTCCCTGACGAGTACGAGCGCACTCTGGTGGAAGCCTTGGAGGAGGAGAACATTTTCCGTCAGCTGGCGAAGATTATACAGACCTCCAGCGGCGACCGCAAGATCCCCGTGGTAGCCACCAAGGGCACTGCGTCCTGGATCGATGAGGAGGGGGCGTTCACCGAGAGCGATGATTCCTTCGGTCAGGTATCCATCGGCGCCTACAAGCTGGGCACCATGATCAAGGTATCCGAGGAACTGCTCAACGACAGCGTCTTTGATCTGGAGAGCTACATCTCCCGTGAGTTTGCCCGCCGCATCGGCGCCAAGGAAGAGGAAGCCTTCTTTACCGGGGACGGTACCGGAAAGCCTCTGGGAATCCTGGCTGCCTCTGGCGGTGCGGAAACCGGTGTGACGGCTGCGTCCGCCACTGCGGTGACAGCGGATGAGCTGATGGATCTGTTCTATTCTCTGAAATCCCCATACCGTAAAAATGCGGTATGGGTTTTAAACGACTCCACCATCAAAGCCATCCGTAAGCTGAAAGATAACAATGGGCAGTACCTGTGGCAGCCCTCCCTGGTGGCCGGTACGCCGGATACGATCCTTGGCCGGCCGGTGAAAACCTCTGCCTATATGCCTGCCATTGCCGCCAGTGCCAAGACCATCGCCTTCGGTGACTTCAGCTATTACTGGGTTGCCGACCGCCAGGGGCGTTCCTTCAAGCGTCTCAACGAGCTGTATGCCGCCACCGGCCAAGTAGGCTTCCTCGCCTCCCAGCGTGTGGATGGTAAGCTGATCCTGCCGGAGGCCATCAAGGTTCTGGCCCAGAAGGCCGGAGCCTAATGAAAGGAGGCGGCGGTGATGGATGAACTGATCTCGAAAGTAAAAGCCAATCTCATTCTGGAGCATTCGGCGGATGATGAACTTCTGAAGGGCTATATCACCGCCGCTGTCTCCTATGCGGAAAGCTACCAGCATATCCCGGAGGGCCACTATACAGACAATGCGATGCCGGCCACCACCGAACAGGCGGTGATCATGCTGGCGTCGCATTTCTATGAATCCAGGGACGGCTCCACGGGCGGCTTCTTCGCAGACAACACCAATGCGGCACAACAGGTCTGGAACACGGTAAACTTGCTTCTTCGGCTTGACCGGGATTGGAAGGTGTGAGTATGAGCTTTGGCAAGATGAACACCTTCCTTTCCATCGTAGAGAAACAGTTTACTCAGGATGAGGACGGCTTCAAGACGGAAACGGATGTGACCGTGGCTGAGGTGCGGGCATACCGGGAAGGCCGGCACGGCAGTGAGAAATGGGCGAATATGGCGTCCTTCTCCACTGCCACCGATCTGTTCCGGTTCCGAGTGATCCCCGGCATCACGGTCACAACGGATATGCGCATCCTCTGTGACGGGCATATCTTCGAGATCACTTCGGTGGAGGACGTCAAAGGCAGAGGGATGTATCTGGAAGTCATGGCGCAGGAGGTGAAACCGGGTGGCTAAAGTGGATATCAAAATGCCGGAGGACTTTCTGGAAAAAATGTCACGGCTGGGCACTCAGTTCGATTCTGTTGCAGAAAGCGTACTGGAAGCTGGCGGAGAGGTCGTTCTGGCAAAGGTACAGAGCAACCTTTCTTCCGTAATCGGTTCAGGCACCAAGTATGACTCCCGTTCCACGGGTGAGCTGGCTCGTTCTCTGGGCCTGTCTCCGGCAAAGGTCAACCGTGACGGCAACCACGATATCAAGATCGGTTTTGCAGAACCCAGGTCGGACGGCGACAGCAACGCCAAAATCGCCAATATCCTGGAATACGGCAAAAGCGGCCAGCCCGCAAAGCCCTTCTTGAAACCGGCTCGTTCCTCTTCCAGGAATGCCTGTATCAGCGCCATGAAAGCGAAGCTGGACGAGGAGGTGGAGAAGATTTGAGCCTTTTATCGGAAATCAAGGCGGCAGTTACCAGCTGCGGTCTGCCTTTGGAGACTGGTGTGTTCTCCGATGAGCCGCCGGAGGAATATGTGGTGGTCACGCCTTTGGCAGACACCTATGAACTCCATGCGGATAACCTGCCGGAATACGAGACCCAGGAGGCGCGGCTCTCCCTGTTTACCAGGAGCAATTATCTGAAGCGGAAAAGGCAGCTTTCCAAAGCCCTGCTTGCCGCTGATTTTACCATTACGGACAGACGGTACATCGCCCACGAGGACGATACCGGCTTTCATCACTACGCCATTGACGTGGCGAAAACCTATGAAATGGAGGAATGAGATATGGCTACTATCGGCTTGGACAAGCTGTACTATGCCAAAATCACCGAGGACGCTTCGGGCAATGAGACCTACGGCGATCCTCAGCCCCTGGCAAAGGCCATGACTGCCGAGCTTTCGGTGGAGCTGGCGGAAGCCACGCTGTATGCGGACGATGGCGCCGCCGCCGTGGTCAAGGAGTTCCAGAGCGGCACCCTGACCCTGGGTGTGGATGACATCGGAGTTACCGTTGCCCAGGATTTGACCGGCGCCACCATTGACGGGAATAAGGTGCTGGTTTCCACCAGTGAGGATGGCGGCACCCCTGTGGCCGTGGGCTTTCGCGCCAAGAAGGCCAACGGCAAGTACCGCTACTTCTGGCTCTACCGGGTAAAGTTTGGCATTCCCGCCACCAACCTCACCACCAAGGGTGAGAGCATTGAATTTTCCACCCCTTCCATCGAAGGCACCGTGACCCGCCGCAACAAGGTGGACGGTCAGGGCAAGCACCCCTGGAAGGCGGAGGTCTCCGAGGACGATATCGGCGTGCTGCCCGCCACCATCTCCGGATGGTACGAAGAGGTGTATGAGCCAGACTACAGCACGTTGGAAACCGCGTAAGGAGGGCTGACCCATGAACAAGGAGCGAAGCGCCGCCATCACCATCGGCGGCAAAGAGTATGAGCTGGTGCTCACCACCCGCGCCACCAAGGAGATCGCCGGACGCTACGGCGGTTTGGAGAACCTGGGTGACAGGCTGATGAAGTCCGAGAACTTTGAAATGGCGCTCGATGAAATCATCTGGCTTATCACCTTGCTGGCCAATCAGAGTGTGCTGATCCACAACCTCCAGCACCCGGAGGACAAAAAGGAGCCGCTGACCCAGGACGCCGTGGAGCTGCTGACCTCTCCCTTCGAGCTGGCGGGGTACAAGGAAGCCATTATGGAAGCCATGTACAAGGGCACCAAGCGGAATATCGAAAGCGAGACGGACTCAA
>ERZ1673695.1298-NODE-1298-length-26897-cov-6.733626_pt1 | contig 26897 bp, 26 predicted proteins | sample MGYA00580225_ERZ1673695 | MGnify/ENA primary metagenome ERZ1673695 (study PRJEB41218, sample SAMN15661739) | gut metagenome | host: Homo sapiens | place: Canada: London | collected 2015-08-20/2019-03-30 | study: EMG produced TPA metagenomics assembly of... | reverse complement strand
CGCGATACCGTCACGCTGTTCATGGTCGTGTAAAGCGCGGCCTCATCCACGCCGCCGACGGATACCAGCCGGTCCAGCAGAGTCCCGCCGCCATCCTTCGTGGCCGCGGACAGGGCGAAATAAGACACATAGACCACCTGCGCGCGCAGGAAGGAGCCGCCGGTAAGCATGGCCTGCTCGGCGGAATTGAGCACACCCAGCTCCACGCTCTTGCCCAGGGCATTGCTCCAGGAAAAATCCGGATTGGTTCCGCTGTCGGTATAGCCCAGGGCCCGAAGCACAAAGGTCATATATTCTCCCGCCGAGAGAACGGTATCGGGCGCAAAATAAAGCGCTCCGGCGGCGTCGGCGCCCACGCCTTTGGTATACCCCTTGGCGTAGGCGTAAGCCACATACCGGTCGCACCAGGCGGGCGTATCCGCAAACGGATTGCCCTGGGTGCAGGCCAGCGCGGCGCCCTCCTCCCCGATCAGGCGCAGGAACATCACCAGTCCCACCACCCGGGTCGGCGCGACCTCCAGGTCGTATCCGCAGCCATAGGCGGTACCGGTTCCCTGGAACAGGCCCATGGCCTTCAGCGCGTCGGCCAGCGCGTTGTAATCCAGCGCGCCGCTGTCGCTGCGCGTATAGGCTCCTTCCAGGCCCACCACGGCGGTATCCGACGTAATGGTCACGGCGGCGCCGGCATTCTCCCCCGCCAGATAACGGTGTCCCTCCGTCAGCGCCGCCCCGGCGGCCAGAGCCCGCCCGGCGGTCACATCCACCACTGCGCCGGAGGGGGCTGCGACTGCGGCGCTTCCCGCCAGCAGAAGCAGGCCGGAGCCCGTATATACCGTGACGGTATCGCCCTTCTTCAGCCGATGGTCGGCAAACGCAAGATGGAGAGAGGTCTCTCCGCCCGCCTGGGCCAGATACGCGCTGTGTTTGGCGTTCAGACCGCTCAGCACCGTATCGTAAGTGCTCTGCGTCTTCTCCTCCAGGCGCCGTCCGGCCTGCTCCGCCACCGCCGGGAGGTAGGTGCCGTTGAGATAGCTCTGGGACACCAGCGTCTCGCCGGACGTTCCGCCCGAAGCGCAGACCGCCCCGCAGCCCATCAGGATCAGGGCGGCCAGCAGGAATACCGCGGCCCTCCTCATGGCTCCTCCGAGATCATATAGCTCAGGGACAGCAGGCTGTCGGCAAAGTGGACATCCTCGATGATCACACCGGTGCTGTCCAGCCGCAGCTCGATGTTGGTAAAGTTCCAAATCCCCTTCACGCCGCCCGCCACCAGGCGCGCGGCGATGGCGTTGGCCACCCCCCGTGGCACGGTGAGCACCCCGATGCTGGCGGGGGACTCCTTCAAATACGGTTCCAGCTGATCCACATGGTAGACCGGAACGCCCGAAAGCGTACGCCCCACGATATCAGGGCTCACGTCAAAGGCAGCGGCAAGGGTAACGCCGGAGCGCTGAAAATGGAAGTTCTCCAGCAGGGCCCGGCCCAGGTTTCCCGCGCCCAGGATCACGGCGGTATGTCCCCGGTTCATGCCCAGGATGTCGGACACCTCGCCCCGCAGGCTCTCTACATTATATCCATAGCCCTGCTGGCCAAACTCTCCGAAGCAGGACAGATCCTGCCGGATCTGGGAGGCGGTCAGCCCCATGGACTTCCCCAGCGCGCTGGAGGAGATGCGCTCCACCCCCGCCAGGTGCAGATCGTTCAGATGCCGGTAATAGCGCGGCAGCCGCCGGATGACCGCGCTGGATACCTTTTGCTTTTTCATTTCGCCTATCACACTCGTTCCCGTGGGAAATAGATTTCTATTCAGTGTTTCAGTTTACCTGAAAAACGCCCCGATGTCAACGCTCTTACCCCGGATTCCTGCCGGGTCGTGCCGGAACCCCGCACGCTTCACCCGCATAGAGTAAATCGAAAAGGAGGCGTGCAACTTGGAATTTATCGGAACCATCGTGGCCCATATCTATACCTCCCGGGCCCAGCTGCCCGTCCAGGGCGCCACCATAGCCGTGACGCAGAAGGCCCCCGGCGGCAAGCATGTTCTGCTGGCCCTGCGCACATCCGACGAGAGCGGAAAGACCGCTCCCATAGCCATACCAACCCCGGCCCCGGCGGCGGGGCAGGCGCCGGGCGCGGAGCAGCCCTTTGCCCTGTGCGACGTCTGGTGCGAGGCGCCCAGCTTTGCCGTCAAACTGCTGGAAAACGTCCAGGTCTTCCCCAACGTACAAACCCTGCTGGAAATCGAGCTGATCCCCCTGCCGGAGCAAACGCCGCCCCTGTCCATGACGGTGCCGGTGGAGATCACGCCGCAGAACCTGTAAGGAAGGAGCCACTCCCATGCCTACGGAAGTCCGGCCCTATATCCCCCAGCAAATCACCGTACATCTGGGTTCGCCCAACCAGGCGGCCGAAAACGTCACCGTTTCCTTTCCGGATTATGTGAAAAACGTGGCCTCCAGTGAGATCTATCCCACCTGGGAGCCCTCCGCCATCCGGGCCAATATCCTGGCCATCATCTCCTTTGCTTTGAACCGCGTCTACACCGAATATTACCCCAGCAGGGGCTTTCCCTTCAACATCACCTCCTCCACCGCCATTGATCAGAAATACATCCACGGCCGGGATATTTTCGAAAACATCAGTCAGGCGGTAGACACGATTTTCAACTCCTACATCCGCCGCCGGGGCTTTATCGAGCCGCTGGCAGCCAAATTCTGCAACGGCACCACCACCACCTGCGACGGGCTCTCCCAGTGGGGCAGTCAGGAGCTGGCCCAGCAGGGGTACAATTCGGTGGATATCCTGCGCCATTACTATGGGGACGATATCGAACTGGTCGTCAACGCTCCCGTATCCGGCGTACGCGCCTCCTATCCGGGCTTTCCGCTGCGCCGGGGCATGGTGGGGGAAAACGTGATCCGCATTCAGTACATGCTCAACCGGATCTCCCAGGACTACCCCGCCATACCCAAGATCCCGACGCCGCTCAACGGCCAGTTTGACGAGGCCACTGAGCAGGCTGTGCGTCGCTTCCAGCAGATCTTCTCTCTGACGCCGGACGGCGTGGTGGGGAGCGGCACCTGGTACAAAATGGTCTTCCTCTTTGTGGGCATCACCAACCTGTCTGAGCTTGCCAGCGAAGGACAGACAGTCTATCAGATCTCCTACCAGTCCTCCGGGCAGCTGTCCGAAGGCGACCGGGGCGAGGGCGTGCGGACGATCCAGTATCTGCTCTCGGTGATCGCCGAGTTCTACGATACGGTCCCGGCACCCGCCATCGACGGCATCTATGGCCCCGGCACCGTCCGGTCGGTCACCGCGTTCCAGCAGACCATGGGGCTTCCCCAGAACGGCGTGATGGACGCGCGCACCTGGGAAGCCCTGTACCGGGCATACGAGGGCATCACGGAATCGGTGGACCGTTACACCAACGTGATCCCGGAGGCATTCCGGCCCGAGCCGGGGACCACCTCGGGCCTGACGCAATTCTCGGGGCAGGACCTGACCCTGGGCAGCACTGATTTCAGAGGAGGGAGCAACGGATGACCTGTGAAAATCCCTATACCGGCGTACCCGTACGCAGCCTGCAGACCATGCTGCGGGAACTCTCGTTCCACTACCCCGTCATTCCCCGCCTGATCCCGGACGGCATCTTCGGCGAGCACACGCTGGAGGCGGTGATGCTCTTCCAGCGGGAGTTCCATCCCCCGGTCACCGGCCAGGTGGACCACGGGACCTGGGACGCGGTCTCCGCCCTGTTCCAGAGCGTCCGCCCCGGGCTCTCCCCCCCGCTTCCCTGCCGCCTCTGGCCCGGCAACGGTTTTGCCGTTGCCCCCGGCGAGGACTCCGTCCACCTCTATCCCGTCCAGGCCATGTTCCGGGGCCTGTCTCAGCTTCTGGAGGGGATCGAGGACGCCCCGGTCTCCGGTACCCACGACGCCGCCACCCAGGCCAATCTCCGCTATGTCCAGCGCAGCGCGCAGCTCCCGGAGACCGGCCTGGCCGACCAGGCCACCTGGAACGCTCTGGCCCGGCTGTACGTCCTGTTCGTCACCTTCGCCCAATCGCCCCGCCTCCTGCGTGAGGGCTGGCTGGACGTTCCCTGAATCCGCCGCTTGCATCTTGGGCACAACACCTGTATAATCAAGCTGTACAAGTGTGAAAGCAGGTGGTCGGATGCATTTCGAGCTCTCTCCCCAGCAGCTCCGGGAGCGGGGCGGTCTTTTGGAACAGTTCCTGGACGTGGCCTTTGATTCCAGCATCCTGCTGGATCAGGACGGCTATGTGCTCAACTGCGGCAACGGCGCCACGCAGCTCACCATGACCCGCCGCTCCGGCCTGCTGGGCCAGCATGTGACCGCCTTCGATAAGGTATCCCCCTTCGAGGAGGTGCTGCGCACCGGCACGGCCGTCAAAAACAAGCTCTATGTGGTTCAGGGCCGCCGCTGTCTGCAGAACATCTACCCCATCTTCTGGGAGGGCCGCGTGGTGGGGGCCCTGGGCGTGCTGAGCTACACCAATATGAACGATATCCGCCAGCAGCTGGTGGGCGACCTGGCCGAGCACCTGTCCGAGGTCAAGCTGGGCGATATCGCCGAAGTGGAGACGGAAAATCTTATACGGGCCCGCCTTCAGCGCAACTACACGTTTGAGGACTTTATCGGCGAAAGCGCCAAGGTTCGGGCCGTAGTCCACGAGTGCAAGGCGGCCGCCACCGCCCCGTATCCGGTGCTGCTGCTGGGCGAAAGCGGTACCGGCAAGGAGATCCTGGCCAGCGCCATCCACTCCTTCGGCATGAAGAGCATCCAATCCCCCTACATCAAAATCAACTGCACCGCCATCCCCAACCAGCTGCTGGAATCGGAGCTTTTCGGCTACGAAAAGGGCGCGTTCACCGGCGCCACCGCCCCGAAAAAGGGCCGCTTCGAAGCGGCCAGGGGCGGCAGTATCCTGCTGGACGAGATCGGCGATATGGATGTGGCCCTTCAGGGCAAGCTGCTGCGGGTGCTGGAGGAGCGGGAATTCGAGCGGGTCGGTGGAATCAAGACCATCCCGCTGGAAGCCCGGGTCATCTCCTCTACCAACTCCGATCTGCTGCAAAAGTGCAAGGACAACCGCTTCCGCCGTGATCTGTATTACCGCCTGTCCACGGTGGAGATCCGCATACCGCCTCTGCGGGAGCGGCCCGACGACATCCCGCTGCTGGTCAGTCATTTTATCAGCCGGGAAAATCTGCCCATCGCCATCACGGACCCCGCCATGGAAGCCATGGTCGAATACGCCTGGCCCGGCAATGTGCGCGAATTGCGCAACATCATCCAGCGTTTGGGGATCTCCTGCCCGGACCGGCCGGTCCGCACCGACGACGTGATCCGCTATTTCTCCGACGGCTCTCTGGCGGCTCCGCTTTTCCCCGGCACGGGCGACAGCGCCTTTCCCCCTTACGTCCACATCCATCCGGAGCAGGCGCAGGCGCGGGAGACCCTGCTGAACGTCCTGCGGGAACAGCATTGGAATCTGTCCGCCGCCGCCCGCGTGCTGCACATCACCCGCGCGACCCTCTATAAGCGTTTGAAAAAATACAACATCACCGTACAGCGCAGAGGCTCCTGAAAAAAGTCCTGCCGCAGAACAAGCTGCGGCAGGACTTTTTTCTCCTTTTGGCAGTGTTATATTACCACAAAACGGGCCAAATTTCAAGTCTTGCAGTTCCAGCGCCGCAGGTGTATCCTCTAAGAATCTTTTCAAGGAGGGATGCACGATGGATGACCTTTCTGCCCTGATCCCGCAGCCAGACCAAATGCAGGCCGCTCTGGCCGAGCTGGCGGAGTGCAACGCTCTGACGGCCGGCTGGGGGCTGTCCCTCTCGCCCGTCCAGATGCGCATGCTGGCGGAATGCCGCCGCTCCGCGCTCCGCGATACCGGTCGGGTGGAGTTCGGGGGCGGCGTACTGAAACAGCTGGTCCGCGCCTTTTGCGCCTCGCCCTATCTGGACCAGGAAAACTACGCGGACACGCTGGCCCAGCTTCAGGCCCTCTTCTACCACTTCAAACAGGAATCGCATGACCGTATCCCAGACGATGAACTCATCGCCGCCATGGCCCAGTGCTTTGACGGCAGGGCCCAAGGCGCGCTGGACGCTCTGGCCGGCCTGACGCCGGAGGAACTGTGCGTTCCGGACCGGGAGGCGCGGTGGGAGCCGGCGCCTTGAGCGGCGGCCTGCCGGAGCGCGCCTTTTCTCCGGAAGAGGCGGCCGCGCTGCGCCAGAAACTCTGGCCGCTTCTGGCGCGGCAGGCGGGGCTTTACACCGGCTGCGGCAGTTCTTCCCTGCCGGAGGACACCGCACGGGAATTGCTCTGCTCCCTGTGCTATACGCTGAAGGTCTGGTTTCAGGCGGGCGGGGCTGCGTCCCAGCCGCTGGCAGACGCCGATCTGGAAGCGGGCCTGCGGCAGGGACAGGCCATACTGGAGCAGAAGTGCCGGCAGGCGCGCCGCCTTTGGATGGCCGTGCGCCACTCTGCTCCGGATCTGAAAAACCGCGCGCTGGCCGATACGCTGGACAGCATCGGCGCCTTTTTCCAGCGGTATGATCTTCGCTTTTTCGCCCATTGCATCCCCTGTGATATCGACTACCCGCTCTGCCGTGCCGTCCCGGAAACGCTGCCGGGCGTGGACTATATCCTCGCTTACCTGGATCGGCTGGGCATGGAGCACGCCCTGCTGCGTCCCTTTGCCCCCTCCCGGGTCCGCCGCCTGCTGGCGGCCGGCTGCCCCGATCCCGTCGGACTGCTGGTCAACCTCTGTGAGCCGGTGCTCGCCAATGCCGTGGGGCTGACCCTGCTGGGGGAGGACCCCAGGGAGCTGGAAATTACACCGCAGCGCCGTACCCGTTTATGCGAATACTTCGAGCCGCTCCCTCCCCACCGGGCCCGCGCCGCCCTCCGGGACGGAGCTGCCCGACTGTGCGCCGGGCTCGGTCTCCCGACTCCGGCGGCGGACTATTTCATGGATACGGCACAGGCCCTCCACCCCCGCATTAAGGCCGCCCTGCCCAATCGCCTGAACGGGGTGTTCCTCTCACTGGCTCCGTAAGCGCCGCAGCGGCCGGAGTAGCGCGGTCTCTTCCGTGACGTATCGCCTCGGGTACGCACGCTTCTCAGTCCTGCGCGCACGTCCTGTCCGCATTCGGCGCCCCTCCACACGCCTGCAGGCGCGAATTCTGCACGGTCCTTTTCGGCAGAGAGAGCCGGCGCCCTCCGGCGCCGGCTCTCCCGGGAGCTGTAATCGGCTCAGTCCAGCCAGTTATCCTTCTCCTCTGCGTAGAGGGCGGGCAGGATGCGGGACAGGTTGGAAAACTCCTTCACGTTGTGGTGCAGCAGGTTGACCATAGCCTGGGCGGGGATCTGAACCCCGTCGGGGATGCACTTGACGGCCTTGCCGTCGATGATCTGCCAGCCGAACCAGAAGCGGGAGCGCAAAATGCTGCCGCCCTCGCAGGGACGCAGGAAATGGGTCATGACTACCGGCACGTCGGGCATGGTATCGTCGCCGATGACCTGTACGTTGGCGCACACCAGGGCGTTGCACACCTCGGTATCCACCTTGGACTCGTCATAGCCCAGCTCCGAGGGCTTGCGGAAGTGGATGCGCAGCAGATCGGCCTTTCCGGTCCCGATATCCTCCCAGATGTTGTGGATGCTGCCCCAGTGGCGCTCCCGCATGGACTTGCTCAGATCCAACGCCTTGGCGGGATCGTCCAGATAGACGTCGTAGTGATCCTCGTTATCCCAGCAGGCGTAACGCAGACGGTGAATGGGATGCCAGGCAAACCACCAGTCGAACATGACGCCGTCCACGCCGGGGAAAAAGGTCTTGTTGGCGATCAGGCCGGTGCCGTCGCTCATCTGGAACCAGCCGAACTCACCGGGAAGGTCGCCGGGCAGGAACAGGTCGTTTCGGTTATCGATGTGCAGGGCGTTGGCCGGATCTCCCGGGCCCGCGTCGATCAGCTTGTGGCGCTCCGGATCCCCGGCAGCACAATCCTGCAGGTAGTACTTGTAGTAGCTGCGCTTCTTATCTTCGTTGTTAGCGGGTACTTTCTTGGCCATTTCGATCACTCCTTTTGATACTGGAACATCGCCGGTCTGTCCGGCGTCTTCTGGTTCCATAAAGCAGCAAAAGTCATGCCAACCCGCACGAATCGGATCAACGCGCCCGAACCGACCGCCTTTCCGTACGCTTAGGCGCTCGGCCCGGCCGCCGCTTCCCCTTTAAATTGTTTAATCGTCTATACATCTGTTTATATCAACTGTATCGATCCAGAATACAGTCTTCAGGTCTCCCGGTCTACCGACTTCATTTGTTTCAGGTTCCCGATTTTTTGACTGCGCCGGGAGAGTTCCTCCAGCACCGCCTCCAGCGGGATGTTCTGCTGGGCCATCATCACCATCAGGTGGTAGATCAGGTCGGAGATCTCCCCCACCGTCTCCTCCTGCCGGCCGTTCTTCGCGGCGATGATAGTCTCGGAGCACTCCTCCCCCACCTTTTTCAGGATCTTATCCAGGCCCTTGTCAAAGAGATAGCAGGTGTATGAGCCCTCCCGGGGCGTACTCTTCCGGCCCAGGACCACCTGGTAGAGCTCCTGCAGTACGCTGTCGTTCATATCGTTTCCTCCCAAATCGTGTTGAAGAAGCAGGAGCGGCTGCCCGTATGGCAGGTGGGACCGTCCGGCTTGCAGAAATAGAGCAGGGTATCCGTATCACAATCGGTCGCCATCCGTTTGACGTGCAGGTAGTGCCCGGAGGTCCCCCCCTTGTTCCACAGCTCCCGGCGGCTGCGGCTCCAAAACCAGGCGGTATGGGTCTTCAGGGTCAGCTCCACCGCCTCCCGGTTGGTAAAGCCCAGCATGAGCACCTCGCCGGTGTCCGCCTCCTGGATGATCACAGGGATCAGATCGGATTTCACAAAGAGCTGGTCCAGATCAAACGCCATGTTCCTTCACCTCACCGGTATGTTTCTGGTCCGCAGAAAATCCTTCACCTGGGGCACGGTCAATGCCCCGAAGTGGAACAGGGAGGCCGCCAGCGCCGCGTCGCAGCCGGTCTCCTCGAAGACCTGGGCGAAATGCGCCAGGCTCCCGCAGCCGCCGGAGGCGATGACCGGGATCCCCACCGCGCGGGTGACCGCCGCCGTCATGGCCAGGTCGAAGCCCGCCTTGGTCCCGTCGGCGTCCATGGAGGTGAGCAGGATCTCCCCGGCGCCCAGTTCCTGCCCCCGGCGGGCCCACGCCACGGCGTCCAGCCCCGTGGGCTTGCGCCCGCCGTGGACCACCACCTCGTACGTGCCGTCCCCACGGCTTCTGGCGTCGATGGCCAGCACCACGCACTGAGAGCCGAACCGCTCCGCGGCCCGGGCGATCAGCGTGGGGTCGTCCACCGCGGCGGAGTTGACGCTGATCTTATCCGCACCCGCCCGCAGCAGCCGCCGGAAGTCCTCCAGGGTGCGGATGCCGCCCCCCACGGTCAGCGGCACGAAAACCTGCTCCGCCGTGCGTTCCACCACGTCGGCCACCGTGTCCCGCGCATCGCTGGTGGCGGTGATATCCAGAAAGACGATCTCATCCGCCCCCTGGTCGGAATAGTATCGGGCCAGCGCTACCGGATCGCCCGCGTCCCGGATGTGGACGAAATTGACGCCTTTCACCACCCGGCCGTCCCGCACGTCCAGGCAGGGAATGATCCGCTTTGCTAACATAACCGTCCCTCCCGATACCGGCCGCTCTGCACAGGGCCGCGCCGCGGCGGCCCTGCCATGACCGGCTTTTCCGCGCCGCCGAAGCCCGGAAGCGTCCCTTTCATGTCTGTGCCCCGGCCGCCGCCACCGCGGCCGCCAGATCGATGGTCCCGGCATAATAAGCCTTGCCGATGATCGCCCCGTACAGGCCCATATCCCGCAGCCGCTTGACATCGTCCAGCTCCGTCACGCCGCCGCTGGCCACCAGATCGCAGGAGACCGCCTTCTGCAGCGCCGCCAACCGGTCAAAGGAGGGGCCCGTCAACATTCCATCGGTGGCAATATCTGTAAAGATAATCACCTTTACACCTATACCTTCCATAGACCGGGCGAATTCCAAATAATCCAGCCCGGAGGACTCTACCCATCCGGCGGTCTTGACGATGCCGTCCAGGGCGTCGATCCCAACGGCGATCCGCGCTCCATAACGTTCCACGGCGGCGCGGACGAAAGCCGGATCGCGGACGGCGGCAGAGCCGATGACCATACGGGACACCCCCATGGCGTCGGCCGCCTCCAGGTCGGCCATGGAGCGCATGCCGCCTCCCAGCTCTACCCGCAGGCCGGAACGCTCCGCCACGGCACGGACAATCGCGCCGTTTTTCCGCTCGCCGCTCCTGGCCCCGTCCAGATCCACCATGTGGAGATACCGGGCGCCCGCATCGGCAAAGGCCGCGGCGGTGCGCTGCGGGTCCTCCGCCACCGGATGTACGGTATCAAAATCTCCTTTGTAAAGCCGCACGACCTTACCGTCTTGCAAATCAATGGCCGGTAAAACGATCATCGGTTCAACCCTCCGAAATTCCGCAAAATCTGCAGTCCCGCCTCCCCGCTTTTCTCCGGGTGGAACTGGCAGCCGTACACATTGCCGTGGCTCACCGCCGCCACAAGCGAGGGGCCGTACTCCGTCCGGGCGATCACGTCGGTCTCATGCTCGGCCACGCCGCAAAAACTGTGGACGAAATAGACCCAGGCGCCCTCCTCCAGTCCCCGGAACAGCGGAGAGTGATTCTGGAGGCTCAGGCTGTTCCAGCCGATATGGGGCAGCTTTCGGTCCGTCTTGATCCGCCGGACGCTTCCATGGACCAGACCAAGGCCGCCGCATTCCCGTACCTCTTCCCCCACGTCGAACAAAAGCTGCATGCCCAGACAGATGCCCAAAATGGGCTTTTTCGCCGCCTGACGGACCAGTACCCGGTCCAGGCCCGGTCCGCGCAGGCGTTCCGCCGCGTCGGGAAACGCGCCCACACCCGGCAGAATGATGGCGTCGGCGCGCTCCAGCACAGCCTCATCGCCGGTGATGCAGGTATCCAAGCCGAGGTAGCGCATGGCGTTGGTAACGCTTTTCAGGTTGCCCACGCCGTAATCCACGATAGCGGTATAGCTCATGCCTGTATGCCTCCTTCCAGTTGCTGAAGAAGGACCGTCTTTTCCCGGCGGTCATGGCCCGCCCTCTCATAAAAGGCGCGGGCGTCCGTCTCTTTGGCGCCGGTCAGCGGCATGATCTCGGCGCAATTTGCCTTCCGGGCCAGCCCCCCGGCCGCGGCCAGACAGGCCCAGGCCCAGCCCCTTTCCCGGTGATCCCTGCGGGCGGGCATATGTCCCACCAGACCCCAGGGCCGCAGCCGCCGGGTCAGATCGGGGATCCTCACCAGGGCGCGGAAGGCCCGCAGCGTCCCGTTCTCCGCCGCCATCACAGGACTCCCTTGGTGGAGGTGACGCCGGTGCCGGTGACCGTGACGGCCTCCTTTATCGCCACCCCCAGGGCCTTGAACAGGGCCTCGGTGATGTGGTGGGCGTTGGAGCCGTAGCGGCACTTCATATGTAAGGTCAAGCCGCTGTTGAACGCGAAGGCCCGCATGAACTCCTCGGTGAGGCAGGACTCATAATCGCCCATCCTGGACTGGGGCATCTGCGCATCAAAGACCAGAAACGGCCGGTTGGAAAAGTCCAGGGCCGCGAAGCACAGGGCCTCGTCCATGGGGATGCAGGCGGAGGCGAACCGGCGGATGCCCTTCCGGTCCCCAAGGGCATGGTTCAAAGCCTGGCCCAGGACGATGCCGGTGTCCTCCACCGTGTGGTGGCCGTCCACCTCCAGGTCCCCCGCGGCCTCCAGCTCCAGGCCGAAGCCGGCGTAGAAGGCCAGGGCGGTGAGCATATGATCAAAAAAGCCGATGCCGGTGGATACCCGCACCTCGCCCCCGTCCAGGCAGAGGTTCACGGCGATCTGGGTCTCTTTGGTCTTGCGTTCAATGGAATAGGCCCGGCTGGGGGCCTCTCCCGCCCGGTACACAGGCACTTTCACGGAAATTCCTCCTCGTTCCACAGTTTTATTCAAAGCGTACCCGGATGGAGTTGGCGTGGGCCGTCAGGTGTTCGCTCTCCGCCAGGGTGACGATCTGCCCGGCGATGGGGGCGAGGCTGGCGCGGTCATATTGGATGACGCTCATGGTCTTGAGGAAGCTGTCCACACTCAACGGCGAGAAGAACCGCGCCGTCCCCGAGGTGGGAAGCACGTGGTCAGGGCCCGCCAGGTAGTCCCCCAGAGGCTCCGGCGACCAGGCCCCCAGAAAGACCGCTCCCGCGTTGCGGATGGCGGGCAGCAGGGCGCGCGGGTCCGCAGTCATGATCTCCAGGTGCTCCGGGGCGATCTCATTGGCCAGCTGCGCGGCCTGTTCCAGGTCCCGGCACACGATGGCGCAGCCGAAGTCCCGCAGGGCGCACTCCATGATCTCAGAGCGGCTGAGGTACCCGGTCTGCCGGACGAGCTCGGCGTCCACCGCCTGTGCCAACGCGGCGCTGGTGGTCAGCAGCACGGCGGAGGCCAGCTTGTCGTGCTCCGCCTGGCTCAGCAGGTCGGCGGCCACATCCTTGGGCCGGGCGGTCTCGTCCGCGATGACCAGCACCTCCGAGGGGCCGGCCACCATGTCGATGTCCAGCGTGCCGTAGGCCATACGCTTGGCGGCGGCCACATAGGCGTTGCCCGGTCCCACCAGCTTATCCACCCGGGGAATAAAGCCCGCGCCATAGGTGAGCGCCGCCACCGCCTGGGCGCCGCCCACGGCGATCACCCGGTCCACCCCGGCGATCTTTGCCGCGGCCAGCACGGCGTGGTTCAGATTCCCCGTAGGCGGGGTGACCATCACGATTTCCTCCACCCCGGCCACCTTGGCGGGCACTGCGTTCATCAGCACGGAGGAGGGATAGGCCGCCGTCCCGCCGGGCACATAGACGCCCACCCGCTTCAGCCCCCGTACGATGCGGCCGACCACGCCGCCGTCGGGAGAGCTCCACTCCAGCGTGTGGGAGAGCAGCTTTTCGTTGTAGTCCCGGATGTTGGCCGCGGCGTGCTCCAGGGCCGCGATCAGCGCCCCGGGGCAGGCGGCATAGGCCGCGTCCAGCTCCTCCCGGCGGATCTCCCGCGGCTCGGCGTGGTCAAAGCACAGGGAGTAGTCCCGCACGGCTGAAAACCCGTTTTCCTTTACCGTATTAAAAATCTCAGCGACAGCCGCCTCGATGGCCGCATTGGCCTGCGCCTGCCGGGCGCGCATGGCGGAGATGACCTGCTGCTCCGCCCTGCCGTCCGCCGTTACGATCTGAATCATTTCCGCTTCTCCAATTCCGCCTCACAACGGGCAATAAAATCCTCGATTTCCGTCTGATACAGCTTCATGCTGGCCGTGTTTACGATCAGGCGGGCGCTCACCTGCGCCACGTCCTCGATGGGGGTCAGCCCGTTTTCCCGCAGCGTGGCCCCGGTCTCCACGATATCCACGATAGCATCCGCCAAATCCAGAATGGGGGCCAGCTCCACACTGCCCTCGATCTTGATGATATCCACGTCCATGCCCTTCTTCTCGAAGAAGGCGCGGGCCACATTGGGATATTTGCTGGCGATCCGCCGGGTCTTGTAAGTACCGTAGAAGTCGCTCCCCTCCTTCACCGCCAGGGCAAAGCGGCAGCGGCCAAAGCCCAGGTCCAGCACCTCGTAAAAGGACTTGCCCTGCTCCAGGATGGTGTCCTTGCCCACGATACCCAGGTCGCATACGCCGTGTTCCACGTAGGTGATCACATCGGGGGCCTTGGCCAGCACCGCGTCCAGCGGATAGTTGGGGATGGAATGGATCAGCCGGCGTCCGGGATTTCGAATGGGGGAACCGTCCAGGCCCATGGCCTCGAAGAGCTCCACGCTTTTGTCCTGCAGGCGCCCTTTCGTCAGCGCCAGGCGCAGACGGTTTGTGTTCATGGTCATGGCACATCCACCAGCCTCTCCCCTTGCTGCTCCAGCACCAGCACACGGGCGGCCCCCTTCTCCCTGGCCAGGGCCAGCGTGGCCTCCAGCGTTTCGCAGGGGGAGAGCTCGCAGGTCCCCCCCGCCCGGCCGTCCACCGCCGTCAGCGCCCGGGCGAGCTGGCCCGGCGCAAAGTGGACCAATACCCCCAGCCGGGGCGGCTCCCCCGCGCTCAGGCAGCCTGCCACCGCGTCCACGTCGATGGCAAATCCGGTGGCAGGCGCGTTGCGTCCAAAGGCGGCCACCAGGCCGTCGTACCGGCCGCCGGAGAGAACGGCGTCCCCCGCCCCCTCCACATAGCCCCGGAAGACCACGCCGGTATAATAGTCGATCTGGTGGACCAGACCCAGGTCAAAGCGGAGGAAGTCTCCGTATCCGGCGGCTTCCAGTTCCCGGTACAGGTCGTGCAGGTAGGTCAGCGCCTCGTTTTTCCCCGCGAGACGCTGCGCTTCCTCCAGCACCTCCACCCCGCCGAACAGGCGGGAAAGCCTCGCCAGCGCGGCACAGGCGCTCCGGTCGGCATAGGGCTCCAGCAGGTCTCCCAATGCGGCAAAATTCTTCCCCTCAATGAGCGCGCGCATCTTTTCCACGGTCTCCCCATCCATTTCCATACCGGCGGCCAGGGATTTGAAAAATCCGGCATGGCCCAGCTCAATGTGAAAGCGCTCCAGCCCGCAGGAGCGCAGCGCGTCCACCGCCAGGGCCACGACCTCCAGGTCTGCCTTGGCGCCGGCGGCGCCGATCAGCTCCACGCCGCACTGGGCGATCTCTCCGCTGCTGCCCCGGTGCTCCGCCCCGGAGCGGAAGACCGTTTCATCGTAATAAAGCCGCTGGGGCAAGGGCAGGGTCTTCAGCTTGGTGGCCGCCACCCGCGCGATGGGCGTGGTGCAATCCGGCCGCATCACCAGTATCCTGCCGCTGCGGTCGACGATCTTCAGCATAGCCTCCTGGGGCATGGGATTGCCCGACTGGAGGAACAGGTCATAAAACTCCACCTCGGGGGTGGAGACCTCCGCATAGCTCCGGCGGCGAAAGAGGGCGGTCAGGGCATTTTGCACCCGCCGCCGGTCCCTGCACTCGGCAAACAGCCGGTCCCGGGTCCCTTCGGGGGTATTGATGGTATACTTCACAGGGCATCTCCCCTTTTACTTTAACGCGTTACCACGCTAATATACTATATTTCCTGCCGCTTGTCAAGCGATTGCCGTCCTTTTGCGGCAAGGCCGAATAAACTTCCGTCCCTCCGGCGCAGGAGCGCCGCCTTGCCGCCGTCCCGCTGCTTTTGTCAGCGGAAGGGCACGGGGGGCGTTTGCCCCCCGTGCCCTTCCGCTGACGCTTTCCGGCAGCATGGCACATTTCGCCGTCCCCGGCAAGCCCGTCCGACATCCGGTATGGCCCGCAAACGCCTCCGGCGTTTGCGGGGACCTGTTTTCCTTCCCCTGCCGGGCGAGCGGAATCCGCCCCACAGCAGGGTTTTGCCGTGCAAAACCCTTGGACGCCGCCGGCGCGGCGAAGGACGGCATGCCGCCCGTCAAAACAGCGTAATCTGGCTGGTATCCGGCATGGCCCCGGAAAGCCAACGGCTTTCCGGGGGGCCCGGTTTCGTTCACCTGTGGGGCGGAATGGATCCGCCCCACAGCAAGGTTTTGCCGTGCAAAACCCTTGGACGCCGCCGGCGCGGCGAAGGACGGCATGCCGCCCGTCAAAACAGCGTAATCTGGCTGGTATCCGGCATGCCGTCCAGAGCGCCGGCGGCCTTGAGCTGTTCGATATGGGTCTTGGACACCTTGGGACACGCGGCGGAGAACTCCTCGATGGAAATAAACTGCTTGCCCTCCCGCTGTTCCATGATGGACCAGGCCGCCGTCTCGCCCAAACCCGGAATCGAAGTAAAGGGCGGAAGCAGGCTCTTCTTTTCCCGGTCCATCAGGAAATTGAGCGCGTGGGAGCGGTAGAGGTCCACATGCTCGAAGTGAAAGCCCCGGAGGTAAAACTCGTAGACCACCTCCAGCGTGACCAGCATATCCTCCTCCACCGCCGAGGGGTTCTCCTTGCTCTTGATCTCTCTCATCTTCGCCTTGCAGGCGTCCATCCCCCAACACATGCAGGTGGCGTCGAAGGCCTTGGCCCGGATGGAGAAATAGGCGGCGTAGAAGGCCAGCGGTTCATGGACCTTGAACCAGGCAATGCGGAACGCCATCATCACGTAGGCCACCGCATGGGCTTTGGGGAAGAGATATTTGATCTTCTTGCAGGAGCCGATGTACCACTCCGGCACCCCCGCGGCGATCATTTCCTCCTCCGCACCGTCGGGCAGGCCCCGGCCCTTCCGCACCGCCTCCATGATCTTGAAGGAACGCTTTTCCGGCATGCCGCAGGAGATCAAGAAGAGCATGATATCGTCGCGGCAGCCGATGGCCTGGCCGACCGGGATCCCCTGATCCACGATCAGATCCTTGGCGTTGCCCAGCCACACGTCGGTTCCATGGGAAAAGCCGGACAGCCGGACCAGGATATCGAATTCGCTGGGCTGGGTATCCACCAGCATGCCCCGGACGAAGGAAGTACCGAACTCCGGGATGGCCACCGCGCCGGTGGGGCCCAGAACCGGGTCGTCCACAAAGCCCAGCACTTCGGAGGAGGTGAAGATGCTCATGGTCCCCGCGTCGTCCAGGGGGATCTTCTGCGGGTCTACCCCGGTCAGATCCTGGAGCATGCGGATCATAGTGGGGTCGTCGTGTCCCAGCATATCCAGCTTTAAAAGGTTGGACTCCATGGAGTGATATTCAAAATGGGTGGTGACGATATCGGTGCCCGTATCGTCCGCCGGATGCTGCACCGGGCAGAAATCGTAGATCTCCCGGTTCTGCGGGATGACCACCATGCCGCCGGGGTGCTGGCCGGTGGTGCGCTTGACGCCGGTACAGCCCTGGGCCAGGCGGTTTTCCTCCGCCCGCGTGGCGTGCATGCCCCGCTCATCCATATACTTCTTCACATAGCCGAAGGCCGTTTTTTCCGCGACGGTGCCGATGGTGCCCGCCCGGAACACGTGGGTCTGCCCGAAGAGCTCAAAGGTATAGCGGTGGGCGTTGGCCTGGTACTCGCCGGAGAAATTCAGGTCGATATCGGGCACCTTGTCGCCGCCAAAGCCCAAAAAGGTCTCAAAGGGGATATTGAAGCCGTCCTTCTCATACCGCGCGCCGCACACGGGACATGCGGCGTCCGGCATATCCGCGCCGCAGCCCGCCCCCAACTGCTTTGCGCTCTCGAAGTCAGAGTGCTTGCACTTGGGACAGCGGTAATGGGGGGGCAGGGAATTGACCTCCGTGATGCCCGACATGAAGGCCACCAGGGAGGAACCCACTGAGCCCCGGGAGCCTACCAGGTAGCCGTGAGCCAGAGAATCCTGCACCAGCTTCTGCGCGGACATGTAGATCACGTCGTATTTACACTTGATGATATCCCCCAGCTCGGCGTTGATCCGGTCCAAGACGATCTGAGGCGGCTGCTCTCCGTAAAGGGCTTTCGCTTTCTCCCAGACCAGCCGGGTCAGCTCCTCTGCGGAGTTCTCGATCTTGGGGGCGAACAGGCCCTTGGGCAGGGGCACCACGTCCTCGCACCAGTCGGCCACCAGGTTGGTGTTGCGCACCACCACGTTGTAGGCCTCCTCCTTCCCCAGGTAGGAGAACTCCTCCAGCATCTCCGTGGTGGTCTTGAAGTAAATGGGCAGGCTGGAATCCGCATCCTCAAAGCCCTTGGAGGCCAGCAGCACATGGCGGTAGATCTCGTCCTCCGGGTCCAAAAAATGCACGTCTCCGGTGGCGCATACCGGCTTGTCCAGGGCGCGCCCCAGCGCCACGATGGTACGGTTGAAGTCCCGGATCTCCTCCTCGCTCTTCACAATGCCCTTGCGCAGCATAAAGGCGTTGTTGCACACCGGCTGGATCTCCAGAAAGTCGTACCAGGAGGCGATGCGCTTGAGCTCGTCGAAGTCCTTGCGCTTGACGACCGCCTCGTAAAGCTCTCCCGCTTCACAGGCAGAGCCCAAAATCAGCCCCTCCCGGAACTGATTGATCGCGCTCTTGGGCATGATGGGATAGCGCTTGAAATGCTCCAGGTGGGCGTCGGAGATGAGCCGGTACAGGTTGCGCAGGCCCAGCTGGTTCTTGGCCAGCACGATCAGGTGCTTGGGCTGGCGGCGGGCCTTGCCGCCCCCCCGCAGCTGGGTCATGGCGGGGTTGATCTGCCGGAGGGTATGTACGCCTCTGTCCTCCAGCATCTTAAAAAACGGGACCAGCATGTAGCCCACTGTGGCCGCGTCGTCGTAGGCACGGTGGTGGTTGAAGGCAGGCAGGTTCAGGTGGCCCGCCACAAGATCCAGCTTGTATTTGCCCAGCTCGGGCAGCAGATTCTGGGCCAGGATCAGCGTATCAATGGAGGTCGGCGCAAAAGGGCGGCCCATTCTGCGGCAGCCCTCGGCGATAAAGCCAAGGTCGAATTCCGCGTTATGGGCGGCCAGCGGCCGGCCGGCCGCGAAGTCCAGGAAGGCCCCGATGGCCTCCGCCTGGGAGGGGGCGCCCTCCAGCATCGCGTCGGTGATGCCGGTCAGCTCGCTGATTTCCCGGGAAAGGGGGCGGCCCGGGTCGGCAAACGTGGAAAACTGCTCGGTCACCCGGCCGTCCCGCAGCACCACCGCGCCGATCTCGGTAATCGCGTCGGTCCGCTTGTCCAATCCGGTGGTCTCGATATCGAAGCAGACGATCTCGCCGGTAAAATCCTGCTCCCCTTCCCCGTGGACCACCACCCGGTCGTCCACATCATTGATGTAATAGGCCTCCACACCGTAGAGGACCTTGATCTTTTTGGCGGAGTGCCAGGCGTCCGGGAACGCCTGGGCCACGCCGTGATCCGTGATGGCAATGGCCCGGTGCCCCCAGGCCTCCGCCCGTTTCACCACGTTTTTGTCCGGCCCGGCCTTGGGACTGACCTGGGTCAGGGCGTCCATAGCGGACATGGTGGTATGCAGGTGCAGTTCCACCCGCTTTTCCGGTGCGTCGTCGGTCTTCTGCGCTTTCTGTCCCTCCATGATGGCATACGGCTCCAGCACCATGTCGCCGGTAAAGCGGTCGATGTTCAGCTTGCCCTGGAGGTACAGATGCTGGCCCTTTTTTACCCCGTCCACGATGGCCTTTCCCTCGTCGCCGGGAAAAAACTTGGACACCCGCACCGAGCCGGTATAGTCGGTCACATCGAAGCAGACGACCCAGGCCCCCCGCTTTTTCAGCTCCCGGTGGTCCACGGCGAAGACGTCGCCCTTGACCACCACCGTCCCCATATCCAGCTCCAGGGACCCCATGGGGACGGGCTCCTTCTTGATGGCATGCTGGCCGTAGATCAGCTGCTTTTTCCCCCCTGCGGATTTGGGGGCATGCTCCTTCGGCCTGGCCAGCTTGAGCTTTTTCAGGGCCTCCCGCCGGATCGCCTCGGTACGGGCGAAGGGGTCGTCGGCCGTGACAACGGCGGCGGGCGGCGGCGCGGCCGCCTGCTCCCGCTCTGAAGCCGGCAGGGGCGGCGCCGCGCTCCCCTCCGTCAGGTCCAGCTCCACCCGCTCCACCCGGTAGGCCAGGGCCAGGCTGCGCTCCAGCATGGCTTTTACCGGCGCTTCCGGCGCACGGGCGCACTCCACCTCCGCGCGGATGGAACGGGCGGCCTTGTCGACGACGGCGCGGGTCACCATGAGCCCCTCCGCGATCCCGGCCAGCTCGCCGCCCGGCTTCCAGGCGGAAAACAATGTTAGAAACGGTATCTTCTGTGCTTCCGGCATGGTTCCAATTCTCTCCTAAACTCCAGTCCGGGCGGCCCCGGGCCGCCCCTGCAGGTGGTACATGCGGGCAGGCCGGCGGCGGCGGAACGGCAAACGGCGGCAGGGCCGTCCTTTCGCCGGTACTCCGGCCGGCACGCGCATCACAGCGTGTCGATCAGCAAAAACAGCTCGTCCACCAGCGCCTGCTGGGGAACCTTTTTCACGATCTCGCCCTTACGGAACAAAAGGCCCTCGCCGTCTCCGCCGGCGATGCCCACATCGGCGGCGGACGCCTCGCCGGGACCGTTGACCACGCACCCCATCACCGCCACGGTGATGGGCTTATGGACCCCCTTCAGCCGCTCCTCCACCTGGCCGGCCAGGCCGATCAGGTCGATGCGGGTGCGCCCGCAGGTGGGACAGGCGATCAGATCGGGCTCCCCCCGCCCCAGGCCCACTGCCTTCAAGATATCCTTTGCCGCGCGAACCTCCTCCACCGGGTCGGCGGAGAGGGACACCCGGAGCGTGTCTCCGACGCCGAGGGCCAGCAGGCCCCCGATCCCCACGGCCGATTTGAGCGTACCCATACGCAGGGTGCCCGTCTCGGTCACGCCGAGGTGCAGGGGATAATCGCTTTCCTCCGCCATCCGGCGGTAGGCCGCCATGGTGACCGGTACGCTGGAGGACTTGAGGGACACGCAGATATCGGTAAAGTCGTACCGCTCCAGCAGGGCAATGTGGCCGAAGGCGGACTCCACCAGCGCTTCGGCGGTCACTCCGCCGTATTTCGCCAGGATGGGCTTTTCCAGCGAGCCGCCGTTGACTCCGATGCGGATGGGGATGCCGCGCCGCCGGCAGGCTTGGGCCACCGCTTTCACCCGGTCTTCTCCGCCGATGTTGCCGGGGTTGATGCGCACCTTGTCGCACCCCGCCGCAATGCATTCCAGGGCCAGCCGGTAGTCAAAGTGGATATCCACCACCAGCGGGATGGAAATGCGCTCCCGAATGGCGCCCACGGCCCGTGCGGCGGCCCGGTCGGGCACCGCCACCCGGACGATCTGGCAGCCCGCCGCCTCCAGGCGCCGGATCTGCTCCACGGTGGCCGCCACGTCGTCGGTGCGGGTGTTGGTCATGGACTGGATGCTCACCGGGGCGCCGCCGCCCACAGGAACGCCGCCGACCAAAATCTGTTTTGTCACTGTCCCGTCCCCCTCAGAAGAGCTTGACGACGTCGCTCACTGCCACCACCACCATCAATCCGATGAGGCAGCAGAACCCCGCCATATTGATATAGCCCAGATATTTTTGATTGATGCGCCGCCGGGTGAGCCGGTGCCACACGCCGTCCACCACCAGGAACAAAATCTGTCCGCCGTCCAGGGCCGGGATGGGCAGCAGGTTCATCACCGCCAAATTGATGGCGATGAAGGCCACAAAATTCAGGATATTCCGGACGGCCTCGCCCGCGCTCTCCGATTGGGCGCCCATCTCCCCCATGGCGTTGACAATCCCGATGGGGCCCGACATATCCCGCACCCCCACCGCGCCGGTGATCAGATCGCCCAGGCTCATCCACACCATACGCACATAGCTCACCGACTGATACCAGGCGTTCTTCAGCTTGAGGCCCAGCGTGGCCTCCTCCACCTGTCCGATATAGACGCCCCGCTTCTGGACTTGCTGGCCGTTCGCATCCGTCAGGGTGCGCACCGGCATGCTTACGCCGTTCAGCGTCACGCGCGCGCCGTCCCGGATCACCTCCAGGTCCACAGTGTCGCCCGCCCGGTCCAGATAGAGCAGCGCGTCGGCATTAAAATAGATGCGGTGGCCGTCCACCCGGTACAGCCGGTCGCCGGGCAGCAGGCCGGTCTGCTGAAGGTCCTCCGCGCCGGGCATATAGCCGGTGACCACCGGGGCCACGAACCCCTCCACCTGGGAAAAGAGGGCCAGGATCAGAACCACCCCGGCCGCAAAATTGAAGAAGGCCCCGGCCACCAGGATGAAAAACCGCTTCCAGGCGGGCTTGTTCCCAAAGGCCCTGGGGTCGTCGGAGTCCTCCCCCTCCCCCTCCATGGCGCAGAAGCCGCCGATGGGAAAGGCCCGGAGGGAATAGGACGTCTCCCCGCTCCGGCGGGAAAACAGCTGCGGCCCCATGCCGATGGCGAACTCGTTGACCCGGACTCCCAGCGCCTTGGCGGCAATAAAGTGGCCGAATTCATGGATGGCGATGAGCAGGCCGAACATCAGGACGGCGATGAGGATATAAACGATGGTCATAGAACGCTCCTTATTCATTGGGCGGATGCATCCGGGGCCGCCGTGGCCCTAAGGCCCCGGATGGGCTAAAAAGCGGTTTGGACCGGCCGGAGGAAAGCGGCGCAGCAGCAGACGGTGGCCCCGCCGCACCCGGGCGCTACGAAATCGCGATGGCGCGGGCCGCGGCGTCGGCCTCCAGAATATCCTCCAGCGTAGGCGCCTGGACCGCCGGCACCCCACGCAGCGCACGCTCCACCCGTTCCCCAATCCCGCCGAAGGAGCAGCGTCCGGCCAAAAACAGCCCCACCGCCGCCTCGTTGGCTCCGTTGAGCGCCGCCGTGGCCGTACCGCCGGTACGGGCGGCTTCCAACGCCAGGCGCAGGCAGGGAAACGCCTCGTAATCCGGTGCGCAGAAGGTCAGCGGCGGGCAGGACAGCAGGTCCAGCGGCTTTGCCGCCGCCGCCGTCCGCTCCGGCCACGTAAGGGCGTACTGGATCGGCAGGCGCATGTCGGGCGCGCCCAGCTGAGCCAGCACCGCATTATCACAGTATTCCACCAGGGAGTGGACTATACTCTCCCGATGGATCACAATGGAGATTTTTTCCGGCGGCATGCAATACAGCCGCATGGCCTCGATGAACTCCAGGCCCTTGTTCATGAGGGTGGCCGAATCAATGGTGATCTTGGCCCCCATGGACCAGTTGGGGTGCTTGAGCGCCTGCTCCCGGGTGGCGCGGGACACGCGCGTCCGGTCCCAGCCGAAGAAGGGCCCGCCGGAGGCGGTGAGGATCAGGCGCTTCACCTCTCCCCGGTCCCGGCAGCCCTGAAGGCACTGAAAAATGGCGGAATGCTCCGAATCCACGGGAACGAGCCGGGCGCCGCAGCGCTGCGCCTCGTCCAGCACCAGTTCCCCGGCGCATACCAGGGTCTCCTTATTGGCCAGGGCGACGCGCTTGCCCGCGCGGACGGCGGCCAGCGTAGGGCGCAGACCCACCATACCCACTACGGCGGTCAGTACGGTATCGGCCCCCTCCAGGGACGCCGCTTCCAGCAGCCCCTCCATGCCGGAGGCCACCCGCACCTGCGTATCCGCCAGCCGGACGCGCAGGTCGGCGGCGGCCGTCTCATCCATCAGCACGGCAAGCTCCGGAGCAAAGGCCCGGCACTGCGCCTCCAGCCGCTCCACATCCCGGTTGGCCGTCAGCGCGGCCACAGTCATGCCACAGGCGGCAATCACCTCCAGTGACTGCCGCCCGATGGAACCGGTAGAACCCAGCAGCGCGATCCTTCTGCTCATGCGCCCACCCCCACGGCGGGCAGGATGCGGATCAGAAGCTCGATCAGCGGGGCGCAGAAAATCACGCTGTCGAAGCGGTCCAGCACACCGCCATGCCCCGGGAAAATGTTGCCGAAGTCCTTGATGCCGTATTCCCGCTTGATATAGGAGAAGGACAGGTCCCCCAGCTGGGAGACCACGCTGCCCAGCGCGCCGTAGAGGGCCAGGGCGGCATAACTTACCTGCCAGCGGAAAGCGAACTGGAGCAGCGCGCCGTAGAGCACGCTGCACACCACCGCCCCAGCAAAGCCGCCCACAGCGCCCTCCACCGTCTTTTTGGGCGAGAGCTCCGGCGCCAGCTTATGCCTGCCGAACGCCATGCCGGCAAACAGGGCGAACGCGTCGCTGATAAAGGCCACGATAAAAGGCAGCACCACCAGCGCCTCCCAATTGCCCATCAGGCGGATGCGCAGGAAGGAGGACAGGAAAAAGGGGATGAAGACCGACAGGAAAAACGCCCCGCCCATCTTTTCCAGCGTGATGCGCTTGCGGCTGGCGATGGCCTCACAGAACAGCAGCAGCACGTAGACGAACAATCCGCACAGGGCGGGCAGCGGACGGCCGTCGTAGTAGACCCAGAAGGGGATCAGGCCCGCCAGCAAAATGGAGTAGCCGGAAATGCGGGGATGCTTCAAAAAGCTGGTGGACCACAGGGCCTCATGCACCGCGATCATGGAGAGGGCGGCGATGATGATCGGCAGGATGATGGGCCAGACCGGGGATACCCCATAGATCGCCGCCAGCAGCAGCGGGATAAAGATCACCGCCACCAGGACACGTTTCCCCACTCAAACACCTCCAAAACGGCGGGAGCGGCTCTGATAAGCCGCCAACGCCCGATGCAGCTCGTCTTTGGAAAAGTCGGGCCACAGCACGTCGGTAAAATAGAATTCCGCATAGGCGGACTGCCAGAGCAGGAAGTTGGAAATACGTACTTCCCCGCTGGGCCGGATGATCAGATCGGGATCGGGCACCCCGGCGGAGAACAGATACTGTCCAAAGGCCGCCTCGTCCAGAAAGCCCGGAGCGGTCTCCCCCGCGGCGCAGGCGGCGGCAAACGCCTTACACGCCCGAATGATCTCGTCCCGGCCGCCATAGTTGAGACAGATGTTCACCTGCACGCCGTCGTAGTGCTTTGCGATCTCCTCCGTGCGCTCGCACAGCTCCCGCAGTTCCCGGGGCAGCGGCGTCAGGTCCCCGAAAAATTTCATCTTCACCCGGTCCCGCTCCATGCGGCCGATGGCCTCCAGCAGGTACTTCTTCAGCAGGCCCATGATGGCGGAGACCTCCTCCGCGGGGCGTTTCCAGTTTTCGGTTGAAAAGGCGTACACCGTCAGATACTCCAGGCCGATGTCCTTGCAGTAGGTGGCGATCGTACGGAAGGTCTCCGCCCCGGCCGCGTGACCCGCCGTACGGGGCAGGCCGCGCTTTTTCGCCCAGCGCCCGTTGCCGTCCATTATGATGGCCACATGCCGGGGCAGGCGCTCAAAATCCACCTGAGGCACAGGGGCCTGCTTTGGTTTTAAAAATGCCATATTCCATCCTACCCGGTCCAATAATAGTGTGCGGGACACCGCCGTGCCCCGCACAGCCCCCGATCCCGGGGGCAACGGGGGCGAAGGCCCCCAAAACACGCCGCAGCGTGCCGATCCTTTACCGTTTCCCGCCGGACCTTAAGGCACGGCCGTCTCCCAAAGGCGGCGGCAGACGCGCCGCGGCCGCGCCTGCGGCGCCCGGAAGGGCTCACACCGCCATGAGCTCCGTTTCCTTCTTCGCCGTCAGCTCGTCGATCTGCTTGCAGCGCTTCTCAGTCAGGTCCTGAAGCTCTTTTTCGAACTCCTTGCGGTCATCCTCGGTGATCTCAGACTTCTTCTCCATGGCCTTGAACTTGTCCATGGCGTCCCGCCGGATGTTGCGGATGGCCACTTTCCCGTTTTCGCCGTACTTTTTGACCTGTTTGGTCAGTTCCTTGCGGCGCTCCTCCGTGAGCTGGGGGAAGGCCAGGCGGATAACGCGGCCGTCGTTCTGGGGATTGATGCCCAGATCGGAGGACTGGATGGCCTTTTCAATGGCCTTGAGCAGGCTTGCGTCCCAGGGCTGGATCATCAGGCTGCGGGGATCGGGCGAGGAGATGGCCGCCACCTGATTGATCGGGGTGGCGGTGCCGTAATAGTCCACGGTGATCTTATCCAGCACGGCGGCGTTGGCCCGCCCGGCCCGGACGCTGGCGAAATCGCCCATGACCACCTCGATGGTCTTCTGCATCTTTGCGTCGAATTCCTGATTGACTTCCTTCATCTCACGGTTCCTCCTTGACAATCGTTCCTATTTTTTCACCCAGGACCACCCGCAGAATGTTCTCAGGGTCCTTCAGGGCAAAGAGGATCACTGGGATCTTATTGTCCATGGACAGGGACGTGGCGGTGGAGTCCATCACCTCCAGATGCTTGGCCAGCACGTCGTCGTAGGTGATAGTATCGTATTTGACCGCGCTGGGGTCCTTCCGGGGGTCGGCGCTGTACACGCCGTCGATGTTCTTGGCCAGCAGGATGGCGTCGGCGTCGATCTCAGCCGCCCGCAGCACAGCCGCAGTATCGGTGGAAAAGAAGGGGTTGCCCGTGCCGCAGCCAAAGATGACCACGCGGCCCTTCTCCATATGCCGGATCGCCTTGGAGCGGATGTAGGGCTCTGCGATGGAGCGCATTTCGATGGCGGTCTGCACGCGCACATCCACGCCCTTCTGCTCCAGCACGTCCGCTACGGCCAGTGCGTTGATGGTGGTAGCCAGCATGCCCATATGGTCGGCCCTGGTACGCTCCATCCGGTCGCCGCCGTCCTTCAGGCCACGCCAGAAATTACCGCCGCCGACCACAACGCCTACCTGGACGCCCAGATCCACACACTTTTTGATCACGTCGCATACGCTGCCGATCACGTCGAAATCCAGCCCGCGGCTTGCCTCCCCTGCCAGAGCCTCGCCGCTGACCTTCAGAAGCACCCGCCTGTACTGCGGTTCGCTCATAGTTCCAACCCCTTCTGCATGGTATTTTGATCCTCCCTATTTTAATATAGTTTTCCACTTTTGCATAGAGGCTAGGCTAAAGTTTTTACAATTTGTTCGCAATCCTTTCCCCGTAAAAAACCGCCGGGAAGCTTCGCTTCCGCCGGCCGGGACGCGCCGCCCTCTTGCCGGATCCCCGGACTGCCCCGCAGCGGCCAAAGAACGCGGAGCACGGAAAAGTGCCGGACACGCCTGTGTCCGGCACTCGAAAGCCCTCTGCGATTTACTTGCCCAGCTGCTTGGCGATCTCCTCGGCGAAGTTCGCTCCCCACCCGGCACATGCCGGGCGGGGGCCCCGGATTTTGATAAGGTAAAATAAGTTGCGCAAATATAAAAGAGGATAAAAAGAGACATGGTT
>ERZ1673695.1296-NODE-1296-length-26897-cov-22.599695_pt1 | contig 26897 bp, 20 predicted proteins | sample MGYA00580225_ERZ1673695 | MGnify/ENA primary metagenome ERZ1673695 (study PRJEB41218, sample SAMN15661739) | gut metagenome | host: Homo sapiens | place: Canada: London | collected 2015-08-20/2019-03-30 | study: EMG produced TPA metagenomics assembly of... | reverse complement strand
GAATTGCGTCCGCGCCCCAGCGTTTCAAAATCTCGATGGTCTCAGGTACAACGTCGAGGTTGGTGGGAATGGTTACTCGACCGGTTTTCAAATCGTTATTCATTGATAGAACCTATCCTTTATCAATTGATGGTAATTTCTTAATTCTTTGCAGGCAACTGGTGTGCACCGACAGAGGGGGGATTGGGAATGCTATTTCCATAAAAATCCACCAGCTGCGGTCCAGTGGTTACCCCAGCGCCGACAGCAGGGCTACTCTCGCACAAGCAGTAACCTGCCAAGGTGTCAAGAGCAGGGCCCTGTTCGGTGCCGGTCTTCCCAGTACCGGGCGACTGCAGACAGGGATCTGCCGTTAGATTATTCTGTCCGTTTTCTGGCGTGTTCTGGTAGCCCCAGAACAGGTTGTTGGAGTATTCGGTAACATCTGTGTACCAGTTTTCATGCCGGGGATGAGAGCCAGCATAGTAAACCAGGTTGTTCTTCAGCACCATGGGTCCTACGGCATCGCTGTTGGTGTCGATGAAGGGTACGCCTTCCTTGATATAGAAGGTGTTGTTGTACACCTGTGCCACCGGACTACTGGCCGGCAACAGGATGGCCCGGCCATCATTCTGGCTGATATTGTAACGGAAAACGGTGTTCACCGCCTCCTCACCGCAGACCATCAGGCAGCCGCCCTCATTGTCGTGGCTGTAGTTGTACTGGTAGATTGTGCCGTCACCCCAGTCGGCGTCAAAAGCCTGGCCGTCCTGGTTTTCGCCATTGTGGTAACGGGTGTTGAACACTTCATTGAACTGGAACAGTGCATCCTTGCATTTCCAAGGCCAGACGGCGGCTGCCACCCGACCGAAGTCGCTTTCGGCGTAGTCCTTTTTGTTGATCTGGCGGCCAGCTCCATCGGAAACGTTGTACTCGATGAGAGGGCGGTCGCAGTACATGGTGGTGATGGCATCGCCGCCGGCATCTTTGACAAAGTTGCGGCGGATGACTACGCGGCTGGCACCGTACCGCGCAACTACATCGTCGGGGATCTCTTTGGTAAGAAAATGGCCGCAATATGCGGTGTAGGCCACCGCGATGCCCCACCGATTCACGTCTTCCAGATAGCAACCCTCAATGCACACGTCGTCAAACCGGGCAATTCCGGTTTTCGCCTCGTCTGTTGGCATGAAGGCAGTGAAGTAGATGCCACCGTTGTTCATATGCTTGTTGTACACATTGCCGTGCACATGACACACTGTAAGATCGCGCAGGTGGATATGGCTAAGGGTACCGCTGTTCTGCGCCACTACCGCCACACCGGTTCGGTCCATACGGTCGAGAGCGTTGTAGACAGCGTCCGGCTCCTCACTGCAGTTGGTGATAGACAAGTCAGAAATCTCGATGCCTTCGCAGTCATAAAGCAGCACGGCGCTGGATACATATCCGGAATTTTTGTGAGCCGGGTTGTCCAGGGGTACACCGTAGTCCTGGAACCACAAGCCCTGCCCGTTGGCATGAATCTCAGGTTTTACGCCCTCGCCATAGGCGCCGATGCAAATGGGGTTGGCAGCAGAGGCGTGGATATCACGCAGGTGCAGATACTCGCCTTCGAATCGACTGCCACGCTCCAGCAAGATGCTGTCGCCGGGCGCCAGCGGCTTACGGCTGACCGCATCAAGGCTGCGCAGGGCGCTTTGAGGGGAGAGGCCGCTGTTTGTATCGTCGCCCGAACGGCTGCTGACATAATAAATCGTTGCACGGTGACCGGAATAATGCTGCTGGGCAGCGGTCATATTCATATTACTCATAAATCCCATTCGCTTTCTGTGTGGTGAATGTCAGACGCTGAACTGGTGGCACAGCGTATTAGCGGTAACAATCTCTCCGTAGGCTTCCCGACCGGGGGTGTGACCGTCCAGAGACAAGATACCTTGATATGGGAGGAAAGATTCCTCCAGTTCGGAAAGAGCGTCAATGCGTCCCTCCGTGAACAGCTCGATCCGTTTACACAGTGCCCGGCAACGTGCTGCTACTCCACCCAAGCGCAGATCCAGAATTTCCATGCCCTGGCCTTTGCGCTCTTGAGACCAGACCTCCACTGTAAGTTCGTGAAGGGCTTCGACCTGGGCTTTCATTTCTATCAGAAGCTCTGTAGCGGCGGCTAGGGACTGCTGCTGGCTCTGCTGAGTAACAGCATCGTGCAGCGCGGCAGAGGCGTTGCAACGGATGGACAAAACTTGGGAAAGACACTGGTACATCTTAAGGATGCGTTGCAAACTCTCGCAGCGTGTGTTCTGCGCAAAGGCAGCGAACTGGGGCGCAAGCGCTTCATAATACGCTGCCAATGTTGCAGGCGCGGAGGTAAGAGAGGGTTGGAACAATTCGCTTGCCATGTCTCCGTAGAGTAGCAACTTGTGCGGAATCAGCGCCTCAAGGTTTTCTTGAGGTATGCCCGGTATCGTATTCAGCTTTTCCATGAGGGTATATGCTGCCAACGGGGCATCACTGAACAAGCGGCAATATGCGTCGGTCTGGCCCGGCGCAGCAGAGCCATACCGCAGCAGGCCGTAAAGGGCCATGCCGGGGAGTACGGTTGCCAACGGGGTTTCTTCTCCGTCATCCCCCCACAAAGTGACCAGGATATGCTGTACGCCCAGACTGTAGCAGGCTTCCGCTGCCGCCTGAGAATCCTGGAAACTCTTGGTGAGGTTTGGCACCCAGCCGCCCCATTTCCAAACACCGCCGGCAAAGGCTGTTTTCAGACAGCCCCGCCGACGAATTTGGGCCTCGTACTCCTCCTGAGTGTCGTGGTAATAATCCCAGTACACAAAGGTTAAACCGGCCGGATAGCAAGCGGCATCCTGTTCGGACACCGGATCGCTGTTGCCGTAGTAATCCATCAGGGGAGTACGATCCCGGAAGAGCATATCGTCCCAAATCATGGGTTGCAACCCATATTTTTCGCACAAGCGGCAGACCGTGTGCAGGTGATTCATCAAAATCTCCCGGTGGTCTCGGTAGCCGTTTTCCCGCAGATACCGCCCAGTGCCAAGGCTGACGGCCTCATCCATGCCCAGATGGATGCGCCGACTTTGGAAGGTCTTGCTGAAGTGAGCAATCATTGCTTCCACAAGAGCCTCGGTTTCCGGGTGGCCCACTTTCAAGTTATCAACGGTGTCCCGCATGGGCTGCATATACGACCAGCGGATCGCGGTGCGAAGGTGCGCCAGCGTCTGGATGCAGGGTACAAGCTCGATTCCCACAGACTGCGCGAACCGATCGATCTCCTTTTGCTCCTCTACGCTGTAGCGACCCCGCCGATAGCCGAAATAGGGGTAACCGGGCAGTTCATAGGTGTCCTCCATATAGAGATAGCACGCTGTATAGCCCATCATGGCCAGTTGGCACAGAAAGGTTTTCAGTGTGGGCAGAGTGTAAACCGCGTTGCGGGATACATCGAGCATGGCCGCCATCTCGGTAAAGCGGGGTTCAAGCGTCTCTGAGGTCTTATCGGATTGCGTGAGGCCGCGTCCGATAAGCATTAGGGCATCACCTGCTGTATAGCAGGTGATGCTTAGCTTTCCATCCGCCTTCTTCCAACTGGGAAGGGAGTTGGGCGCACTTGCCCACTCCACTTCCACGGTCAGTTCATCCTGCCCGCGAGTATACAGAGGCAGGTGCGCGCTGACTGTGTCTAGCAGCTGCCGTAGTTTGGGATCTGCGGTATGAAATTTCATGGGTATTGACCTTTCTTGGTTGTGAAATCAGCCTTTGACGCCGCCTGCGGTGATACCGCTAATGATCGTCTTGGACAGGCACAGGAACAGAACCAGGGTGGGCAGGAATACGATAACAACCGCCGCGAAGAGGCCGCCCCAGTCGCCGGTGTACTGCATGGCAGTGAGCACGCTCTTCAAGCCGGGGCCAACCGACATGTTCTTTTCCGACGAGGCGAAAATCAGCGACAGGAAGTATTCGTTCCAGATATTCATAAAGTTGAAGATGCCTACCGTGACAATGCCCGGCTGGGCCAGAGGCAACATGATTTTCCAGAAAGTTTTCATCGGAGGGCAGCCGTCGATAGCGGCAGCCTCCTCGTACACACTGGAAAGCGAGGAGAAGAAGCTGATAAGGAAAGTGGTGGTGTAAGGCACCTGCATGCCAATGTAGATGAAAATCAGCACGAATTTGGAGCCGGTAAGGCTTGCTTGGGTGGCCAGCGAGAACAAAGGCAGGATGATCATAATCTGAGGCAGGCTCATGGCGGTGATAAAGCCATTGCGAACCAGCTTGTTGCCCTTGAACACGTATCGCCCCAGCACATAGGCGGCCGGCGCGCTAATAGCCAGCGAACCCACCATGGTGCAAGAAGCATAGAGCAGGGAGTTCACGAAGAACACCGAGATGTTATTGGCAGTCCAGGCGTTGATGTAGTTTTCGAAATGGAAACCGGTGGCAAACTTGAGGGCTTCACCCCTCATAATTTCAGGCGAGGTGGACAGACTTGCCGCCACGATCCAAGCCAGCATGCCGATGGTAAACAGACACCAGAGACCGACCACAAGGTGGCCCGGCAACATCCGCAACTGCTTTCTGGCCTCCAGCGTTGAAGCTTTCTGCTTTTTCATGGTTTGTTCTCCCCCCTCCTTACACTTCCACGTCGTCATCCTTGATCAAGAAGTTGATCAGGAAGAAAACGATAAGCACAGTGACTGCCATCAACACACCCACAGCTGCGCCCATGGCCGCATTCCGGAAGGTGTTGCCCTGGGTGCCGAAGGTGATGTTGTACATGTAAACAAAGGGCGTAGTGGTGCTCAGCTCGCTGGCCAGCGGCGCACTCCACATCTGGCTCCAAACGAAGAAGCCCACAACACCGATGGACCAGAAGGTCAGGCAGGTTTTGAACACGCCACGAAGCAGGGGCAAAGTGATGCGGGTGAACTGCTTGACCTTGCTGGCGCCGTCGATAGTGGCAGCCTCATACATGTCCGGCGAAAGACGCTCAATGCCACCCATGAAAATGAGCATGTAGTAACCCACCGAACCGAAGCAGAAGGCCACCAGCAGAGACCAGAACTTGATAGAACCGCTCATGTAGTCGGTCTTTGCCAGATCGGAATTGAACAGCGCAAAGAAGTTGTGCAGAAATCCGAACCGTTTGTTGAAGATAGCGGTGATCCACATGGTGGACATAGCTACCGCATTGATGATGTTGGGAATATAGATGACCGTTTTATAGAAGGTCTTGCCTGCAAGGCCGTTGGTGAGGATCGCCGCAAACAGCAACGAGACCAGCATGACAGCAATGCCGCCGTATACCCAAATCTTCAGCATGTTCTTCATAGAGTCCAGGAAAATCGGGGTCTGCAGCAGAGTGATGTAGTTGTCCAGACCGGTAAATTTCCAAGTGCTGAAGGCATCGCTGACACCTTCAACCTGGAAAAAGCTCATAGCGATCGTGCGCAGCACCGGATACAGGAAAATTACTGAAAACATGAACAATGCCGGCGTTAAAAAGCATACGATCATTTTTTTGTCTTTTTTCAACCGAAATACCCCTTTCTGTTTGCAATGGGGGAATGCTTCGCCGAAAAAAGGGGAGCTCTATCCCCTGAAAGAGCTCCCCTTTGCGTCCCACAACTGCTTGGATTAGGATCGCTTCGTGGGTAAGCGCTTTATTTGGCTATTCAGATTACAGATCGGACAGGGCATCAATGAAGCCGGTGGCATCGATTTCCATCTTGCACAGCTGGTTGATGGCTTCCTGGATGTAATCCTTGTAGTTGCCGTTCTCCTGCAGGCCAACCGCCCACAGGTAGGACTTGGTCATCTGCTTGAAGTAGGGCTCAGCGCCAGACACGGCCTGGGGCCACTCGGTGTTAGCGGTATCGGCAGGGATGGAGGAAACAGCCTGAGCCATCTTCAGATCGGTCTCGCCGGTGACCACGGTCTGGATGAAGTCGAAAGCTTCCTGCTTGTACTCGCTGGTCTCGACGATGGCATAGCCCTGAGCGCCGACCATAGCGGCCTCTACGCCGTCCACGCCGCCTTCAACAGCGGGCCAGGGGAAGAAGCCCCATTCGATTTCAGCACCGGTGTTCTGCACAACCTCGTTGGGAACCCAAGAAGCCTGCAGCAGCATGGCGGTCTCGCCGTAGCCCAGCTCGTTCTCGCCGTCGGGATAGTTGGCAGGAGCGTACTCGGACATGTAGCCGTTGGCAAACAGGGTGTAGATGTCCTCAGCGGCCTTCTTAGCCTCAGGAACCTCAGCCCACTTGGCGTTGTTGATCATATCCAGAACGCCATCCTGGCCCAGGTAGCGAGCCAGCTGATAACCCATCAGCAGCGCAGTGCCGTCGCCCTGGTCGCAGGTCATGGGGTTCACACCGCTGGCCTTCAGAGCCTCGCAGACGTCCAGCAGCTCGTCGAAAGTGGTGGGAACGTTCTCGATGCCAGCAGCCTCGAACATCGCCTTGTTATACCACACGCCGGAGGTGTAGGGCTGGTAGGGAATGACCTTCAGGGCGCCGTCGTTGTAGCTCTTAGCGGTCTCCACCAGAACAGGCAGCATATGCTCCTCCAGGCCGGCATCAGCCACCATCTGAGTCACATCTGCAGCGTACTTGCTGGCGGTGTTGGAGATGAACACATAGTCCTGATCGAAAATGTCGATCTTCTCACCAGCGTCCAGGGCGGGAGCGATCAGGTTCTTCACGTCGCGGCCCTTCCACTCGATGTTGATCTTGATGCCGGTAGCGGCCTCATAGGCGTCAGCGGCCTCCTGGATCACCTTGGCCTGGCCTTCGGTGGAGTTCCACATCGACCAGTAGGTCAGGGTCTTGCCAGTGGAAGCAGCCTGGCTGCCGGATGCATCGGCGGGAGTGCTTTCCGTGGTGGTGCCACCGCAAGCGGTCAGCATCATACCCACGGCGCAAACACCGCACAGGGCTTTCAGAAGCTTGCTCTTTTTCATGTTTATCCTCCGTTTCTGTTTTGCACCCCCATCCTTTGCGGAACGGGAGTACCATTCAAAGCTGCTTGTTAGCAGCCCCCTTCTGTAATCATTCTAACCCATTGTTTTGCGGTCGGGAATATGGTATATTGACAATATCGTTATACATATTTCACATTTCGGCTATTCAAGGGCCGAAAATACAAGGCGGTGACCTTATGTACAATCTTTTTGAATTGGAAGATGCGGTGGCGGAGGATGGTCTTCAGTTGCTGTATGTGACCAGTTTCCGTTATGAAAAGCACTGGATTGGTACTCGGCACGCACATTCCTTTCTTGAAATCTTCTTCTGTGTGAGCGGAGACTGTGAGTTCTTTGTGCGTGACTCTAGTTTTACGCTGCATCCTTACGAATTCGTTCTCATCAATCCAGACACCGAACATGTGGAGCGAGCCATCCCGGAATCCCCAGTAGAGTGGGTGGTGCTTGGAATCAAGGGCGGCTATTCCAACCTTCCTACAGACTCCAACGGCTATTATCACGGCTCTTTTGCTGCGGATAGTAAGGGCATGGTGCAGTTGCTGACCTTATTGATAAGCGAGCTACAGAACAAGAAAAAGCAATATTCTGGAGCAGCGCTGCGAATCGCACAGCTCATTATGATCCATCTGTCGAGAATTACCGGCGGCGAAATCAAGCAGGAAGTCAGTACTGAAAACCGTTTACAGAGCAGCATTGCGTGGGTCAAACAATACATTGACGACAACTACACAAGCCCTTTGAACTTGGAGATGCTGTCCGACAAGATGGGACTGAACCGATGTGGTCTCATTCGCGCGTTCAAAAAACGGTATGGAGTAAGCCCTATCGAGTACATGCTATCCTGCCGGTTCCGAGATGCCAAGTTTCTGCTGGAGACCACCGATCGTAGCATCGTGAGCATTAGTGGAAATCTGGGCTTTAGCAGCGGAAACTATTTTTCACAGAGTTTTCAAAAGCGATTCGGAATATCTCCTTCCGAATATCGGGGAAGAAATTCTTCCACTTGAGAGCGGACAAGCGCCCTTTGTGTTGCGAACACCTCGCATTCGAAAGGGCGCTTTTAATTTTGCCTATTGCGGAATTGAGTTCTTCCGAGTAAAATAGCATTGCCTTACTATATGGTCCTTCCCAAAATGCTATTTGCAAATGAGGAACAGTTTATGAGCCATCGACTGCGGTTGTTTATTCTTGAGTACAATTTTTCCATGAGCGCGTACTGGATCTGCACGGGCTTTTTAATTGCCAAGCTCACTCAGTATTACAATCTTCCTTTGGGCCTGTCAAATCTTCTTACCGGCCTTTCCTCCACCTTTCTGGTACTACAGCCTGTGGGTGGTTTGTTCTACGCCAGGCTTAATCACAAGCATCGTTTTTTGGTGGGCATGAACGTCCTGTGGCGAGTCAGCATCTGCCTGGTGTTCTTTACGGTTCTGCTGCCGATGTCGAGCGGTGCGGCCATTTTCTGCATACTGCTTTTCGTCATGCAGGGCATTCAGCAACTCTCGGCGCCCGCCTACGAGAACTGGCAAGTCGAACTTGCAGAAGCCGAGCACTGTACCTCTTATTACACCGCCCGTGAGACCCTGTTCATGTTGATCTACACGGTAGCCAACGCGGCCGTCCAAATCACCATCTCAGTATCGGAGCGGATGGGAAATCTACAAGCTGGTTTCTTTCTGGCGGGAATCGCGGAGGCCGTGCTGCTGCTGATCAGCCTGGCAATTCTGCCTTTACTAAGCGCACCGGTCGCCGGTCGTTCACAGGGCGGTTCGCTCACCACTCTGTTGCAGGTGCTGAAGAACAAAGACCACACCAAGGTCATCATGGCAAACGCTTCCTGGTGTTTCGCCAATGTGTTCGTTGGTGGCTTGTTCGGAGTGTATGCGGTGAGAGTGCTGAACATCGATTTCATCACCCTTATGATATGGGGAACGGCCGGAAACATTCTGCGCGGCGCGTTTGCGCCGGTGTTTTCCCGTATCGCCTCCAGGATAGGCTGGAAGACCTGCCTTTCCAATATCTTTGTGCTGTACGCCCTGCTGGCACTATTGTTGTTTTTCTCTGGACCCCAAAATGGATTTTGGATCGCGCCGATCTATCTGGTGCTGAGTACTCTGCCCATGTCCGGTATCTCAGTGGGAACGCTGCAGCTGCGAGTCGCAACCAGTGATGCCGAGATGCGAAGCGTGTATTTCTCAGCATATTCCTTGATCAGCGGCGTTGCTTCCCTGGTGGGAACTTCAATATGCTCGGCTCTGATCGAGGTGCTGGACAAAAACACTGCTGGTCTGCCGCTGCAAAGCTTGTATTTATTAGGGTTGCTCCTGCTGGTGTTCCCCTTCGTGCTGTTCCGCAATCTGCCGAAGGATGTTCGCTGATTTGATTGACAGCTGTCGTTTGTTCTCTGAAAGACAAGCGGCAGCTGTTTTATTGTTGAGGTCTCACCTGCGATTTTTTCCCAGTACGCGTTCGGAAAAACTCAACACCCCCTGTATGGCTTGTGCCAATACAGGGGGTGTTGAATAAATGGAGGAAGACGAGAAGCTTAGAATCAGTCAGCACCATAGTCCGCATTGACGGTGGGGAAATATGCCTTGCAATCGGACAGCCATTCTGACAACAATTGGTGAAATCTCTCCACTAATTCGGGGTGAATCGATGCCACATCATGCTTTTCTGCGATATCGGTTTCAAGGTCGAATAAGTGGCGGCTGTTGTCCTCATAGAACTCAATATATTTCCATTTACCGCTACGGAGGGAGGAACCAGGGGTTCCTCCTTGATTGCCATAGTGAGGGTAGTGCCAGAAGATGGCTTCGCGGTCAAGAGAGTCGTTTTTGCCAAGCAGGAGCGGGGCCAAGCTGATACCATCAACGTGCTGTTGGGGCTGAAGGGGGAGACCGGCCAGTTCAAGCAACGTTGGATAGAAATCCGGGCTGGTGGTCAGTTCGTGAGAAAGCGTTCCGGGCAGGATATGGCCAGGCCATACCACAGCCAAGGGCTCTCGCACTGCGCCTTCATACATCCAACCCTTGCCCTCCGAGAGGGGATAATTGCAGGTGGGAGAGCCTTCGGCCGTCGCAAGACCGCCATTGTCGGAAGTAAAGACGATGATGGTGTCTTCTTCCAGTCCCTCCTCCCGCAGTGTGTCCATCAACTGGCCAACTGTCTGGTCCATAGAATAGATCATAGCAGCATAGACCGGATCAGATTGTACCGTGCGTCGGAGGACGTGCTGATCCATTTTAGCCTCAATGGGGAAATGTTCGCCCACTTCAAAGGGATCAATCTGATCCAAGCCCATCTGCTTGAGTTTCTCTTCAAAGTGCGTTACCAGTTCTTTGGGAGCCTGCAAGGGGACGTGAACAGCGTAATGCCAGAAGTTTAAGAAGAACGGACGCCGCTTATCCCGGCCCCGAATCAGTTTCACTGCTTCATTTCCAAGCCGTTCCGTCAAGTATTCTCCATCAGGACCATCAGTGAGTGTTTCTAAATGGTAGGGACTGAAGTAGCCGTGGGCGGGGTGACCCCAAAAGCAGCCACCGATGTTCACATCAAAGCCGTGCTTTTCCGGATAGGTCTCGTTTTTGCCCAAATGCCATTTGCCCAGGTGCCAGGTCTGGTATCCGGCATCTTTCAGACTCGCGGCCAGGGAATACTCCTGCAGCGGCAGACCCTTGATATACGGAGCATCCACAAGCTTGCCTTTGCAGGGATGGTAGTTCCCATGATCGATCCAGTCGGTCAAATGCAGCCGGGCCGGGTACTTGCCGGAAAGGATACTTGCCCGGCTGGGCGAGCACACAGGGCAGGCGGCGTAGGCGTTATCAAAGGACATGCCGCTCCGGAACAACCGGTCGATGTTCGGTGTTTCGTAAAACTTGCTCCCTTGGCAGGACAGATCCATCCAGCCAAGGTCATCCAAAAGGATTATAATAATATTAGGATGTGACATAAGCTTTTCCTCACAAACTCGAATTATAGATACGAAAAGCACGGTATCAAATCTCGTGCTGGTGGATCTCGTCAGCGTCCGTGTCCGAAATCGAAGCAGGGATTCATTGTTTATTCAGTCGGCGGAGTGCTGCGGTTCACAGGCTTTGTTTACCATACAATTCTTGCTGATTAAAAGAACAAATACATCGAGTGAAAATCACTGTGCTCTCATTATATAGAACTTGCTTTCTACCATCAATATTCAATAGGCACAAATTTCAACAAAAGCAATAAGTGATTCATCTACGTTTGACATATTGAATATAGCGGTAATTCATTTGTGCAAGGTCACAGAAGGCCAGGCATGCCAAGATGGATCCAGCGGAGCGGTGCAAGCAAGTAAATGGATTGCCTATATTATGGCAGAATTTTGACAGGCACAAGGCCGATGACGCGGAAAACGCATAATGCTATAATGATACCGTCCCCCAATAGACCATAGGCAAACCCCTTGGGGAATGTCTATCTCATTTTTTTGGGGAACCGTTTTGTAACAGCCCCATTTTTTTCGCTGCAAAACCGGGCAAGGGGCCGGCATGCGCCGCCAAATAAAGACAAACAATCGATTTTGTCTTTTTGCTCCATTGTGTTTTGCCGCCGCTTTCGATATAATCGAAATCAGAATACACGCCCCGCTGCGGGCAAAAAGGAGGACCGCACCCCCATGGACCTTTTGGAACAGTGCCGCCTGTGGCATGAGGCGGAGGAACACGAGAAGATCGTCCAGGCGCTGGAAGCGCTGCCCGAAGAGCAGCGCACCGCCGCCACCGATATGGAACTGGCCCGGGCCTACAACAATCTGGCCCAGCCCGCCGAGCCGGAAGGCCGTGAGCTGCTGCGGCGGGCCATCCGGCTGATGGCCGCCCACGAGGCCGACTGCCCCGACCCTTACAGCTGGAATTTCCGCATGGGCTACGCCTGCTATTATCTTGACCGGGAGGGCGCGGCCCTCGGCTATCTGGAGCGGGCGCTGGAACTGCACCCCGGCGATTCGCCCAAGCTCAACAGCCGGGAAGATGTGCGCCAGCTCATCGACGACTGCCGCCGCCGGCTCACCCTGCCCCGGTTCGAACGGCCCTTCCAGCGCCGGGTCATCGAGGCCTGGGCGGAGTTCGCCCGCCGGGAGGAGCAAGTGCGCCGCCTGCTGGACGCGGGGGAGCAGAACGAGGCGGAAGAACTGGCGGAGGGCGCGCTGTGCTGCGCCTTTGCCAGGCCCTGCTTCTCCCTGCGCCGGGGCGAAGGGTATGAGCTCATCCTCTCCCCCGAGGGCGACCGGGCGCGGCTGTTCCAGCTGATCCGGTTTGTCCGTCAGGCGCCGCCGCCGCTGGCCCGGCAGTGGAAGGTGCTGGTGGACCTTGCCTCCATGGAGGATGTGCCCGGCGCGCCGGAACAGGGCGAAACGGCGGACCCCGCCCCCTGCCTGGAAAACAGCTACGTCACCTATCACCTGGAACCCAACGAGGACCCGGACGCCGACTGGCGGCTGGATGTCATCGCCGGCTCCACCCGCTGCCCGGCGCTGGTGCGCCAGTATCTGGCGGGGGAGAGCGCTGCGGTGGACCTGCTCCACGACGACGGCGCGGCGGCGGGCTTCATCTGCTGGCCGCTGGAGGGCGTTTCGCCCGAGGAGCGGGGACAGCAGGCCTTTGCCCTGCGCGGGCAGCTGGAAGAGACCCTGGCCGCCCTGGGCGAAGAGAAGGTGACCCTGCTGGGCGGGGCCATGGGCCTGTTCTGCGGCTATCTGGACCTCATCGCCTGGGACCTGCCCGCCGTGCTGGACGCGGCGGCGGCCTTCTTCGCCGCCTCCGGCCTTGCCTGGGGGTCCTTCCACTCCTTCCGGCGGGACGTGGGCACCGTGCGCCTGTGGAACGCCGAGGACGAAAAGGAGCCCGAGGTGCACCCCGAGACCGGCTCGCTGCTCTCCCCTCAGGACATCGAGACCATGGAGAGCTATCTGGAGGCCAGCAGCGGCTACTTCTATCAGGTGCTGCAATACCTCACCGACTTCATCGAAAAGGGCAAAAAGGAAGGCCGCTTCACCGAGCGTCAGGCCCGACGGGACCTGCAGATCGCCCTGTGGTACGCCTACGCCTGCCTGAACGTGGATGAGTACGAATACTACTACCGGGCCTCCCAGTGGATGCCCGACTCCGAGCCGGCGGCCAAGGGCTGCGGCACCTGGTACTACCGCTACGCCGCCTCGCTGATGTACTGCGGGCGGCTGGAAGAGGCGCGAAAGTACGCCGAGCAGGGCACCGTGGAGGAACCGGACTACCCCTGGGCCTGGCTGTTGACGGCCAAACTCCGCAGCCACTTCGGCGAGAAGGAGGCTGCCATGGCGGCGGTGGAACAGGGCCTTGAACTGGTGCCCGGCGACTACGAGTTCCTCACCCTGCGCCGGGAGATCGAGGCGGGCGCGACGCTGGAACAGATGGAGAACCACTGGATCGACCCGGACTTCGACCAGAAGCTGCAGGCCGGGCAGGATGAGGGCGCGGCGGCCAAGCTGCAGGCCATCTCCTGCATCGTGCTGGACGAGGCGGGCCTGGAGGCATTCTTTGAACTGTTCGCCCCCGACGAAGAGGACTACACCCCCAACGCTCCCTACTGCTCCTTCCACCGCACGGTGCGGGGCCGCCGGCTGGACGTGCTGTTCCTGATGAACGAGGCGGGCCTCTCCAAGCTGGGGCGGGACTGGCTGCGCTGCCAGCGGGACCGGCTGGACAGCGGCGAATGGCTGGACCTCACCGACCCGGAGGGCAAACCGGGCAGGCTGGAAACGGTGATCTTCGGGCTGGACCGCAGCGTGCGGCTGCTGGGCCACACCAAGGGCAACACCGGCAGCCGCTTCCAGACGGTTTTGGACGAAGCGGGCGCCGCCGCTTCCTGTGAATGGATGAACCGCCCGGAGCAGCCGGAAGATGAGGAAGAGCCCACGCCCCAGTGGGTCTACACCGAGCACCAGATGGAGCTGGTGGAGGAGCATATCCGCCGCCATGTGGGGGCCTTCGACCAGGTGCTGCATGAGCTGGTCTCGCCGGACATCCACGTGGACCTGTGCGTCGTGCCGCCGGATGACGACCGCAATTTCTACACCATCATCACCATGGGCATGGGCGCGCGGCGGATGAACGTGCCTCCCGAGCTGGCCGAGCACCGGCTGGAGCGGGCGGAGCTGGCCATCGCCCTGCCCGATTACTGGAAGCTGGACCAGGAGTCCTTGCAGGACGAGCGCTGGTACTGGCCGCTGCGGCTGCTGAAAAGCCTGGCGCGGCTGCCCGGCGCCTGCAACACCTGGCTGGGCTGGGGCCACACGGTGGACAATCAGGAGCCCTACGCCCCGGACACCGGCCTGTGCGCCGCGCTGCTGGTGGGCCTGCAGGGGGCGCTGCCCGGCGGCGACGTCTGCCCCTTGCCCGACGGGGACGAGATCAACATCTATCAGGTCATCCCCCTCTACCGGGCGGAGATGGAGTACAAGCAGGAAAATGGCGCCGAGGCCCTGCTGGACCACATGAACGGCGTCAGCTTCGTGGTGATGCCCGACCGGCCCTGCGCCGCCCTGGAAGAACAGCCCGCGGACGCCTTTCTGCTGGACAACGCCGAATGGCACCTGCAGAGCCTGCGCCGGAAGCACCTGGCGGTGGAGCCCATCGCCGTTTATGACCATATGGCCATCTATTTGCGCTGGTGCATCGAGCGGGGCCTGATGAGCGGGGAGTTCCTGGCCCAGCACGGCGCGCTGGCGGGGGCCGTCCGGCAGGACGGCGCGGGCACCGACCTGCGCCCCTTCGTCCGGGACGCGCTGGGCGGCAAGCTGTGGTCGAACCTGTTCAACGAGGAGGGGCAGGCCTTCGCTTCCTATTATTATGGAGAGAACGAAGCGCCCTCCTTCCCCAGCGACATCGACAACTGGTCCCTGGACCATTTCGGGCCGGTGCGCTACCAGTCCGACTAGTTCCAGGACGAGGCCTATCTCTTCGTGCCCTTCAACGAGGACTATTATCAGGGCATGGCCGCGCTGATGGACCGCCGCCGCGCCAGCTGGCTGGCCCAGGACATCCCGGGGGACGGACAGCCCCCCGAGGCGGCCGCCGCCCTGATGGAACAGCTGGAAGGGGAGAACTGTTACTTCCCGCCCATGAAGGACCCTGACCCCCTGCTGGCGGACTTCGGCTACACCCGGCGGCAGGCCATCCGGGACGGCTATATCCCCCTGTTTCTGGCGGCGGAAGACGGCCTGTGGCAGAGCCTGCGGGACCTGCCCCTGCCGCAGGAGCCCGCGGCCGGCACCAAGCCCTTTGCCCGCCTCTGGGGCGAGGACGGCCTCACCCGCCCGGTGGTGCTGGCCCGGGTGCCCGCGTCGGCCCCCTGGGAGGTCTTTGAAAAGCTGCCCCTGGGCGAGAGCGGCCCCCGCCTTGCCGCGCTGGCCCGCCGGTGGTACCAGCAGTACGGCGCGGTGCCCGCCGCCCTGGGCCTCGGCTGGGTGGAGTTCACTCTGCCCGATGTTCCGCCGAAAACCACCCTTTCCGACCGCGACCGTCTGGCCCTGGCCCTTGCCGGGCGGCGGCCCGTTCGGCTGACCCTCTAATAAAATCTTTCCTGCCGCCCTGTGAGCACCGCTCACAGGGCGGCTTTTTTCACAAGAAATTTCCTTGACATTGTCCCACTGTTGCTTTATTATGTTATCATACTAAAGCGAGCTGCCCGCCCGGCGGGCAAAAGGGGAGGGGAGCCCGGCATGAACAGCGGCCTTTTGCAGAAAAACGAGGAGACGGCCTTCCGGCTGCGGGGGCTTTACCGCAGCTACGGCTACCAGCCGTACAAGATGAGCAAGTTTGAGGAATACGACCTCTATGTGCGCAACAAGAGCTTTCTGCTCAGCGAGAACATCCTCACCTTCACCGACCTGGACGGCAAGCTGATGGCCTTGAAGCCCGACGTGACCCTCTCCATTCTGAAGAACGGGCGCGGCGGGCCGGGGCTGCAGAAGGTGTATTACAGCGAGAACGTCTACCGGCCCTCCGCCACCGCCGGGGGCTTCCGGGAGATACCCCAGACGGGCCTTGAGTGCATCGGCAGCCTGGACGCCGCCGCCGAGGGCGAGGTGCTGATGCTGGCGGCAAAGAGCCTCGCGGTCATCGGCCCGGAATACCTGCTGGACGTGAGCCACCAGGGTTTTGTGGCGGGGCTGCTGGAAGGGCTGGACCTGCCCGACGAGACCCGCCGCCGGGCGCTGGCGGCCATGGGGGCGAAGAACACCCCCGCGCTGGAGCGCCTTGCCGCCGAGGGGCTGCTGCCCGAAAAAGCGGCGCAGACCCTGAGCCGGCTGGCCCTTCTCTACGACAGGCCCGCCCCGGCGCTGGCGGCGCTGGAACCCCTGGCGGAAAACCAGCGGATGGCCACCGCCCTGCGGGAGCTGAAAGAACTCTGCGCGCTGATGGAACAGCGGGGCCTTGCGGAACATCTGCGGCTGGATTTTTCCATCGCCAACGACATGAACTATTACAGCGGCGTCATCTTCCGGGGCTTTGTGCCCGGCCTTGCCGCCGGCGTGCTGGCGGGCGGGCGCTACGACCACCTGCTCCACCGCATGGGCCGCGCCGGCGGGGCCATCGGCTTCGCCGTCTATCTGGACCAGCTGGAGCGCTTCGGCGCCCCCGCCCAGGACGAGGTGGACGTGCTGGTGCTCTACGACGACTCGGTGAGCGCGGCGAGGGTGGCCGCCGAGACCGACGCACTGGTGGCCGCGGGGCAGACGGTGCGGGCCGAGCGGCAGAAGCCGGAGGCGGGCTACAAGCGCCTGCTGGACCTGCGAAAGGAGGGGGGCGGCGAATGAACATGGTGAACATCGCCCTGCCCAAGGGCCGCCTGGGTGAAACTGTCTACCGCAGCTTCAAGGCGGCGGGCTACGCCTGCCCCTCTATCGAGGAGGAAAACCGCAAGCTGGTGTTCGAAAACCCCGAAGCCGGGGTGCGCTACTTCTGGGTCAAGCCCTCGGACGTCTCCATCTATGTGGAGCGGGGGGCCGCCGACGTGGGGGTGGCGGGCAAGGACATCCTGCTGGAATACCGGCCGGACGTCTATGAACTGGCGGATCTGGACGTGGGCAGGTGCCGCATGTGCGTGGCGGCCAAGGCCGACTTTCACGACGACGGGGCCCGCACCCTGCGGGTGGCCACCAAGTTCCCCCGCATCGCCCGGGGCTACTACGCCTCTCTCAGCCGGGACATCGACGTGATAAAACTCAACGGCTCCATCGAGCTGGCCCCGCTGCTGGGGCTTTCGGACGTCATTGTGGACATCGTGGAGACCGGCCGCACCCTGGCGGAGAACGGCCTTGAGGTGAAGGCCGAGATCGTTCCGGTGAGCGCCCGCCTCATCGCCAACAAGGTGAGCTGGAAGTTCAAAAACGACGCCATCCGGCGCATGGCCCGGCTGCTGGCCGAAAACGCCGCAGCCCAAAAGGAGGAACAGGCATGATAAAGCTCTATGATTTCGACAAGCTCTCCCCGGCGGAGATTTTTGCCCGCACCGACGACTCCGCCGATGTGGCCGAGGCGGTGCGGGGCATCATCGAGGCGGTGAAGGCCGAGGGCGACAAAGCCCTCTTCCGCTTTGCCAAACAGTTCGACCACGCGGACCTCGCCGCCCTGGAAGTCACCGGGGCGGAGCTGGACGCGGCGGTGGCAGGCCTGGAACCGGGCCTTGCCGACCTGCTCAAAGAGGCCGCCGACCGCATCGCCGCCTTCCACCGCCGCCAGCTGACCAACAGCTTCGTGGTCAGCGAGGAGGAGGGCGTGGTGCTGGGCCAGAAGGTCATGCCCATCGAAAAGGTGGGCCTCTATGTGCCCGGCGGCACGGCCGCCTACCCCTCCAGTGTGCTGATGAACTGCATCCCTGCAAAAATCGCTGGCTGCCGGGAAATTGTGATGGTCTCGCCCCCCACCGGCGGCGACATCTCCCCGGTCATCCTGGCCGCCGCCCGCATCGCCGGGGTGGACCGGGTGTTCCGCACCGGCGGGGCCCAGGCGGTGGCGGCGCTGGCATACGGCACCGAGACCGTGCCCCGGGTGGATAAAATCGTCGGCCCCGGCAACGCCTGGGTGGCCGAGGCCAAGCGCCAGGTCTTCGGGCGGGTGGCCATCGACATGATCGCCGGCCCCAGCGAGATTCTGGTGGTGGCGGACGGCGCTTCCGACGCCCGCCAGGTGGCCGCCGACCTGCTCAGCCAGGCGGAGCACGACACGCGGGCCGCCGCCGTGCTGGTGACCGACAGCGAGCCCCTTGCCAAGGCGGTGCAGGCGGAGCTGGAGCGCCAAATTCCCCTGCTGCCCCGGGCGGCCATCGCCCGCGCCTCCATCGACTCGAACGGAAAGATCATCCTCACCCGAGACCTGCGGGCGGCCATCGAGGTGGCCAACGAAATTGCCCCCGAGCACCTGGAACTCTGCGTGGACGACCCCTTCGCCTATCTCGACGCGGTGCGCAACGCCGGGTCGGTGTTTCTGGGCCGCAACTGCCCGGAGGCCCTGGGCGACTACTTCGCCGGGCCCAACCACACCCTGCCCACCATGGGCACCGCCCGCTTTATGAGCCCCCTGTCGGTGGACGATTTCGTCAAGCGCACCCAGTTCACCTACTACACCGCCGCCGCGCTGGAAAAGGTACAGGCCAAGGTGGCCCGCTTCGCCCGGCAGGAGGGGCTGGAAGCCCACGCCCGCAGCGTGCTCAGCCGCTTCGACGAGACCCTGTGAAACAGAAAGGCACACCATGAGCAGATTTTTAGCCCCCCGCCTCGCTTCTCTTGAGGCCTACGTCCCCGGCGAACAGCCCCGGGAGATGGAGTATGTGAAGCTGAACACCAACGAATCCCCCTACCTGCCCTGCCCGGCGGTAGAACAGGCGGTGAGCCCCGCCGCGGTGCGGCGGCTCAACCTCTACCCCGACCCGGCGGGCCTGGAACTGCGCCGGGCCCTGGCAGCTCGCTACGGCCTTTCGCCGGAGAATGTGCTGCTGGGCAACGGTTCGGACGAGATCTTGAACTTCGCCTTCACCGCCTTCGCCTCGCCGGAAAAAGGGGCCGCCTGCCCGGACATCAGCTACGGCTTTTACCCGGTGTTCGCCGCCCTCCACGGCCTGCCCCTTCTGGAAGTGCCCCTGAAGGAGGACTTCACCTTGTGTCCCGAGGACTATTACGGCCTGGACCGGCTCATCGTTTTTGCCAACCCCAACGCCCCCACCGGCCTTGCCATCCGCCCGGAGCAGGTGGAGAATGTCCTGCGCCATAACCCGAACAGCGTGGTGGTGGTGGACGAGGCATATGTGGACTTCGGGGCCGAAAGCTGCGCGAAGCTGGTGGAACAATACGACAATCTGGTGGTGTGCATGACCTTCTCCAAGTCCCGCTCGATGGCGGGGGTGCGGCTGGGGTTTGCCCTGGCCAAACCGGCGCTCATCGCGGACCTGGAGACCATCCGCTGTTCCACCAATCCTTACAACATCAACAGCCTGACCCTGGCCGCCGGGGCGGCGGCCATCGCCGGCGACAACTATTATATGGGCAACTGCCGCCGCATCATGGAGACCCGCGCCTGCACCAAAGAACAGCTGGACCGGCGGGGCTTTGTCACCCTGCCCAGTCTGGCGAACTTCCTGTTCACCTCCTGCCCGGGGCTGGACGGGGGCGGGCTCTACCGGGCCCTCAAGGCCCGGGGGGTGCTGGTGCGCTGGTGGGACAAGCCCCGCCTGCGCCCCTTCGTGCGGGTGACCATCGGCACCCCGGAGCAGATGAACGTGTTCCTGGCGGCTCTGGACGACATTCGAGAGGAGAGATGAACCATGCGCACCGCAAAGCTGCGCCGCACCACCGGCGAGACCGACGTGGCCGTCGTTTTGGACCTGGACGGCACCGGCAAAAGCGAAATTTCCACCGGCGGCGGTTTTCTGGATCATATGCTCACCCTGTTTGCCCGCCACGGCCGCTTTGACCTGACGGTGCAGGCCAAGGGCGACACCTGGGTGGACGACCACCACACGGTGGAGGACGTGGGCATCACCCTGGGCGACGCCTTCACCCAGGCCCTGGGGGAAAAGCGGGGCGTCACCCGCTACGGCAGCACCATCCTGCCCATGGACGAGGCCCTCATCCTCACAGCGGTGGACCTCTCCGGCCGGGGGCTCCTGTGTTATGACCTGGACATCCCCACCGAGAAGGTGGGCACCTTCGACACCCAGCTCACCGGGGAGTTCTTCGCCGCCTTCGCCCGCCGGGCGGACCTGACCTTGCACGTGAAGCAGCTGGCGGGGGCCAACAGCCACCACATCATCGAGGGGGCCTTCAAAAGCCTTGCCCGCAGCCTGCGCACCGCCGTGGCCATCGACCCCGCCGCCGCGGGGGAGGTGCCCTCCACCAAGGGGGTCCTGTGATGGTCGCCATTGTGGATTACGGGGTGGGCAACCTCTTCTCCCTGCGCTCCTCCTTCGCCGCCATCGGCCAGCAGGCGGTGGCCACCGCCGACCCGGACCTTCTGGCCAAAGCCGACCGGCTGGTGCTGCCGGGGGTGGGAGCCTTCGGCGACGCGGCGGCGGCTCTGCGCCAAAGCGGGCTGGACAAAGCGGTGCTGGAGGCGGCCGAGGCGGGCAAACCCCTGCTGGGCATCTGCCTGGGCATGCAGCTCTTGTTGGAAAAAAGCTTTGAGTACGGCGAGCACAAAGGCCTCGGCCTCATTCCCGGCGAGGCGCGCCCCATCCGGGAGGTCATCCCCGAAGGGCTCAAGGTGCCCCACATCGGCTGGAACGCCCTTGCACTCACGCAGGAGGGGCGCGCCTGCGGCCTGTTCAAAAACACGAAGGAAGGGGACTGCGTCTACTTCGTCCACTCCTACTGGGCGGCCAGCCCCGCGCCTTACGTGCTGGCCGCGGCGGAGTACGGCGCGCCCCTCACCGCCGCGGTGGGCCGGGGCAACGTGCTGGGGGTGCAGTTCCACCCGGAAAAAAGCGGCAGCGTGGGCCTTGCCATCCTGCGGGCCTTTTGCGAAATGGAGGTGGGCGGATGAAGCTCTTTCCCGCCATTGATTTGAAAAACGGCCAGGTGGTGCGCCTGGTAAAGGGCGAGTTTTCCACCGCCCATCCGGTGGCCGGCGACGCGGTGGAGACCGCCCGCGCCTTCAAGGCTGCCGGGGCCCGGTGGGTGCACATGGTGGACCTGGACGGCGCCCGCAGCGGCACCCGGCGCAACGGCACCATCGTGGCCGCCGTGGCCGCCACCGGCCTTTCGGTGCAGCTGGGGGGCGGCATCCGCACCCTGGCCGATCTGGAAGAGGTGTTTGAGTTAGGCGTGCGGCGTGCGGTCATCGGCTCCGCCGCCGTGGCCGACCCCGGCCTTGTGAAAGAGGCGGTGGAGCGCTTCGGCCCGGAGCGCATCGCCGTGGGGCTGGACGTGAAGGGCCAAAGCGTGCGCACCGCCGGCTGGCAGGCGGACAGCGGCCTTGACTGGCTGGAGTTTGCCCGCAGGATGGAGTCTCTCGGCGCGGCAACCCTCATCTTCACCGACATCGACACCGACGGCACCCTCTCCGGCCCGCCCTTCCAAAGGCTGGCGGCGCTGCAACAGGCGGTGGGCTGTGACATCATCGCCTCGGGGGGCGTTTCCTCCAACGAGGACCTGAACAAGCTGGCCGGGATGGGCCTTTACGGGGCCATCGTAGGCAAGGCGTACTACGCCGGGAAAGTGGACCTGGCCCGGGCGGTGCGGGAGGTGCAGCCATGATCACAAAGCGCATCATCCCCTGCCTGGACGTGAAGAACGGCCGGGTGGTGAAGGGGGTCAACTTCCAGGGTCTTGCGGACGTGAGCGACCCGGTGGAGCTGGCCGCCTTCTACAGCGCCTCCGGGGCGGACGAACTGGTATTTTACGACATCACCGCCTCCGCCGAGGGCCGCGCCCTCTTCACCGACGTGCTCACAAAGGTGGCCGCCGCGGTGTTCATCCCCCTCACGGTGGGGGGCGGTATCAACACGGTGGAGGATTTTGACCGGGTGCTCAAGTGCGGCGCGGATAAAGTGAGCGTCAACTCCGGGGCCATCCGGGACCCCGGCCTCATCGCCGCCGCCGCCCGGCGCTACGGCGACCAGTGCGTGGTCCTGAGCGTGGACGCGAAGCGGGTGGACGGCCGCTATCATGTGTTCGCCAAGGGCGGCCGGGAGGACACCGGCCTGGACGCCATCGACTGGGTGCGCAAGGGCGTGGCGGACGGCGCGGGCGAAATAGTCCTGAACAGCATCGACACCGACGGCGTGAAACAGGGCTTCGACCTGGAAATGCTCGCCGCCGTCTGCGACGCGGTGGACGTGCCGGTCATCGCCTCCGGCGGCGCGGGGGGCGTTCAGGATTTTGTCACTCTCTTCAAGGCCCTGCCAAAGGTGGACGCGGGCCTTGCCGCCTCCATCTTCCACTTCGGCGAGGTGGCCATCCCCGACTTGAAAACGGCCCTGGCCGCCGCGGGCGTACCCGTGCGCCTCATTTGACAAAGCAAGGAGAACATGCGATGATTTCCATGGATGAACTCAAATTCGACCAAAACGGCCTCATCCCCGCCATCGTCACCGACGCGGCGGACGGCAAGGTGCTCACCCTGGCCTACATGAACCGCCAGAGCCTTGCCATCAGCATGGCCGAAGGCCGCACCTGCTTTTGGTCCCGGTCCCGCCGGTGCCTCTGGCGCAAGGGGGAGACCTCCGGCAACGTGCAGCACATCCGCACCATCACCGCCGACTGCGACCGGGACGCCCTGGTGGTGGCGGTGGACAAGGACGGCCCCGCCTGCCACACCGGCGCCGAGAGCTGCTTTTTTGAGCCGGTGTACATCGGTGAGGCAGGCCAGCCCTTCACCGTGAAGGGCCTCTATAAACTGCTGGAGGGCCGCAAGGAGACCCTGCCCGAAGGCTCCTACACCACCTACCTCTTCCAGAAGGGCCTGGACAAGATACTGAAAAAGGTGGGGGAGGAATCCACCGAGGTCATCGTCGCCGCCAAAGGGGGCGACAAGGCCGAGACCATCTATGAAATTGCCGATTTGATGTACCACGTGATGGTGCTGATGGTGGAGATGGGCATTTCGGTGGAGGATGTCTATAAGGAACTGGCCTCCCGCCACATCATCGACCACAAAGTGAAACAGGAGAAGATGACCCCATGAAGCCCCAGAACCTGCACACCCACACCACCTTCTGCGACGGCAAAAACACCCCCGCCGAAATGGCCGCCGCGGCCTTTGCCGCCGGCCTTGGGGCCATCGGGTTTTCCGGCCATTCCCCGCTGGAAGGGGAGGAATGGTGCATGGCCCCGGCGGACCTGCCCGCCTGCCGGGCGGCTGTGGAGGCCGAGCGCGAAAAGTACGCTGGGCGCATGCAGGTGTTCTTGGGCCTCGAACAGGATTTCTTCAGCCCCCCGCCCGAAGGGGCCTTCGATTACCTCATCGGCTCGGTCCACGGCCTGCGGCTGGACGGCCGGCTTTATGCGGTGGACGAAAGCCCCGAGGCCTTCGCCCGGCTGGCGGACCGCTGCGGCGGTGTGGAGGGCCTTCTGCGGGAGTATTACCGCCTGCTGGCCGAAACGCCGGCGCGCACCGGCTGTGACATCCTGGGCCACTTCGATCTGGTGACCAAATTCAACGAGGATAACCGCTTCTTCGACCCGGAAAGCCCCCGCCTGCGCGCCCTTGCGCTGGAGGCGCTGGAGGCCCTTGCCTCCCGGGACGTTCTCTTTGAGGTGAACACCGGGGCCATCTCCCGCGGCTGGCGCACCGCGCCCTACCCGGCGGCCTTCTTATTAAAGGAGATGCGCCGCAGAAAAGCGCGGGTGTGCATCACCGGCGACAGCCACGCTGCCGACGCCCTGCTCACCGGCTTTGGACAGGCGAAAGCCCTGCTGGAAGACTGCGGTTTTTCCTCCTGCTGGTACCTCACCGAACAGGGCTTTCAGGAGGGGCCTCTGCCGCAAATCCCGTGAACCGAAGGGGCCGCCGCGGCGGCCTCTTTTTTGCGTCAAAAACCCCTTCGAATATGCAAAATGCACATAGCGAAAGACGCTTATTTGGGCAAAAAGCACAAGCGGGAATGAGGTCAAAAAATGACAAAACGGTAAAAATCCGGGCAAAAATCGAAGCAAACGGGAGCGATGAAGAGCCACAGGCCGGGATAGAGAGCAACACGTGCATGTTTTTTGCAAAACGCCAAAACACGGCCAATTTGCCCCAAAACCGCCCGCCGAGGGAGTTTGACGCGGCGGCGGGCATTTGCTACAATGCCTCAAGTGCCCGATGCGCCGCAGGAAAGCGGCGGCAGGCGGGCGCACCGCAAGGAAGGGCGCGGCCGTGCCCATGTTTCGGCTGCATCGAGTGCCCTACAACATGGAACGTTAGGAGTGTTTATGACAAAATTCACAGAACATCTGCGGCGGCGGATCCTGGCCATCCCGGCCAAGTGCTACGTCATCCTGCTCACCCTGTGCTGCCTGTCACTGACCCTGTTTGCGCTTTTTTCCACACTGAATATCGTCTATGTGTCCGACTCCCACGGCGCCAGCCGCATGCTGATCACCCGGGTGGAGGACCCCGAGGAGCTGATGGACCTCTCCGGCATCGTGGCCGAGGAGGAAGACAGCGTCTACTTCACCGCCTTCAACGGAAACCTCGCCAGCCTGAGCATTCAGCGGGCGGTGCCCATCACCGTCCACGCCGACGGCGAGGAACACGTCACCAAGCTGGCGGGCGGCACGGTGGCCGAAGCATTGGCCGCCTGCGGCATCGAGCTGGGCGAGCACGACTACACCGAGCCCAGCCTGCACACCGTCGTCAGCGAGGACGAACCCATCACGGTGCACCGGGTGGAATACCAGGACACCGTGACCTATGAGAGCATCCCCTACGAGACCGAATACGTCTACACCAGCCTGTTCTACCGCAACAAGAGCCGCACCATGACGGTGCAGCAGGGCAGGGAAGGCACCAACGAGATCACCCACCGCCTGCGCATCGTGGACGGCGAGGTGGAGTCCAGCCAGGTGGTGAGCGTGGTGATGACCGAGGCCCCCGTGAACACCATCATCAAGGCCTACAAGGCCGGCGCGCCGGTGAGCGATCTTACCGGCCCCGAGGTGGTGAACGGCGTGCCCTCCAGCTACACCGCCGTCTACACCGGCCGTGCCACCGGCTATTCCGCCAGCCGCGGCCGGGGCGCTTCCGGGCTGGGCCTGGGCTACGGCACCGTTGCCGTGAACCCCAACCTCATCCCCTACGGCACCAAACTCTACATCACCAGCACCGACGGCAAATTTGTCTACGGCTACGCCATCGCCACCGACACCGGCGGCGCGCTGCTCAACGGCAGTTGCCTTGTGGACCTGTTCTACGAGACTTACAGCGAGGCGCTGATGAACGGCGTGCAGCAGGTGAACGTCTACGTTGTGGGCTAAAGCCTGCCGCGCCCCTTTTGCAAACAGATAACAGGTGTTTCGCCCCTGTCCGGCCAAAGCCGGGCGGGGGCGTTTTTTTACAAGGTTTTTTCGCCCCAGGCGCTTGACAAACCCCCGGCGCAGGACATACACTTAGAAAGGGCGTGACCGCCCCGAATTTTTTGCGAACAAGGAGATGAAAGGCATGGACGGCGACCCCGGTAGTCGAACGTGTAAGACCTTCATATGCGGCGCTTCTGCCTTTCTGTTCCCCGTGCGCTGACACCTGCGCGGGGCGGGCTTTGTGCGCCGCCAGGAAGAAAGCAGGTGTAAAATTATGATCACGATTTACCTCAGCGACGGTGGCCGCATGCTGGAGCAGGATCAGATCTGCCCCGGCGCGTGGATCCACCTGTGCGACCCCAACGAGAAGGAGATCGGGCGTGTGTGCGCCCAGCTCCATGTGGACCCCGACCTTGTGCGCGCCGCCCTCGACGAAGAGGAGCGAAGCCGCATCGAGGTGGAGGACGAAGACGGCACTCCCTGCACCATGATCCTGGTGGACACGCCTCTTGTGCAGACCGAGGGCCATACCTTCGTTTACTCCACCATCCCCTTCGGCATCGTGCTCACCCCCCAGAACGTCATCACTGTCTGCCTGCGGGAGACGGCGTTACCCCGCGCCTTCATGGAGGGCCTGGTGAAGGGCTGCAGCACCAAGAAGTTCAAGCGCCTGGCGCTGCAGATGCTTTACCGCAACGCCAGCCTGTTCCTGTTCTACCTGCGCCAGGTGGACAAGGCCAGCACCCGCGTGGAGAACGAGCTGCACATCAGCATGAAGAACAAGGAGCTCATCCAGATGCTGGGCCTGGAGAAGAGCCTTGTCTACTTCTCCACCTCTTTGAAGAGCAACGAGCTGGTGCTGGAAAAGCTGCTGCGCATGGACTTTGTGAAGGACTTCCCCGAAGACACCGACCTGCTAGAGGACGTCATCGTGGAAAACAAGCAGGCCATGGAGATGAGCGGCATCTACCGGGACATCTTGTCCGGCACCATGGACGCCTTCGCCTCGGTGATCTCCAACAACCTGAACATCGTCATGAAGCTGCTGGCTTCGGTCACCATCATCCTCACGGTGCCCACCATCGTGTCCAGCCTGTGGGGCATGAACGTGCCCGTTCCCTTCGAGGGCAGCCCCTTCGGCTTCTGGATCGTGCTGGGCGTGGCGGGCCTTGCCACCCTGGGGGCCATCCTGCTGGCGAAATACAAGCGCTGGCTGTGAAAAATTGCGTAAAAGCCAGGGTGGCATAAGAAAACGGCGGTTCTGCCGTAGGATTTTGGTGCATAAAACACGCAGAGCGGCCTCTCAAGCCACCAAGGCTTGCGGGGCCGCTCTTTGTGCGTTCTTCATCCAAAATCCTGGGGCGTGGGCTGCGGGCGCAACAAAGATGCGCCCGCTCTGCTTTG